>Ga0335081_10021362_pt1 | contig 10483 bp, 4 predicted proteins | sample Lox_Sample_35_FD_206713 | JGI IMG/M metagenome (GOLD analysis project Ga0335081, IMG submission 206713) | Soil microbial communities from Loxahatchee National Wildlife Refuge, Florida, United States - Lox_Sample_3.5 | ecosystem: Environmental > Terrestrial > Soil > Wetlands | place: USA: Florida...
CTGGAATCAACGCGGGACATCGGTTGTTCTTGTCATCGCTCCTCCATTTTGGCAAACGTGGTGGTTTCGGACAATCGCAATTCTGCTGTTCCTGTCCGTCGGCCCGTCCATCTACTACCAGCGTGTTTCCGTTCTTAAAAAGAAGCAGGCTGTGCAACAGGATTTTTCCCGCAAGCTGATCGAATCACAGGAAGCAGAGCGCAAGCGCGTGGCCGCAGAGTTACACGACAGTATTGGGCAGGATCTCCTTGTCATCAAGAACCGGCTCTTGTTGGGAATGCAGGCCGGTCAGAATTCAGGGGAATCGGTGAAGGACTTCGAAGATGCCGTCGAGCACGTCACCAGCTCTCTCAAGCACGTAAGGGAAATATCGAAGAACCTGCGTCCGATACAGCTGGACCAGATTGGTCTCACCGCTGCACTTGAATCGGCCATAGAAACAGCGGCGGAATCGGCGAAATTACAATCAAGCGTCAGGATAGACAAAATCGACAACCTCTTGAGCAAGGAGGAGGAGATCAATCTGTTCCGCATCGTCCAGGAAAGCATAAACAATATTATGAAGCACGCGCAGGCGACCGAATTGATCGTCGGTGTAAAGAAGTCAGAACAGAGTCTTTTGCTGGAAATCGAAGACAACGGGATGGGAATGGAGCGGCCCGCTGGCGGGAACCACGGGAATGGTCTCGGTCTGAACAGCATGACGGAACGCGCAAGGATTCTGGGGGGCGAGCTTCGATTCGACTCGATTCCCGGTCGAGGAACAAAGGTTACGCTCGTTGTGCCACTGCAGGAGCGGCGTCGTGGCTGAACCTATCACTGTCCTCATCGCAGATGATCATCCCATGTTCCGGGCTGGCGTCCGCCAATCGCTGGAAAAGCACGGCGAATTCCGCATCGTCGGCGAGGCGGAAAACGGCGAGGAGGCGCTCTCCATGATGTTGGATTTGAAGCCGGAGGTTGCCGTCCTTGACATTCAGATGCCGGCCATGACAGGGCTGGAGCTCGCACGGCGGGCGGAACACATGAATCTGGAAACGAAGATCATTTTGCTGACAATGATGGATGATCGGAAAATTTTCCTGGAGGCCATGGAGACTGGTGTGCGAGGATACATATTGAAGGACAGCGCCGTTTCCGAGCTTCACCGCGCCATCGAGACGGTTCATGATGAACGGCACTATATCAGTCCTTCACTCTCCGGTCTGCTGGTTGAGCGGAGAAAAAGGGGACCGCTTGCGGTGGAACTGAAGGATCTCACTCCCACCGAATTACAAATCCTCAAGCTCATTGCCGATCTGAAGTCCAACCAGGAAATTGCTGACGAGCTTGCCATCAGCAAACGCACAGTTGAGAATCACCGGGTTAACATTGCGAACAAGCTCAACCTCTCCGGCTCTAACGCACTCCTCAAGCTTGCCCTGAAGCACAAAGCCGAACTGTAGAGTCCGATCCGCTATCGGACCGTTTTAATCATCCCATCCTATGGCCGGTTACGAACCGGTCTCTATCCCCACCCGTGCGTCAACGCACAGACGAAAGTGCGTTCCCACGGATTTCTTTTGCCTTTCCCCCAGCCTACCTTGCGGCCAACATTTCCCTATGAACTTATCAAGTGAACAATTGAAATTCCTCATCGTCGACGATAACAGCGAGATGCGGCAAACGCTGGCCCGTTATATCAAACGTGAGGGGGATGAAATTTATGAATGCGACGACGGCAGCGATGCACTTGCACTGTATCAGCAACACCGTCCGGATTGGGTCCTGATGGACATCAATATGAAGCGCGTTGGGGGCATCAAAGCGACCGAGAACATTCTTGCCTCCGATCCCGGCGCAAAGGTCATCGTTGTCACAGACTACGGTGACAAATTCTTCCGGAGGGCCGCGAGCCAGGCAGGTGCCCACAGTTTCATCACCAAAGAGAATCTCTCAGAACTGCAGTCTATCATAAGGGAGGGGATATGAAGAATCTGCGAAGTTGGGTCCTGCCCGTGCTGCTGTGTCTCTCAAGCGCGGGCGATGTGACCGCACAGACAATTGCTTCGTTCAGTCCTGCCTCAGCCGCAGCGGGGAGTGCGGTGACTATTTCGGGAACCGGGTTCAGTTCAACTCCTGCTAACGATGTTGTCTACTTCGGAGCCGGCCACGGGACCGTCACTGCTGCCAGCGCCACATCGCTTTCTGTCACAGTACCGGCTTCCGCAACGTACGGGCCGATCACGGTGAGTGTTGTCGGAACGGGCAAAGTGGCGAGTTCCGACGCCTCGTTCGACCCCGAATTTTCCGCGGGAGATTTCGACGACTCCGCGTTCGCCGTCAACCAGACTATTTCCCTCGGCGGAGCGCCGTGGGATACAAAACTGGTCGATGTCAATGGTGATGGGAAGCTCGACCTCCTGATCACGCGATCCTACGGCGATCCCAATGCAACTCGGACTGTCGCATACCTACAAAATACAAGCTCTGGCGGCTCGATCTCGTTCGCGTCAAAGGTTGAAGTGCCGACACCCCAGGTGTCCCGGGCCAACTACTTCGGAACCACCGACAGCCGTCCGACCAGTCCAAAGAAAATCATCGTTGCAGACCTGGATGGCGACGGAAAACAGGATTTTGTTATGGTGACCGACTACGACGTGTGTGTCGTGCGGGATGTCGGCACGCCGGGCAATCCCAGCTTCTCACTGTGGCAGGAGTTCCTCAACCCCGACGAATCCGGCGGACGGTGGGTCATGGTACACGGGACGATCAACAATATCGCTCTCAGTCTTGTTACCGACGCCGCGGAAGGGTTCGCTTCAGGGGACTATGGCGGAGCGATTGCGGAAGGCGGTTCTGATCTCATGGGGGGATCGACCGGATTTCCGGACAATCACCAGGTGTGGGTTCCGGATTATCTCACGCAGATGCATGCGAATGACGCCGTCGTGGCAGATTTCAACGGTGACGGCAGACCCGATATCGCAATCGTGTATTCAGGATTCCCGGCGAATGAAAACACAAGAGGCGTCAACGGCAGGCTCCGTGTGTTTTTGAACGGGGGAAGCTCGTTCAACCTCGCGTCGGATATCGAAGTGCGCGACCCTGTTGGAAACAACCCGCTCGATATGTACAGCATTGCGGCGGCGGATTTTCAGGGAAACGACACCAATGACATTGTAGTGTCCGGCAACTTCGATGCATACCAAAGCCTCGGGATGGTGACGGTTCTGGCAAATGTTGGGGGCACCGGCACCAATTTTTTCCCGGTCCGCAACTGGCTTGTCACCTCGCGGGTAGAGCGTGTGGTCGCGGCTGATTTCGACGGCGATTCGAAGCCGGATGTCGCCTACCAATGCGAGGATGCCAACACGATCGTCGTGCGCCGCAATACAAGTCCGTCCGGAGATCTTACTTTTTCCGATCCTTTGACGATCACGTACCAGGATGGTTATAAGTCACTGCAGGTCTCGGATATCGACGGCGACGGCAAGCCGGACCTGTTCTGGGCCTGCGAGGGGGCGAGCGGCTTCCAAGCAGCGCGTAATACGAGCTCCGCCGGGTCAATTTCGTTTGCACCCTCCGTTCAATATCTCACCTCCCTTGAATTTCAGCAGGGAATAGCTGTCGGAGACCTGAATGGCGACGGGAAACCCGATGTCGTTTCGATCGGTTCAACAGACCATCTTTCGATTATCAACAATGCCATACCGTCTTTCTCTCTTTCACACTCCCTCGTGAGTGTTACCACGCCGACAATTTCGAAGAACGGCACGACGACCATCTCGCTCCAGGTCAAGGACCAGTCCGGAAATAACCTCGGCACCACAGGCCTGACGGTCGCATTTGCACTCACCGGCAGCGGAACAAGCCTGGGCACGTTCAGCTCGACGACCGATGCGGGCAGCGGCCTGTATACGGCGACGTTCACCGGCACGAATGTCGGAACGGCGAACAGCGTCAGCGCGACCATTAATAGCAGACAACTATCTTCGTCGCTTTCGACTGTCACGGTATCTGCGGGCACGGTATCTCTTCAGAACTCAACGATTGTGATTTCGCGGAGTCAGGTTGCGGCCGGAGCGCACGCGACGGTGTATTTGCAGGCGAGAGATGGCAATGGCGATACGCTGACCACGGGCGGACTCACGGGCATTACATTCTTTTTGACGGGTTCAGGGACAAGCTCTGGCTCGTTCGGCACCGTGACGGATAGCAGCAATGGAAAGTACTATGCCACGTTCACCGGAAGCACCTCAGGCACGGCGAAGAACATCGGTGCTCGCACATCCACCGATACCGTGAAGACCACCTTTCCGGCCGTCACGGTCAATGCGGGTGTGTATTCGACATCGACGTCCGTGCTGAGTATCGGGTCGACTTCCATCCTGAAGTACGACACGACGACGGTTACACTGCAGGTGAAGGACGGATCGAGCAATACCATCACGGTTGGAGGCCTCGATGTTGAGATTCAGATATTCGGAAGTGTCAACCCGGTCAACAATGGCAAAGCCTATCTTACGGACGTTGTCGACAACCAGAATGGCACGTACTCTTCAAAGCTCATTGGCTTAACGACGAGTACGGGCACTGCGATTACGGCATACATCTATAACTCGGGGACATCGTCGTATCAACAGGTGAGTTCGTTTCCCTCGCCGGTGGCCGTGAACGACCGCCCGGTTTCGCTTTCACGTTCGACCGTCGACGTGGGGAATACGAAACTCATTCTGGGAGGAGACACCTATTTCTACCTGTATGCAAGGAACGACAAAGGGGAACCATACACCGCCACAAACCTGGCTCTGAGTTTTTCCGTCGTTGGCGACGGGACGTCCACGTTCACGCCCAATGCCACCTACACGAGCACTGGCGGCGGCGTGTATCAAATGTCCTGGCACGCCACGGGCGTGGGTACGGCGACACACATCACAACGACGATCGACGGCAGTTCAATCACTTCCACGCTTCCCACGATCGCTGTCGTCCCTGCGGGTCCCGGTGTGACATATCCGCCGTATTCCCAGCAAGCGGTCCCGCTGGACACGATTTTCACCTGGAGCGCTTCGACCGGTGCGACGAACTATCGTGCACAAATTGTCGCTGATTCCCTGACTGGTGGCGTCATCATTGACACGAGCGGCATCACGACGACCTCGCTTCACGTTACAGGCCTCCAGAATTATCGAACGTATTGGTTTCGCCTGACGGCAATGGATGACACGATTACAAGCGATATCTGGAATGAACGGTCATTCCAGACGGTGATCGCCCCGCCGTTGCCGGTCTTTCCCCAGGATCGTGGACAGGCTGTTTCGTTCCCCGTTGCTCTCGGCTGGTTGTCACCCGGCGGGACGTCGACACTTCACCTGCAAGTTGCGGTCGATACAGGGTTTTCATCGTTGGTTTTCGACGAGGACACCCTGACGCAATTGACGGACACGGTTCAGGGTCTCGCGACGGGCACGAAATACTTCTGGCGTATCAGCGCAACGGGAAACGGCGGAACGAGCTCCTACACGGCAGCCCGAAGCTTCATCACAGCGTCTACGATTGGGAGTCAGCCAGTGTACTACGTCAAGACCTCCGGTAACGACGCCGCTGCGGGCACGTCCTGGGGGACCGCGTTCGCAACGCTCCAGCAGGCGCTGTCGGTTGCCTCCGCGGGAAGTCAGATTTGGGTCGCCGCAGGAACGTACAAGCCAACGACATCCGCCGACCGTTCAATCTCATTTCAATTGAAGAACGGTGTCGCCGTGTATGGCGGATTCACGGGGTCGGAAACGACGCTTTCACAGCGCAACGGGCAGACCAACGCGACCATTCTCTCCGGCGATATCGATGGCGACGGCACTCTCGCCAACAACAGTTACCACGTGGTGGTAGCCAACACCTACGCAACGTCCGTGCTTGATGGCTTCACGATCACCGGCGGCAATGCCGATGGCGGTCAGGAAGGGGGCGGTATCTACAGTTCATCCGGCTACCCGCTTCTTTCCAATCTCATCGTCAGCGGCAATTATTCGAGCGATGAAGGAGGTGGGATATACAGTCTTCAGGGGGGCCCGACGTTGCGGAATGTCACGTTTACAATGAATTCCTCAGGCGCTCGCGGTGGAGCTGCATTCTCCGAGCGAGGCGGCCTGAAATTGATCAATTGCACATTCACACACAACTCCTCCGTCCAGGGTGGTGCTCTATCAAGCGGCGACGGCACATATCCGAATACAAGCAGTATCACTCTTACCCACGTCGTTTTCAAAAACAACAGTGCAACGAATTCCGGGGGGGCTGTCGACATGGAGTACGGAGCGGCCGCATTCAACAACGTTCTCTTCTACCAGGACACGTCTGCTTCCGGTGGAGCCGTTTCGGTGACGGGCGGCAGCAGCGTGTTCTCCAACGTGACCTTTAACGAAAACGCGGCCACAGGATCGTATGCGCCAGACGGTGATGGTGGCGGATGTATTTATCTGTGGCTGAGCACGGCTGTCCTGAAAAATGTGATTCTCTGGGGCAATTCCGGGGCACCCCGCTACAACGGTGAAGTGCTCAGCAGTATGAACAGCACGGTCACGTTGTTCAACTCCCTTGTTCAGGATAGCACTAGCTCGCGCGGCGGTTACGGCATTCTTGACCACAATGGAGGAGTCGATGTCGACAGTGGGGGGAATGTTTTTACCAATCCCCTCTTTGTCAGTGCCGGGACCGGAGACTTGAGACTCAGCGTTGGGTCCCCGGCCATCGATGCTGGAATCAAGACGGTGGTTGCATCCACCACAGACCTGAACGGCAACCCACGGATCGTTGGCAGCGTCGTGGACATGGGAGCGTACGAATACCAGTCGGCCAATGCCGCTGCCGCGGATTCCGTCACGGCGAGCGATTCTTCGTATCAATTTGGCACCACGAACCTGGGTTTGAACTTCAACGGCCTTGCTCCCGACAAGAACATCCTGACATTCACAAGCCACTATTTGACAAGTCCGGATAACGCAACGTTCTCAGACGGTACGCCGTCGTATGTCGGCTCCTATCGATGGGTGATTGCAGAAACAGGAGACGATTTTTCGTCGGCGACCATTACATTGTCCAATGTCTCATCGTTTCAGGGTTTAGTGAACCCCTCTGCCGTCAGCATCTACCACAGAGAAACCCCCGGGTCCGGAGCGTTTACACCGCTGACCACAACGTATAACGCCAACGCCGACGAACTCACAGCAACAGTGTCGGCCTTCAGCGAGTTCATCGTCGCGGGGGACAATACGCCTCTTGCAGTTCAGCTTGCATCGTTCTCCGCTAGCCCCGATCGATTTACTGCCCGGCTGAAATGGACGACGGCAACCGAAACGAACAACTACGGCTTTGAAATCGACCGAACGTACCGGGGTCCTCTCAACGCTCCCGCGGATACGGCGAAGCCGGCAGTTGCTACGGCGAACTGGGACTCCGTTGGATTTATACGAGGATCAGGCACCAGCACGTCAGCCAAACAGTACCAGTACAAAGACGGGGATCTTTCGCCGGGTCGTTACTCCTACCGGCTGAAGCTCTACGATGTCGGAAGAGGAACGTCATTTTCTTCCTCTGCCGATGTGTCTGTGGGACTTGCGCCGAAGGTCTTCTCGCTTTCCCAGAACTATCCGAATCCCTTCAATCCGACAACGACGATCGAATTTACGATTCCGGATAATGGCCGTACGACGCTGCGTGTGTACGACATTCTCGGCCGCGAAGTAGAAACGCTTCTCGACAAGCCTCTTCAAGCGGGAGAATATCATCAGACGGTGTTCAACGCGTCCCGGCTGGCGTCGGGTGTCTATTTCGCAGTCCTGCGATTCAACGACAAGCAGCTCGTGAAGAAGATGCTGCTCATCAAGTGAAATGCAAGAGGGATAAAGGAAAAAGTGGAAGAGCGCGTTTACAAAAAACCGGAGGAGCTATGAGAAGGATTTTGATACTACTGGGGTTACTGGTTCCGTGTACACTGGCGTTCGCGACGGGAACCCGATACTACGTCATTCCGACGGGCAACGATGCCTCGGCCGGAACGTCCTGGGCTGCGGCGTTCCAAACGTTCCGGCACGCCGACTCCGTGGCAACGACGGGTGACACGATCTGGGTTGCTGCGGGAACGTACACACCGGCCGTCAGTGATCCCAACGCCTATTTCAAATTGAAAAGCGGTGTAGCGATCTATGGTGGTTTCACAGGAACAGAGACGGCGTTGGACCAGCGCAATTGGTCGAACAACGTGACGACGTTGTCGGGCGGGGGCACCAGTCACGACGTTGTCTATTCGCTTTTCTCGGATGCCACGGCGGTCCTGGATGGCTTTGTGGTCTCTGGGGGCAGCTCAACATCGGATGGCGCCGGCATAAATCTCCTGGTGGCAAGCCCAACACTTTCCAATCTCACAATCACCGGGAATCACACCACCGCCAACGGCGGAGGATTGTGCAACAACTCAGGCAATCCGACCATCACCAATTGTTCCTTCATTCAGAATACCGCCGCGTACGGGGGCGGGATGTACAATTATTCAGGGGGCGTTCCGGTGATATCGAGATGTATCTTTCGAAATGACACAGCAACGACCTTCGGGGGCGGATTTTACAATAGCGGCAATGTGCTCAACGTGCAGGATGTACTCTTCGACGGAAACCATACCAGTACGGGGGGCGGAGGGTTCTATGAAGACGCCGGTTCCACGTATGTGAATATTACACTGTACGGGAATACCTCGAAATACGGCGGTGGAATTTTCGTGACGGGCTCCGGTGCCGCCATCATTAGCAACAGCATCGCGTGGAATGATTCCGCGACGACAAATGGGGCAGAAATCTACAGCACCAGCAGTGCAAGCACCGGCATTTCGTACACCCTGGTTCGAGGAGGTGTCTCCGGACCTGGAATTGCCGGGTCTGGGTCCTTCACAGACGGTGGACACAACCTCGATCTCGATCCATTGTTCACAGATTCTTCTTCCCACGATTTCACACTGACTTCTTCGAGTCCTGCCGTCGACTCCGGGAACAATGCCGTCGTTGTTGGCTCGATCGACCTCGCTGGCAACACGCGGATTTCACACGGCCTCGTCGATATCGGGGCGTATGAATACCAGGATGCGCCTTTGGCTGTGCAACTAATCGACTTCACGGCAACGTCAACGGCGACTGGCGCAGAACTCGATTGGCAAACGGCGACCGAAATTGACAACTTTGGGTTCGATGTGGAACGACGCGTCGAGTCCAATCCACAATGGTCTAACGTTGCATTTATCAAAGGGGTTGGCACGAGCACTTCACCGCACAGATACACCTTCATCGACGGATCACTGTCGACCGGTCGCTACAGTTATCGCCTCAAACAAATCGACCAAAGCGGCCTGTCGAAATACTCCAAGGAAGTGGAAATCGATGCGGGACTCGCGCCACAAAAGTTCACCCTTGAACAAAACTATCCTAATCCTTTTAATCCGACGACGACAATCGGGTTCACGCTGGCCAATGATGGTCGTGTATCCCTGAAAGTGTATGACATGATGGGGCGGGAAGTTGCGACGTTGCTCGATGAGAACCGGAAGGCCGGAGAGTATCAGCAAGTGGTCTTCGATGCTTCCCGGTATGCATCCGGTGTCTATTTCGCCGTACTTCAGTCCGGCGAAAAACAACTCATCAAGAAAATGCTGATGGTGAAATAATCGCGCAAAGCACCGTGTGGCTTTGCAGAAGTCTCACGAAGTCCTGCCAACAACTGTACAAACGCTGCAAAGAGGTGTGGATGGACTGCAAAGGCGAAGGAGAATCGTACAATGTCGCGTGAGACTAATGCAAAGCACAGAATTTTGAAGCATTTACAAGCCCAGTCGCTGCAATGAGGGGTAAATGCGGTGCAAAGGGGCGTAAGGATGACGCGAAGCCGAATGAATGTCCTGCGAAGCCCCGTGTGGCCGTTACCATGAGTCTGGAATTGTCACATTTGCAAAATCATGCGTTGCAACGCCGTGTGAACTTGTTGCGAAGACGTGGCAAAGTGTCGCATTGTCATCTGTTGACGCCGCAATGACGAGTGAGAGCGATGCAATCCTCCAAACGTTGTAGCATTTACAAAACGAGGTGATGCTAAGAGATTTGACGGTGCTGCGAAACCATCTGTAAAAGGTGCATGGGGGTGAGAAGGCAATGCGATGACCCGGCCCAACCCCACTCGACCCTTTCTGAGCAATCGATTCCCTGCTGTGAATAGTCAAGGTAGTGAAACGGATAGCTAACCGGAGCCTTTCCCAAATTTGCGAATAAGGCTGGCATATGCTATCTTTCGCCGTTCCACTTCCAGTCCACACCCAGGTCAGTACCCGACAGAGCCAAAGAATTCTACCACCTCTCGACAGGCTTGGGGGGATGATACCTCGATGATGCTGCGAAGGCGAATTGTGTTGACTGAAAATCATCAACAAACAAGGATGGACCCCATGAGCCGTGTGCGTCGTTTCGTG
>Ga0335081_10021363_pt1 | contig 10483 bp, 12 predicted proteins | sample Lox_Sample_35_FD_206713 | JGI IMG/M metagenome (GOLD analysis project Ga0335081, IMG submission 206713) | Soil microbial communities from Loxahatchee National Wildlife Refuge, Florida, United States - Lox_Sample_3.5 | ecosystem: Environmental > Terrestrial > Soil > Wetlands | place: USA...
TGTATACGCACCAGCGGCACAAGCAACATTCGCAGCAGTAAACGCCAATTTGTAAACCGGAGTGTGCTTCGTATGATAACTCGCAAGCAAATCCGACCCCTGCTGTCCCGTCGCTCCAGCAATCGCAGGATTATTCCGTTTCACATCCCAAACTCGAACCGTGCAATCGCTCCCACCAGAAAGCAGGACGCTGGAACATTTACTGAAGGCAAGAGAATAAATAGAAGAGCCCGGGGTATGCGCCTTGAAAAACTTGAGAGGTTTTGCGGAGTTAAGATCGTAGACATGGACGGTTGAGTGGCCGGTTGAATCTTCGGATGCGGTAGCCAGCAGACGTCCATCAGGGGAAATTTCGACGCAGGTGACGGGTCCGTTGTGGCCGGTGTATAATCGGACTGCAGAACCTCGTTGGATATCGAAGAGGCGACATGTCTTGTCACTGCTTCCTGTGACCACATACGCAGAATTGGGATGCCAATTCACACACTAAATCAGAAAATGAAACATGAGGGATGATACCTCAAGATCGCCGAGATGACCTGCTAGAATCCGTAGTGGGTTGATATGTTCAACGCTCCATATTCGCCCCGTTGCGTCACCACTTCCGCTCACAAAATATTGTCCAAATGGACCCCATTTGACATCCCACACGGGCTGCGAGTGACCCTTATATACAACGACAGCCTTATAAGTATCCGCGCTCCACAATCGAATGGTCTTATCCCCCGACGCAGTCAACAAAAACGCCGGACTCTTTGCTGGCGTTGGCGACCACGAAACACTATAGACTGGGGCAGAATGTCCAATCATCCGAGGCGATCCGGTCCCGGAAACATCGATCTCTTCACTCGCATTCCTTGACTCTCGTCTTTCCGAGGCTAAGTTCCAGATTTTAACGTAGGACTCCGAGAATCCAGCTGCGATGCGGGATTGCTGGTGGTCGAAATCGACGCAGTTCATGCCGTCGTGGGTGTGGAAGAAAGTGTACATCGCAACGCTGGGGGCGGAGGCTTGTGGGCCCAGGTGGATTTGTTTTCGGAGTTGGCGGGCCAGGTCTACTTCTGCTTCGACATCGACGCCCTTGCTAGACCGGTCAAATGCAAAAAGTGAGAGATGGTACTATGTTGGAAGAGGAAGATCTCGTGAGGGTGAGTCTTCGGCGGGTTCGCGCTTGACTTTTGCCCATGCTTGACTGAGCGAACTGTCCCCATTCACAGTATCTCCGTTCCTTTGATCTTCCTCGCGCAGTTGACTTTGCACATCTTCAATCATTTCGGGGTCCATTGGCATCGGTCCTAAGGACAAGGGATCCCGCGTATCGACACCTTCATGGTCCATGAGCGCTTCTCCGTCGACCCCGGCTACTTCTTCTGTTGTTGGGGGACCCGCAACAATCTTGATATCCAGCCAGCGATTCATGAGTCGTAGTACAATTTGTCCTCCAGCTTCTTGTTTCTCCATCAAAAAGTGTATCAAGAGCGATAAACTGGTTCGGGACAGCGTTAATCGATACTTTTTGGAGCGATAGAGTTTGGACCGTTTATTGGATTCGAGTTGTTCAAAGGACGACAATGAAGATAGTTCGAGAAGTGCATCGCGATGTTGCAATTCATGTTCTTCAGAATGCTTGTCGAAAAACGCTTTTGCTGGGACATTAGAAACGCCATTCCGCAACGATTGGACACCTTCTTCCGTCTTGTCTTCGTCGTCTTTCGACTCGGCTATTAAATCCATAAACATGTATGCAAAGACCGGCCATAGAATCCTCGCCATCTCGCCCTTGTAAATATCCAGACTCTGGTGAATGAATCCCTGCAGCAGCTCATACGCCTCCGACGAAGATCCGTAGAAGGGGTCCGTGAGTTTCTTATACGACTGGCCAACCCGCATGGCCTCCTGTACCTGCGAAGCCTCGAGCCGCAGGAGTGTTTCTGTCTTGTGGAAGCCCTTCTTTATGAGATACTCCAGGACGACTTTCTGGAGGTCCTCTGCGTTCCAGTCCGTGTTGAGGCCCCGGGCTGCGGCTGAGGTCGATGGGGGCGGCGCTGATGTATTCGGGGCTGCGGTTACCGGGGCAGCATTTGCTGACGGCGCTGCGCGTTGTGCGCTGGCTTGGACGGGCGTTGCAGCAGGCATCGTCGCTGCAATGGCGGCTGTCCGTGGCCAAAGAATCGAGGAGATCGCCGTTGTCTTTTCCACCGTACGGCTTTCGTACACAAACTTGCCGCCTTTATTTCAAGCATTCACAGCAGATCGCCCTGTTGCAATTTTCGCCTCCTCCGATCGAGGACAGAACGGCGATCCGCACGGAAGCAAGCAATGGAATAGAGATGGCATCGAAGGAGGAGGAGGCAGATATGTTTGAAATCGAATCACCAAAGTGTTGAGGCAATTGGGGGACCGGGAATGAAACCTTCCGTGAGAATACGAATCTGCTCGGGTTGTGGACATGTTCTCGTGCGCTCGACTGTCCGTGCGAAACACCGAGTCTTCGAGGTTAACCCGCTCTCGCAACAATTCAGGTGGTATATGGCATGGCGCTCCTTCTTCAGAAGGCTCGGATTGGGCGGCCCTGAGCCCCCCAAACCCTTGGAGTCTCCCAATTCGACGGAATCTCAACGACCCACTGAGTCTCGAGATGTCAACAAATCCAAGGAAAGGCCGGCGAGAAAAGTGCGACAGCTTCGAGAGGCTAAAGAACAATTTCGCAGGCAAGCACCGCGACAAAGGCCCTCCGACGTCCTCAAATCTGTCATGCATCGAGATTCGCCCTCCGAACCCCTTCTATCTCCAGATTTCAAAGTCACACCCTCAGGCAACGCATTGTCAAAACCGTCAGCGGGGGATATTTCCCGACTCCTCTTGCAACAGCAGCAGCGAATGCAAAGCCAGAGAAAATTACTTAAGTTGGTCACGTCGCAAAAGGATGTCTCCGAGACCATTTTCACACCACACCGGGATCCCACGGCTGAAAGAAGGGACCCGCTGAAGAAGTATTTCGAACGCCTTCCACAGGAAAAACCTGTTTTACCACATAAGACACCATTTCCGTGGGAAGAAGAGCCGCTTAAGGACGACGAGAAGATGAAGATATTGCAGGATTTACTAAAGTTAATTCCTCATCAATCGACCTTAATCAACCCCACGCAACCAACTCCTCGTGGGACCACCGATCAAACGAACCACTCGTCATTTCTTGATGACAATTCAATCCACTATCACTATTCAAAAATGGCCGACTCAAATAGTAATAACCCCATCACGCACCGAGCGAACAGATTCCTATCCGATCCTCCGCATACAAGCAAGCTTCCTCCGACCACCTCTAAATCTGTTCATGATCAGACAATTGTGGGCGATGATTCGATAGATTCCGAGTCAATTCCTCATCAAATTCCCATTCAGGATCCGATAAACCCCTTAGAAGACAACAACCTGGACTCGGGAGAATACATTCTCAACGCATGCGGTTTAAGGAAAAGCCTAAAGTCGTCGCAATTATATCGACACCTACGAGAGCATCATGATTCAGTATACGTTCACGCCAATAACGACACAAGTCCACCCTTCAAGATTATCCTTGCATTGGCCAAGTCCCGGCTAAAAAGGATACAAGACGAGATACCCGGCGCCAAAAGGGACCTTACAATTTTTAGCGAGCTGGCTTCGAATCTCACCCTTAAGCAGCCACGTACAACATCACAGGTCCTCGTGACTCCACTTATAAGATATATTCTCCTCAGTCAGGGTTTCGGCGCGAACCGGGTCACAGTCACCACTCCGCTAGAACAGTTGGTCGGCGACGGAGATCTCGATTCTCTTGGACGGCTCAAGTCGTACTATTTGCACTCCATGGTGCTCCACGGTAAGACATCACCGTTATCCAACTACTCAACTCTAGGATATTCCGACCTTGCAAAAAGAACATTCGGTTTTGATCTTTTCAAAGGCTTGGACGCTGCCGACGTAACTCCTCCATTTTCCACACCTCAAACTGTATATATTAACGAATTCAGAAAGTATGTGTAGAGCCCGGAAAACCTGAGCCTCTATCCAAAGAACATAGGGTACGTGAACCCTGTTGCCTGAAATCTAACCTGTAGCTCGTAATACAGAGGGCTTTCAGAAGGATTCAGGATGACACGGTTGAGCGGCAAGGCATCATCGTCGACGTTCAGAGCGGCAGAATCCGTTACATGACAAGAGACATCGTGAAAGTTCCGGACACACTAAAATGCTGGCTAGGTGGAGAAGCCATCAGACGGCAAACGCTCGAGTGGGAGAAGCGGATATCGGAGATAAGGAGATTTACCGAGTTGTATGATTCGGAAGCTAGTTTAGTGGCCGGGTTCTAGGCGTTCAAGGTGCATTGTGCTGACTTTTTCGTCGAAAGGGATATGGAAGACATAGGAATCGCTCCGGTGGGCCTTAAAAAATCCCAAATCAACATCACAAATACGAATTGATGCCACGTTTCCGTAGCCTTCGGTTCATCTGGGGTGCTTCAAACCCCTTTCGTTGTATTACGATGTAAGATTTAGTGCGGAACGATTTGGTGTCGATGCAGATCGCCCGAGCCTCACCCCATGATGCCATCCGAGCTTCGCTACCGAGTTAAATTCCTGTACAAAGAAGTACACTCGACTTTCCCGGGCTTCGACTGATAGCCATAGCTTTTGTACCTCGGACGGGACTATCCGTTGGGCTATACAGACTATTTCCGCCCTCGGCTGCATAATGCCTTTATGAAGAATAGGGACCTTACTTCGGAACGCGAAATCGAGCAATGTATCAAGCTTGGTGAGCATGTGCAAAAGGGTACAAAGATTCCTGCTGTTTTGAGCTTATCATGCCGTAGAAATTCAAGCACTGTACTATTTAAAGCGATATCGGACTTTGAGGAAGAGGTATAACGAGACCGAAGAAGATTGATGGCCTTCGAACTGTCGGGATCCCCACAGATGGGTGCGGAGAATGTACATTGCATTGGAATTCCTGCATGCATAGCGACGAAATAACACGGAGGATCGTCAAATGTTGCAGATTTCTATTTGAATAAGTAGATATCTATCAAGGACTCGGACTGGGCGGTTGTCCACCACCATCGTGGTCGTCTCCCTTTCCATTCTCGCCAGCCTGGTCGTCCTTGTCCTTACTTTCCTTCGGACCTTTGAGTGGATGCAGTGCTTTCTCCTGCTCTTCGCGAGCAGTCAAGACTTTGTCGACCAAACCCATTTGCAACGCCTTTTCAGCGTCCAAAAAATAATCCCGCTCCATCATTTTTTCTACCATCAGACCCCCTCCTCAAACAAAGACGCACCGATTTCAGCCATGGAATGAGGCTTAGTCAGGTGTTTCATATAGATCTCGTTGAGTCGTCTTCGTAGTCGAAGAATCTGCAATCAACAATCATTGCAACCGGAGGTCTCCACCTCCTTTGCATGAATAGCAATGTCTTCGGCAACACCACTAAAGCCCCCACTAGGCTGATGAATCATGACGGTTGCATTCGGCAGAATACATCGTCTCCCCTTAGCCCCCGCAGCAAGCAACAAGGACCCCATCGACATTGCCTGGCCAAGACATAACGTCTGAATCGGACACTGAATATATTGAAACGTGTCATACAACGCAAGTCCTATCACCCATCAACTACCCGCCACCATAATTGGAGAACACACCGGCAGTGACACTCCCTCCCGGAGAATTAATGTACATGGAAATTGGCTTCTCAGGGTTATCGGCCTCAAGAAAGAGAAGTTGCGCAACTATTAAAGCGGAGACATGATCATTCACCTATAATTAGCAACCACCCCTTTTCCTTCGCAATAATAAAAGAAAAAGGGGAACCGAACAGGTCCGTTGAGACATATTATTCGCTCTTTTAATAGCCGGGAGAAGATATCGTAGGTTCGTTCAGAACGACCCTAGCCATGGAGTCATCAGTCGAGTCTTGCGAACGGTTTCCAAATTTAGGACGCAAGAGGTGGCTTACCGTCTGTTCAATTACGTAGGGCATAGAATAAGAGGCCGTAGGGGGTATGTCCCATGACGATGCTGGGTGCGGGAAGAACCCTGGTGTGCGAGCATGGTAGAATCGCTGGAATTGTCGTAAAAGACACGTTTGTCGATGTAGCATGAGGTCGGTTGTGCGGGCGCAGATCTGTTCAATTGGGCGAAAAATCAGGTAGAGTAGCACATCGTTTTCTCATCACTACTTCGGTCATAAAAGGTCATCAGGTCTATAATCCCAAAAAACATGGCTAAGATCACGCTAAAACTCCGATACACCTCCCCAAAAATCAAAAGCATAGGCCTAGGAATATATAATCATAGGATCATCAAAATCCTTACATGGATTCCTGCCATGTAACGGATTGATGGAGCGACCATGGACCATTCGAAAACATCCTCTACTAATTAGAATTTAACTTGAGAAAAATGGCTAGCATACCTCTGCATAATAACTACCGGAATCATACGTCGCACTGTCTCGGGTTTCGTAATGTGGGCGCCCGGGGGTGGACACAGAGACTTGGCTGTCGTGTTGATAAGTTGAAAGAGGCTCAAGCTTCGAATTCGGAGACCGTGTTTCAGGTTGGCGAGGGGGACTTCGTTGACTGGCAGAGAGGAAAATGGAAGTTTCTTGGCTTATGGGAGGAGGACTTGGACTTCGGGCAGATTGGATTGAATCGGCGCGGAGCCGGGGGGTCACTGAGTTGCCTATGGCCAATGTTAGAAGATAAGATCTATTAGCTTGCGAGGTACCATCATGAGAGCCTGTTTCACTATCTGGACCATCGCCAGAGTTGATGAGTGCTTCTCTTGCCATCTCCAAGATCTCCCATGGCGTTCGTCGGGGATAGGCAAGTTCGAGCTGAGCGGCAATCTTGCTCAGTGGGGTGTTGCCTAAACCGAGCATCTTTCGTTGTTCTCGAATCTGGTGCTTCTCGCCCCGCAATTTTGATCCGCAAGGGAGTCCGCGCTGTGCGCACCATCGACAATCGGCATCTTCAGAAGAGAATTCACACTAGCGCCGAGGTCAGTTCATGTCCTTGCGGCACCCGCGGGGTTTATTACTTTTGCCTTTCTATTTCGGCAACTTAAACACTTGAGGGTGCCCCGTGCGCCAAAGCGGTTATTGCCTGGACAGCGCCGGCCGGGTCTAGACGGGTTAGTCACGCCGCGAGAGTTGCGGGGGTATGATGGTACTCGGGAGACATTGAGAGCGAGAGCACATGCTCATGCCCAGTCATGTCGGGATGAGGAGGGCGGCCCCGCTTGGCGGTCATGGACATGCGAGTGTCGTCTTATTACTTCGTCCAATGGGTCTACGTGTCGTAGCCAAGGTGCCGACAAAAGGCGCTCTATCAGGGACAGAGTTGCTGGTTGCTATGGCGAAGGCCGTCGTGATGGATGCTCGAAGATTTTTATAACCGACGAAAGGGTCCTGGCTAGGGACGGATCTGCGTCATGGCCTCAGCCTCCCTTTTATGCTCTTTTTTTTTTTTTTTCCCTCCTTCCTGCCTGCGTGCGTCCGAATGCAGGTTCTTGTTCGCTGCCGCCAAATTAAGCTTTCGTTATGACGACCAGAAGGCGCAAGCTGGATGCGCAAAGAAACAGAGCGAGTGTGGCCGCGCACGGCGCAAGTGTTAACACTAGATGGCGGCGGACGGAACGGGAGAGCCGAGTTGCACAGCCCCCCTTTCACACTGGCGTAGAGATCATATGGTAACGAAAGTTGTAGCACAAAATTTAAACTCTAATTTCGAGCAACTTATAGAACTCATCCCCGTCACCGCTCTCATCGTCGTACAATATGCACCCTTCCACCCTCTTAGCAATATGGAAGAAAATTCAAATTTCGTTCTGTAAATATGCAATACAAGAGATAACAGGAGAATGGGATGATTGTGAAACCAAGGATCGACAAAACATGGGGCGCCTTCATAAAGGTTAATGCCTTGGCTTGAGCACCCAGGGAGGGCGCCCGTGCGCAACGTTCCCCCTCTTATGAGCGATCAAATTCTCAATCCCCGTTTTGAAAGGAAGATTTTTCGAGCCGGTGTGTGGCAGTGACACCACCGAAATTTCCTCCGATTCCAGTATCCGGCGCGATCTCGCAATTAGTAGGGCGCTCGATAGTATTATGCGTGTTGCTTCGCCTCCTTCCATTATGCCGCATGTCTCTCAAACGACTGGGAGTAGCGATCGTCTCCGATGTCGTTAAAAGGCTAACCAGGAAACAAAGCTATCATGTTTAATAATTATAGAGATTTATTGCAGGCTCATTCTTTTAGCACTTTGACTACGCTTTGGCCCGTTTCTCGTTTTCCCTTTGATTCCGCTCCTCGCGATAAGCTTAAGCCCCAATATGTCTAAAATAAAAATACATATCCACAATTCAGTTCCAGAAATTTACGCAAAGCGACGAATACACATGTATGTTACGAAGGATGAATGTTGCTCAGTTGCATATTGAGTGGGCGGTGGCGTATCGTAGCGACTCTCAAGTACGCTCATGTCGAAGATCCCATCGTCAGAGGGTTCGGTATACAGAGGGAGTAACTCTTGTTCCGAGGCGAGATTAAGTGTAGGGGATGTTGCCTGGTTTGTGGCCTCGCCATCGTCCCCAGATTGAAGATCGAAGGGGAAAGTATATCCGTCATAGGTTGGAATGAACGAGGGGGTCAAAGGGGTTGAAAGATTGAATGAGTCTTGCATGAAATTGTTGTTCAGAAATGAAAGGGAATTCTCGCCCAGAGGAAGCTGCGTCCGTTCAGGGACACGGAGTCCATCAAGGTTGAGGGCCAAGGGATGGCGGCCATTAGAATAATGTAAATGTCCCCCATTCAAAACCTGAGACCCGTGGGCTCCGGGTGCTTCCGATTCGATTGTCACCCGGAGAGACGTCTGAGATGGAAACGCGTCTATGTGGGAATGGACAGAATTGACACCCCCGTCGACTTTCGCGTGGAAGTATCTTGCCTTTTCCGCGAAAACCTTAGGACCGCATCGCATTCCACGAGAAGAGCAAAATTCACACAGTGACTTCTCATCTTCGAACATACACTGCCACATCAATCGGCCTTGGTGTCAAGACGGAGGTGGATGAGGGTACATTGCGTTTCCTGGAACGGCACGTAGCACACTTTTTCCTCCCCTTATTTCCCCATGGGTTATTCGCCGTCTTGTTGGTCCTAGGACGAGATTAGGTTATAACGCGATTCGGTCATACCTGACACGGCCAGCACTGCCATATTGAATCGCAGATGGCGGTTTCCTCCTCTCAATATCGAATGTAAGTTCAGGCTCCAACTCCATAGAGAACGCCTTGGCAACCGCCCTTGTCGTCCTCATCGTTTCTCCGCGACCCGCCAGATGACGGAAGATCCAGAAAGAATGAATCAGAATGAATCGGGGCAGTCTTTCTTATATTGTGGAGAACGCTTATGCGAGTACGGATTCAGGGTAATATGAAAATGGACGGCCCAGATTTAGAAGGAATGGATCCGCTCTCCACAGCGCTCGGCTCCCTTTTTTCGAAACTTTAATTAGGTATGGAGACTCAACCCCATGGATTATGCGGCATACGTGCGGGATGAATGATTCGGAGCTTATTTGGTTCAATTCGGGAAAGAAGCTCTTTTTCGTGCCGATAGGACCAGTCTACTGAGACTTTTCCCTTACATTATACAATTTTTTTCCTTAATGTTCCGCCACCTGCCATAAATATTGAAATGAGGCTGCGTTCCTGTTTCTCATTTTCTTTGGAACAGACTTCAAGGGCTAAGATTATTAGCGCTTGACATTATGCAACAGGCGAAAGTCGTACCGGAACAAGACATTTGATGGCAAAGATTCAGCTTGTCCGGCAAAAGAGAAAGTTAACCCCGCAACTCGCCCCCTCTTGGAGATCAGCAGGATCTGCTGATATAGCAACTAGTTGGCCAGCGTGCAGTCACTTAGAATCGTGGAGAAGCTAATATCTCCCACACTATTGTTTTTTCAATCCCTTTCTGCTCCTGGGCACTTTTTGTCCCACACGGGAAAGAGCAATTCCTGAATATGTGATCCCCATTGGGTGGGATGAAAGAATGTCGCCTGGATTCCGGCCAACCTTCTCATAATTTGGTTAATCTAAAAACACCCTTCCAATGAGTGTGTTTCAGCAACAATGGTCCGTGGCTTCTAATGAAGGTTCGACTAATTGCACGCTTCGGAAGACTCAGATTTCGGGGGTTCCCACGATCTCGGAGCGGTATAGTTGCAGAATTATTTACGTACTTATTTTATTTTATTTTATTGTTTTTATTATTTTTTTATTTTGTATCTTTGCAAATTCCAAGTCTCCATCTAAGTGATCCGCAACACTTATTCCTTCTGGGGGGAACATCAGGCAGGGCCATCTCTATCTAAAACGTGTTTATATACAGAGGCGCCTTACGAAGGAGGCGCAGACTACCAAGGGCTCCGTAACCTA
>Ga0335081_10021364_pt1 | contig 10483 bp, 8 predicted proteins | sample Lox_Sample_35_FD_206713 | JGI IMG/M metagenome (GOLD analysis project Ga0335081, IMG submission 206713) | Soil microbial communities from Loxahatchee National Wildlife Refuge, Florida, United States - Lox_Sample_3.5 | ecosystem: Environmental > Terrestrial > Soil > Wetlands | place: USA: Florida...
TTCGGCAGCAATACGACGGCACTGCCGACTCGCTTAATGAATACCTCTTTACCGGCAAATCGAAACTCTTTTGGCAGGCGAACTGCTTGGCTCTCGCCGTTTCTGAACAGTTTAGCCGTCTTCATTCGAGCTCCTTAGTATATATCTATAGTATATATCTGTAGTATATATCTAACAAAGAACAATGACAACCTGCTCTGCTCCACGCACAAGAAAAGCCTCAAGCCGGTATTCGACTGTTGTTGGCCCTCGTTTGTCGCTATTCCCTGACCCAACACCCCTCTGGCCTTTTGGGGCCTACCGCTACCACGGACACTGGTGAGACCACAGGGACGGTGATTGGCCGGTATCACCTGCTGGACAGAATCGGCGAAGGCGGCATGGGCGAGGTCTGGCGGGCGGAGCAAAAAGAGCCTGTACGCCGCCGTGTCGCTTTGAAGCTGGTCAAGGCCGGGATGAACACCCGCGAAGTCATGAGGCGCTTCGAAATCCGAACGCCAGCCCTGGGAGGTGTGTTTTCTCTTGACTTCCTCGTCTTTAGAACCCATGTCTCCGGAACGGACATCGAAAACATGGCAGGCCCTAGCGGACGATCTTCGAACTTTTCTGTTGATGCGCAACGGCCCTGATTCGAGTTTTCAGCGGTTTACGGCCTGAATGTCGGCCTCCTCAGGACTCGGTGAGTACAATCGCGGTGTAACAACAGGTTCAGCGACGAGTCGCCAGCACATTGTTCACATGTTCACCTCGACACTTTTCGAAATTCATTCACGGCTAGCAACCTCGCTGGTGTGATCGGGATGTTCGCGCTTGACCCGGGTTTTGGAGAATCGCTATGTGGTCCGCAAGGGTCGCAGGTCTGGAGCCGTACATCTGAGGTGAGAAAACAGCGGTACGTTTATTACCACTGCACCGGCTACCGGGGAAAATGTGAGCTGCCGTACTTCCGCGAAGAGGAGTTGGCAGACCGGCTCGGCCAGGTACTCGCCGACATCCATATCCTCGACGACGTACTTGCCTCGATCCAGCACTCTTTGGCGGCGGACCAGCAGCGGAACCAGCAGGCCGTGCGCGAGCAGCGCGCGTGCCTTCGGCAGCGTTTGGCGGTCATCCGCCAGCGGCTCGATCAGGCGTATCTCGATAAGCTGGACGGCAAGATCGACGCGGCATTCTGGGTACGCAAGTCCGGCGAGTGGCGGGCTGAAGAGCAGCAGGTAACGATGGCGCTTGCCGGTTTGGACCAAGCCAGCCCGGATCGGCTGCTGCATGCCTCGCGCATTTTAGAACTCGCGAACAAGGCGCGTTTTCTGTACGTTAGCCAGAATCCGGCTGAAAAGGCCAAACTGCTTAAAATGGTGTTATCGAACTGCACCCTAGACTAGCTAGTCTAGTCTAGCAGGCTGCTGAAAAACCACTCCTAATCCACAGCCTTGTATGGTACGAGAAGGCATGCGCGGAGACGATCAGCAGCAGAATCACATCTTCAGTTATGTATCGCCGGAAGCGCGGGTGCGGAAGGATCATCCGCTGCGTGCCATCCGAGCCATGGTGGACGAAGTATTGACTCAGCTCTCCCGGCGCTTCGACACGATGTATGCCCGCGTGGGCTGTCCGTCGATTGCGCCGGAGAAGTTGTTGCGGGCGCAGTTGCTGCAGATGCTGTACTCGATCCGCAGCGAGCGCCTGCTGATGGAAGAGATGGATTACAACCTGTTGTTTCGCTGGTTTGTGGACCTGAACGCAGATGATGATGTGTGGGATGCAACCGTGTTCACCAAGAATCGCGACCGCTTGCTGGAGGCGGACGTGGCCACGGAGTTTCTGGTGCGGGTGGTGGAGCAGGCGCGGGGGCAAAGGGCTGACCAGCGACGAACACTTTACCGTCGATGGCACACTGCTGGAGGCTTGGGCGAGCACGAAGAGCTTTCGGCCGAAGGAAGGAAAGCTGTCGCCTCCCCCCGACGATCCCGGCAATCCCACGGTGAACTTTCGCGGCCAGCGGCGGTCGAATGAGACGCATGAGTCGAAGACCGATCCCGAGGCGCTGCTGGCGCGCAAGGGCCAGGGGAAGGAGTCCAAGCTGAGCTACAGCGGCAACCTGCTGGTAGAGAATCGCAACGGGCTGATTGTGGATGCTGAATTGTTTCAGGCCAATGGGACAGCGGAGCGTTCGGCGACTTCGGTTACGCAATCTTCCTTTCCTGTACGGGTTCTTTCTTGGCGACTCCGCCTGCTTTACCGGCGTTAAGAAATTGAACTTCGTCGATCCGCCCGAACAGCTCAATCAGTTTAGCCACCAGACCGGTCCAGCCCGTCTGATGGCTGGCTCCCAAACCCGCCCCGTTATCGCCGTGGAAGTACTCGTAGAAGAGAATGTTATCTTTCCAATACGGATCCGTCTGGAACTTCTCTGTCCCGCCGTACACCGGTCGCCGGCCAGACTTCTCTTTATCGCGCAGAAAGATCCGGGTCAACCGGTTGGCAATTTCACGGGCTACCTCAAACAAATTCATGGCCTTGCCCGAGCCAGTCGGGCACTCAATCTTGAAATTGTCGCCGTAATAGAGATAGAACTGCAGCAAAGCGCGGATCAGAAGCGCGTTGACCGGCATCCAGATGGGTCCGCGCCAGTTGGAGTTTCCCCCGAACATGCCAGTGTCGGATTCTGCCGGGAGATAGTTCACCCGGTAGTCTTGACCGTGTACGGTAAAAACGTAGGGATGCTCGGCGTGATAGCGGGAGAGTGCCCGAATACCATAGGGACTCAAGAATTCTTTCTCATCGAGCACGCGCGTCAGGATTCGCCGCAACCGATCCGGATTCACGAGGGCAACGATCCCCCGTTCTGCGTACCCGAGATGTCCGGGACCAGTCGGATGGATGCTCGTCCGCAAGTCGGGCATGTGTTGAAACCGTTCTCGTAGAATCGTCAGCGCTCGCGGCACTCGTTCTCGCTGCCACGGCTCGATTACTGTGGTGGCACAGACAGGTAACAAACCCACCATGGAACGCACTTTGAGCCGGGTTGCGCTTCCGTCGGGAAGTTGCAGGACATCATAATAGAACCCATCCTCTTCGTCCCACATGCCGGCGGATCCTACCTGATTCATGGAGCGTGCGATCCACATGAAATGGTTGGCCAACTTTATGGCCATGTCTTCGAAGTAGGGGTCGTAAGATGCCAGTTCAACGCTGATTTCAAGCATGTTCTGGCAAAACAATGAAACCCACGCAGTGCCATCCGCCTGCTGCAGATAGCCACCTGTGGGCAGTGGGGCGCTGCGATCGAAGACGCCAATATTATCGAGTCCAAGGAATCCGCCTTCGAAGAGGTTCTTGCCGTCGCGATCCTTACGATTCACCCACCAGCTGAAATTCAGCATCAGCTTCGCAAAGGAGCGCTTGAGAAATTCCAGATCGCCCTCGCCTTTCAGTGCCTGCTCGGTACGATAAAGGAAGATCGTTGCCCAGGCGTGAACGGGCGGGTTGACGTCGCTGAAGTTCCATTCGTAGGCTGGGATCTGACCGCTGGGATGCAGGAAAAACTCGTTCAGCATCAGCTCGAGTTGTTCTTTTGCAAAATCGGTGTCGACCGTGGACAGGGCGATCGTGTGGAAGGCCAAGTCCCAAGCCGCAAACCAGGGATATTCCCATTTATCCGGCATCGAGATGAGGTGTTCATTGATCATGTGCGGCCAATCGCTGTTTCGCACTTGCCTCCCGCCCGGCCGCAACTCACCTACGCCATGTTCTCGCAACCATTTGTCCACATCGAAACCAAAGTACTGTTTGCTCCAAAGCATGCCCGCCAGCGCCTGTCGCATGACCCGGGCTTCGTCTTCACCGACTTTTTCCGGGGTGACGGAGTGATAGAATTCATCGGCCTCTTGCTGACGAAGTCGCATCGTTTGAGCGAAGGTGTTAAAGGGATCGCCGATCGCGGCGGGTGCCAGATCTGTTAGTCGCAGGCGAATCGTTGCGCTGGCACCGGCACCCACACCGATACGGTAGTGGGCCGAGGCTTTGGTGCCAGTATGATTCGGGTTGACGGCATCTTGCCTGCCATTCACCACGTAGTTGTTGATCCCATCCTTAACATAAGGACTGGCATTCGGGGCACCAAAGATCCGCTCATTGTTCGTGTCGTTCTCGGTGAAGAGCAGAGGAGGATCCCCTTCACAGTACAGATAACGATCACCGAGCTGGGCGTGGGATGCGACGACAAATCGAGACCCACCGGAGGTGGTCCCTTGCTTTAACGATGGCCGCGGCGTGTCAGGCCACCAGCTCCAGGTGTTGCGGAACCAGAGCGTGGGCATAACATCGAGGCTGGCGGCTTCTGGGCCTCGATTCGATACCGTAATCTGGATCAGGATGTCCTCGGGAGTGTTCTTGCCATACTCTACGAAGACGTCAAAGTAACGATCGGAATTGAAGATGCCGGTGTCGAGGAGCTCGTACTCCATGTCATAGCGGCTGCGGCTTCGGCTGGTGGCGACCAGGTCCCAGTAGGGGAAAGCGGCTTGCGGATATTTGTACAGGTACTTCATATAGGAATGAGTCGGTGTGCTGTCGAGGTAGAAGTAATACTCTTTGACATCCTCGCCGTGGTTGCTCTCACTATTCGTCAACCCGAAGAGTCGCTCCTTTAGGATTGGATCCTTCTGATTCCACAGAGCTAGGCTGAAGCACAGCAATTGTTTCTCGTCGCTGATCCCAGCCAGACCATCTTCACCCCAGTGATACGCACGCGATCGGGCTTGGTCATGACTGAAGTAGTCCCAAGCGTTACCATCTTGGCTGTAGTCCTCGCGAACCGTGCCCCACTGTCTTTCGCTCAGGTAGGGACCCCACTTTCGCCAGGGGATTTTCGCTTTACAGGCTTCTTGCAGTCTGATGATTTCTGAATTGCTCATACTTCACCTTCCTCTCTCATTCGGAAACAACCTCGCCGCACAGCTTCCACCAATACAGTCCAGCCAAATTATTCACGACAGAAGCACCTTGGATCGGAAATACAAACGCAAAGCGGTGTGCCGTGCACCTCCGGCGTGTCCTTTCTACTTATGAATGTCCCCAATTGCGGGCATCTCGCCAAGCCGCTACAGCTCCTGCTTAATGTCGGTCTCGACCTTCTGCATCACCTGACCCGCCATTTTCTTTATTAATTCCTGGCGGTGCTCCTCGCGAATCTGCTGAAACTTCTTCTGTTGTTCCTGGTCCAGCAGAGGCGTGACCTTCGAATCCACCTCGTCGCTGATTTGCTTCAACTGTTCCAGCTTCTCCATTGGTTTGAGAGAGGTGTTCTTCTTAAGCTCCTGCAGTTTCGGCACCTCGGCTTTGATGATGGGCAGGATCTGCTGCCTCTGAGGTTGCGTCAATCCTAACTCGATTGAAAACTGGTTCAACATCGCCGTGAGCGGATTTGACACGATTGGCGGCTTTGGCGGAGCGATGACTTCATAGTTGGCGTAGCCGAACTCGTTGCTGCGTGCGAAGTAGTACGTGTCGCCGAGCTTGTAGAACGTCATCGAGAAAGGATCCTGGGAAATCGGCGTTACGACTTTGCCGCCTTCGATCTTGTACGCCGTTGTGGTCCCCTCGTATCCAGAGCGCACGACACCACCGAAGCTGCTGGGCATTGTGGTGCTCGTACCGACATGGTAGATGGTGGTTTGCCCTTCGGCCGTGTACCGGACGTTGAACTGTTCACCCGTCACGTTATTACGAACCCACAAAGCCTTGCCCACGATGAGCGACTTTAGTTGCGCGTCACCCAATTGGGCCGCGCCCTTCGTCTTGAGATCGGTGACAGCCATTCCCGCCGGAGCGCTCTTGCGGGCGTCCGCACTCGGTGTATACCAGATCGGCGAGCTCCAAGCACGTTCCTGCCCGGTGAGCGGCACCACATCGGGTGGCGGTATGCCGGCCTTGACGGCTTGAATCAGCGTCCAACGAGGCGTGGCAATCTCCAGCACGCGCGCGTAGTAGAACGCATGCAGGCTGGGATCGAATTCGGGGTCGGTCCAGACGGTCTTGAGTTCCGTCGAACCTTCATCGTTGGTGTAGGTGGCTTTTTCGATGTCCACAGTGCTCTTGATCGCGGGGACCCGGCCCGTCCATTTGTCGGGCTTGCGGTCGCCAGCCCAGACCACGTCGAAGATCTTCTCGAAGCTTTGGCCGTTCTGCGTCCAGCCCTTGATGACCTGAATGCGATCAAGATTGCCGGACGTGGGGTCCTTCACTGCCCAGACGACGAAAGTAGGAGCGGTACTCTTTCCTCCTTGTGGCATCGCTGGCAGGTCGGCGCCCATAGGAACGCCGTTTGCGTAAGACTGATGCACCCAATCCTTTGCGTCGAAGATGTTCTTGTGGTACCCCCATCCGCCGAAGAAGCGGACTCTAATGTGCGGACCGCTGACGCCGAAGGTCTCCTTGCGGTACATCGCGTCCCAGATGGATTCGCGAGTGTTCTCCTCTGCCCAGACGCCGGTCAGGCCGCCAGGATTCTCCAGGCGCACATCCATTGTGTTCGCCGCCAGGACCCCGGCCAAACGCCTTTCGACGGTCCCGTCAATCTGTGCGTGCCCCCCGTAGAAATTATCCTGGCGGTAAGGACTAGCGGTGTTGTGCGAGTCGGAGCCCCCCGCCATCCCGAACTTGTAAGGGTTGTAGCCGCGAACATCCTGCATGGTGATGCCGTCTTTATAAGCTTGCCGGGCGAAGCCGCCGTGAATGTGATCAACCCGTCCGCTATCCACCGGTAATCCAAGCAGGTTGCTGTACATCTCGTAACTCGCGAACTCGTCGTTGGGCGAAAGCAGCGGGTGAGTTTCCGATTGCCCCTTGATCTGCTTGATCTCAACCAGGCGCTCGTTACGATCCCGCGAGGCCGCCCACGCGGCGTCTATTGGTCGCCCGTAACTGTCGAGGTCCGTGGGATACATCCACCCATCACTCAAGTTGGCATTGTGCGAAATCGCAAGCAACTGGTTGCCCGCCCTGCGTTGAGTGTCCATCCAATTCCACAGGGCTTCAGGATGATCGTCATCGAGGGCACTGAATGGCATCGGTGGAACGTGTGTGCAATCGCGGAAAAAAATGTTGCGGTGCAGGTTGCGGTTGTTGGGAGCTGACGTCCACTCGTAAGAGCAAAACGCCGTGAACTTTCCCGGATGGTTGTTCTGGTCGGCAATCTTAACCGCTTCCTGCCACACCGTGCCCGCTATCACAGGGCTCATGAAGGCCTTGATCGGCGGTTTGCTGAGCAGTGAAACGAGGTATAGGAACACTCGCTGTTGCTCCGCTGAGCTGCTCGGATCCTTCATGATTATGGGCTGTGCCTCGGGCAGCTTGCTAACTGCGGAGCCAGGGGTGTTGGCCTGCTTGGTGATGCCCACGTACTCGGCGTGGTCAGTTACGCCCATGAAGTCCATGGGGGTATCAATCTTGATGTCGTAACCCATCGGGTGCTTAATCGTCTGTCCCTGAGCATATTTGTATGCTTCGTCCGGACCGGTAATGCGGTTGCCGAAGACCCAGGCGTCCACCGACCAACTCGTGTGAATGTGCTCCTCGCCGAAGTAGGCGTTGCGGTCGGGATTCTTCTCGACGCGCTCTTCACTCGGCAGTTGACCGCCCTGTTGCGCAGTCTCTTCCACCGTTCCGGATTTCTTACAAGAAGCCAGCACCCCGATGAGAGCAACGCCCAATACGAGCGCACTCAGAGTTGCGAACCGCTTAATTCGGTTACGTCTTACCCAGCTTCTCGTAGTCATGGTCGCTCCTCAATCGCTTTCGTATGAGCGGACGGATACTTTTGGGCGCTCTCGGAACGCGAAAAGAAATGTCTTTAAATTCGGCACAGAAACTCTCCAGTCCAAGTCCACTAAATACAACTGAGAAAAACGCCAGTCGGCGCAGAAATTACGGAGCAGTCACCACCTTGTAGTACACGCTGTTCGCTCCGTAAGACGGACTGAACCAGGTGTTTCCGCATAGATAATAAGTTCCCCCGCCAGAAACGTTCGGGGTGATGCAGCCCGCGGGCAAGGTGACCACAGTCTGTCCGACGGCGTAGTGGGCGCTGGATGCGGCGACGTTCGCATTAGCCGCAGCCAGGCTCGCATTTGCCGCCGCTGCGTTCGCGTTTGCAGCCGCAGCATTGGCGTTTTCTGTCGCAGTATTCGCAGCGGCTGTATTGGCGCTTGTGGCTCCCGCGTTGTACCCCTGCTGGTAGGCTGTTTGCGAATCCGAGCTGCTCTTGGACGAAGCTGCAGCTGCGCCGATCATTGCACCTGCCGCCAACCCGACCAATCCCGCTCCGGTCGGTGAACCGCCGCAATCATAGCAGCCGTAGCCGTAGTACGGAACGGCAGCGGGCGGATGATAGCCGTAATAGGTCGTTGGGTGGTAGTAGGCGTCCCCAGGCGGATGATATGTGGTACCGTAGTAGCCCGAATGCGTTGCGCCGTAGCCGGCCTCTCCAGAGGTCGTTCCGCCGTAAGCGTTCGTATGGGTAGTGCCGCCGTAATAGTTGTGAGACGTGCTTCCACCGTAGTAGTTCGTGTGAGATGTCCCTTCACCATACGTATGCGAGGTACTGGTGCCATACGTGCTAGTGTGGGAAGTTGAACCGTAACTGTGCGAAGTGCTGCCGCCCCAGCGGTTCGCATGCGCGTAGGCAAACGCCGTGTCGGATGGGAGCAGCACCGTCGCAAACAACAGGCAATCGATGATGATTTTGTACATGTCTCTGCAACTCCTCTCTACTGTGTCTTGGTCGCCGGCTTCGCCACCTTAGCCTTCGCGGCTTGCTCAGGATTCGGGTTTGCGAACGGAATTGTCCTCGCGTTAGCAACATTGGGCCTGAAGGCGTCCGCAGGCACGGACTCGTCCAGCTTCCAGTCCGAAAACGTCATCTCGTGCCGCAGCATGTCAGGGTCATTCACGTAGACGGCCCGCACCATTCTCGGAAGCTTGTCGTCGACTCCAATCCACATTTGCACGAACACGTCATCCCCTTCATAGGCAACCATGTCGGTTGCCGTCCCACCCACCACATTGGACTGACCAATGTAATAGGCATGTCTCAAACTGGGGGCTAAATCACCGTAAGGATTGGCTACAATCAGGTCTGTGAATGGAAAGTAGATGGAGGCCTGCTTGTACGCCTTCTCTAGCGTCGCATCAATCGTGGACGGCGCATCGGCGACGGCTATTAGATTGGCGTGTGGCTCGACCGCGGTCATGGTCTTGCCGTCGTAGTAAAAGTCAGAGGCCGGGCCGTCAGCCGGAATCGTCACACGCAACTTATCGGGACGCTGTAAGCTGACCTCGTACTTTGTGGTATAGCCCAGAGGAACAGCCTGCCGGCTCAAGCTCTCGATCAGCTCAACTGCGGTGAAGCTGACGACGCGAGCTGACGAAATCTTCTCGCTGGTTGCCTTTAGCAGCTCAATGGCCTTGGGTTCAAGGGCTGGCGGAACGTTTTGAGCTGGTGCCGATTTCGTGGTCCCGCTCTTCTTCGTACCGGTCTGTTGCTTGGTCTGGCCGCAGACACTGATAGCTAGTGCGCAACAGACCAGTATCAATACTTGTGAGAACGATTTGTGTCGCATAATGGAAATCTCCTGCAACCTGGTCCTAAACCGGCCGAACTAGGGGATCATGCCGCATTCGAACATCTTGTTTGCAACCGGCGCGGCGATTTTGTTAATGAAGGTCTCCCGCATTTGCGAGTCGTTCTTCAACATTTGTATGAGGTTCTGCTGCTCCGGCGTAGGAGGAGTCTTGTTGGCTTTTTTCTGCCAAAGCTGCTCACAGCTGGAGTTCTGGTATTTCGCAATCACCTTGTTGGCGACGGCGTCCAAGACTGGGTACTGCTGTGCCGTGCCGACCGCCGCATACAAGGCTGTAAGAAAGAGCGCGAATAAGCCTGTACGTTTCATGTCTATCTCCTTTGGTAATCTGCCTTGATGTTTGCTCCCCGTGATTACACGTAGTGGACTGTTATGTCTTGGAGCCGAAAGGCTGGACAGATCAAACAGCCATGCAATTATCCAGCGTTTTGTTCGCGCACTTCTCATGGCGGAAACTACACTCCGAGTCACCGGCTGCGCTCCATTACCTCATCTGATAATTCGAATTCTGTTCGTTGACCGTTATCTTTTTGCTCTCGCCATTAATCAGCGTGCTCTGAACATGGTTCGTGCCGTCGGGCGACTGTGCGAATTCTGCCGAGATCGTCACGGCGTCGTTCGGGTCATCGAGATAGGATTGCACCCTCACGTTAACTGGCGAGTGCGTCTGCTCACTGATGGTCAGCGTGACTTGATCGTTTGGCTTGGCGAAGCTCTTGATGACCAGGCTAACCGTGCCGGACCCTGGCACAAAAGACAGGTTGCCTTGCTGCTTGGCCTGGATCAGCCGATCGGGATCCGGAGTGGTGTACTGCTTTGCGAGTGCGGCGATTTGTTGACCG
>Ga0335081_10021365_pt1 | contig 10482 bp, 10 predicted proteins | sample Lox_Sample_35_FD_206713 | JGI IMG/M metagenome (GOLD analysis project Ga0335081, IMG submission 206713) | Soil microbial communities from Loxahatchee National Wildlife Refuge, Florida, United States - Lox_Sample_3.5 | ecosystem: Environmental > Terrestrial > Soil > Wetlands | place: USA...
GGCCACCCCGGTGCCCAGGATCCGGGCGCATGCAGGCAGTTCCTCCGGATCCCGTACCGCTCCATGCCCCGGGAACATGTGCCGATCGCGGGTGTCACCACAGACCCCTCTCTGCACGTGTCACTGCAATGACTGACAGTCAACGGCGCGGTTGTGCTGGCGTGAAAGTGTTTCCCGTATCCCCGGTTCTGCGGGGAAACAGGGATACACCAGGCGGTCGGCACGACGGCCAGATGACAGCCGTCCCTGTCGATCACGCTCATGACCGGATCAGGCAGCAGCCAGCCGTCTGCTCCGCGGTGCGGAAGATGCCGGCTGCCTGGCCGGCCCTGGGTGCCTCCCATCGCGTCACGCTCCTTTCGCCCCCGCCATGTCCGCAGCGGTGGGTTCCGGTACCAAGCTGACCTGACCGGTTCAGGGCGGGAAAGGGCTGTGTCATATCAGGCAAGGCGTTTGCAGATGACGCAAAGCACCTTGGCGGTTCACCCGTACGCAGTTACGGTTGCAGGGGACTTTTGACGCGGATCGGTGATGCGGTCATCGCGGCTGCCTGGGACGGGGCTGCGCCCGGCCCAGGCCGGCCTGCGGCGGTGCCCGCATGACCGGGACCTGTCCCCTTGCTGGACTCGTCGCGCGTGCCGGCTGCCGACGGCGCAGGTCTCCCGGTATAAGCGCCAGTTGCCGGCCAGCGCCTCGGCGTGCGGGCAGGCGCCTTAAGGCGAGCCGGCGGCAACGACCGCCGCTGGGACCTGGCTGCCAGCGACCACGTGGCGATTCTGGAGCTTGACCTTGAATGAGTACCGCGCCCAGACGGCTGCTGGGCGGTAGCCAGACCTTCCGGCGATCCAGCAGCGGGGCGTGGGACAACGGGCGGCGGGGAAGACACAGTTCGTGGCCAGCAGGCGGGTTGCATGCCGTGCAAGCGGCTGGCCTGCTGGCACGGACGCGGTTACGGTGGACGGGGGAGCGGTGACTCCGGAGCGGGCCGGGTGGATGAGGCACAGGTAGCGGCAGCAGGGATCACCGGCCGCGGCCCGGGCGCGATCGTCCGGGGCATCCGCGCCGCCCGCGGGATGACCCTGGCGGAGCTAGGGAAGCGTATGGGCTATTCGGCCGCGCAGGTCTCCCGGTTCGAACGGGGGATCGCGCCGCTGACCGATATCGCGGTGCTGCGCCGGTTCGCCATCGCGCTGGAGATCGCACCGGAAACTCTCGGCCTGGCATCTGGCCAGGCGTCCGGGAAGCAGCGGCAGCCCGGAAGGTCCGCTGCTGCGGAGTCGGTGAAGCCGTACGCCGACCGGGGCCTGGTCACCAGGCAGCAGTGGAACGGCATTATCCAGGACGCGGCCAGCGAGCTGTGGCTGTACGGCATGGCCGAGTTCGGCTACGCCTCCGACGACGCCGTACCCGGCATCCTCGCCCGCGCGACCGCCCGCGGCTGCCGGGTCCGCGTCCTGCTCCTCAGCCCGCGGTCCCAGAGCACCGAGGCGATCGACCGGGATGAGGGGCATCCTCCGGGCACGCTTGCCGCTCGGATCACCGCGGCGCTGGCCCGGTTCGGGCAGATGCGGCGGGCGTGCGGCTCGCGGATGCAGATCCGGGTCTACGATGAGTACGCGACCGTCAGCGTGGTCCGGGGTGATGGCGCGATGCTCGTCACGCCGTACTTGCGGTTCTTCATCGGCAGCAACTCACCGACGTTCGAGTTCCGCGCGGATCAGGCACCGAAGATGTTCACCCGCTACGCCCGGCATGCCGAGAACACCTGGACGCTCGCGAAGGACTGGCCCTGATGACGAACCCGCCCCCGGCAGGCACGATGAAGGACGCCGAGCTGGTCGAGACCGAGATCTTGCTGCCCAAGCCCAAGCGGTTCGTCCGCGAAGCCCTGGTGATGCCGGACGGGTACGAATGCGACTGGTATTACGTCGACACCCCGGCCAGCGTGATGATCGTGCCGGTCACCGCCAGCCGGCAGCTCGTGCTGGTGCGCCAGTACCGGCACAACCTCAAGTCCTACCAGCTCGAATTCCCGGCCGGGACGATGCACGAGACCGAGGAACCCGAGGCCGCCGCCCGGCGCGAGCTGGAAGAAGAAACCGGCTTCACCCTGGCGGCGCCCGCCACGGCGATGCGCCCGCTGGGGTCTTACTACTCGCTGCCGTCCGAGACGAACAAATACACCCATGTGTTCCTGGCCTCTCCGGTCGTCCAGTCCGGGCCTGCCCGGGGGGACACCGAGATCGAGAAGTACTTCGACATGAGCGTCGTCCTCATACCGGCCGAGGACGCGCTGAGCGGGATCGGGACCGCCATCACCAGCATGGAGACCGTCGGCGCCCTGATGGCTGCCCGCTCTGTGCTCCAGGAGTGACTCCCCGTCCCGGAAGTGCTCCGGTCCAGAATGCGGCAGGCCCCGGTGCGTGTGCTTCGCGGTGCCGGGTGTCACCATCCGTTGAGGGCGAAGATGACACCGCGCTCGACGGCGCGGATGATCGCGGCGGTGTATCCGACGGTATCGGATGGCAGGCTGCCCGGGTCGGCCCACACGAGCTGGGAGCATTTGGCTGGCTCGCCGATGTCGGGTTCGCCGTCCCAGTGGCCGGGCTCGAACGCGAACCCGACGCGGGTGTGCGTGCTGCCCGGGTTCCGCTGGTGGATGGACAGGACCAGGCGCAGGGTCGCGGGGTCGAGGGCGATGCCGGTTTCTTCCTTGGTCTCGCGGATGCACGCTTCGAGTATGTTTTCGCCTTCTTCGAGGTGGCCGCTGGGCAGGCAGAGCTGGCCGCTGGCGTAGACGTTCCCGGCCCGGCGCAGCAGCAGGATCTTCCCGGTCCGGCGGAGGATAACGTGGACGTCGATGATGCTGGTGAAGCGGTCAGGCACAGCGGTCTCCGGGTGCGTGGCCGAGGCGGGCTGCCACGTAGCAGATGACCTGCCCGGCGACCTGGGCGGGCTCGAGTTCTTGTGCCTGAACGGTGAGGTCGGCGTGGTCGCGGACCGCGGGCAGCCCGCGTTCGGTAGCGTGCAGGGCGCCCACGGCGCCGGGGCTGGTGGCCTGGTCGCGTTGGCCGGCGCGGGTGAGGGCGATGCCGGTCGGCACGTCCAGGTAGATGATGATGCCGGGGAGCGGGGCGATGACCTGGCGGAGGGCGGTGGCGGCGGGCAGGTGGCGCAGCCCGTCCAGGATGAGGGGCTGCCCGGGTGCCCACCGGGCGTGGCCGAGGACCAGGCGGGTGAAGGTATCCCAGCCGGTGCCGGCCAGTTCCGCGCCGAGCTGCTGCAAGGTGCCGCGGCCGGGGGCCAGGCCGCGTGCGGCGGCGATGGCCCGGATCGTGTCGCCGTATCCGTGTCGTGGCCAGCCGAGCTGCCGGGCCAGGAGGGCGGCGGTGGTGGTCTTGCCGGACCCGATCGGCCCGGCGATGGCCAGGACCGCGGGGTTCATGCTGGTCATAGCAGCATCTCCTGCTGGCTGGGCTGGGTGAGCTGCACCCAGCCGCGCCGGTCTTTCTTCGGGAATGCCCACGGCGGCAGGAGACGGACATGGGTCACGTCGGCCAAGGTGGCGTAGGTGCAGTCGGCGCGGTCAGCCCAGAACTGGTCATCGCTGGCGCAGAGCTGTGCCGCGTACTGGTCGCGCAGCTCGGTGATGCGGACGGGGGTGAGCTGGTAGCTGCGGACGGTCCCGGCCTGGAAGGCGCCAGTGACCGGGCCGCCGGTCTTTTTCACGGCGACGATGTCGCCTTCGGCGAGGGTGCCGTAGGGGGCGCAGCGGACGCGGGAGAACCGGGATTCGATGGTCTTGGTGCCTTCCAGCAGCCAGGAGCAGAACGGTTCGGTCAGCACGGCCAGGTGCAAGCTCGTCTCGCCGCGGGCCAGGCGGGACAGCGCCAGGTCCCAGGCCGGGTCGCCGCCGAGGCTGGCGGCCAGGTGGCTGCGCAGCTGCCCCGCCGCGCCGTTGATCAGGTCGAGGGTCATCGTGTGCTCCTGGCGGTCAGCGCGCGGGTCCGGATGGCTGCTGATGGTAGCGCTGCGGCTACGGCCATGGCGGCTGTTCGCTGTTCGGCGCGTGCGAGCTCGCCGAGCTGGCGGACCGCCGCCGTGGCGGCGCGGTCCTCTACCGGGTCCAGGGGATGCCCCAGGTGCGCGGCCAGGGTGCTGCCCGGGCAGTCGCCGCTGGCGAGCGCGGCGGCGAGGCGGGCCAGCAGCGCGGGAGCCTGGCAGCCGAACACCCGGTTGCCGGCGGTCCAGACGCGGATCTGGCCGCGGACCGGGTCGCGGCGGCTGACGGCGGGCATGATGTCGCCCGAGACCAGCGGGACCAGCCGCGGATCGGCTGGGGTGCCCTCTCGGGCGGGCGCATCGAGCCGGAAACGGATCCTGGCACCGTCCAGGGTGACTTCCCGCCAGTTCCCCTCGCGCGGTGCCTGCGGGCGGGCAGCTGGCGGTGATCCGGTGCTGCGCAGCTCGATCAGGTCTCCGCGCCGCCAGGTGAGCGGGACCAGCGGGAGCAGCCCGGCCGCGTCCAGGGCGGCGCGCTCGAACGGCGGGCTGACATAGGCCAGGGCAGCGGGGCGCAGCCCGGTGACGTCCAGGCCAGTGCGGTGCGCGAACGACAAGGTACTGGCTCGCTCTGCCAGCACTCCTGGCCTGGTCGCCGGGGTCGGCTGAGCGAGCAGCACGACCGCTCCGGGAACCGACAGCCGGGCAGCCGCCCACAAGAAGACCCGGGTGTCGCCGGGGTACCAGGGCGGGTCGGCGACCACAGCCTGCGCGTGCACCTGCGGCAGCTCATCAGACGCCAGATCACAGCGCACGACCTCAGCCGGGTAATGCGACGCCACGGCAGCGGCGGTCGCCTCGCTTGCCTCCAGCAGCACCCAGCGACGTTCACGACTGCGGGCAGCGGCAGCCAGCAGGGTAGGGGTGCCCAGCAGGGCGATCGTGTCCCCGGGCCTGGTTGCCCGGATGCAGCGTGCCAGCAGCATCCGGACTGTGCCGGGGTCCCACCGCCAGTCATAGTCGAGCGGATGCGGGGCTGGCAGCGGCAGGCCGTCGTCGTGATTCTCGTCACCGGCGCTGCCAGGGATGCGCAGGCGCCGGCAGGTGGCGGGGTCAAGCAGCCGGTCCGCGGTCAGATGGTCGACGATCGCCAGCACGTCACCGGGGTAGGCGCCGGGCACCCGGCGCAGCAGCGCGGCCAGGCTGCGGCACCGCGGCGCGGCGCCGGCGACCATGACAGCAAGGGCGCTGGCGTGAGCCGCGTCCGGCTGGGCCTGGCGGGACAGGGAGGTCACCGAAACCTCGCCAGGCTGGCCCACGGATGGGTGATGGGTGCCGCCAGCTCGGCAGGGGTGAAGCGGCGGGTCAGCTCGGCCCGCCACGCGGCGATGGCTTCCTGCTGCACGGCCAGCGAGGCGTGACGGTCGGCTCGCATCCGGGGCGCGACCGGTCCCCACACCTCGATCTCCAGGGGGATGATGCGCAGCGGCAGGTGCTCGGCTATCTGCTGGAGCCGGTCGGCGAACGCGCGGATCTTCGCCGGGATCCCGCCGGGGCTGGGCGTGGTGAAGGTGGCGTAGCCGTACAGGTCCATGCCGGTCGCCAGCAGCCGGGCGAACAGGGTGAACTGGCGGTCAAACAGCTCCGGCGCGGCGGCGGTGCTGAACGCGAACGACTCCGCGTCGAACCCCTTGAAGCAGGCCACCCGCCCGTAGCGGGGGTGGGCGGCGATGTATCGCTGCTCGGCGGGCGGCAGGAACGTGAAGAAATAGTCCGTGGACAGGTTGTCATCGGACCACACGTACACATCGCTGACCCCGCGCTCATCCAGGGCGTGCAGGGTCCACGGCACCCACTCGGGGACCAGGTCAGGCTGCCCGCCAGACAAGTCCAGCACCGGCGGGCGGCCCGGGACGGCCAGGTAGGCGTCGGCCAGCTCACCGGCGGTGCGCATCGCCGAACGGGCCGGGTTCGCCGACAGCAGCCCGTACGGGACATAACACCACCAGCACCGCCAGTTGCACGCCGCGTTCTGGAACACCTGCGCCCGGATACCGTCCGCCGCAGGTGGCAGGCCGAGGGCGGCGGCGGCCGGGTCGATCGGCAGCGGGTTATCCGGCCACCCGGCTCCGGTCGCGCGGGCGAAATGACGGATCCGGCCGTACCCGCCGCAGTTCACCGGCTCGGACAGGTCATCTTCCTGCGCGCTACCGCGCAGGTCCGAGACCAGCAGCCGCCTGCCGTCCAGGTCAACGGCCCGGTCACGAAGACGGCGGGAGTAACCCTCGGTGCCGATCACGCTCATGACCGGATCAGGCGGCAGGCACGCGCCCGCTCCGTTCCCCGGCAGCTCCTGGCGGTCTGGCCCGCCTGGCGTGCATTCACCACGTCACCGTCCCTTACGTCATCCCGGCCATCTCCGCAGTGCCGGGTTTCCCGTATCACGCTGGCCTGGCCGCTCTGCCCGGGGAAAGAGCAGTGTCATATCAGGCAAACCGTTTGCACATGACGCAAACCACCTTGGTGGCGGGCCGGGCTCGCGGTTACGGTGGGAGGGGACGTTACGCGGAGCGGTGATGCGGTCATCCCGTCAGCCCCGGCCAGCGCACAGCGCCGGGCACACGCCCGGCCACGGGGCGATCGTGCGCGGCGCCCGCACGGCGCAGGGCCTGACCCTGGCCGAACTCGGCGCCCGCGTCGGGTACTCCGCAGCACAGGTGTCCCGGTATGAGCGCGGGATCGCGCCGCTGACCGACATCACCGTGATCCGCCGGTTCTCCGCCGCCCTCGGCCTGCCGGCTCAGCTATTCGGCCTCACCCCAGCAGGCGCGGGCGACGCCGCGCGACACGCCGTCACACCAGCGAAAGACCGCCTCCGCGGCGCTCACGGGAATACCGTTGACCACGAGCGTCAACAGGAGGACGGTGATGACCCGGTGCGACGCCGCGAGCTGCTGGCCGGTACCGCGGCCCTGGCCGCCGCCGCGGCCGCGTTCGGCTCCGCCCGCCGCGGCACACCGCCCGCTCCGGGCGGGGGCCTGGAGGACGTGCTCTACGACCGGGCCGACGCCGCGCCCGTCCCGCTGGCGGGCCTGCGTGCCTCGATCACCGCAGCCCGCGACGACTTCCGGGCCGCCCGCTACGACCGGCTGCCCGCCGCCCTCCCCGGGCTCATCGCCGCGGCCCGCGCCACCACCGACAGCGCGGGCAGCAGCGAGCACGCCGACGCGAGCACGCTGCTCGCCGACGCCTGCATCCTCGCCGCCGACTTCGCGGTCAAGCTCAACGACGACCCGCTCGCCTGGATGACCGCCGACCGCGCCCTGCAAGCCGCCTAAGCCGGGAACGACCCCCTCACCCTGGCCGACGCCCGCCGCGCCGTCGCCACCGCCCACCAGAACCGGCCTGCCCGGAACATGAGACCGGTCGGCCATCCGGAACACTTCATCTACACCGCATCCGCAGGCGCTTCCTGCTCCAAGCGCCGTGGACTCCGGTACCGCAGCTCACTGCGCCATACAAGCCGAGATCAACGACACGAAGGCACGAAGGTCTTAGGCGCTGGGAATGTCGGTGGCCTCCTCCATGATGGAGTGCGTGCTTACCGTCACCGCTACGTTCGAGGAGTTCCGCGGCAACCTGGAGATCACCGGGCTTCAGGAGAGCGTGGTCGCCGCCCGCCAGGAGAGGGTCCGGGCATCTGCCGCACGCGGGCTGACTGTGCGTCGTTCGTTCCTGACCGGGTCCTACCGCCGCCGCACGCTGATCGCCCCCATGCGGGACGCAGATGTTGACATCATCGTGGTGCTGGACCGCGGATACCGGCGCCACGGCCCGAGAGCGGTGCTCGACATGGTCAAGGCCACCCTCGCCGAGGAGTACCCGTCCTCGAAGATCAGCCGCAACGGGCAGGCGGTGACGATCCGCTTCTCCGACTTCACCGTCGATGTCGTCCCGGCGTTCGAGACCTGGTGGGACAGCGACGTCCTGGACATCTGCAACTCCGGCGACAGCACCTGGATCCGGACAAACCCGGGGAAGCACATCAAGATCTCCAGCCAGGTCAACGACCGGACGGGCGGCCTGCTGGTCCCCTCGGTGAAGATGCTCAAGGCGTGGATCCGGGCCGCCGGCCGGCCGCTGCACGGCTTCCACCTTGAGGTTATTGCCTGGAAGGTGCTCGACCCCGGCTGGCGAGCAGCATGGTTCGGCGCCGGACTTGGCATGGGTTCGGACCCGGAAAACCTGGCCCGGTTCTTCGCCGAGGCGCCTGGCCGGCTGCGCCGTAAGCTACCCGACCCGGCTCGTGGCGAGGGCGACGTCGGGGCGTACCTGACTGACCTGGGGCGGGAAGAGGCGATCTCCAAGCTGGAGACCGCAGGCTCCCGGTGCAAGCGGGCCGCGCAGCTACTCGCCGACGGTGACGTCGCGAGCGCGAATGCCCTGTACCGGAAGGTGTTCGGCGATGCTTTCCCCCGCTGAGGGCAATCAGGTAGCCCAGCGGCAGCGCAGCCCGGAGGCGGCAGAACTGCTGGCCGCCTTCCAGCATGCCTACAGCACGGCCAAGCACTGGCACACCGCACGGCTATCCGGGACAGTCCTGATCGCGCTCGCGGCCCCGCTGGTCATCGTGTTCGCCCCGTGGCTGGAGCATCCGCTCGGCGCGATCGCCGGGGGATGGGCACTTGCTGCCCGTATCGTCCTGCGGCCCGCCCAGGAACGCGCCACCCGGTTCGCAGCGGCCGTGCAGGAACTGTTCGACCAGCACGTACTCGGCCTTCTCCCCGCCGGGACGCCGCAGCCGCCCGCCTATGAGCAGATCTACCAGCAGGCACATCGCCGCGCCGCTGATCCCGGCACCGGCTGGTATTCAGTCCCGCCCGCCGTCGCGCCGGCGACCGCCGCCCTGATCGCCCAGCGGTCAAGCACGGTCTGGTCCCGGCGGCTGCACTGGGAATGGGCACTTGTCCTGGCAACCGCAGCGGCAGGCTGGACACTGCTCACCGTCGCGGTCGCGGCTGTCCACGGCGCGACCGTCAGCGAATTCCTGATCGCCGTGCTGCTGCCGATGCTGCCGGCCCTGCTGGACGCGACCGACCTGTGCCAGGCCCACTGGCGCGCCAGTGCTGAACGCTCCGCGCTCGAAGCCCAGCTCGACCAGCGGCTGGATCAGGCCGCCGCCGGGCACCCGCCGACCCTGGAAGACCTCAGAGCACTGCAGGATGACATCAACCGCCAGCGGCTCACCCAGCCACCCGTGCCAGACTTGTACTACCGGCTCCGCCGGGCCAGCTACGAAAACTCTATGCGCGCAGCCGCCGGGCGGCTCGCGCAGCGGATCGCCGCCGCGACGGCCTCCTCAACACCGGGGACGTAACTGGATACCCTCATCGGCCACAAACCCAGGCCGAGCACGGACCGGATGCCGCCCGGGTCAGGTGATGCCGCATCGCTGGGCGAGGCCGCGTAGTTCCCGGCTGGCGCGGCCGGTAATGAGCTGGCTGCGGATCAGGTCGCGGACAGCGGGCCGGGCATGGATTTCCTGGGGTGCCTCATGCTCGGCCGCCAGCAGCGCCTGGATGCAGTCCTCGCGGCGGCCCCACTGGGCGTAAGCACGTGCGGTGTCGGTCCAGTACCGGGCGCGCCTCTCGGTGGTCGGCAGGCTGGCCGGCGCCATCACGGTGGCGGCGGCGATCGCCGCGCCCGGGTCGCCGGCGTAGTTTTCCGCCGAGATGCGGTGCAGGCCGACGATGGCGGGGGTGAACCCGCCGCCGTGGTCGCGCAGCATGACGGCGCCGCCGAGCTGATCGGCGAGCGCGGCGGCCTGGCCGGTCAGCTCGCGCATGCCGTCGCGGTCACCGGCTTGGGCGGCGGTGTAGGCGGCGGACTGGATCAGCAGGCCGCGCTCGGCGGCCAGCCGGGGATCGGAGCCGCGCAGCCGGGGGCTCGCGGCGGCGGTGAGCGCGATGGACATGGCCTGCTCGTGCCAGCCGGCCTTGCGGGCCAGGACCGCCAGGTTCCTGGCGGCCTCGGCTTCCAGCAGCCCGTCGCCGCCAGTCCCGAGGACTTTGGCGCGGTCGGCGGCCATCCAGCCGAGCTGGGTGTCGTCCAGCTTGATCAGCATCCGCGTGGTCAGCGTGTAGATCGCGGCCAGCACGACGCCGGTCTCCTCCGTGCCGCCGTCGGCGGCGAGCAGGTGACCGGCCGAGATCAGCCGGGGCAGCTTGCCGGCGAGGCGGGCGTAACGGCAGTGATGAAAGTCGGTCAGCGCCGCCGCGAGCCCCGTACGGAGCCCGGCTGAAGATACACCCGGCGGGCTGGGGGCAAGGCCGAGCATGGCGTCACGCAACTGGCCGATGAGCAATTCGCCCAGGCCACTCTCACCTGCTGGGAGCGCTGGGGGCAGATCAGCTGTCCCGGCAGTGACGGCCCCGGCTGCAGTCAGCGCCAGGCTTGCCAGGAGCTGCCGCCGCCGCACGT
>Ga0335081_10021366_pt1 | contig 10482 bp, 7 predicted proteins | sample Lox_Sample_35_FD_206713 | JGI IMG/M metagenome (GOLD analysis project Ga0335081, IMG submission 206713) | Soil microbial communities from Loxahatchee National Wildlife Refuge, Florida, United States - Lox_Sample_3.5 | ecosystem: Environmental > Terrestrial > Soil > Wetlands | place: USA: Florida...
GTTTCCCTTCGCCCACACCGTGACCATGACTCATCGGCTGTGCGGCGGCCATGTGGAAGTAGAAACGGCAATCGAGAATTTCTCAACCGAGCCGATGCCGGTGGCGATCGGATTCCACCCGTATTTTCAACTGGCCGACGCAGCGCGCGATGACTGGAAAGTGCACCTGGCGGCGCGCGATCACCTGGTTCTGAGCGATCTGCTCATTCCCACCGGCGAGCGTAGGCCCGTGGAGTTCCCGGATCCACACCCGTTGCGGGCCGGTCCACTGGACGACGTGTTCGGCGGTCTGATCCGGGATGCCGACGGCCGGGCGCGCTTCGCGGTGGCAGGCGGGCAGCAGCGCATTACCGTGAGCTTCGGTCCCAGGTACACGGTCGCGGTCGTTTATGCGCCAGCGGGACGCGATTTCGTATGCTTCGAGCCGATGTCGGCTATCACCAATGCCTTCAACCTGGCACACTCGGGCATTTACCAGGAATTGCAGGAAATTCCGGCGGCTGGTCGGTGGAAGGAGAGTTTCTGGATCACCCCTGAGGGGTTCTGAAGCCCAGGGAAGAAGGCGTAAACTAAAAGCCGGCGCGATGCGTCGTACAGTTCGAGGGTTAACGTCGTCATTTTGACCGGAGTGGAGAATTATGCGTTTTGCTTACGTAGGGTTAGCTGTAGCACTGGCGACTGCCGGGTGGGCGGATACGATTGTATTGAAGAACGGACGGGTGATCAACGGAACCTATTTGGGCGGCACGGCTCGCGAAATTCGCGTCGATCTGGGAGATCGCATTGAAACCCTGGACGTCGCGAACGTCTCGCGCATCGATTTCGGCGGCGGCGGCGGTGGCGGAGGCGGCATGCAGAGCGACGGCCGGCGTCCGACGCTGCACCGGGCACCCGGCTCGGACAGCACCTCGGACGATCGTCCGACAATCCGGCGGGCGGACAGCTCGGACAACTCGGACCCCGACCGGCCGGTCCTGCGGCGGGCTGACAACACCGGCAGCGCCACCATCATGCGGCCGGACAATCCGGACACTGGCGCGTCGGTGCGGCCGGCGCCCGCGCCTGCCCCCACGCGCACTCCCGTCGAACTTCCGGCGGGCACCAACTTCGTGGTGCGCATGATCGATGGGGTGGATTCCGAAACGGCGCACGTGGGCCAGACGTTCAAGGCTTCGATGGACAGCGGGGTGACCGGGCCTAACGGCGACACGGTGATTTTCCGCGGCGCCGACGTGGTGGTCAAGCTGGTGGACGCGAAAGAGTCCGGCAAATTCACCGGCAAGGCCGAGCTGACACTGATGCTGGTATCGGTGAAAGTCGACGACCGCATGGTGGATCTCAACACGCAGACGATTTCGCGGGAAAGCTCCTCGCGCGGTGAAAAGACCGCCAAGGTGGCGGGCGGAGCGGCCGTGGCCGGCGCAGTCCTGGGCGGAATTCTGGGCGGCGGCAAGGGCGCGGTTGGAGGAGCGGCTGCCGGTGGCGCTGCCGGCGCTGGCGTGGAAGCCATTACCAAAGGCCAGCAGGTCAAGGTCCCGTCTGAGACCCGGCTGACGTTCGTTCTCGACTCCCCCGTCAGCATATGACGGGCGACGGCGCCCGCCCGGCCTGTATCGTGACAGGAGCGAGTCGCGGCATCGGCCGGGCGGTCGCCATGGAACTGGCCAAAACGCATCGCGTCATCGGCACCTACCGTGGACGTCTCGACGCGGCGGAGACTCTTCGGGGCGAAACCGGTTGCGATATTTTTCCTTGCGACGTTTCCTCGAAGGCAGACCGCGATGGCCTGATCGGCTTCGCTCGCGAGCGTTTCGGGCGGCTGGACCTGCTGGTCAATAACGCCGGAATGGCCCCGCGCGAGCGCCTGGATCTGCTCGAAGCCACCGAAGAGAGCTTTGACGAGCTGATCGCCACCAATCTCAAAGGCCCGCATTTCCTCACTCAGGCCGCGGCCCGCTGGATGGCGGGCCAGGGCACCGGCCGGATTGTCTTCGTGACCTCGATTTCCGCATACACCGCCTCGGTAAACCGCGGCGAGTATTGTATCTCCAAGGCTGGACTGAGCATGTCCGTGGCGCTCTATGCCGAGCGACTGGCAAGCCAAGGAATCAAAGTCTTCGAGATTCGACCCGGGGTGATTCGCACGGACATGATCGCGAAGGTCGAACAGGTCTACGAGGAGAAGATTGCCGGAGGATTACTGCCCCAGCGACGCATGGGCGAGGGAAGCGACGTGGCCAAGGCGGTCCGGGCGATTGCCGACGGTCTGCTCGACTACTCCACCGGCCAGGTGCTCAATGTGGACGGCGGGTTTCATTTGAGGAGCCTCTAACCGGCTCGGCAAGCCCACCGAACCTGGAAACCGGGCGCGGCGCAGCCACATCCGGGGGCACCATCAAATTCCTCCGCCGAAAATGACAATTTGCGCATATAATGATTTATCCACATGATTTCGACAGTCGCCCACTGGAAAGCGGCTCATTTGACGCGAGATAAAACTGTGGAAAACTACTATGACTTTCGGTTATCAATTGGACAAAGCCCCGCGCAACTGTTAAAACTTGTTCTCAACCAGTATTCACCCTATTCCCCCATTGTTCTTGATACGACCACCCGCGGCCGACTGGTTGAATTCCGTCCGAGGTTTGCCATGTTCGCACGGAGTAGCAGTCCAGCACTCGCATACGGCGGCGCCCCGCCCAATGGAGTCTAGATGGCGACGTCACGACTTCATCTGCACGACGAGGGCCGCGGCCGGCCATTCCAGCAGAGGCCGGAACGCCCCGCACTGCCGCGCATCGAGAAGTACGAAGTCGAAACGGAGATCGGCCGGGGCGACCTGGTCCGGGTGTTTCGCGCGTTCGACCGCAGTCTCGGCCGTCCGGTAACTCTGAAGTTGCTCACCGACCTGGGCGGTTCGGCGCTCACCCGGCGGTTTCGCGCGGAAGTTGCCAGCATCGCCAAATTGCGCTCTCCACACCTGATCGCCATATACGGACTTGGCGAGCACGTAGGACTTCCGTTTGCCGCCATGCAGGTCTTGGGAGAAGACGATTTGGGTCAGGCCATTCGCAACCAGAGGGAACTGACCCTTCTTCAGAAGATGCTGATTCTCGGGCAGGTGGCCGAAGGTGTGCGGGCTGCCAACCAGGGCGGATTGTCCTACGTGGGACTGCGCCCATCCGGCATCGCTCTCGGGGACGACGGGAAGGCCATCATTCAGGATTTCGGCGTGGTGCGGCTGAATCCGGACCCCGAGAATGAGGCCGCCTTCTATGCGGCTCCCGAAGAGCACGGCAACACCTCTCCGCCCGACTGGCTTTGCGACATCTTCGCGTTTGGCACAGTCTGCTACGAATGGATCGCGGGGGTTCATCCATTCCGGTCCGGGGGCGGGCAGGACGCCGAGATGGCCTACGAGCCGCCACGCCCGCTGCGCGATCTCGCGCCCGACTGTTCCGAGGAGGTGGAACAACTGGTCAGCCGCGCGCTCCACCTGCGCCGCGAATTCCGCTACCAGAATCTCGACGAGCTCCTGGACGATGCCGAGCCGATTCTGCGGCAACTCAAACACGAGCAGTCGAAGCGGCTGCTGGCGGATGCTCGAAGGCTCATTGACGAGAGGGAGTTGGAGCAGGCCCACCTGCTGCTTCGCGAGGTTCTGCAGCTCGATCCGGACAACACCAGGGCGCACCGCTACCGCTCCGAGATTCGCAGTATGCTCGGAACGCCCGCGGTACGGCCGCGGATCGAAATGCTCCTGCGCCAGGCGGATGAGGAGTCCGCGGCAGGCAATTTCGGACGGACCGTGGAGCTTCTGGAGTCGGCGCTGCGTCTGGACGAGAACGACGCGGGGATTGCGCGGCGGCTGGAACAGGCCCGCTCGCGCCAGGTCCAGAGTGCTCGCTGCACGGAGCTGACGGCGGAGGCCAGGCAGCGGCTGGAGGAAGGCGCTCTGGAAGAGGCCAAGGCCAGGATCCTGGAGGCTCTCGAGAGCGATCCTGAGAACGCCGGCGCCGCCGATGTGTTGCGCGCCATTGAAGAGGCCGTGGAGCGACAGGAGCGCGAGTCCCGGATCGAGGCGGGCCTGGTCAAGGCCAAATCGTTCCTGCTGCTCGAGGATTTCGACCGCGCCAACGCCATCCTGTCGAAGTTGAAAGCCGAGCACCCGGACTCGCCGGTAGTCGATCACTGGCTGGAGCACGTGCAGAAGCAGGAGGCCGAGGCAAGACGGCAATCACGCCTCGAAGAGGGCATCGAGCAAGCCAGGGCGCTCATGAACCAGCAGAGGTATAACGGCGTCATCGTCCTCCTGGCGGAGCTGAGCACGGAGTTCCCGGGCGAGCCGCTGGTCGCGGAACTCATGGACCAGGCGTTTCTGGCCAGAGAGAGGGGTGAGGCGCTGACCGAGACCGAAGCGCGCGCCAGAGAGCTGTGCGGCCAGGGGCGATTCGAGGCGGCGCTCGAAACCCTGGATTCGTCGCTCGCCCTTTACCCTGGTGAACCCACGTTAGGCGCTGTCCGGAGCGAGATCGAGGAGCAGTGGCAGGCGATCAAGTCCGGAGCGGAAGCGCAACGGGCACTCTCGCAGGTCGATTGGCTGCTGGCTCAGGGGCGCCCCGACCTGGCCGCGCAGTTCCTGCGGGACAAGACGGAAGAGCACCCGGAGCGGGAAGATCTGGTCGCGCGGCTGGTGGAGATCCGCAAGATTCTCCACGAGTGGGAGATGACCCGCTCCATCGAGGGCACGTTGAAGCGCGTGGCTTCTCTGGAGCAGTTGGAACAGTGGCCCGTGGCGCTGACCGTGGTCGAAGAAGCGCTTCTCACGTACCCCTCGGCGCAGGAACTGCTCGACGCGGCCTACCGTTTGCGGAACCAGATCGCGGAGCGGGAGCGGAGGAAGAAACTCACCCGCCGCCTGGAGATCATCCGGCAGAAGATCTCGATCGAATCGTGGTCTCAGGCGGTCCTGCTGATCGAAGCGGCGCGAACCGAGTTCCCCGGCGAGGCCGAGTTGGACCAGCTCCGCCAGAGCGTGGAAGACGGCAGGCGGCGTTCGGAAGCCGAGAATATCATCCGCGAGGTACGGCAGTTGATGGCGGATGGCGAGCTCGAACGGGCGCAGGAAGTTCTGCGGAAGGCAGGCGATGCCCTGCCCGGCGAAGCCGCGATCCAGGCTTTGCAGAACGAGCTCAAGGCCGGCCAGGAATACCGCGAAGAGTTCCGAACGGCACAGGTCCTTTTCGGCCGGCGCCAGTTTCTGAAGGCCGAGCAGATCCTGGTCAGACTGGCGGCGCCCCATCGCCCTGAGATCGCGTTGTTGCTCGAGAAGGTTCGCGAAGCCCGCACCGCCAGTGAAGAAGACGACTTCTACAACAGCGGCCGCGAAAAGGCGCTGAAGCTGTTCCGCCAGCAACAGTACGAACAGGCAGCCGACCTGTTGCGCAACCTGCTGAAACTTTTTCCGGGCGATCCCATTCTGGAGCACGACCTTCAGTCGATCGAGGCCGCGAGTCAGCAGGCTCCGGCGGCCGCCGCTCCGGCCCACCCGGACCAGGCCGATGACGACACCGGCGTACCGCCGGCCGCTCTGCCGGCCGAACTCGTCGGGCCCGCACCGGCTCCGGCAGAGATTCGGTGCGACCCCCCCGCACCTTCGCTGTATTTGCCTAAGACCGGCTTCCAGCCCCTGACGCGCTCACGGGTCGGTTTGGTGTGCGCGGCGGGCCTGCTGCTGGTCTTGGTAAGTACGGCCCTCTGGCTGTCGCGGCGCGGAACTCATTCGGGGCCACCCGCGAAAGCGGCGGCAAGCCCGCCGCGAGTCCAGGCGCCGGTGACAGCACCTGCTCCCACGGAAGCCGCGCCGCCGGATCCAAACCCCGCCGCGAATCCACCAGCGCCGCAAATCGCGACTGCTCGCGTTCCGGCCTCCTCCGCCGGTTCCGGGCAGAAGTCGAACACCGCAGCGGTCCGTCCCTTCACGATGCCATCAAGTGGATCGGTGAGCCCGCAGAGTCAGGATGTTGCGCTCCCGGCTCCGCCCGGCACGGCCTCTCCTTCCGCCGTGCAGGTCTCGAATTTGCCATCCAGCCTGAATCACGCGCCCGCAGCGATTCCGCCGCCCGCGCCTCCGGCTGCGGCCACACCGGCTCCAACCGCTCCGGCGGCCAGTGCTGCTCCGGAGCCGGCGAACACCTCGGCGCCCGCGAACCCCTCCGGCGGCCGGTTTCAACCGCCCGAGGTGATCAGCGCTCCGAAGCCGACCATGCCTCCGCTCGCAAGGCAGCAGAGAGCCAGTGGCACCGTCGAACTGGTGGCCACGGTGGACACGGCCGGCCGGGTGAAGGGAGTCAAAGTGCTGAAGGGCAGCCCACTCCTTTCCGGAGCCGCGGTCAATTCGGTCTTGAAATGGCGCTATCGGCCGGCGACGCTCAACGGCCAAGCCATCGAGACAACCATCAACCTCAAGGTCGTATTCAGCCTGGAGCAGGAATGAAGCATGTTTGAAGATCGGGAGCGCAGATAAGCGTGGCCGGCCACTTTGCAACTCACATTGGCAGCCAGTTCACGCGAATTCTGTTCGGCGCCACCGGCTATTCGCGCCGCGAAGCCTCGGTGGTAATTGCGGTAGTAAACCTGAAAGGCGGATGCGGCAAGTCCACGATCGCGGTCAATCTGGCGTGCGAGCTGGCCAGCGGTGGCGATTCGGTGCTGTTGCTGGACAACGATTCGCAGGGCACTTCCAGCCATTGGTTGAGCCACGGCAAACTGCCGATTCAGGGTCAGTTCATGCCGCTCGAAAACGATGAGGACGGGGAACGGCTGGTGCGCACGGTGGCGGGCAGGACGGAGCAGTACGTGGTGCTGGATGCACCCGCGCATGTGGGAGCGGCGACCCAGGCAGCCGGTAAGATCGCCGACCTGGTGCTGGTCCCGGTGACGGCCAGCGGAGTCGACCTGGTGGCCACGCGGACCGTCGTGGAACTCATCCGGCAGGCCCGGACCACGCGGCGCAGCGGCGGGTTGAAGTGCCTGATCGTGCCGTCGAAGATTGACCGGCGCACCGACGCCGGGCGCCGCATCGACGAACAACTGAACAGCTTTGGCGAGACTGTCGGGCCTGCGGTACACCAGCGTACGGCGTTCGTGGAGGCGTTCAGCGCCGGCCAGTGGATCGGGGAGTACGCACCCCAGAGTTCGGCCCATTACGACATAAGCTCACTGGCGATCGCCGTCAGAAGGACGCTCCGGATATGAGGGCCAATCATCACCAGCGCTCCGTCGGGAACGGCGCGCACCAGGCTCATGCCAATGAGGAACGATCCCGTGCCAACGGGGTTACTCGCAAGCGTTCGCCGGCCCGCACCGCGCAGGCGAATGGTGGGGTCTCCGAGACGCCCGGTGCGCCGGATCCCGCCGATTTCATTCCACCCGCCGTCGGGCAGTTCGACGCGGAAATGTGGCCGGTCCAGCCGGTGATCTGGTTCGAGCGGACGTGCCAGCCGGCTCTGCCCGCTTCGAGCGGACTCCGCCTCGAGCGCCATTACAAGTTTCCGGTTCCCGGTTTTCTGCAGCTCGAGCGCGGCGGCGGTTATCGCCCGGCGGTTTCGGAAATCGCGCACCCTGGCAGTGAGTCGAGTGCGCCCGAAACGCTCCAGCCCGAAATTCCGCTCGTCATCCCGCCCAGCGGACTTGCGCTCCTGGGTTGGGACCCGCGGACCCTGGTCCGCCCGGAGGAAAAGAAATGAACTCTTCTCTCGCGGAAGCGATGATCCAGGCAGCCTCGCTGCAGGTACGCGGGAAGCCGGAAGAGGCGCTGGCCGAGCTATGCCGCGCGCGCGATGCCGGGCATTATTCGCCGAAGCTCCTTTGCGCGATGGGGAATCTGCAATTCGAGCTGAACCTGTTTCAGGAAGCCGCGCGCTCCTACGAAGAACTGATCGAGCTGGGCGGCAACGATCCAATCGATCATTACAATCTGGGCGTCTGCCTGGAGAGACTGGGCGCCTGGGCGCAGGCGGGCGACGCATTCGCCAAGGCGGCGGAGTTGGATCCGCGGCACGCCGGAGCCCAACTCGGGCTGGGTACCTGCCTGTTGCACCAGCAGAACGCGCAGGAGGCTCTGGATGCCTTTGAAAGGTGCCTGGAGCGTCAGCCGTTTCGCGATTCCGCTCACCGCGGCAGGGCACTGGCTCTGCACCTGCTCGGACGATTCGACGAGGCATTGGCCTGCTATCAGAGGCTCCTGGCGCACTATCCGGATTCGGAAGAGCTGCTCGAGAACTCGATCGCCCTGGCGCAAGCCCAAGGCGACTATGATCTTCTGACCCGGTACGCGCACCGCCTGCTGGAAGTGCGCCCCGGGTCTCCGCTGGCGCTCGAGTGCCTCGCGCGCGCCGCGGCCACCAGGCGCGACTATGATGGCGCCCTCCAGTTCTCGACGGCTATGCTCGAAAGCGCCCCAGGGAGCTTCGCCGGCTGGTTCAACCGGGGCGTCGCGCTGCAGAAGCTCGGCCGTTATCAGGAAGCGGCCGATTCTTACTCGAGTGCAGTGCGGCTCGACCCGAACTCGTGGGAAGCGTCCCTGAGCCTGGGGGCGGCCTGGCAGGAACTGGGAGAGGACGAGCAGGCGAATACTGCCTATGAGAAGGCCTTGGCTCTGAATCCCGATCTGGCGATCGCCGTCTGGAACCGGGCGTTGCTTCTGGAACGGCTGGGGCGGCTCGACGAAGCGGCCGGACTCTACACCCGGCTTCTGGAACTCGATCCGCATGCGGAAGACGCGTGGTTCCGGCTCGGCTTCATCCAGCTGCAGGCCGGCAATTTCGGCGAATCGATCCAGGCTTTCGAGCACTGCCGCTCCACCCAGACGAAACGGCCGGAGGTGTTTCTGAATATGGGGATCGCCTTCTGGAAAATGGGAAACCCGGAGCGCGCCCGCGAGTTATTCCGGCAGGTGCTGAATCTGGATTCGAAGTCGCCCCAGGCGCTGCGTTGCCTCGCGGCCATCGCGGTGGAGATGCAGGATTTCCGGCAGGCGTTGGTGCTCCACACACAACTTCTCGAGGACGGCGAGCCAATCCCAGAATTGTTGTACAACACGGGGCTACTGCATCAGAAGCTGGGCCGCGCCAAGGAGGCGGTGAGCTTCTTCGAACGCGCTCTCGCCATCCGGGCCGACTTTCCCGAGGCGCGGTTGAACCTCGGGCATGCGCTGATGCTGCTGGGCCGGCATGAGGAAGCCCGGTCGAGCTGGAACGCCGCCCTGGAAGGCAATGCGGAGCTGGCCGAACAGTTTTTGGTTTGACGGAAATTTGGAGGACTACATGGCAATGAATTCGATCGATGTGGCGGCCGACCGCCCGCTGGCCGAGGAGATCTTCCGCCTGCAACGGCTGGAAGGGGAACCCGGCCTGAAGAACGGCAAGGAGAACGGCGCCGCCGAGTCCGGCGAAGGACTAGCACTCGCGCCCCTGGTGGACAAGATCGCGTATGGGATTGCCCGCGGGCTGGTCATCGCGATGAAAGAGTTGGAAAATCACATCGCCAGCGAAACGCGCAAGGTGGGAGACACCGTCGGCCGGCGCCTGGATGTATTGCAGGCCGGAGTTCAGGACCTCACCGCGGCGATGGCGGAACAGCGCGCTTTTGGAGTCTCTCTTCAGCAGCAGGTGGCCGCCGGGATTGCGACCCTGACAGAAGCCGATGCACGTCAGGATGAGGATCTCGAGTCGCTGCGCCAGGCGGCGAAGGAGAATTCCGAGGCGGTCGCTGCCCGGATCGATGCCGTGTCGGCATCTCTGACGGAAGCGGACACGCGGCAGGCCGCGAACGTGGAAGTGTTGCGTGTCGCCACGAAGGAGCAGGCGGAAGCGATATCGGCGCGGATCGAGGCGGCTACCGCATCGCTCGCCGACGCGGACACGCGGCAGGCAGCCGATCTGGAGGCGTTGCGCGCGGCCTCGAAGGAAACTTCCGATGCGATATCGGCGCGCGTGGACACATTGTGCCGCGACTTGGGTGTCCAGCAGGAGGACCTCGCCGCGCTCAAGTCTACACTGGGCGGATTTACCGCAACGGTGGAAGTCCTGGTCGCCAGGCTCGACAAACAGGCGGATACGCTTCGCACGATGTGCGCCGCCTACGCGCAGCGCGAGACGGAACTCGGCAGCCTGGTGGACGGCCTCGCGCGTTTGCGAGCTTACCCGGTGCCAGCGCCTACCGATCGGCTTTAATCAAGGACGTCCGATAATGTGGCGCGGACACTCGTGCCTGTACCCACGGGCCCCGCCGGCCCACAGAACTCCATGAAAACCCTTGCGCCTGCGACATGGCGCAGGCCGCGCCCCGACTCATCGGGGCGCTTCTCGGGCGTGTACAGTGCCAGTGGCGGCGAAGGGGTTTTCGAGGCTGTCCGCGCACGGGCATATTGGGTAACGGTATCGATGTTCGTGAAATCGTCACACTCTTCTTAAACTGAGA
>Ga0335081_10021367_pt1 | contig 10482 bp, 9 predicted proteins | sample Lox_Sample_35_FD_206713 | JGI IMG/M metagenome (GOLD analysis project Ga0335081, IMG submission 206713) | Soil microbial communities from Loxahatchee National Wildlife Refuge, Florida, United States - Lox_Sample_3.5 | ecosystem: Environmental > Terrestrial > Soil > Wetlands | place: USA: Florida...
TGCATTTGCTCCGTCGTCCGCACCATCTTGCGCCACCGCCGCCACTCTCCCGTGCTACAATCCTCGCGCTCAGAACACCCTTGGGTGGGAGGAATTTCGATGAAAATGACCCCCGGCAAAATCAAAGGCATGGAAGCGGTCTCCGACAAGCGCGGCGTGATCGCCGCCGCCGCCATGGATCAGCGCGGCTCCCTCCGCAATGCCATCGCCAAGGGTAAGGGTGTGGACAAGAAAGAAATTACGAACGACATGATGAGCGAGTTTAAGGAAACCGTGGTCCGTATCCTCACCCCGTATGCCAGCGCCATCCTGCTCGATCCCGAATTCGGCCTCAAAGCCGCCCAGGCCCGTGCCAAGAATGCCGGCCTGCTGCTCGCGTACGAGAAGACCGGCTACGACGCCAACAAGCCCGGCCGTCTGCCCGATCTGCTCGACAATTATTCCGCGCGCCGCCTGCAGGAAGCCGGCGCTGATTGCGTCAAGATCCTGCTCTACTACTCGCCATCGGATCCGCCCCACATCAACGACATCAAGCACGCCTGGGTCGAGCGCATCGGCGACGAATGCCGCTCTTGCGACATCCCCTACTTCTTCGAAGTCGTCACCTACGAAGAGGGCATGGATGAGAAGAGCATTGAATTCGCCCGCAAGAAGCCCGAATTAGTCATTAAGTACATGGAGGAGTTTTCCCGCGACCGCTACGGCATCGACGTGCTGAAGGTGGAAGTTCCGATCAACATGGCGTACGTCGCCGGCAGCAAGGCATGCAAGGGCGAGTCGGCCTACACGCGTGACCAGGCCAAGGACTACTTCCGCCGCGCCGCTTCCGTGGCCAAGAAGCCGTTCATTTATCTCTCCGCCGGCGTTTCGAACGAAGTCTTCCAGGAGACGCTGCAGCTCGCCTCCGAAACGGGCGTGAATTTCTCCGGCGTTCTTTGCGGCCGCGCCACCTGGGCCGATGCTGTGCCCATTTACGGCAAGAGCGGCCTCCGCGCGCTGGAAGACTGGTTGCACGACCAGGGCGTGAAGAACATTCAGAACGTCAACAACGCGCTCACCGCCGCCAAGCCCTGGTTCGGTTTCTACGGCGCCAGCTCTCCATCCGCTCTCGCTTGAGCAGACCGCGGGGCAGTCAATCGCCCGCGAAATGAATGAACAGATGGCAGCCGGCGCACAACCCGCACAAGAGCCCGGCCGCGCTCGAACCGTTGTCCTCGAAATCAGCACGATCCGGCGTACCCATTTGCTGGACATCACCGCGCTCGTCAACCGTGCGGTGGCCAATTCGGGTGTGTTCGAAGGCGTGTGTCATATTTTTGTACCGCACACCACGGCAGGGATCACCATCAACGAGGCTGCCGACCCGAATGTTGCTCTCGACATCGAGGGCACGCTCGAACGGCTGGTGCCGGACAAAGCGAACTACAAACACGCGGAAGGAAACTCGTACGCCCACGTGAAATCGGCGATGGTCGGCGTGTCCCTGAGCCTGCCGATCGAAGACGGCATCCTCGCCCTAGGCCGCTGGCAGGGAATCTTTTTCTGCGAGTTCGACGGTCCGCGTCCGCGCCAGGTGCGCCTGCGCATCGTCCCCGATCCGGCCTGACTCCGCCTCGGCGCACCGCCTGCGTTAAACTGTTCTGGATGCCGCCCGGCGTTTACATTCAGATCCCCTTCTGCCAGTCGAAGTGCACGTACTGCCATTTCGCCTCGGGCGTCTTTCCACGCGAATTGATCTCCCCTTACGTCGCCGCGGTCATCTTGGAAATCCGCCGGCGCGCGGAGATCTACGCTTCGCTCGGCCTCGCCGTTCCTCAAGAGTCGCCCGACACGATCTATTTAGGGGGCGGAACTCCCAGCCTGCTCGAGCCCGATGCGCTCGGTCGCATTCTCTCAGCGGTGCGCGAATCGTTCCCGTCGGCTGCGTGGCGTGAAGTCACCATCGAAGCTGACCCGGAAACCGTAACTGCCGAAAAAGCCGAGGCCTGGCAAGCTGCCGGAATCACTCGCGCCTCGCTCGGTGCGCAGTCGTTCACTGACTCCGAACTCCGTGCTGCTGGCCGCCGCCATCGCGCTGCGGACATCTCGCGAGCCGTGGAAACGCTGCGCACCGCCGGCATCAATTCATTGAATCTCGATCTCATCCTCGGCCTCGCCGGGCAGACTCGCGATAGCTGGCGCCACTCGCTCGACTCTCTCCTCGCCCTCCGCCCTGACCACGTCTCCATCTACATGCTGGATGTAGACGAGGACAGCCATCTCGGTAGCGAACTCCTCTCGGGCGGCGAGCGCTATGGTGCCGCGAGCGTTCCCGACGAAGATGCACAATCCGAATGGTTCGACGAAGCTTGCTCCCGGCTTGCCGCCGCGGGCTACGAGCACTACGAAATCTCCAACTGGGCGCTCCCGGGGCATCGCGCCATCCACAACTCTAAATACTGGCAGCGCGAGCCCTATTTCGGTTTCGGCTCCGGCGCGCACGCCTTCAACGGCTTTGAGCGCTGGGCGAATCCGCATGATCCGGCCGCCTACATTGATGCCGTCCGCTCCGGTCACCCGCGCATCGAGCAGCGCCAGCGCGTCACCCCGCAGATGGCCCTCGAAGAAGAAGTCTTTCTCGGTCTCCGCCTGCTTGACGGCATCAGCCTTTCGCGGCTCGAGCAGACGTACGGTGTCAATCTCCGCGCCCGCCTGCCGCGTTTGCTCGAAGCCGGCGCCGTTGCCGTCGAAGGCGACATCCTCCGCCTCTCGCCTCAGCGTCTCTCCGTGTCCAACGAAGTTTTCGCCGAACTCCTCGCCTGACAATTTGTCTCCTGTATTCCGCTCGGTGTCCTCTGCGCCTCTGTGCCCTCTGTGATAGATTTTTCCTTCTTTCTTCGCCATGAGCGCGCCCATCGATCTCCGCTCGGACACGGTAACGCGCCCCACGCCGGCCATGCGCCGCGCGATGGCCGAGGCCGAAGTCGGCGACGATGTTTACGCCGAAGACCCCACCATCAACCGTCTTGAATCCCGCGCCGCCGAAATCTTCGAGCGCGAAGCTGCGCTCTTTGTTCCTTCGGGCTCCATGGGCAATCTCCTGGCCATCTGGTGCTGGACCGACCGCGGCCAGGAAGTGATTTGCGACGCCCGCTCGCACACCTACATCCACGAGATGGGTGCCATGTCTGCCATCGCCGGCGTAATGCCGCGCACTATCCCCACCCCCGATGGCATCCTTTCGTGGGATCTGATCGCGCCCCTCGTTCACGGCAGCGGCGGCTACTATTCGCCCACGGGCCTGATCGAACTCGAATCTACGCACAACCTCGCCGGCGGCACAGTTTACCCGCCCGCAACCATCGGCGACATCGCCGACCGCACGCATGCCGCCGGACTGAAGATTCATCTCGATGGCGCGCGCATCTTTAACGCCGCCGCCGCACTCGGGAAATCTGTCGCAGACATCACGCGCCCCGTAGACTCCGTGATGTTTTGCCTCTCGAAAGGTCTGGGTGCGCCGGTGGGCTCCATGCTCGTCGGCTCGCGCGACTTCATCGCCAAGGCTCGCATGCGCCGCAAGATTCTTGGCGGCGGAATGCGGCAGGCCGGTGTGCTTGCCGCCGCAGGTCTGATCGCTCTAGAAGACTCGCCGAAGGGCTTGCCGCACGATCACGAAAATGCGCGATTCCTTGCCGCGGGCCTCGCCAAAATCCCCGGCATCCAGGTCGATCCCGCACAAGTCGCCACAAACATTGTGATGTTCGACGTGGACCGCCGCATCACCGCGGCTGCCTTTTGCGACGCGCTCCGCTCGCGCGGCGTACTTTGCTCTGCCTTTGGCCCGCAACTCGTCCGCATGGTTACGCACTACGACGTGGACCGTCCCGCCATCGAACGCGCTCTCGATCTTGTCCGCGCCGTTCTCTCGTAGAGGCAGGTTTGAAACCTGCCTCTGCACACCCGCGCACCTTTCACCCGTCACTGCCTCCCGGTATACTCTCTCCGCCCCAAATTCCGTCGAGGTGATTCCATGCGTCACGCGCATCCCGTAGCCGTTCTCCTGCTCCTCATTTTGATCGCCCTCTGTGGCACCGCGTTTGCCGGTGGCGCGCTCACCGCGGAGGACGCGCGCAAATTCCTCGACGACGCACAGGCTAAGTTGAAGGACCTCTCCATCGTCGCCTCGCGCGCCAACTGGGTGCAGCAGAACTTCATCACCGACGACACGGAACGCATCGCGGCCGACGCGAATCGCGACATCACCGCGCTCAACGTCGATCTGGCCCTCAAAGCCAAGCAGTTCCTTAGCCTATCGCTCCCCGCAGACACCGCCCGCCAGCTCGAACTCCTCCGCCTCGGCCTCGATTTTCCCGCCCCCAACGACGCCAAGCTGAATCAGGAGCTCGCCGATATCGCCGCGTCGCTCGAAAGTGATTACGGCAAGGGAAGCTGGTGCCCGCACGGCCCCAAAGAGAAGTGCCTTCAGCTTCCAGAAATCGAGCGCATCCTGCGTTCCAGCCGAAATCCCGATGAGCTGCGCGATGCCTGGGCCGGCTGGCACGCCGTCGGCGCTCCCATGCGGAAACGCTTTGCGCGGCAGGTGGAGATCGCCAATCAGGGCGCCCGCGACCTGGGCTACAAAGACCTCGGCGCCTACTGGCGCTCCAAGTACGACATGCCTCCCGATGACTTCGCCCGCGAACTTGACCGCCTGTGGACGCAGGTGCGACCCCTCTACGAATCGCTGCACGCCTACGTGCGCGCCCGCCTCGCCCAGAAATATGGCCCGGACGTGGTTTCCGCGCACGGTCCCATTCGTGCCGATCTGCTTGGCAACATGTGGGCGCAGGCCTGGGGCGACATCTATCCGCTCGTCGCTCCCGAATCCTCGGACCCCGGCTTCGACCTCACCAAAATCCTGCGCGACCGTAACACCGACGCGCAGGCCATGGTCCATTACGGCGAGAATTTCTTTAAGTCGCTCGGTTTTGCGCCGCTTCCCGAAACGTTCTGGGAGCGCTCGCTCTTTACCAAGCCCGCCGATCGCAACGTCGTGTGCCACGCCAGCGCATGGTCCATCGATTTCGAAAACGATTTGCGCATCAAGATGTGCATTGAGATCAACGAGGAGTCGTTCCGCACCATCCATCACGAACTCGGCCACAACTTCTATCAGCGCGCGTACAACAAGCAGCCGGTTCTCTACCAGAACGGCGCGAACGACGGCTTCCACGAAGCCATCGGCGACACCATCGCGCTCTCTGTGACGCCGGAATATCTGAAAGCCATCGGGCTGCTCGACAAGGTCCCGCCGGAGTCTGCCGATATCGGCCTGCTGCTCCATCAGGCGCTCGACAAGGTCGCGTTCCTTCCGTTCGGCTTGCTCGTCGATCAGTGGCGCTGGAAAGCGTTCTCCGGCGAGGTCACTCCCGCGAATTACAACGCGGCCTGGTGGGAGCTGCGCCGCAAATACCAGGGCGTTGCCGCTCCGCTCGCACGCAGCGAAGCCGATTTCGATCCCGGAGCGAAGTATCACGTCGCCAGCAACACGCCGTATTCACGCTATTTCCTGGCCGCAGTGCTGCAATTCCAATTCCATCGCGCGCTCTGCCGCGAGGCGGGCCAGACCGGCCCGCTCAATCGCTGCTCGATCTACAACAACAAAGCTGCCGGCGCCAAGCTGGCCAAGATGCTGGAGATGGGCCAGAGCCGCCCGTGGCAGGAGGAGTTGTACGTTCTTACCGGCGAGCGGCAGATGGACGCCACGGCCATTCTCGATTATTTCGCTCCGCTCAAGCGCTGGCTCGACGAGCAGAACCGCAAACTCGGCGCCACCCCCGGCTGGTAGCCTTCCAGGTTCTCCGACACATGTAGCGCTGGGAACGGCGCCGTAGCACTTTTGCGACCCACTACTTCCACTTATCGTGGTATAAGGATTTCTTTGAGCTAGCATCCAGCGCGCCCAGGCCAAACAGGAGCCCCAGTGGACTTCTCCTTTACCGACGAACAGAACCAGCTTCGCCGCACCGTCCGTGAATTCGCCGCCGCGGAGATCGCTCCGCACGTAATGGAATGGGATGAAGCCGCCCATTGGCCTTCCGAGTTGGTCCCAAAGATGGGCGAGCTTGGTCTGCTAGGCGTGATCTTCCCCGAGAAATTTGGAGGCGCCGGCCTCGGCTACACCGAATACGTCATCGTCATCGAAGAATTGGCCGCCGTGGACGCGTCCATCGCGCTCTCCGTTGCCGCGCACAATTCGCTCTGCTCCAACCATATCTACAAATTCGGCACCGACGCGCAGAAGCAGAAATATCTGCCGCAGCTCACCGCCGGAGAAATGCTCGGCGCCTGGTCGCTCACTGAACCCGGTGCGGGCTCCGACGCGGGCGGCACGCGCACCATGGCCGAACGCCGCAATGGCTCCTGGGTTCTGAACGGCGCCAAGACCTTCACCACCAACGGACACTCCGCGGGCGTATGCGTAGCCATGGCCGTCTCGCAGAAGGAAAAAGGCTCGCACGGTATCTCCGCATTTCTCGTCGAAAAGGGAACCAAAGGCTTCCGCCCCGGCAAGAAGGAAAACAAGCTGGGCATGCGCGCCAGCGAAACCTCCGAGGTCCTTTTTTCCGACTGCGAAATCCCCGCGGATAGTCTTCTCGGCAAGGAAGGCGACGGCTTTGTGAACAGCCTGCAAATCCTTGATGGCGGGCGCATCTCGATCGCGGCGCTCGGCGTGGGCATCGCGCAGGGCGCGCTCGCCGCTTCCACCAAGTACGCGCGCGAACGCAAGCAGTTCGGCAAGACGATCAGCGAATTCCAGGGCATCCAGTTCAAGCTCGCCGATATGGCCACGCAGGTGGAAGCCGCCCGCGCGCTCACCTATCGCGCCGCCTGGCTCGCGGATAGCGGGGACGCGCGCCACACCAAGGAATCCGCGATGGCCAAGCTGTTTGCCGGAGAAGTCGCCGTGAGCGTTTCGAGCGAAGCCGTCCAGGTATTTGGCGGCTACGGATTCATCAAAGACTATCCCGCGGAAAAGTTCTATCGCGACTCGAAACTTTGCACCATCGGCGAAGGCACCAGCGAAATCCAGAAGCTGGTAATCGCCCGACAACTCCTCGGCACCCGGTAGCACAGGCAATCCTGCCTGTGCGGTCTTTCAAGATCTAAACGGTCTCCCGCGCCTTTACATCATGGCTCGTCCCGATCGGCAATGCCTGTAGGGGCACGACATGTCGTGCCCCTACCACTACACGAACCGAACTAGGTCCTCATCCGAATTTTCTCCATTTCGCTTTTCACGTTATTCTCTCTCCTCATGCCTGACGACGTCACCGCCTGGTCCTCTCGCCTGCGCTCGGGCGACGTACGCGCTCTCTCCCGCGCTATCTCTGCGGTCGAAAACTCCGCGCCCGAAGCCGAGCCGCTCCTTCGCGCCCTGTTTCCGCATACCGGCTTCGCGCATCTGATCGGCGTTACCGGCGCTCCCGGCACGGGCAAAAGCACCCTTGTTGATCGCCTGGCCGCGCACTTCCGCCGCGCCGGCGATCCCGTCGGCGTGATCGCCGTCGATCCCTCCAGCCCATACACGGGAGGCGCCATTCTGGGCGATCGCATTCGCATGCAGGGCCACGCCACCGACGACGGCATCTTTATCCGTTCTATGGCCACGCGGGGCTTTCTCGGCGGCCTCGCCCGCGCGACGGCTGACGTTGCCCTTGTCATGGACGCGGCCGGCAAGCGCCGCCTGCTCATTGAAACTGTCGGCGTCGGCCAGGATGAAGTGGACATTATGGGCCTGGCCGATTGCACGCTCGTCGTGCTCGTTCCCGGCCTCGGCGACGAAGTGCAGGCCATTAAAGCCGGCATCATGGAAATTGCCGACATCTTTGTGCTCAACAAATCCGACCGCCCCGATACAGACCGCTTTGAGCAGCAGCTCAAGGCCATGCTCTCCATCATTCCCGAACGCGGCGGCTGGCGCCCGCCCGTCGTCCGCACCGTCGCCACGGAAAACAAAGGCATCGCCGATCTCGCCGGTGCCATCCAGCAATTTCGCGCTCACATCGAGAAATCAGGCCAGCTCCAGGCGCGCAAGGTTGCCAGTTGGAAGCAGCGACTGCTTGAGCTTCTCGAAGCGCGCTTTTTGGATCGCGTGGTGGCGCGCGGCATCGGCGAGAAAGGCCTCGAGGCTGCCGCCGCGGAAATCGCCGCGCGCCGCCGCGATCCCTACGAAGCCGTCTCTGAAATTCTGAAGCACGCGGGGCTCACATGAAGCTCGGTTCCATGCAGCTCGACCTGCTGAACGACGGCCCGTTCCTGCTCGATGGCGGCGCCATGTTTGGCGTGATTCCCAAGCCGCTTTGGGAAAAGCAGATCGCCCCCGACGCGCGAAACCGCATCCGCCTCACCATGAACTGCCTCGTCGTCCGCGCCGGCAAGGAATGCATCCTCATCGAAACCGGCGCGGGCGATAAGCTCGACCCCAAGCGCAACGACATCTTCGGCCTCGGCGGCCCTCCCCGCCTGCTTGATCAAATGGCCGCCATCGGCCTGCGGCCCGAAGACGTCACCATCGTCCTCAACACGCATCTCCACTTTGACCATTGCGGCTGGAACACCCGCTGCGCCGGCGGTCGCCAGGTCCCTACGTTTCCCAACGCTCGCTACATGGTGCAGGGAGGGGAGCTCGACTGGGCACGTCATCCCTCCGAGCGCGACCGCGGCAGCTATTTCCCTGAGAATTTTGAGCCCATCGACGCCGCAGGCAAATGGTCGTTGCTCAGCAGTGATGCCGAAATCGTCCCCGGCATCCGCGTCTTCCGCGTTCCCGGCCACAATCGCGACATGCAATGCGTCCGCATCGACGCCGGCGGCCGCACGATTTTTCTTCCGGTGGACCTGTGCCCCACGCGGCTTCACATTCCGACGCATTGGGTGATGTCTTACGACCTCTATCCGCTCCAGACCATGGAGAACAAGAAGAAGTGGCTTGCGGAAGCCGCTCGCGGAAATTGGTTCGTCGTCTTTCCCCACGACGCGGATACGCCCACCGGCTACATCCGCGAGCGGGAAGGGAAGTACACTCTCGAACCGGCGCCGTTCGAGTAGCCTGGCGCGGGCACTCTTGTCGAAGACCCTGACCCGCCGCGGCGGGGAAGGGCCCGCGCGTTTGTCGTGGAAAGGGACCTCGGTCCTCACAATAACAAGGAGAAGTCGCCGAATGCCCAAGTCTCCAAAGTCTAAGAGATCCTCACGAAAATCTCCCGACGTCCGCATCGGCATTCTCGGCGGCTCCGGCCTCTATACCATGCCGGGCCTCACCAACACGCGGGAGATCCGCCTCTCCACTCCCTTCGGCCCGCCCTCTGACGCTTTCGTGGTCGGCACTCTTGAAGGTCATCGCGTCGCCTTCCTCGCCCGCCACGGCCGCGGTCATCGTCTGCTGCCCTCCGAAATCAACTATCGCGCCAACATCTATGCCATGAAGCTCTTGGGCGTCGAACGCATCCTCTCTGCCAGCGCCGTAGGCTCGCTGCGCGAAGACCTCGCCCCGATGATGTTTCTAATTCCCGACCAATTTTTCGACCGCACGCGCCATCGCCTGGATACTTTCTTCGGCGATGGAATCGTCGCGCATATCGCCTTCGACAAGCCCACCTGCGCGCAACTCGGCACCGTGATCGCCCAGGCCTGCGAGCACTCGGGCGTCGTCGTCCATCGCGGCGGCACCTACGTCTGCATGGAAGGCCCGCAGTTCTCCACGCTCGCCGAATCGCACGTCTATCGCCAGCTTCGCTTCGACGTGATCGGCATGACCAATCTCACCGAGGCGCGCCTGGCCCGCGAAGCTGAAATTTGCTACGCCACCATGGCCATGATCACCGACTACGACTGCTGGCATCCGGAGCACGATTCCGTCACGGGAGCCCAGATTCTCGAGGCCCTGCGGCAGAACACGCATCATGCCCACGCCGTGATTCGCCACGCCGTGCGCCACTTGCCGGCCGAGCGCGCTTGCAAATGCGGCCACTCGCTTGCCCACGCGCTGCTCACCGATCGCAAGGCCATTCCGGCGTCCGCGCGTAAGCGTCTCGCCGCCATCACCGCAAAGTATCTCGGCTGATTTGGATGTTGCTGCATAATCTCAGTAGCGCAGGTCCCCGGGCGGCGCATTGTGTCGCGGCTGACCTGTGGCATTTCTCAAAGGGGTATTCATGACTCTTTTGATTGTCGGCACCGTGGCCTTTGACGCAGTCGAAACTCCTCACGGCAAAGTGGACCGAATGCTCGGCGGCGCAGCCACCTATGCCGCCGTGGCTGCAAGCTATTTCACGCCGGTGCGCGTCGTCTCCGTCGTTGGCGACGACTTTTCCCCGCGCGAGCACGCAATTTTCCATGGTCGCCCCATCGACACCGCAGGCATCGAGCGCGTTGCCGGCAAGTCGTTTTTCTGGTCTGGTCGCTATGCCGAAAACATGAACGATCGCGTCACGCTCG
>Ga0335081_10021368_pt1 | contig 10482 bp, 10 predicted proteins | sample Lox_Sample_35_FD_206713 | JGI IMG/M metagenome (GOLD analysis project Ga0335081, IMG submission 206713) | Soil microbial communities from Loxahatchee National Wildlife Refuge, Florida, United States - Lox_Sample_3.5 | ecosystem: Environmental > Terrestrial > Soil > Wetlands | place: USA...
ACCGGATACCTGCCGCATTCGAGGCCGCACAGGTCGCATTCTCTGCTTGTACTCATCGCGAGTGATGGGAAGAGACGGAACCTTCCGCGACAGGTTTGCCGTTTAGATCCACTTGCACCGGATTGGCGCGCTTCGTTACCGTGTAGCAGAAGATCAGTATCCCGATGAAGAGAACGAACACGAAGATCAGGAAGTAGAGCAACGGTGTTCCCTGTTTGCGGGAGACCGGAGTTTCAGAAGCGAGTGCATTCGATTCTGTAAGCGCGCTCATTGTTCTCTCCTGATGAAGGGGATCTCATTGTGAGTCCTTCATGGGTGTAATGAAAGTTTCTTCAAACGTGTCCTTTTCGTTGCCTACGGTGCTCGTGATTCGAAAGTGATTGACGCCCGGAGTTAGAGGCGCCGATGGCCGGGCCTCGATTTCGAACTCGGTCTGGATGCTTTGTCCAGCAGCAACCACCACCGCATTTTCGAAGGTGTGGAATTTTGTGCCGGGAAGTCCTTCGATCGTGAGCTGTGCGATTGCTTGCCGAGGTCCGCGATTCGCTACTTGCAGCCGGAAGCGATTGTAGACAGTTCCATCCTTGCCCAGTCGGTACATCGTCGTGCGGTCGGGAGCGATGCGCACCAGCACTGCACGGCGCATGGAAAGCGCCGTGAATAGACCGGCGGCATAGAACATGATGATCAACAACACGACGACACGCTTCGCGTTGCGGATTCCCAGCTTCTTATACCAGGCGCCGGTGCCCGTTCCGAGTTTTTCCCCGTGCTCACCCCACACGTAGTGGATCAATCCTTGCTTGCCGAGCCGGCCTAACACATCAGCGCAGGCATCAATGCACTCTCCGCAGTGGATGCATTCGATCTGGTAAGGCGACGTGCGTATATCGATACCCATGTGACAGATGCGCACGCATTTCTTGCATTCGATGCACTCGCGAGCTTCGTCTCGATAGTGGACGATGAGCGTGTCTCCATCGCCCAGCATGCCTTGGAGATATCCGTAGGGACAGACCGTCGTGCAGAAGCGCTGGCGAAGAAATAAGAAGTCGAGGAGCGTCAGAAGCGTTGTGGACGCACCCGCAATTCCGCCCGCCGTTTTTATGTCAAACTTCAATAAACGGTAGAGCAAGTCGCGAGGTTCGACGAAATAGGAAATGAACACAAAAGCGAGAACCACGGAAGCGGCGGCCGCGATCAGGTAAAAGACTGATTTGCTCAGTGCCTTTCTTGCTGGCGTTCCCCAGCGAACATACTTGTTCACGGTGCGAGTCAACTTGCTCTCCAACGCTATGGAAGCCTCGCTGAAGATCATCTGCGGGCACAAGTATCCGCAATACACGCGGCCGTACAGCATGGCCATAGCGGCGATAATGAACATCAGGAACATCAGCGAAAAAAAGATGATGGAAAACTCGCTGATCCAAAGCTCATGTCCGAAGAAGTAAAAGCGCTGCCGGGGTATGTCGAACCGCATCAGGTTCGCAAAGGGAAGCGCGAAAAAGACCGCAACGCAAATCAGGTGGATCAGTTTGCGAAAACGATGGAACGAGATCGATTGCTCCGGAGGAAGAGGCGGCTTCCGGTCGCACTTGGGGAGCGGCTTCTGGGAAACCGAGACGTTCGGAGTGACGGGGTTGGCTTCAGTGGTGGCCATGCATATGGTGCTCCATCATTTGCATTCCCGGCACGGTTGCTCGCCATACAAGCAACACTCCCATTAGCGTTATGCCGACCGCCGCAAGTTGGCTGCCCCACCGGTTGAGTCTGATCCGCAGGGCCGACGAGAAGATCCCAAGTACAACCAGGGCGCAAGCAGTTCCTAATCCGAAGGCAAGCATAGTCGCTACGCCTTCGAGCGCAGAACCGGTCGCCATGGCTTTGAGCAGGGCCGCGTAAATGAGTCCGCAGGGAAGAAGGCCCAAAATGAGCCCAAGGAAAAAGCGATTCATTGTCGCGGGGGCTGAAAGCAATCTGCCTACGCGTTGGAGTATGGCTGAGGGGATCCGAAGAAGCTTGCCTCCAATCACTCGGCTGGGAATCACGCCAAGCATGATGATTCCGACCAGAATCATCAATCCCCCGCTGAAGAGCGCGAGTGCATGGCTGAATCCGGCGAGATGGCCGATCAGGCCGAAAGTACGGCCAGCCAATCCTGCCAGCCCGCCCAGCACGGAGTAAGTCAATATTCGTCCGGAATTGTAGGCCACGTGATTACTCACCAGCGAAAGCAGAGGTGAGGACCGTCCGTTTGTCTGCAGGGATTCCACGCTCACGCTGTACGAAAGAACGATGGGGCCGCACATCTGAACGCAGTGCAAGCTGCCCACCAGACCCAGCATCAACATGACCCCGAACTCCACAAAGGTCACGGCGTCACCTGGGTCGCAGCGGCCTGTGCGACCGTTCCCTGATACTGGATTTTGGAGTTGGGCGTTGGAACGGTAACGCACTCGCGGTAAAACTCGAATTTCTTCATCGTCACTGCGTGTGTCGGACAACGAGAGGCGCAAAGGCCGCAGCGGATGCACGAGGCCTCGTCCTTCAGCATCACGCCGCCGAGGGCATCGAGTTCGCTGCGATCCATCGATCGTAGTTGATCGCGACCGATTCCGAGCGTGTTCGCCACCATGTCGATCCACTTCTCATCCCGACAGAGCTGGCTGAGGCCGACGAGGCGAATCAAATTCTGGGGGCAAACGTCCACGCAGCCATTACAGGCAACGCACATGGAGGTGTCAAAGACCGTGTTGACGTTACAGCGCAGGCACCGGGAGGCTTGGCGGTGTGCATCTTCGCTGGAAAAATTCTCTTCGATGATGGCTAACGACGCGGAACGCTCGCTCGCCTCGAGCACGGGAGGAGTCGCGCGCGGCAGGCGATCCCATCCCTCTGCCATGGTGTAAACCGCCGGGGACCAGCGGCTGCGGACGGCGATGTCGGTACGGGTGCCCCGCAAGAAATCGTGCATGGACCTGGCCGCGATCTGCGCGGATGCAATCGCGTCGATAAACAGCCGTGGGCCATGGGCGATGTCGCCGCAGGCAAAAACGTCGGGAGCGGTGGTCTGGTAAGTTTCGCGGTTGACCTTGATCAAACCTCGCTCTGACTGGACTCCGTCCTCCGGCTTGAGGAACGAAAGATCTGAGGACTGGCCGATCGCGTAAATGACGGTGTCTGCCGGAATGTCCTCGACATCCGTTTCGTCAAAGCTGGGGTTGAAGCGACCGGATGCATCGAATACCGAGGTGCAGCGAATCGTGCGGAGCGCCGTGACGGTCCCGTTATTGCCGAAGATCGCCTTCGGCCCACGCGAACTGTGGAGTTTGAGACCCTCTTCTTCTCCCTCGATGATCTCAACCTCATCGGCAGGCATCTCTTCACGCTTTTCCAGGCACACAACGTGGACTTCCTTGTCGCCGCTGAGGCGCAATGCGGAGCGGGCAACGTCATAGGCAACCTGCTCCCCGCGCTCCATGTCGGCCATGGCTTCACTTCGCGTAAACTCGCCGGCCGGACGCACCGCAGACCGGGCCACGTCATACGCCACGTTGCCGCCGCCAATCACCACGACTCGTCGCCCGAGGGGAAGAGGCTTGCCTTCGTTAAATGCGCGCAGGAAATCCATACCGTCGTAGACCATCTCGCGATCGGACCCCGGAAGCGGCAGTTTCCGTCCTTTCGGCAGCCCGATGCCTAGGAAGATGGCCCTGAATCCTCGCTGGCGAAGATCGGCGATGCTGAAGTCCCGGCCGAGACGCATGTTGCACTTCAGTTGAACGCCCAGAGAAAGGATTGCTTCGATCTCCTGCTTCACGAGATCGCGAGGCAACCGGAAAACCGGAACACCGACGGTCAACATTCCGCCTGGCTCTGAGTTCGCCTCGAAGACCGTAACTTTGTATCCAATCTGAGTCAGATCGTGCGCGACCGTTAGGCCCGAAACTCCCGCTCCGACAACGGCGATCTTTTCGTAATCGCCGCGATTGGGAGGAAGCATGCGCTGGTCGCATCCGGCCCGATGGGCCTCGAACACGCCGGACTCTGGGCCGAATTGAGTGGTTACGAATCGTTTCAGGGAGCGAATGGATACAGGCGCATCGACATCACCGCGGCGGCAATTGATTTCGCAAGGTGCGCCGCATACGCGCCCGCAGATCGAAGCAAAGGGATTTGTGGCTCGGGCCATCCGGTAAGCCTCTTCGTAGCGGCCTTCCCCGATAGCGGTTACGTAGCCGCACGCATTGGTATGGACCGGGCATGCGTGCTGGCACTTCACCATCTTGATCCAGTAATCCGCTCCCTCAATCGCCTCGAATTGTGCCCAGTCGCTCATGGATGGTTACTCGTCCTTGTGCACAGCCTTGAAAGCGAAGGCGATCACAATGATCGCGTAGACCACGACCATGGCGATCACACTGTACATGAATCCCGGGGAGGATTGCGTTGCCCGGTTAAACTGGCGCACCAACGCGCCGCGGTCGGAGTGATTGACTTCGCCGAACATGTACAGGAAAAAATAGCCGACGACGCCGGCCATGATTACGATGTAGGCGAACTTCAGGAATGCCGGCACGCCAGTGCCTTTGCGCTCGCTGATCCAGCCATCCGCGTATTCGTGAACGTCGCTCTCCGATTTCTTTTCCGGAGCAGTCATGGTTGCCATTTGAGTCTCCTCAATTCATCTTGGTTTCACGATCGCCTTGTTCATCGGCGTCATCGTGAAACATGTGGTACTTGGGGTCTTCGCTCTCTTCACCCCAGTACCCGTCCTTGCGGGAGCGCACCAGAAAGAAGATCGCTCCCACCAGAAACAGAAAGAACATCAGGTACGCAAGAAACACGCTGGGATAAACGTAGTCGTGCACGTCGCGTCCTCACTTCTCGTAGTCGTTGTCCGGCCGCCAGTCTTTGGCGCGGCCAAGCGTCTGGATATAAGCCACCAGCGCGTTGAACTCATCGTCATTGTTGGCAATCCACGGGAACGGCGGCATTACTGAGCCTGGAACCAGGTCACGCGGATTGCGGAAATGAGTGCGGTGCCATTGCCTGTCGTACTTCCCACCGACTCGCGAGAGGTCCGGCCCTGTACGCTTGGTGCCGAACATATGCGGACTGTCATAGACAAATTCGTCTGGTGTCGAGACCGGCGAGTCGACGCCCTTCCATCCCGAGCGTTTGGTGTCGGCCAGCAGCGTTCGAGTCTGCTGCGTGTGGCAATACCAGCAGCCCTCGCGCACGTAAATTGCGCGCCCCTTCAATTCCAGTTCTGTGTATGGACGGAGCTTGCCTGTTGGCCCTTTTGACGGATCGTTGTTCTCGAAGGGCTTCGACCAGCTCTTATCTACCAGCGGAGGTACGACAGTAGTAAGAAGCCCGCCGATAAAGAAGAACACCAGTGCGGCGATTACGAAGCCAAGGGCACTTTTATCAGTTTTCTGTAACATGGCATTCTCCTTAGGCGGTCACTGGTTCTACAGGTTTGGAAGTGGCTACCGCCTGTCCGCGGCCCACCACCGTTGCCAGGATGTTGAACAGGAATGTCGCGATACCCAGAAACATCAGCACGCCTGAGAAGAAGCGCACCGTCCACACAGGCTTCAAGGCGACAACCGTGTCGATAAACGGAATCGATGGGTTATTCCACTGCCAGCCCTGCCAGAATCCGCCCAGCCACAGCGTTACGAAGAATCCGAGACCGCCCACCATAAAGAACCAGAACGTCCAATTGGCCAGGGCGTCAGAGTGGAGTTGAGTCCGGAACATGCGCGGGATTACGTAGTAGGCGCCGGCGATTGCAAAGAACGAGAAGCAGCCGAGCAACGCCATGTGCGCGTGCCCCGGGATCCAATCCGTCTTCGAAACGATCGCATTGACCGACCGCAAACTGTGCATCGGGCCCTGGAAACAGGTCAGGAGATAGAACACCACGCCCGACATTAAGAACTTCAGCGGGATGTTGTCCCGCAGTTGGTGCCATTGCCCCTTCATGGTGGCGAAGAAGTTGTAGACGACCGTCCATACCGGGACCAGCAGCATCAGCGAGAACGCGATCGCGATGGTCTGCAGCCATTGTGAAATCGGCCCGTGAATCATGTGGTGCGCACCGGTCCAGACATACACGAAGGCCAGCGACCAGAAACCGATCATCGAGAGCTTGTGGCTGTAAAGCGGTGTATTCGATGCTTTGGGGATAAAGTAGTACGCCATTGCCAGGCCGATCGGAGTGAAGATCAGTCCGACGGCATTGTGGACGTACATCCAGTTCAGGTTCGCCTGGTTCGTGCCCGTGGTGAAGAATACGGCGATGTTGCCCGTGCTGTAGACGAATGTGGTCCACAGGATGGTCGCCATCGTGTACCAGAGGCTCACATACATCTGCTGATATTTGCGAGTCGCGACCGTGGCGAAGATGTTGACACCGAACATGACCCACGCGACCACAACGAGCGCGACCAGCGGTACGGGCAGTTCGGCATATTCCCATCCTTTGTTGTACCCCGCGGGCAAGGCGTATACCGCGCCGAGAACAATGATGTTCCACAGGACGGCGGTTGCGATCCCGAGTTTCTCGCTCCACAGCTTAACCCCGCACAAGCGAGGAACGATGTAGTAGGCGAGCCCCAAGTCAGCCGGGAGTAACCAGCCAAAGAGCATCCCGTTCACGTGAAGTGGGCGGAGCCTGCCGTACGAGAGATAGGGCACGGTCCCGAGCAATTGTGGCCAGACGAACTTCGCCGCGATCGTAAGAGCAATAATACCGACCACAAAGAAGTATGCAATCGAACTCAACAGAAACCATTTCGCCGTGGTGTCTTCATGAATCGAATCAGCCAACGGTACAGCGCCTATGGGCGTTGCGCGCGTTACTTGCACCCCTGACATAACACCTCCTGTTTCACCTGGGACGTGAGGGTGGGAGCCTTCTCACTGGGAGGCGAAACTTTTTGCGGATTCATACTGCGGATGAAATTGACGAGATCGCCGACATCGTTCTGTGTAAGGCCGTAGTCGATCCATGACGGCATCGCCGTTCCCTGTACGCCATAAAGGATGGAATCGAACAAACGCTTGTCCGGCACGCTATTAACAAAGAACGAATTGCGCAGATTGCGTGGCCGCGGGCTGATATCAAGCGAATTCGGCCCTTTTCCGTCTGCCTTGCGGCCATGGCAACCGGTGCAGCGCTGCAAGAAGATCTGCTCGCCTCGGTGTACTGAGTTTGTGTTGAAGGCGATCGGATTCTGTTCTGGAACCTTGTGTGCTTTCAGCTCCGGCCGCGGTTCTTTTACAAATGTCTGGAAGACATAGGCCAGAACGGCGCGGCGCTGTTCTTCGGTAAGAACCCGTTCCCATGGCGGCATGGACGTTCCTGGTACACCGCCTTTCAGCGATTGCAGGAAACGATCTTCGGTCTTGCTGTTCATGAACGCGACTTTGGTGAGATCGCGGGGTGCAGGATCCAGATAGAGATAGGTTGCACCCTTGCCGTCACCTTTCTCGCCGTGACAGCGAGCGCAGAGGTTCTTGTAGATGTCTTCACCCGTTTTGAACGACGCCGGAGTGTTCCGCGTCTTCAAGTAAGCGGAGATCGACTGGAAATCGGCTTCCGCAAAGCCGAACACAGGCATGATCGAGTCCGGGATCCGAGATTTGGGTTCTCGGAAGTGCGCCAGCATCCAGTCTTCATCCCGAATCAGGCCTTCATGCGAGAGGTCGGGAGCGATGTGGCCGTCGTGGTCCCCCAGCTTGTGGCACGCTGTGCACGAGCGTTCAGAAACGAGTTGCTCTCCTCGAGCAGGAGAAGGTGCAGAACCCGCTTGTGCTTTCGACGAACTTTCCGACTTTGTCTGCTGCAAGCGCGCCCGATATTGTCCGAGTGAAGTCTCCGCAAAATTAATGCCGCGCCGGCTTTTTAAAAAGACCGTCAGCGCTTTGATCTCGTCGTCGGTCAGATCGAACTTCGGCATGAACGAAGTCGACTGAAACGCGCGCGGATTAACCGTGTGCTCCCACAGGTAATTGATCTTGAATTTCTTGCCGACGTCGCTGAGATCAGGGCCAAGCGTGCCATTGGAAAGCCCTTCGATCCGATGGCAGCCATAGCAAGCTTTCTCGAAAAACAATTGCCGCCCGCGCTGCACTAAAGGCGTTCCCGCGAAGTTATCGTCGGTATGGCATTGCGCACAGTTGGCCTGCATGTACTCTCTGCCAGTGAGCTTGCCCCTAAACTCTGCATGCCAATTGGCTTGAGTCACATAGCCCAGCATCGGGTCGGGCCAGAATTCGTCTTCCCCGTGAGCGTAAAACGCTTCCAGGCCGCGTCCCTGCCCGTCGTGGCAGATGGTGCAACCGAAATCAGTGAACTTGTGCCGACGCTCCCATTTTCCATTGCGTTCTACGTCACCCAGGGCCGCGGAGTATGGGTGCGTCCGCAGCGGTTCGGCATGTCCCTGAAATCGCGGATCGTCGCTGGCGATATGACACGTCGCACACCGGTCCACGTGAGAATCGCCGAACTGCGTCACGATAATCTGCTCGATGCGCGGGCTGCGCTCGTCGAGTGCGCGCTTCTCAGCATCGGTCTTCGCCAGGCTACGCGCCTGCTCGAAGTAGGCGGTCTGATGCTTCTCCCACCGATTGAAGAACTGATCGTAGAAGACGATGCCGTGCACGATCAGCACCACGAAACTCACCACTGCCAGGGTTACACGCGTGCTCACAGAGATCTCCTCACGTTCTCCGCACTACCAGGGCGAAACAAACTCCCAGTTCGGCCCTCGGAAGAATGTGCCAATGATGATCAGGATGATGTTCACGATCACGAACGTCAGAAACAGGAAATTCGCCAGCAACCTCTCCCGCGCGAACCACCGGCCCACGCCAGCGATCTTGCGGTCGATGTAAGGAACGATCAGCAGCAGCAACACTTCGATTGTCGGAATTCCGACTCCGCCCCAGAATGCCGAATAACTGACCTGTTCCTGTAATCCGAGGAAGTACCACGGGGCCTTCGCCGGATTCGGAGGATGCATCACATTGACTGGTTGTTCGAGCGGAGCATTAAAGAACAGCGAGACCAGCAGTACTCCGGCGACAGTAATCAGGAATACAACGAGCTCCGCCATGAACAGATTCGGCCATGCAAAAACCGATCGGTCGGGAACATTTCCGAGTTTCGTGAATGGTCCACGGACTAGTCCCTGAATGCCGTACTGTCGCTTGTGCAAGATTGGTTCGGCAGCCACCGCTGCAGCGGGAGAGGTGGCCATCACCACTGCCGGTGCGGAGACGACTTCGACCAGCGCGGCGTTTTCAGCCGGTAAAGTATCTTCTTCCTCCGGACGCGACAGGCCGCCATCTTTGCGAATCCTCCAGAAGTGGATCGCAACCAGCAGCGAAAGTACGGCCGGAAGCACGGCAACATGCAGCACGTAAAAGCGAAGCAGCGCTTCCTGCCCAACCGTGGAGTCGCCAAGCAGAATAAATTTCACTTGCTTTCCGATCAGCGGGGCATAACTGGCGATCGACGTCCCCACCGTGATTGCCCAGAATGCAAGCTGATCCCAGGGCAGCAGGTACCCGGTGAAGCTCAGGAACAGCGTCACGAGCAGCAAAAGCACACCCAGTACCCAGTTGAACTCTCGCGGAGGCTTATAAGAACCAGTCAAAAACACGCGGCACATATGGAGAAATACAGCCGCCACCATTCCATGCGCGGCCCAGCGATGCATATTGCGCAGGAAAATCCCGAACGCCACTGTTCCGCGCAAATCGAGCATTCGATCGTACGCCTGGGTGGTCGACGGAACGTAGTAGAACATCAACAAGATGCCCGTCGTCACCAGGATGAAAAAGAGAAAGAAAGAAATCAGTCCGAGACCTAAGGTGTACGTCGCCTTCAGGCTATTGCGGTGAACTTTGACCGGATGCAGGTGCAGGAAGAAATTGGTGAAGCTGGTCGAAGCGCGTCCCAGATCCGACGAAGGAAGCGGGTTGCGAAATACCGAGCGCCACACGTTTTCCGGCAACTGGACCAGTGTCTTCCAAGGAGAGGATGTCGTTTGAGTGCTCATACGCGTAAATAAGTCCCCGCTTCGATTTCCGAGTCTTTATCGACTTCAATTTCGCCGTTGGGTGCCAGGCTGACCTGGAACCAAGGCAGAGCGCGCGGCGCCGGACCACCGGTGACGTTTCCATCCTGGTCGTAGCGTGACCCGTGGCACGGACACGAGAACCCTGTTTCCGAGACCGAAACGATGCAGCCAAGATGAGTGCAAGTGGTCGAGATCGCAGCCATTTTGTCGTCATCGCGCACGATACAAACGCGCCGCGTATCGAGGGAGACGCGCGCACCGGAAGGGAAGTCGTCGGGCTTACCGATGGAAAAGCGATTGGGCTGACCATAAGTGGCGCGCGGCTTGATGAAGATGAGGTTCGAAAGAGCCGTGATGATTAGCGAACCGAACAGCCCGAAGC
>Ga0335081_10021371_pt1 | contig 10480 bp, 10 predicted proteins | sample Lox_Sample_35_FD_206713 | JGI IMG/M metagenome (GOLD analysis project Ga0335081, IMG submission 206713) | Soil microbial communities from Loxahatchee National Wildlife Refuge, Florida, United States - Lox_Sample_3.5 | ecosystem: Environmental > Terrestrial > Soil > Wetlands | place: USA...
TTGCAACGGCCAAACCGTGGTGTGGGACATTTACAACACCACCGGCGACACTCATCCCATGCACTTCCACCTGGTAAATGTGCAGGTGCTGGGGCGGGACACGTTTGCCGCTGTCGGGGACCACAGGAAGGTACACACCAGTCGCTTCACGCCCCCGGACGCGAACTACCGAGGCTGGAAGGAAACGGTGCGCGTGAACCCAGGAGAGGTGACGCGGGTGATTATGCAGTTCACCCTGCCGAAGGTGCCGTTTCCGGTGCCGGAGAGCCCACGACTAAAGAAGTCCTACGGGATCCGTGGCGGAAACGAGTATGTGTGGCATTGCCACATCCTGGAACATGAAGAGCACGACATGATGCGGCCGCTGGTCGTGCTCTAAGCGAGCGCGCCACCCGTGAGAGTCGTGTTCTCTGTCCGGCGGGGCGCATCAGCAGAGGGCACTGATGGGTCCCGCCCCGGCAGTCTTGTGCCCGCGGGTAGCGCCTCGTGGCTTGCGGCCGCCGGGGCGGAAGGGTGATACTGTCGCTCCTGGAATGGAGGTCCTCATGCAACATTCGCCGGGTTTTCTGAAGCTGGTCAACGACGCCAAGCAGCGCGTCCGCGAAACCACCGTGGATGAAGTCAAGGCAAAGCTCGACCGTGGAGAAAAGTTCGTGCTGGTCGACGTGCGTGAGGAAAGCGAGTACGCCAAAGACCACTTGCCGGGTGCGATCCACCTGGGGAAAGGGGTCATCGAGCGCGATATCGAGCAGCAGGTCCCCGATCCCAAGACGCCTGTGGTGCTCTACTGCGGCGGCGGTTTTCGCTCCGCCCTCGCGGCCGACAACCTGCAGAAGATGGGTTACGGCAACGTCCTTTCCATGGATGGCGGCGTCCGCGAATGGCGGGAGAAAGGTTTGCCGCTCACAAAGAGTTAAGCGCTGCGGCTGGGCGGGATTACAGCGCCCGCCGCCAGCCCTGGGCGGCTGTCGCATGTACGTCCCGTGCATGACCGTTTGGTGTCAAAACCGTGGTCAATTTCCTCCCTTGCTTTTGGATTTTGGTGTAGCATCCGGCTAAGTTTCCGGAGGCCATCATGACCGCGCCGCTTCGTCCCATGAGTACGGGCGAATTGCTGGACCGCACCTTCAACCTGTACCGTAACAATTTCCTGTTGTTTGTTGGTATTGCTACCCTACCGCCGGCCCTGATGCTGGTGGTCAACCTCATACACGCGGGTATGGTCGCTACTCCCGGCCACCACAAGGCAGTTGGAATGGGCCTGATGGCTGCCGGAGGTATTGGCATATTGGCGGCCGCCATCGCGTACCTGATCGGTATGGCGGTGGCCCACGCGGCCACCGTGTTCGCCGTATCAGCCGTGCATTTGGGCAGGAAGACAACGATTGCCGAATCCTATGGGCGCGTGAAGGGGCGTTATGGCCGGGTTTGCTGGGTAATTTCCCAGGCGGGACTGCGGGCCTTTTTGCCTGCCGTGGGATTGATCATGGCAGCCTCAGTGGCTATGCCGTTCGCCGTCAAGGGGCTCGGCGGCGCGGGGGGCGCGATCGCTGGAATCATCATCGTTTTAGCGGTGATCGTTGGCCTGATTATGGGTGTGGTTCTCTATCTGCGTTATGCGCTCGCAGTTCCGGCGTGCGTCTTGGAGGACATTGAGGCCACGCCGGCGATCAGGCGCAGCGTGAGCCTGTCCGCAGGCAGCCGCGGGCGGATCTTCGTTATCTACTTTCTTATGGCTGTCATCAATTACATCGTGCTGTTCCTGTTCTTGTTCCCTGCGGGGTTACTCGCCGTACTGGTCGCCAAGGGCTCGCCGGCGGTCGCTACGTTGTTCACGGGCTTGGCAGGATTCCTGGCCGGGTCACTGGCCGGGCCGATTGCAGGCATCGCCCTGGCGCTGGTTTACTACGACCAGCGCGTGCGCAAGGAAGCATTTGATATCCAATTGATGGTCGCTGCGCTGGACGGCCCGCCGCTGGTTGCCGAGGCGCAGTCCGCTGGCGTCAGCACGGGATGAAGCCGGGATCGAAATTTCCAGCCGCAGCGCTTCTGCTGGTCTTCTGCTGTTGCAGCCAGGCGCAACCGACACCCCCGCCATCGGATGCGAGCGCTCCACTCTCCCTCGAGTCGTACAAGGCAGAGCTGCAAGGCTGGTCGCAGCAACTGGATTCGCTTCAGGCCCACCCCGAGACTGCTCCGAACTTTCGCGCCACCTTGCCGCCGAAATCCTTTGTGCGCGAGGGTGCGCAAACTTTGGAGGTCGGCCATTCCTGGCTGAACTCCGCGCTGGTCGAGTTCACCGCTGCCAAGCCCGAACGCAGGCCGGAGTTGCTGCGCCAAATGCAGGTGCGTCTGGCGGCCCAGCAGCATGAAGCGGACGCGTTCCGCCAGACGGCGCCCTACCCTGCCTCTTCGCGCCAGAAGCTGGCAGCAATTCTCTCCCAGCGCGAGTTCAGCCGCGTACACGGCCCGAGCGCCTGGGACTTGTGGAAACAGCGGATAAACAACTGGATCGTCCGCTGGCTGGATCGTATCTTCAGCGGTGTCTCCTACAGCCCGCGAGGGGGAGAGATCTTGGTGTGGATCGTGATCGCGGTGGCGCTCTGCATTGTGGCCATCTGGTTGAAACGCACCGCGACCCGGCGTATCGAAGACTGGCCGCGCGAGCCCATCCCGTTCGCCCCTTCCGCCAAACACTGGCGAAAATGGCTGGCTGAGGCCCGCGATGCGGCGCAGCAAGGACGCTGGCGCGACGCCATCCACCTGGCCTACTGGGCGGCGATCTCACAGTTGGAACAGGGCGGAGCCTGGATACCCGACCGCGCCCGCACGCCCCGTGAGTACCTGCGCGCCCTGCCGGCGGCCAACCGCAATCGGCCTGAGCTTGAGGCCCTCACTCGCCGCTTCGAAATGACCTGGTACGGGCGCCACGACGCCGCCTCGGAGGACTTCGCCGACACCCTGGTCCAACTGGAGAAGCTCGGATGCCGGTAGCTCTCGCACCCTCCGACCGCAAGCTGCTCCTGATTATGGGAGTGGTGCTCCTGGTGCTGCTCTTGGGACTGGCGCTGCTCCAGCCCGAGCAGGACCAAGGCGCGTCGATCCCCTCCAGCTACTCTGCTGACTCGGGCGGCGCCAAAGCTGCCTACTTACTCCTGCAACAAGCCGGATACAGGGTCGAGCGCTGGGAGGATCCACCCCGCCAGTTGCCGGCTGATCCTGCCGGCGCCGTGCTCATCCTTGCCGATCCCCGGTGGCCGACCGATCCCGAAGACAAGATGGCTCTGCAGAGATTCCTGGTTAAAGGCGGGCATGTGCTGGCCACCGGGATGAGCGCCGCCTCCCTGCTTCCCGAGGGCCATACGCAAATGTCCGATCCGACCAAGGCGGGATGGGGCAGGTACCAACCAGCCATTCCCAGTGCTCTAACTCGCGCCGGCGAGATCACCATGGCGCCATGGGTACACTGGGACAAAAGCAGCTTTGCGTACGTGGCCCACTACGCACGCGGCGAGGAGGCCGTTGTGGTTTCGTACCCAGTGGGCAAAGGAGAAGTGATCTGGTGGGCGGCGCCCACTCCGCTGACCAACGCCGGCATTCGCGAATCCGGCAACATGGAGCTTTTCCTGAACTCCGTCGGCGATGCCAGCCGCGCCCGGATCTACTGGGACGAATACTTTCACGGGTCGCGGCCCGGGCCATGGTCGCATGTATGGGACACACCGCTACGCTGGGTCCTGGCGCAGCTCGGACTGTTTTTTCTGGCGGTAATGCTCACTTTCTCGAGGCGCAGCGGCCCGGTGCGTCCGCTGGTCCAGCCGTCGCGCCTGTCGCCGCTGGAATTCGTGGAAACTCTCGGCAGCCTGTACCGGAGCGCGCATGCGGCACAAGTCGCAGTCGAGGTCTCGTACCAGCGCTTCCAATACCTGCTGGGGAAGCGATTGGGCATGTCGGGTCATCCCAGCGCGGCTGAGATGGCCCGCGCCGTCCAGCAGCGCCTGCGCTACGACCGGCAGGATTTCGCGGGCACGCTCACGCGCTGCGAGCTGGCCATCGGCGATCCCTATCTGCGGGAGAAGGAAGCAGTCGAACTCGTGCAAGCCCTCAACGATTTCTGCCGCGACCTGCAACTCATTCCCCGCGCTGTCCAGGAGAAGAACTGATGGAAGCCATGGCAGGCCTGCTGGCCCAGGGGCGGTCAGAACTCGCTAAGGCGATTGTCGGCCAGCAGGAGTTCGTGGACCAGACGTTGATGGCCGTACTGTGCGGCGGCCATGCGCTGGTCGAAGGCGTGCCGGGGATCGCCAAGACGCTGGTCGTCAAACTGCTGGCCCGCATCCTGCAGATCCAGTTCCAGCGCGTGCAGGCGACCTCAGACCTGATGCCGGCGGACATCCTGGGCACCAACGTCCTCAACTTCGCAACCAGCACTTTCTCTCTCCACCGCGGTCCGGTTTTTACCGACCTGCTTTTGGTGGACGAGATCAACCGCATGCCTCCGCGAACGCAGGCGGCACTGCTCGAATCCATGGAAGAGCGGCAGATCACCATTGACGGCGTGCGCTACCCGCTCTCGGAATGGTTCACCGTGTTTGCCACGCAGAATCCAGTGGAGTTCGAGGGCACGTATCCGCTGCCGGAAGCGCAGCTCGACCGCTTTCTGCTCAAGATCAAAGTGGCATATCCGCAGGCGGACCAGGAAGCGAGCATCCTCGAGAAGCACCACCACGGCTTTGACGCGCGCCAGCTCGATGCCCTGGAACTGGCACCCATCGATACCGAACTGCTGCGTGCGGCGCGCGGCGAACTGCAGCAGGTGAAGGTGGAAGAGGCGCTGTTCCGCTACATCACCGCCGTGGTCCGGCGCACGCGCGATTGGCCGGCGCTCTCTCTGGGCGCCAGTCCGCGCGCCGCCATCAGCCTGCTACTTGTATCGAAAGCCGTGGCGGCCGTCGACGCCCGCGATTACCTCATCCCCGACGACGTCAAGACCGCTGCCCTTCCCGTGCTGCGCCACCGCATGATCCTCAAACCCGAAGCCGAACTCGAGGGCATGGATACGGACCACGTCATCACCGAAGTGCTGGCTGCGGTCGAGGTGCCGAAGTGAACGAGACCATCCTGGTGCCGCCTGCGGTCTCGGCGGCGTGCCAGGCGCGCGGCCGGTTCGGTTTCGGCTTCGGTCGCCGCTTCTTCTTTCTGTTCGTCTGCGGACTGCTGTGGATCATCCCCGGCTTCTGGAACCGAACCTTCCTCTATGCGGTCGCCGCGTGGGATAGCCTGCTGCTGGTGGCATGGATCGTAGACCTCTGGCAGCTCCCGCACCCTGGGCAATTGACGGTTGAGCGGCGATGGCTGGCTGCGCCTTCACTTGCCGCTACCAGCCAGCTCGAAATCACGCTGCACAATCGGGGAGGCACTGGGGTGCGCTGCATCGCGATTGACGACGTCCCGGCGGAGATGCGGTCTGATCTGGCAGAGGTTGAACTGGCCGCACCTGCGGGCTGGAAAGGATGTGCGTCCTACACAATCTGTCCGCGACAGCGCGGCGACATCCGCGCCGGCAAGACTTATCTTCGATACCGCACGGTGCTGGAAATCTGCGAGCGCTGGTGCGTCGCCGATCTGCGCCAGATGGTCCGCATTTTCCCCAACTTGGAAGAAGTGCGGCGACAGACCATCTACCTGACCCGCAGCCGCCAGATCGAACTGGAAAAGCGCCTGCTTCGCCAACGCGGTATGGGACGCGAGTTTGAAAGCCTGCGCGAGTACCAGGACGGCGACGAGTTCCGCGACGTCTGCTGGACGGCCAGTGCGCGCCGCGGCAAGCTGGTCACCAAGCTTCATCAGATGGAGCGCAGCCAGCCGGTGTGGATCGTCCTCGATGCCGGACGCCTGCTGCGCGCGCGGGTCGAGCAACTGAGCAAGCTGGACTACGCCACCAATGCCGCTCTCGGACTGGCGCAACTGGCGACCTATTCCGGCGATCGCGTCGCCCTGCTGGCGTATGGGCGCCGGCCGCAGTGCCGGGTACCACTGGGCCGCGGGGCGTCTCATTTGCGCCGCATCCTGGACCGGCTCGCCCTGGTCGAGGCGGAGATCGCGGAAGCCGACCACCTGCGCGCGGCCGGCATGCTGCTGGCATCGCAGAAGCGGCGGGCGCTAGTCGTCTGGATCACCGACTTGGCCGAAACCGCCATGACTCCGGAGGTCGTAGAAGGTGCCGGACGCTTGCTGTCGCGTCATCTGGTGCTGTTCATGGTGATCGGCCAGCCCGACCTCGGCAGGATGGCGCTCAGACGTCCGGAGAGTCCTCAGCAGATGTTCGAATCCGTGGCGGCCATTGACATGGTGCAGCGACGGGAGTTGCTGCTGGCCAAATTACGCGAACGTGGAGCGCTGGCCATGGAGATCACACCCAACCAACTTTCCGCCGCGGTCCTCAACCATTACCTCACGGTTAAGGAGCGGAGCCTGCTCTAGCCGGCCGAGGCCGCGAGAACAGCCAAGCCAGCAGCAGGGCCAGCATCACGCCCGCGAACCCGAACTTGGTGCCCGCCGAAAGTCTGGAGGGCGACAGGAATCCCTCGATGATGCCTGCAACCACCAACATCGGGATCACTCCCAGCAGCAGCCGTATCGCCCGCGCGCCGGCTTGGGCCAGCGAGTCGCGCCGCGTCAACACTCCCGGAAACAGCAGCCCGTGGGCAATCATCAAGCCGGCCCCTCCGGCGATGAAGATGGCCGGCAGCTCCAGCACGCCGTGCGGCGCCACGAAGCTCCACAGCGGCACGCTCATGCCTTCAAGCCAGCACGCGGTCCCGATTACCCCCATCAGTAGGCCGTTGAAGACCAGCATGTAGACGGTCCCGACGCCTGCCGTGATGCCGGCAGCGAAGGTCACAAATGCCACCGAAAGATTGTTGGTCATGATGCCGCTGGAGGCCACGGGTTTGATGCTGACGATAGACTCCGTCCACATCTTGTGTCGCTCGATGGTGTCCACCATCCTCGGCCCGAGCAGGTGGTGCGTGAACTCGGGCCGGACCATGGTCAGAATCACACCCAACAGCGCGCTGCCGGCGAACAGAAGCGAGGCCGTGGCCGTGAAGCGGAAGGTGTCCCGGAACACCTGCGGGTAGGTGTCACGGTAGAAGCGAAAGGCGTTGGCCGCGCTCGCTTTGCGCCCGGCATAGATGGTATTGTGAGCTCGTGCCAGCAACTGATTGAGATAGCGCGCGAAGGGCTGGCTGGCCGCGTCCTCCCGCAGCACCGAGAGATCGGCCGCGGACTGGCGATAGAGCAGGCTTAGCTCCCGGAGTTCACTGCGCGACAAGCCCCGGACGCCATGCCTGCGGCTCTCTTCGAGCAGCGATTCGAGGCGTTGCCAGTGCGGCTTGCGCTGTTCCAGCCAGCGGGTGGTGATCATCTGTGGACTCGCTCGACAAGCTTACCATCGACACGCCGGAACAGATCGCCATCGAGTTCCCGCTCGCCGGCATCGGCAGCCGCTTCCTAGCCATAGCCCTCGATAGCATCATTCAGACCCTGGCCTACATCGTCCTGGGATTACTGGCGCTGTTCCTCTTTGGCGGGCAACTGGCGCACGTCTGGCGGGCGGCGTGGAACTGGTCACAGGCGATTTTCATCCTCGTGATGTTCTGTATGTACTGGGGCTATTACGCCATTTTTGAGACCCTCTGGAACGGGCAGACTCCGGGCAAGCGCCTGGCCGGCATCCGCGTCATCAAGGAAACTGGCCGCCCGATCGCAGTGTTCGAAGCCGTATCGCGGAACCTGGTGCGGGTCATCGATCAGATCCCGGGCGTCTACGCCGTCGGCTGCATCACCATGTTCCTGAACAAGAAGAGCAAGCGTCTGGGCGACTTTGTCGCGGGCACGGTCGTAGTCCACGAGAAAAAGGAGGATGCAGCCGAGCCCTTCTTCAACCTGCAGGCCGCAACGCCCATCCCCGCTTACCAAGTCTCGAAGCTCTCGTTGATCGAACTGGAGCTGATCGAAACTTTCCTGGCGCGGCGTCTGGATATCCCCCCTGAAGTGCGGGTCGCGACCGCCCGTCGCATTGCCGAGCGTATCAGCCAGAAGCTAGGCTGCGAGCGACCACCATCCGATGACGAAGACTTTCTCGAAGTTGTTGCCAAACAGTGCCGAGACAGCTTGCTCTATCGTTGAGCGGACGAAGGCCGTCCTGGCACCATCAGCACACAGTTTAGACACACCGGAGGAGGCGCTTTAGGAGCAGAATGTTTGTATGCGCTTTTTGGTAGACATGCAATCGCGCTCGTCATTCATCCTCGCCGCAGGGTTCGGCACCCTGGTGATCCTGATCGCGGTCCTCGGGTTCGGCGCGATCCGGCGCGCTCGCGCCATCTACAACGAGATGGAAACGACCCAGCAGACCTATCTTGAGGCGGAGTCGTTCCGTCGTGACATCGCGGCGGACATGTATCTGGCCGACATACTGGTGCGTGATTACCTGTTGGATCCCTCACCGCAGAGCGCTCCGGGCCACCGCCAGCAACTGCTCGAGATCCGCAACTCGCTGCAAGATCGGATGGACATGCTGGGGCAGCGTCTGGGCGAGAGCGACACGCGCGGATTAGCGCGGCTCCAGACCGAAGTGCAGGCCTACTGGGATTCGCTGGACCCGATCTTCGAGTGGACTCCGCAACAGAAAGCGGCGCTCAGCTGGTCGTTCCTTCGCCACAAGGTGCTGCCGCGGCGACAAGCGGTCATGGACCTGGCGCGCGAAGTGGCCAAGCTGAATAGGGAGAACCTCGACCGGGAGCGGCAACGGATTAGTCAAAGCCAAGCGGTGCTGCACAGCTTCCTGCTCAAGATGATGGGATTTGCGCTGAGCCTCGGGACAGTTGTTGCCCTCCTTACCACGTATCGGGTGGCGACTCTCGAACGAAGGCACAATGAGCAGACACGGCGGATTGAAGAAGCCGAGAACAATCTACGCCGATTGTCGCGCCGCCTGGTGCAGGCGCAGGAGGTGGAACGAAAATCGCTGTCCCGTGAATTGCACGATGAAGTGGGGCAGATGCTGACGGCATTGGGTATCGAGTTGGCCAACTTGCAATCCCTCAGGAGCGGCGACCAAGGGGCGTTCTGTGCACGGGTTGACGATGCCAAGCGCCTGAACACGGAAGCCATGCGGGCCATCCGCGATCTGGCGATGGGCCTCCGGCCCTCGATGCTCGACGATCTTGGGCTGGCGCCGGCTCTGGAATGGCAAGGCCGCGAATTCTCCCGGCATACCGGGGTGCCGGCGGTGGTCACGGTGGACGGCCCTCTCGACCATCTGCCGGACGCCCACCGCACTTGCGTCTACCGGGTCGTCCAGGAAGCCCTGACTAACTGCGCTAAGCACGCCAAGGCCAAGAACGTCTCCGTGTCGGTGCATGGCACCGGCGAGTCGGTGGAAGCTGTCATTCAGGACGATGGTGTGGGATTTAGCCCTTCTTCGCGAGCCGGAGGATTGGGATTAATGGGCATCGAGGAGCGAGTTCAAGAATTAGAGGGAACACTCCGGATCACCTCCCGGCCGGGCAGGGGGACGACCCTGCGCGTGCAGATTCCCGTGAAACACACGGAGGCGACATGGGCAAAATCCGCATCCTGATCGCCGACGACCACGGCGTCGTGCGCAAGGGCTTGCGCCTCCAGCTCGAGCAGCGGGAAGAGTTTGAGGTGGTGGGCGAGGCCAGCGATGGGCGTGAAGCCGCCCGCATGGCGGATGAACTTGCGCCCGATGTGGTCATCATGGATATCGCCATGCCCAACCTGAATGGCATCGATGCCGCCGCCCAGATGGTGAAGCGGAGTGCTCAAATCAGGGTGATCATCCTGAGCATGCACTCGGATGAAAGCTATCTGACCCGGGCGCTGAGCGCCGGGGTGAAAGGATATTTGCTGAAAGAAAGCGCCGATATCGATCTCTGTCGCGCGGTTCAGGCGGTTGCGCAAGGAAAGGTGTTCTTCAGCCCCACGATCGCCAACACCCTGTTGGAAGACTACATGCGCCAGTTACAACAACGCGGGCTTCAGGATTCCTATGATCTGCTAACCGACCGGGAGAAGGAGGTCCTGCAACTCCTGGCGGAGGGCAAGTCCAACAAGGAAGTAGCCACCACCCTTGACCTCAGCACCTATACTGTTGAGACCCACCGCACCCATATTATGCAGAAGCTGAATCTCCATAGTTCCGCCGACATTGTCCTCTATGCAGTGCGAAAAAGGATAATTTCCTGAACAACTTAGCGGGAAATACCCCGATTTTTGCCACCTAATACCCTGCCGGCGGTATTGGTTCCGGCGGCGCATGCAGCCATACTGGGCTTGTCAAATGGCAGTCTCAAACCTGGGCCCGCCATAGGATTCCAACTGGCGGTCGTGTAACCCGCAGAAAACACGACACCTGCCCGACTGATCGCCGAAACTGACGAACGGGTGC
>Ga0335081_10021372_pt1 | contig 10480 bp, 12 predicted proteins | sample Lox_Sample_35_FD_206713 | JGI IMG/M metagenome (GOLD analysis project Ga0335081, IMG submission 206713) | Soil microbial communities from Loxahatchee National Wildlife Refuge, Florida, United States - Lox_Sample_3.5 | ecosystem: Environmental > Terrestrial > Soil > Wetlands | place: USA...
ATGTCGGAGGGCTCGCCGTTCTCGGGCGGGAGGTTGTCGTCGTCGGCCACGTGAAGTCCTGTTACGATTTTGGGCAGAAATCCCGCACGAATCGGGACTGAATTTCATAGCCGATCGGGGGCCAAAATGCCACCTTTATCGGCCCCCGGTAGATGGGATTTTCCATATTTCTTTCAAGACCTTATTGGCATATTTCCGAGCGATCTCGCGGCACTGTCATGGCGGCTGCAAGATCGCGGCGCATGACGGGCGGAACCATCCGCCGCGGCGCCCTGATAGACTACGGCCATGCCGGTCAATTTCGCCATTTCGGCGCTGATCACGCTCATTGTCGTCGTCGACCCGGTCGGTCTGACGCCGACCTTCCTGGCGGTGACCCACGGCCTGCCGCGCGCGGCGCGCCGCAGCGTCGCGATGCGCGCCAGCGTCATCGCCGGCGCGATTCTGATCGGCTCGGCGCTGATCGGCGATTGGCTCTTGCACACGCTGTCGATCTCGCTGTCGGCGTTTCGCATCGCCGGCGGGCTGTTGCTGTTCTCGATCGCCTCCGAAATGGTGCTCGGCGTGCGCATTCGCCGCGAGGGCGAAGCCGCCGAAGAGGCGGTCGAGGAGCACGTGCGCAACATCGCCGCCTTCCCGCTGGCGATCCCGCTCCTGGCCGGCCCCGGCGCCATCACCGCGACCGTATTGCTCGCCGGCCGTGCCGCCGGCGACCCGGCGCTGATCGCGCTCCTCATCGGCGTCGTGGTCGTGGTCGCGGCGATTTGCCTGGTCGCGTTCCTGCTCGCCGAACGGATCGGCCGCTTCCTCGGCCTGACCGGCAATATCGTGCTGTCGCGGCTCCTCGGCGTGCTGCTCGCGGCGCTGGCCGTGCAATACGTCGTCGACGGCGTGCGGGCGATTTTCGGCTGACGGTCAGGACCGCTACGGGACGCAAGCGCAGCGCACCGGCGCCCGCTAATCGTTCCTTAACCATAAACCTTCACGATCGTTTAAGCGCGACCGGGGGCAGCGCGCCGGAGATCGTGTCATGGCCATTTCGGCGATTGCCGCGGCGGGCATTCATGCCGCCGCACCGCAGGCGGGTCAGTCGGTTTCGCAACACCGGCATGCCGGCCATCGCAGCCAATCGTTCGCCGACGTCGATGCCGCGGGCTCAAGCGTCGTTTCGCCGCCGAGCCCGACCGGCAAGGTCAGCGGCAAGATCGATCTGATCGCTTGAAATCATGGGAACCGCCGGCGTGACTGCAGAGCCGATTCAGGTTCGCGCGGCCCGGCCGGCCGACATTCCGGCGCTGATGCGGCTGAAGCGGCTGTTGGCCGAGGGCGAGAACGCGCTGCATGCAGTGCGCGCCACCGAGGCCGACTGGCTGCGCGACGGTTTCGGTCCCGACTCGGGCTTCAGCGCCTTCGTCGCCGAGGATGCCAGCGGCGTCATCGGCATGGCGACCTGCAGCCGCCGCGTCATCACCGGCTGGGACGGGCCAGTGATCTTTCTGCAAGACTTGTTCGTCGAGCCGCACGCGCGGGCCCATGGCGTCGCCAGCGCGCTGATGGCGCGGGTCGCGGCGCTGGCCCGCGACATCGGCAGCCCGATCGTCGAGCTCACGGTCCGCGCCGACAATCCGGCGCAGAACTTTTATCTGCGCAGCGGTTTCATGCCGTTGCCGCAGTGCCTGACTTTCGTGCTCGCCGGACCGGCGCTCGCGGCGCTCGCCGATCAGGACCGCCAGCCGCTGGCGCTCGCCGGCTGAAGCCGTTGCCGCGCCTGCTGCGGGCGTCGGGCGAGCCATTTTGCCGCGCTGTACAGTTTCGCTCACAGAGCTATGACGTTTCGTCAGCCTGTAGCGCTCGGCGGGATGGAACTCATGAGGCGACGCGAACTGCTCGGCCTTTTTGGAGGTGCGGCAGTCGCTGCCCGGGCGCAGATGGTTTCGGCCGTGTCGCCTCAGGCATTGGCATGACCAGAGCCGCCGGAACCGCACTGCTAACTGGATTTTTCATGCTGCTCTCCGCGGTCGCGGCGCAGGCGGACAAGCGCGTCGCCTTGATCGTGGGCAATTCGGCTTACCAGCACGCTCCAGCGCTGCCGAATCCGGTGCGGGACGCTCAAGCCATGGCAAAGATGTTCCAAAAGGCCGGATTTGACGTGGTCAATGCGGTCTACGACGCCGGCAATCTCGACACTAAGCGCGCCATTCGGCAGTTCGAAGATGCCGCGGCCAATTCCGATATCGCCGTCGTCTACTTTGCCGGCCATGGCATCGAAATCCACGGCGTCAACTATCTGATCCCCGCCGATGCCAAGCTGCTTAGCGATCGCGATGCGGACGACGAGGCGATTCCCCTCGATCGACTTCTGCAGTCGGTAGAGGGCGCCAGAGTGTTGCGTCTCGTTATTCTCGATGCCTGCCGCGACAATCCGTTCGCTCACAAAATGATGCTGCAGCGCTCGGCGGCGCTGCGCGACATCAATTCCGGGCTCGCTACGGTCGAGCCGACCAGCAGCGATACGTTGATTGCCTATGCGGCACGCGCTGGCGCTGCAGCGGAAGATGGCCAAGCCGATCATAGCCCCTTCACCGCCGCCTTGCTCGACAATCTGTTCACGCCGGGGCTCGACGTCCGTCTGGCGTTCAGACGGGTGCGTGACGAAGTGCTCAAGAAGACCAACAAACAACAGGAACCGTTTGTCTACGGCTCGCTCGGCGGTGCGAACGTTTCGCTTGTCCCGGCGCGGGAGCAGTCACAGCAGACGTCGGATCCCGGACGTGAGAGCGACGACTACGGCCGGGTCGAAAAGATCGGCACCAAGAGCGCCTGGAAAACTTTCCTGGCCCAGTATCCGAAGGGATTCTGTGCCGATCTCGCACGCGAAAATCTCGCCGTGATCGAGCGCGCCGGAGAAGGCGGGGGCGAGCAAGCACATTGAGCAGGCCGGGCAGGAGGCGCCGACAAAGGAGTCGGCCGAACAGTTACGATTGCAGTCCGAGCGCGACCGGTTGACCGCCGAACGGGCCGAGAAGGATCAGCTGGCGAAAGAGCAGGCGGAGAAGGATCGGTTGGCCGACGAGCAGGCTTGGAATCGCGTGAAGGACAGCAATGATCCGGATCAACTGCGTAAATTTATCGAGCAGTTCCCGAACAGTGCGCAGCGCCCGATCGCCGAGCAGCACCTTGCATTGCTGGCGCCCGAGGCACCGAAAAGCCCCGCAATACCTGCGTCCAATCCGCATGAGCTGGCGCGATTGTTACAGGCAGAGCTTCAGCGTGTGGGCTGCTTCAACGGTGCCGTAAACGGTGAGTTCGATGACGCGAGCATAGCCGCATGGCATCGTTTCGTCAAAATAACTTCGATCACGGTGCCCGATGAAATATCGTTAGACGCAATCAATGCCGTACGGGGAATCAACAAGCGGGTTTGCCCGCTGTTGTGCCCGGCCGGTGAGCATGCCGAAGGCGAAAGATGCCTTGGCAATACCTCGAAACATATCAGGAAGGCTGCCGCGCCGGGTCGTCCGCCTGTGCGGGAATCGGCTCCGGCTCATCGGGCGAGTGCCAAGTGTTTCAGCTTCGAGGGAAAACACTTCTGCCAATAACCGAAACGAATGGCGGGGCGACTTGTAAACGGAGGAAGCTATGCAGATCGGCCGAACACTGGCGCGTTACGGAGTCCTCGCTCTCGGATTGATGTCTTCGACCGCTGCGATCTCGGAGCCGGGATCTGTCAATTTCCGGATCGCTTTTACCGGGCACGTCGATTGTCATCGGCCGATTGCAATGAACGGCGTTCCGATTAGCGGATCAGGGACCGGCACTCTGAATGTGGACGGTAGCGCGAGCGCCGACCTAACGGAAACCGCATTCATCCAACCAAATTCACTTTGAGGGCCGCCTCGGCAGGCCGTCACCGGCGCCGGGCGGCACGGCCCAGGTCCGCGTGGCCGGACCACATCGTCTGCTCTTGATCTGGAATCTGCCGAATAATCAGCTGGTCGTGACCGTGAATGTCACCGGGCGGACCTGCACCGCGAGCTTCGCCGCCAACCTCAAGCCCGGCAAGAGCGAATACACTTTGTTCGACGGCAACATTTATCACTACTGCGGCCGGCCGATTCCGGTCAGTTCCTCGTGCCAGGTTCATTAAGGAGGGGCAAGCAAACTGCATCATTGTAAACGCCCTACTCCAGGCGCGGCTGCCACACCATCAGCAGCATCAGCGCGGTCATGCCGGCAAAAATCACGGCGGCAAGCATCTTCCAGAGGCGGAACAGCCGCGGATAGGGAGCCGCCAATGGCGTGCGATTGAGCGCCGCATCGCGCGTGATGTTGCGCAGGCGGATCTCGATGCGGACGGCGACGAGCCAGAGCGCAACGAATGCAACATAGATCGCCAGCGAAACCTGGATCCAGAATTCGTTGAGCGGATTGAGCCCGATCGCCCAGGCCAGCGGAAATCCCGCGACCGGCTGCAGCACGATCGCGGCGGCGACGACGGTGAGCTCGATGCGGACGGCAAATTGGGTGACCAGCGCCACCACCGAGGCATTGCCGGAGCGGCCGCCGAGCATGACGAAGCCGGCGACGCCGAGCCAGCCGCCGTACATCACCGCGGCGCTGAGCACGTGTACGAATTTGATGGCGAGGATGAAGTCGATCATCGCGGTCCGATCGGCCGGTGCGGCCGCCACTGACTATAGCGCCTCGCCGCTCACCGGCCGAACACCACCGCATGCATGATGCGCCCGGGGTAGAAAGTGAAGGCGCCGGCAATGACCAGGGCGCCGACGAACAATCCGATCATCGCGGAGCGATGGCGAGCGACGTCGTGGCGGTGGGCGCGCAGCACGGCGCGCGGCAGCACGATCAAGGTGTAGAGCGCCAACAGGTGGATCGGGCTCCACGGCCCCCACAGCCGGATTTCATGAATGAAGAACGCGCTGATGCCGACCACGAGCATCAACGCGACCCAGACCCAGCCCACGGTGCGGTGGCTGAAGGTGCCCTTCGGCGCGCTCAATTGCACGATGCCGATCGCGAACGCCGCCATCGCCGCGAAGGCGTGCAGTTGGATGGCCGGGCTTGCGTCCAACAAAGGGGCGAGGCTCATCGGCAGCCCCGAAGCCGCGGGCAGCGCTAGAACGGAATCTCGTCGTCCATGTCGCCGCGCCCGCCGCTGCGGGCACCGGCGCCGGCCGCCGCCGCCACCTTGCGCGTCGGCCCGGGCGAGCCGAAATCGCCGCCGTCGTCGGCGCCGAAATCGCCGCCGCCGCCGCCGGAGCCTGCGCCCGCGCCGCCGGCACGATCAAGCAAGGTGAGCTCGCCGCGGAAGCCTTGCAGCACCACTTCGGTCGAATAGCGGTCCTGGCCCGACTGGTCCTGCCATTTGCGCGTCTGCAGCGCGCCTTCGATGTAAACCTTGGAGCCCTTCTTCAGATATTGCTCGGCGATGCGGCACAGGTTCTCGTTGAAGATGACGACGCGGTGCCACTCGGTTTTTTCCTTGCGCTCGCCGGTCGCCTTGTCGCGCCAGGAGTCGGAGGTGGCGATGCGCAGATTGGCCACCGGCCGGCCGTCTTGGGTGCGACGAATTTCGGGATCGGCGCCGAGATTGCCGATCAGGATCACTTTGTTGACGCTTCCCGCCATGATTATCTCCGCTTACCGATACTTGCTGCGCTGCCTGCTGCTTGGCCTTGCGGCCGAAAGGTCAACGTAGTGCCGGATCGTCCCGTTGCACCAGTGCGCGAGGCTGCGCCGTCGCCGCTTTCCACACAGACTTTCGCGACGGCCGTATGCTGACCTTGCCATGTTCTTATTTTGTTCTTTGGCCCAAAGCAAGGGCATTCGGGCCGGACGGCGAATTCCCCGAGACGAGCGCTTGCTTAACAAAGTCGCGCGCTGTGGCTTTCGGGCAACACATATTTAAGCAAAATCAGATACTTATGGATAAGGGCTACGGCGGTGAGCCGACCCCGTACAAGCAAAAGCCTGTAGAATTGGCGTGACCCCGCACAGGAGATTCGCACATGAAGCGGATATTGATCGTAGGCGCTTTGGCGCTCGCTACTGCGGCCCCGGCTTTCGCGGCTGACCTTCCGCCGCCTGCCGCGCCGCCGCCGCGCGCCCCGGCCGCCTACATCCCGGCACCGCCGCCGTTTAGCTGGACCGGCTTCTATATCGGTCTCAATGCTGGCGGCGCATTTGGCTCCTCGACCTGGACCACGCCGGTCGGATCAATCTCGAGCTTCGACGTGTCCGGTGGGCTTGCCGGCGGCCAGATCGGCGGCAACTATCAGATCGGCCAGTTCGTGATCGGTGTCGAAGGCGACGGCGATTGGCAGAATGTCCGCGGCGCCACGGCCAATGGCATCTGCGGCATCGCCGCGATCGGCGGCTGTGCCGTCGCCAGCAACTGGCTCGCTACCATCCGCGGCCGCGCCGGCTTCGCCGCCGATCGCGCGCTGTTCTACATCACCGGTGGCGGCGCCTTCACCAACGTCAAGCCGTCGACCGGCGCGCTGCCCTATGGCGGCGGCTCCGAGGCCGGCTGGACCGCCGGCGGCGGCATCGAATACGCCATCACCGACAACTGGACCGCCAAGGTCGAATATCTCTACGCCAGCTTCCAAAGCGCGACCTGCAACGCGAGTTCCTGCGCTCCGGTCAACGCGGCGCCGACGTTCGCTTTCGCCCCGGACACGGTCACGTTTCACGAGAACATCGTCCGCGCCGGCGTGAACTATAAGTTCTGAGCCGACGCGGCGGCCGGTCTTCTGGCCGGCCGCCTCGCCGAACGGCCATCATCCACAACCCGGCGGATTCCGCCGGGTTGTTGTTTTTTTGCACTATTCAACGGCTTACCGAACGATTGTACTGGGCCGCAAAGGCGAAAAGCCCCGCGTCTTAAGGGTACCGCATGAGGCGTCCACATCTCGGTGTCTTGGCCGGCTGCATCGTTGCCGCAAGTCTGGCGGCGACCGCGGCGTCGGCTGCCGACCTGCCGGCGCCCGCGCCGGCCTACCCGCCGGCCGCCTATCATCCGCCGGTCTATGACTGGAGCGGCATCTATATCGGCGGCCATTTCGGCGGCGCCTGGATGAACGACACCATCACCTATACGACCAGCACGGTCCTGGAAAATGCCGGGACGTCGACCAAGGTGGCGCCCATGGGCGTGCTGGGCGGCGCCCAGGCCGGCATCAACGTCGAGTTCGCGCCGGTCGTGATCGGCATCGAGGGCACCTGGACCGCGACCACCTTGACCGGCTCGCGGCAGCAATCGTCGCTCCTTGCGACCGCCGGCGTGAAATCGACCGACGCGGCGCCGTGGCTCGCCACCGCGGCCGGACGCATCGGCTATGCGGCCAACGACCTGTTGTTCTACGTCAAGGGCGGCGGCGCGTGGATGGCCGCCGAATACACGCAGTCCATTACCAGTCTGAATCCGGCCATCGTGTCGCAGCAGATCGTTACCAATACCCGCACCGGCTTCATCGTCGGCGGCGGGTTCGAGTACGGGCTGAACGAGAACCTGTCGATCAAGCTCGAATACGATTATCTGGGCTTCGGCACCAAGACCTACAACTTCAACAATCTCAGCTACACGACGGTCCCGACGGCGCCGCCGGCCGCGCCTCCCACGACCCCGCTTGGTGCGTTCCCGGCTTCGGTGAAATCGCAAGTGCAGATGGTGACCGCCGGCGTGAACTACCGCTTCACTTGGCATTGAGGCGGCTTGACCGCCGCCAAGTATCGCGTAACTGCCGAGCGAAGCGCGCAGCGAGGGCCGGCCCGAAGCCGGCCCTTGTCATTGTGGGGAGGCGCTGAATTGCGGGAATACGCCGGCGGGCGCACTGGCAATGCCGCCCCGTTCTCACTATGTTCGGGAGCGATTTCCAAAAAGCCGGTCCGGCAATGAACGACCTGTTCGACAGTTCCGCGAAGGGGGCGAAAGAGCGTCGCGACGGCGACCGCCGCGACCGTGAGCGCGCGGCGCAGGATCGCCGCGTCATCGCCATTCGCGGCGCCCGCGAGCACAATCTCAAGAACGTCGATCTCGACATTCCACGCGACCAGTTGGTGGTGTTCACCGGCCTGTCCGGCTCCGGAAAGTCCTCGCTCGCCTTCGACACCATCTATGCCGAGGGCCAGCGCCGCTATGTCGAAAGCCTGTCGGCCTACGCCCGGCAGTTCCTCGAGATGATGCAGAAGCCGGACGTCGACCAGATCGACGGCCTGTCGCCTGCCATCTCCATCGAGCAGAAGACCACGTCGCGCAACCCGCGCTCGACCGTGGGCACTGTCACCGAGATCTACGACTACATGCGGCTCCTGTGGGCCCGCGTCGGCGTGCCCTATTCGCCGGCGACGGGGCTGCCGATCGAGAGCCAGACCGTGTCGCAGATGGTCGACCGCATCATGGCGCTGCCCGAGGGTACGCGGCTCTATCTCTTGGCGCCCGTCGTGCGCGGAAGGAAGGGCGAGTACCGCAAGGAGCTCGCCGAGTTCGGCAAGAAGGGCTACCAGCGCGTCAAGGTCGACGGCGTCTTCTACGAGATCGCCGACGTGCCGGCGCTCGACAAGAAATTCACCCACGACATCGACGTCGTGGTCGACCGCCTGGTGGTGCGGCCCGACATCGCCACGCGGCTGGCGGACTCGCTCGAGCAGGCGCTCAAGCTCGCCGACGGGCTGGCGGTGGCGGAGTTCGCCGATGCGCCGGGGACTGCATCCTTCGAGACGCGCCCTGCGGGCGCTCCTCAGGATGAGGGCAGAGGCCGCGGCTCTTCAAAACCTCGTCCTGAGGAGGCGCGAAGCGCCGTCTCGAAGGACGATGGACCGACCCGCAAGGTCGCCAAAATCCACGACAAGAGCGGCCCCGAGCGCCTCGTCTTCTCGGAAAAATTCGCCTGCCCGGTGTCGGGCTTCACCATCCCGGAGATCGAGCCGCGGCTGTTCTCGTTCAACAATCCGTTCGGCGCCTGCCCGAAATGCGGCGGGCTCGGCGTCGAGCAGCACATCGATGCCGACCTCGTCATTCCCGACAAGGACCGCACCTTGCGCCGCGGCGCCATCGCGCCGTGGGCCAAATCGTCGTCGCCCTATTATGTGCAGACGCTGACTGCGCTCGGCAAGCACTACCGCTTCACGCTCGACACCAAGTGGAAGGATCTGCCGAAGAAGACCCAGGACGCCATCCTCTACGGCTCCGGCGACGCCGAGATCCGCTTCTCCTACGACGACGGCATGCGCGCCTACGACACCAAGCGCGTGTTCGAAGGCGTCATCACCAATCTGGAGCGCCGCTTCCGCGAGACCGACAGTGACTGGGCGCGCGAGGAGATCGCCCGCTATTTCACCGACGTGCCGTGCGACGCCTGCAAGGGCTTTCGGCTGAAACCCGAGGCCCTGTGCGTCAAGGTCGGCGGCAAGCACATCGGCGAAGTCTCCGACATGTCGGTCAAAGGCGCAGCCCAATGGTTCACTGAGCTACCCCAACGGCTCACCGACAAGCAGAACGAGATCGCCGTCCGCATCCTCAAAGAGATCCGCGAGCGGCTGAAATTCCTGGTCGACGTCGGCCTGGAATATCTCACCCTCGCCCGCGCCTCGGGCACGCTATCCGGCGGCGAGAGCCAGCGCATTCGCCTGGCCTCGCAGATCGGCTCCGGCCTGACCGGCGTGCTCTACGTGCTCGACGAGCCTTCCATCGGCCTGCACCAGCGCGACAACGCCCGGCTGCTGGAGACGCTGCGCCGGCTGCGCGACCTCGGCAACACCGTGATCGTGGTCGAGCACGACGAGGACGCCATTCGCGCCGCCGACTTCGTCGTCGATGTGGGACCCGGAGCCGGCGTGCATGGCGGCAAAATCGTCGCCGAAGGCACGCCGGCCGACATCATGGCGACGCCGCAGTCGCTCACCGGGCAATACCTCAACGGCGTGCGCGAGATCGCGGTGCCGGAACGCCGCCCGCGCAATCCGGGCCGCGTGCTGAAAGTGGTCGGCGCCCGTGGCAACAATCTCAAGAACATCACCGCCGAAATCCCGCTCGGCCTGTTCACCTGCGTCACCGGCGTGTCCGGCGGCGGCAAGTCGACGCTGCTGGTCGACACCCTCTACAAGGCGCTGGCGCGGCGATTGAACGGCGCCAGCGAAGCCCCTGCCCTGCACGAGCGCATCGAGGGCCTCGAGCACCTCGACAAGGTCATCGACATCGACCAGTCGCCGATCGGCCGCACGCCGCGCTCCAACCCCGCGACCTATACGGGCGCGTTCACGCCGATCCGCGAATGGTTCGCCGGCCTGCCCGAGAGCAAGGCGCGCGGCTACGAGCCGGGCCGCTTCTCGTTCAACGTCAAGGGCGGCCGCTGCGAGGCCTGCCAGGGCGACGGCGTCATCAAGATCGAGATGCACTTTTTGCCCGACGTCTACGTCACCTGCGACGTCTGCAAGGGCAAGCGCTACAACCGCGAAA
>Ga0335081_10021373_pt1 | contig 10480 bp, 10 predicted proteins | sample Lox_Sample_35_FD_206713 | JGI IMG/M metagenome (GOLD analysis project Ga0335081, IMG submission 206713) | Soil microbial communities from Loxahatchee National Wildlife Refuge, Florida, United States - Lox_Sample_3.5 | ecosystem: Environmental > Terrestrial > Soil > Wetlands | place: USA...
TGATCCAGTCGGCAAGCTGGGTGCTCAAGGAGCAGGTGCGCTTCGATAGCGGCATCGCCTCCTTCGACTGGGACACCTATCCGGTGCTCACATTCAGCGAGGTGCCGGAAATCGACATCGCGTTGATCGACAGCAAAGATGAAGTGCCGCTCGGCGTCGGCGAAGTCACCGCCGGGCCGACCGCGGCCGCGATCGGCAATGCTGTGTCCCACGCGCTCGGCGCGCGCATCCGCGACCTGCCGCTCACGCGCGAGCGCATCATGGCGACGCTACTGAAGACCTAAGGCTCAGATCCGTCGCAGCGGATTGGTCAACGCCAGGAAAAAGCCGCCCGTCGAGAATATCGCCATGGTGATAAAGGCGGCGCCGAACGCCTCGCGGATATCGCTCTGAATGGCGGCGCGCTGCGTGCCGCTGAGCGAAGCGCCAGTCCCTGCGTGTTTGACCATACTGGCGAAGACGCGGGCGGCTTCCGGATTTTTGATGCTGAGGAAGGCAAACAGCACGGTCGCCACCAAAGCGGTGCCGAAGGCGGCGCCGATCGAACGCGAGAACTGGACGGAGGCGGCCGCTTCGCCAAGCCGCACCGGCCCCGCGGCACTTTGCACGCTCACCTGCACGACGCCCATCACGGTGCCCATGAACAGCCCATGGAACAGCAGCAGCACGGCGAGCGCCGTGGTGCCAAACGCGGAAATCCAGAACGCGAGCCCAACGAAAATAGCGGTGACCAGAGCAAGGCCGACGACGGGATAGAGCGTCGTCAGCCCGGTCTTGTTGACCAGCCGTCCGGTGATGAGCGAACCGGCACCGATGCCGATGGTGAGCGGCACCAGCAGGAAACCGGTTTCCGACGGCGAAGCCCCGCGCACCACCTGCAGATAGATCGGAACGAAAGTGATCATCGACACCAGCGCGCCGCCATGGCAGGCGGCAAGCGCGTCGCTGTGCCAGATCGCCGGCTGGCGCAGTAGACCGAGCGGAATGAGCGGCGACGGCGTGCGGTTTTCATGCCGCACCAGCAACACCAGCGCGATGACGCCGACAATGAACAAGCCGCCGCCAAGCGGGATCGCCTCGAGGTCGACATGCTGCACCTGCTCGAGCGACAACAGCGTCGTCGCCACGAACAGCGCGAAGAAAAACAGTCCGCCTGGATCCGCGCGCCAGGCAAGATGCTCGATTTTTGGCGTCGGTAGCCGCCAGGTCAACGCGACGGCGCCGAGCCCAACGGGCACGTTGACAAGAAAAATTGCCTGCCAGCCGAATTGCTCGGTCAAATAGCCGCCGGCGACCGGCCCAAACGAGTTGGCGCAGACGGCGACGGCCGCAAGATAGCCTTGATAGCGCGCCCGTTCGCGCGGCGGGATCGCCTCGCCGACCAGCGCCTGCGACAGCGTCATCAGCCCGCCGCCGCCGAGGCCCTGCAACAGGCGGGCGAGCGTCAATAGCTCGATCGTGCGCGCCGCCGCGCACAGCAGCGATGCAACGATGAATACGCCGAGCGCCACGAACATTAACCGCCGGCGGCCGAAGGCGTCGCCCAGCCGGCCATAGATCGGTGCCGCCACCGTCGAGGCGATCAGATAGGCGACAACGATCCACGAGGCGCGCTCGAATTGGCCGGTATAGGCGGCGATCGCCGGCAGCGCCGTGGCGACGATGGTTTGGTCCACCACCGCCAGAAACATCGGCAGCATGATCGAGGGGAAGACCGTCAGGAATGCCGGCGATTTGCTAGCCGGCCCGGCAGAGCTCTGGCTTTGGTCGGGCCTTTTCAACACGTGGCTTGTGTCCTGCTGCGGCGCGCGGTTCGTCAGTGCGCCATCAAAACCGGCAAGGTTGCGTTGGCAAGAATGTGACGGGTGGCACCACCGAAGATCATTTGACGCAAACGGCTCTGCGTGTAGGCGGTCTTGATGAGGAGATCGCAGCCGAGTGAGGCGGCGTGGTCGAGAATGATTTCTCCCGGCGTGCGCGTGCCGCGCTTGACCGTCAACGCGGTCGCCTTGACGCCGTTCCGGCACAAATGGCGGGCGGCCTCCTCACCGGACGGACCCGCCACGGTGCCGCCTTCCACCATGAGCACCGTCACTTTCTCGGCAAGCCGCAGAAGCGGCAACGCGAAGACATTGGTGCGCGCCTGTTGCGTGCTGCGGTTCCAGGCCACCAGTACGTTGCGGGCAAGCGTCGGCGGCGCTGTTTTCGGCACCACAAGGACCGGCCGTCCGCTCTCGAACAGCGCCACCTCGAGCGGCGGCATCCGTGGATTTTCCGGATCGGGCCCCGGCCGGCCGAGCACGATGAGATCGAAAATGCGGCCGTAACTACCGATGAAGGCATCTTCGGCCGCCTCCGGGCGCGGCCACGCGTATGAGAAAACCGCAGGTTCACGGTCGAGCTGCGGCACGTCATGGCTTTGCATGAAGGATTCGAATTGGGCACGCGCCTGATTGGCCGTGTCGCCCTCGAAGGCGCCGGAGATCGCCAGGCTGCTGACCGGCTCGACCGTCACATAAGTCGCCGCCGAAGGGCGGACCGCGAAGCCCTCCATGTAGCTGTCGAACTGGCGGGCGACCAGCCGCGCGGCCTCCAGCACCGCCGGCATGGCGTCGTGATCCTCGGTCGGTATCAAAATCGTTTTCATGCCGGCCCATAAGCAATACCGCCTCTCCCAATAAAGACGGCAATCGTCGCGGTCCAGACGGCAGCAGCCTTACTTGGCGCAAGGTCGCCATGCGGCTGCATTTTGGTATCCTAAACCCTTCCTTAACGGCGCCCCAGTAGCTTTTCAGAGCCGGTATCGGGCTATTTGGCCCGTGGGGGACCATGGTCCGCATCGATTTCAACCGCCTGCGTTTTCTCGTCATCGACGACAACGCCCATATGCGCCGAATGCTGCGCACGCTGCTGCACGGCTTCGGCGTGCGTGAGGTGCACGAGGCGGAAGACGGTGCCACGGGCCTCGAAACCTTCACCCAGCACTCGCCCGACATTGTCATCACAGACTGGGCCATGCCGATTTTCGACGGCATCGAGCTCACGCAGATGATTCGCCAGCCTGGCGCCAATTCGAACCCTTACGTGCCGATTATCATGCTCACCGGTCATTCGGAGAAAAAGCGCGTCGTCGCCGCGCGCGACGCCGGTATCACCGAATTCCTGGCCAAACCGATCTCCGCCAAGGGCCTCTACGAACGCATCGCCAACGTAGTTGCCAATCCGCGCCCGTTCATCAAGACCAAGACCTATTTCGGTCCCGACCGCCGCCGTAACGTCAATCCGAACTATGTCGGCACCGAGCGCCGCAAAGGCGGCAAGGCCGACATCATCAAGCAAACGCCGCTGTCCGAAAAAACCCGTGTCCCCGACTGACGAGGTCATGCACGATGTCTGCTAATAATAAGAGCTCGACGGTCGTCGCCACCTACGGCGATCATGAGGTGATCACACCGGAGAATAAGCTGCGCAAGGCGGTCAGCAACAAGCCGTATTTACCGCACGAGGATCCGGTCGTCCGCGCCGAGCAGGCGCTGGCCGCGTTGTCGTCGGAATTCTCCGACTGGATGGATTCCGAATGCGAAAGGCTCGACGCCGCCCGCCGAATGATTGCCAAGCGCGGCTTCACGCCGGCAGACAAAGACGCCCTCTTCCATGCGGCTCATGACATCAAAGGCGAAGCCGCGACTTTCGGATTTCCGCTTGTTGCAATTGCTGCCGACAGCCTCTGCCGGCTGCTCGAACACACGCCGGACGCCACACGAATTCCGGTCGTGCTCGTTGATCAGCACGTCGATGCCGTGCGCGCGATCCATCGCGAATACTCCCGTTCCGACGCCAAGGACCTCGCCGCCACGCTGACACAGCGTCTTCGCGTGGTCACCGACGAGTTTCTCAAGCACGAGAACCGTAATCGCCCGGACGTGCTCGAGCAGATTGTCGGTCCGTCGATCGCACCGGAATAGACGCCGCACGGCTCCGCAACGGGGCATCCGATGCTTGTTGCGCGAATTTTCAGCGTTTCGGGATTAGGCGACCAGCCGCGCGTCCGTGACCAGTTTTGCGTCGTCGATCAGGCGGTCATCATTAGCGACGAGGTCGTCGCAGAACATGCGCGCTTCATCGCGCGCCGCCTCGACAGCGAAGCGCCGCAGCAAGGCGAGCAGTGATGTCAGGTCGCGGCTGCGTTCGGCCTCGCAAGCGGCGAGCACGCGTTCGACCAGCCGCCGCTTGAGCTGCCCGGCTCCGCCGCGCTCGCCCATAAGTGCGCCCTCGCGGATTGCCGCAATCGCTTCGCGGAACGCCGGATAGGCCTGTTCGGGCAACCCGGCCTTGCAATAGAGCGCACCGAGGCCGGAATTGCTGCCGTCGTGCAGCAGAGCGGCGACGCGGTCGATTGGCATGTCGGACAAATCCGCCAATGCCTCCTCGAACAGGACGGCATTGCCGGAAAGAATCGCGCGCAAAATCATGCCGGCGGTCAGTTGGCCGCTGTTGCGCAGGTGCTGCACCAGGTCGGCGATTTCGTCGTACGGCGTGTCGGCGGCAAGCGCCACGGTCGCTTTTTCGCAAGCCTCACGCGTTGCGTCTTCAGCATGGTCGGCGCCGAGCCACTGGCGCTCGGCGACAAAGCCTGCGAGCGTTTGCGAGAGCTTGGCGAGCAATGCCTGGCGCGTGGACATCGGAAGGTCGCTGCGCGCAAATAGCAGCTCACGGATCGCGGCCAAATGTCCGAAGCGCTCCACCACGCGGTCGATGGAGAACGGCGCAATATCGGCGCCTTGATTTTCCAGAAGCGCGAGGCAGGCCTGCGCGTCGCCAACTTCGGCAATCGCCGCCGCAAGGCCGCGCGTCAGCATGGCGCGGTTGGCAATCGCGACCTGCGCCGCCGGCTGCACGGTCGCCACCAGATCGATCAAGTCGGCTTCCTGCAATACCGGCGATAGTGCCAGAATGCCCATGGCGACTTCCGCCTGGTCGTTGGCGAGCGCTCTGATCACCACCGGCGGTGCGTCCTGCGCGGTGGCGAACACATCGGCGAGCGCGCGGCGAACGAGCGGCGACGGATCGTCGAGCAGCATGATCATGGCGCCCTCGGCCGCGGCGAGGTCGTCGACGGACAGTTCGGAATAAAGATAGGCGCGCGCCAGAGTGGCAGTCGCCTCGGCGCGTTCGCCGGGCGGAGCATGGCGGATCCACTGCAGAAACTGGCGAACAATCATCGATACGACCCGACGCGACTGACAACCGTCCCCACATGACGGCAAGCTCAAAGCTAACGCCGGAGCCTTAACAAAGCGTTCACCATAGAAATTATGGCGCAGTTAACCATACGCTCATCGGCGCGGCTCTCTCAGATCTTGCCCGGCCTGCTCGCCGGCGCCGGCGGATCGCTGAATAGGCTGACCGCGGCCGGTCCGGCGGCTTGCGTCGGGATGTCGGCTCCCGCCGGCGTCCACAGGCGGGTTACGGTTTGCGTCACCGGCTGGCCGCCGCGATCACTGAACATGGACTGAAAAAGCGGCCGCTGGTCAGGCGGCACTGCCGGCAGTGGGACGGGGATCGCAAGCGGCCGCTGCCTTGCGTCAACGTAAGCCTGCGTGACGGCGGCGGGATCAGGCGCTGTCGTCTGGGTGCCGTTCAGCGCAGGCCCGAAGGCGATCGCGCGCGCCACCTCGAAGCGGCCGGTCAGCGTCGCATAGACTTCACTCACGCTGCGCGGCTCGCCCGATTTGTGCGTGAAGATGCCGGGGTTCGCCGCCGCGGCTTGCGGAAACATCTGTGCGGCGCCCGCGTTGGGCTGGCTGGTCACCGCCGTGATCAGCTTAGCTGCGCCATCCGAGCCGAGGAAATGCGCGATGTAGAGTTCGCTTTCGGACGGCTGGCGGCCGAGCGCGCTTGCAAGCTGTGCGGCATTGGCCTGCGTAAAGGCGCCCGCCATGGTCGCGCTGACGGTCGGATCGTTGCGCAGGCGCATAATGGCCGTGCGCATGGCGGGGTCCGCGACTTCGTAACGGCCGTCCGGCCCTTGCGTGATGGCGTCGGCATACTGGCCATAGCCGTGCGCCGGTCCGGCCGCCTTCAGCGTGGCAAGCCAAGTCTGATCGATGAACTGGTAGAGACCGGTCGCCGACGAGGTCGTTGCCTGCGCCGCCGGATTGAGGTTGGATTCCATGCGCGCGGCGGTGACCAGATATTCAAAGCTCGCGCCGGTCGCCTGCGCCGCATTGCGGATGGCGCCCGCAATGCCGGCCGATGCATTGGCCAAGATGGAATCGATCGTCATGACGGGCCTCGAGGTCGCGGGCCGAATAATGCTGGCCAAACCGACGCCGACACGCGCGATCTCTGTCGATCCTGGTTAATTATGGTAAATGAATCATTAACGGCGGCGGGGCGGCCCGCCTGCACTGTGGAGAATGGCGATGACGGAAACGATCCAACGGCACAAGCGCGGTGGGCTTTATTTCGAGGACTTCGAGGTCGGCAAGACCTACGAGCACCGCTATACGCGCACGGTCACGCAGATGGACAACATGCTGTTCTCCAACATGACGCTCAACCCGCAGCCGCTGCATATCGACCGGCATTTCTGCGAACAGGAAACCGAATGGGGCCAGCCGCTGATGAATTCGCTGTTCACGCTGGGGCTGATGATCGGCATCCAGGTCTCCGACATGACGGTCGGCACCACGATCGCCAATCTCGGCATGACCGACGTGCGGTTTCCGGCGCCGCTGTTCGAGGGCGACACGGTGCATTGCGAGACGACGGTGGTGGAGAAGCGCGAATCAAAATCGCGCAAAGGCGCCGGCATCGTCACCTTCCACCACAAGGCGTTCAAGCAGGATGGCACGCTGGTCGCCGAGTGCCACCGCAACGCCTTCATCGTCATGCGGCCGAAGTGATTATTTGATGCGTTCCCTCCTCTTCGTCCCCGCCGACGGCGGCTCCAAGCTCGACAAGGCGCTGGCGAGCGGCGCCGATGCCGTGATTGTCGACTTGGAAGATTCGATCGCGCCCGAGCGCAAGGAGGCGGCGCGCAAGCTGGTGCTCGATTTCCTACAAGCAAACGCCGACAAGAAGAACCGCCCGCGCCTTTTGGTGCGTATCAACGGGCTCGACACCGGCATGACCGACGCAGACCTCGACGCCGTGGTGCCGGGCAAGCCCGACGCCATATTGTTTCCCAAAGCCGAGGGCGGCGCGACCGTCACCCATGTCGACGCCAAGCTCACCGCCCGCGAGGCCATCGCCGGCCTGCCGGAAGGTTCGATCAAAATTCTGGCGCAGACGGTCGAATCGGCCGCCGGCCTGTTCACCGCGGGCAGCTATAAGGATTCCAGCGCCCGGCTGATCGGCATGACCTGGGGGCCGGAGGATTTGTCGTCCGAACTCGGCGCCGAGGCCAATCGTGACGCCGACGGCACGCTGACCGAGCCCTATCGCATCGCGCGCGCCTTATGTCTGTTCGGCGCGGCGGCAGCAAAAGTGCCCGCGATCGAAACCATTCACGTCAATTTTCGCGATCCCGACGTGTTGCGCCGCGATACCGAACTGGCGCGCCGTGACGGCTTTACCGGGCGGCTCGCCATTCATCCGGCGCAAGTCCCGGTGATCAACGCGGTGTTCACGCCGAGCGCGGAGCAAATCGAGAAGGCCAAAGCCATCGTCGCCGCCTTCGCCGCCAAGCCCGGCGCCGGCACGGTCGGCATCGACGGCAAGATGTACGACCGGCCGCATCTCGCGCGCGCCCAGGCGTTGCTGGCGCGGCTTGGACAGTGAGCCTCGCTACTCGGCCGCTTCCATCGGCGTGACGGCGTTCCGATGGCCTTGCTGCGCCCCTTTGACCTGCTCGGTGTGCGCGATAAAGGCGCGCGCCGCGTCGGTGCGCAGCATCTCGTGCGTCTCGATCTCGTTCTCGGTCACCGGCTCAATGGCGAGATCGCTGTACTCGAAGCGCTTGGGATCGTGCTTGATACGCACATAGATGCGGCGGAGCTGCAGGTAGAGCTTGACCCAGCGATAAGTCTTGCCGGCGAATTCTGCCCAGAAGCGCGGATAGAATTTCCAGATCGCCTCGATCGGCATCGACGGCCGCCGGTCGAGGCGATGTTTGAGACGGAACAGCCCGCTCTCGACCGGATGCACGTTCTCGATCTCGAGCGAGGCCTTGAACCAAGTGAGCGCCACCAGAGTATTGGCGAAACCGCGCAAGGCGCCGGAGCGCCGCATGATGCGCTCGCAGTGATCGAGCGTGTAATAGCGCCGCCAGCTTTCGCGGTAGGCGTACGCCCACTCCTCGCGCGACATACGCGGGTGCTCGGCGGTGATGTGGTGCAGATCGTACTTGTTGAGATCGGGATCCATCCAGGTGCCGGCGCGGAACATTTTCTGATGATCCTCCGAGCCGGGCAGCGGCGTCAGATAGAAGATCTCCAGAACGTCGATCGGCAGTTCGCGCTTGATCACCTCGAGGTCGTTGAGGATCGACTCGGCGGTGTCGTTGGGGAAGCCGGTGATGTAGCCGCAATAAGTGAGGATCCCGGCCTGCTGCCAGGCAAGCAGCATCTGGCGGTATTCGGTAATCTTGTTCTGCTTCTTCTTGGCGGCCATCAGGTTGACCGGATTGATATTCTCCAATCCGATGTAGACGCGCTTGACGCCGGCGCGCCGGCACTTGTCGATGAAGTTCGGCAGCTTGTGGCATAGCGTGTCGACCTGGACGATGAAATTGAACTGCAGGTTTTCGACCTCGCGCAACTGGATCAGCCGGTCGAGAATGATCTCCCAGTCCTTGTTGCGGGCGAAATTATCGTCGGTGAGAAAAAACCGGAACAGGCCCTGCTCGACATTGCCGCGGATGATCTTCTCGATGTCGTCCGGAGTGCGCCGGCGCGACTTGCGCCCCTGTACGTTGATGATGGTGCAGAACGAGCACTGGTAGGGGCAGCCGCGCCCGGCGTCGAAGCTCGTCTGCGTGCCGCTCGTACGCTTGACCCGCTCGCGCTTGAGCGAGGGTACCGGGGCGCCGTCGAGCGCCGGCAGGTCGTGCATGAAATTGTAGAGCGGCTTGAGCTGCCCGGTATAGGCGTCACGCAGCACCTCGCCGAGGTGCTCTTCAGCCTCGCCGGCGAATACCGACACGCCCATAGCCTGGGCGTCGCGCAGCGCCGCATCGTCGCCGCCGATCATGGAAATGACACCGGACATATGGAAGCCGCCGATGCCGACCGGGATTCCGTCGGCGCGCAAACGCCGGGCGATGTCGAGCGCGCGCGGAGTCTGGTTCGACTGCACGCCGACCAGCATCACCATGCCGGCGCCGGCGGCCTTGATCTGGCGGGCGATGCGGTCCGGCCTGATCCGGGTATTGCTTTCGTCGAGGGCGTGAATCTCGCAATCGATACCGTCGCCCAAGACCTTCTCATCGCGCAGGAAATATTCCGCGATGCCGTACATGCAGGCGAGCGAGTTCGAGGGGATGGCCGAGCGCAGCCAGACGATCGGATAACCATCATCGCAATAATGCGTGGGCTTCACCAGAACCAGACAGAAACGGCGCGAAGCCGGCACTACAGGTACGGAAACGTCGGACATCGCCCACCCCACGCAACTAAATCGGCGGAAAGAGTAGCAGAACCTTTCACGTTGCAAACAAAATTTGCGCAACACTCATGTGAATATCGGGAAGCGCAATAGACCAATGTAATCCGTGGCTTAATCAGGCTTCGTGGAATAGGTTGCGTGCGGATCAAAGGTTCGTTCGGCGTCGCGGAATTCGAGTTTGACCGTCCCTGTCTGCCCGAGCGGAACCGCGCGATAGAAGCAGGAGCGCCTCCCGGTGTGGCAGGCACCTTCGCCCGCCTGCTCGACCTTGAGCCAAATCGCGTCTTGGTCGCAATCGACGCGCAGTTCGACTACCCGCTGGACATGGCCGGACTGCTCGCCTTTCTTCCAAAGCTTCTTGCGCGAGCGGCTGTAATACCAGGCCTCGCCGGTCGCGATGGTCCGGGCAACCGCCTCGGCGTTCATGTGCGCGACCATCAATACGTCGCCGGAGGTTGCATCGGTGATGACAGCCGTGACAAGACCGTCCGCGCCGAACTGCGGCGCGAATACCAGGTCTTCCTCAATTGATTGATCAGTCAAACTCGCCTCGCGTCGTTACGCGGGGAGCTTACCGTTGCGAGCCCCGCAGCATCGTCATGAACCGGACTTGCTCATTTGCGTCATCGCGGAAAGCGCCGGTGAAGTGCGTCGTCACCGTCAAGGCGCCGGGTTTCTCTACCCCGCGCAGCGACATGCACATGTGCTCGGCCTCGATCATCACCGCGACGCCGCGCGCCTTCAGGATTTCGTCGATGGCGGTGGCGATTTGCGAGGTCAGATGCTCCTGCGTCTGCAGCCGCTTGGCGTAGACATCGACGAGCCGCGCCAGCTTCGACAGGCCCACCACGCGTTCGACCGGCATATAGGC
>Ga0335081_10021376_pt1 | contig 10480 bp, 13 predicted proteins | sample Lox_Sample_35_FD_206713 | JGI IMG/M metagenome (GOLD analysis project Ga0335081, IMG submission 206713) | Soil microbial communities from Loxahatchee National Wildlife Refuge, Florida, United States - Lox_Sample_3.5 | ecosystem: Environmental > Terrestrial > Soil > Wetlands | place: USA...
GGTCGCTCGAGTCCGCCACGAGGCGGTCGGTCCCTGGAACGTCGCCTCGCGGCTGAACCCCGCCCGAGCCGCGCTCGATCACATCGACGACGCGGACGTCGCCGACTCGCTCGCGTTCATGATCGAACACACGCGCGAGGCGCTCGAGAACCTCGAGCGGACGGCCGTCGTCGCCGCGGGCGAACGCTAGAGGCCTCGCGACCTTGACCCGTCGCGTAGTCGCGCGAAAGAATCGGCGCGCGTCCCAGGTCGACTGTGAGGCGCAACGGGTAACTTCGATCGAGGAGGTTGAAAATGGCCGGTGTCGAGAAGCGCGACTTCGACTCCCCGGACGAAACGCGCACGCCCGACAAGACACGCGTGGATGTCGTGCGCGTCGGCGGCACCACCGCTGCGCGCTTCACGATGGAGCCCGGGTGGAGATGGTCCGAGTGCGTGAAGCCCGTTGCGGGAACCGACAGCTGCCAGCACAGGCACGTCGGCGTCGTCCAGTCGGGGAGGATGCGCGTGATGCACGACGACGGGACGGTCCTCGAGCTCGGGCCCGGCGATGCGTACGTGATCGAGCCCGGCCACGACGCGGAGATCCTCGGGGGGGAACGGTTCGTCGGCTTCGAGTTTCAGCCGCAGGCTGCCGAGGAGTACGCGCGCCGGTAGCTCGAGCCGCCACCTGGCCCAGGTTCAACCGCCTCGAGCCTGCCGACGGCCTTCGACGTCGCGCTCGACCTGCCCGCGCCTGATCGGCCCGAGCGGCAAAGCGGTCAGCCGGTCATCCGGAACGAGACCTCGTACTTCGCGACCGAGGTCCGCTGGCCGGGCGTCTCGCTCGCAGGCATCGCGCTCAGGACCTCGTCGCCGCGCCGATAGTCGTCCTCGCTCTCGAAGAAGAGGATCACGAGCGATCGCTCGCCTTCCGGGTCGTGGAGCACGACGATCTCCGTCGTCGGCACGTTCTCCGGCCGCTCGCTTCCCTGCATCTCCTGACGCATCTGAGCCATCCGGTCGCTACTCACGCCGTCGAACGACACAACTCGTGCAAACGCCATGCCAGCCTCCTCGTCGAGTGTGCAGACTCTAGACAGTCTTTACAGGTGATCGCTACTGGGCCGCGCGGGCACGTGCAGACGAGCGCTCCGCCGTCTGCGCAAGCCCCTCGGCCTCGGCGATGCGCGGGTCTTCTTCGACGGCGGTCAGGTTGACCGCGACGAGCGCCGCCGCGGCGCGTGCACCGGCGGCCGCGAGCGCCGCTGCCGCCTGCGCGTCGGCACGCACGCGCGGATCGCCGAACGCGGCGATCTCCGCGGCGAGCTCGGCCACGTCCGCCGCCGTGTGCGCGATCTCGAGCAGCGGTTCGGCCGCGCGCGCGAACGCGTGCCCGATCTTCCAGTCGCGCCGGTCGTCCGGCAGGCCGGCCGCGGCATCACGCGCCGTGAGCGCCTGCCCGTAGAGCTCGGCGTCGAGCTGCGCGAGCGGCGTCGCCCGCGCCCGAAGCGCCTCCGCCTGCGCTGCCGCCGCACCGCCGCCGCCCCACGTCGCCTTCGAGACGCGGGCGGTCATCACGAGCACCGCGGCTGCCATCGCGACTGCGAATGCCGCCGCCGAGCCGCCTCCCGTTGTGACTCGCGGACCGGCGAGCTCGTCGAGCCAGTCGGCGACGCTCAGCTCGAGGAACGGTCGCGCGGACGCCACCGGCCGATTCTCGCCGACGGCGTCCCCGCGTGCGCAAGACCGGTCAGCTGTCCGTCTTCAGGCGGAGGCGGACCCCGGCGAGAACGGAGGGGCTCGCCTGGTAGCCCTCCGCCTGGAGAGCGGCTTCGAGATCGTCGACGAGCCTGACCCGGAATGCGGCATCCTCCTCGGCCCGCGCGACGATCTGATCGACCTCCGCGCGGGCCCGCGGCAGCTCCTCGGCCGCCCGCACCCAGGCCTCGGGCGCGGCCGGCAGGAGTCGCAGGAGCTCTCCGATCTGCTCTTCGTCGTAACCGGTCATCTCACACTCCAGACGGCGCAGGTCGTCACGATCTTCCCTCGAGCTCGCCTCTCAGCTTCGCGAGGCAGCGCGAGATCCGGCTCGCGATCGTCCCGGCGGGAATCGAGAGCGCCTCGCCGATCGCGCGGTAGCTCTCGTCGCGGCAGAAGAAGCGGTCGAGGATCTCGCCACACGGCTCGCCGACGGCCTCGAGCCCCGCCCGCACGGTCATCGCCTCGTCGAGGCGAGCGACCGTCTCGTCGACGTCCGGCGGCTCGAGCGTGCTCGGATCGGCCGGGCCCTCGCGGGCGGACTTGCGAAGGCAGTCGATGCAGAGGCGGCGCGTGAGCTGCGCGATCCACGGCCGTACCGCCGCGTCGTCGCGCAGCCCGTCGAGGTGCTCGTACACCCGGGCGAAGACTTCCTGGAAGACGTCCTCGGCGTCGGCAGGGCCGAGCCGGAAGGCCTGCACGCAGATCGCGTAGACGTAGCGCGAGAAGCGCTCGACGAGCTCGCCCCATGCGGTCTCGTCGCCGGCGCGGCAGCGCGTGACGATCTGCGCGTCGGTTGCAACGTCCGCCACGAAAGGAGGCTACTGCATAGGATCGCGGCATGTCCGTGCTCGCACACGAGGGAGAAGAGGATCTCCCCGCGTGGAGCCTTCCCGCTGCAGCGGGCAAGACGATACGACTCCCGGCGACCTGGCCGGAACGCGTCACACGCGAGTGGGCGTTCGGCGGTGCGACCGGCGCGGGCGTTCGCGTCTGCGTGCTCGACAGCGGCGTCGAGCTCGACCATCCGCTCGTCGGAGCGGTGCAGCGCTCGGTCGCGGTCACACGCGACGGCGACGAGATCGTGATCGTCGACGACGAGTCCGGCGACCTGTGCGGTCACGGCACGGCATGCGCCGGGCTCATCCGCTCGATCGCGCCCGAGTGCGAGCTGACGAGCGTGCGCGTGCTCGGCGAGGGCTACACGGGCAGTGCGGCCGTCCTGCTCGCCGGCCTCGAGTGGGCGATCGAGCACGACTTCCAGGTCGTCAACATGAGCCTCTCGACGACGAAAAAGCAGTACGCCGAGCGGCTGCACGAGCTCGCGGACGCCGCGTACTTCAAGCGCACGATGCTCGTCGCGTCCGCGCACAACATGCCGGTCGAGAGCTTCCCGTGGCGTTTCGCGAGCGTCGTCTCGGTGGGGAGCCACGAGGAGGACGACCCGTTCACGTACTTCTACAACCCGAGCCCGCCGGTCGAGTTCTTCGCGCGCGGGCTCGAGGTCGACGTGCCGTGGCTCGGCGGCGGCACGCTTCGCTGCACCGGCAACAGCTTCGCGACACCGCACATCGCCGGCATCTGCGCGCTCGTGCTCGACAAGCATCCGGAGCTGACGCCGTTCCAGCTCAAGAGCGTGCTGCACCTGACCGCGACCAACGTCGGAGGCGACACATGAGCGAGCTGAACGCGGCCGTCGCCGCGGGTGTTCTCGGCGCGGAGGACGCGTACCGCTCGCTGCTCACGGCGACGGTCGAGGTCGCACGCGGGATCTTCAACGCAAAGGCCTCGTCCGTCCTCCTGCTCGACGCGGGGACCGACGAGCTCGTGTTCGAGGCGGTCGCGGGCGCCGGTGCGAGCGAGCTGATCGGCCGGCGTTTCCCGTCGAGCACGGGCGTCGCCGGCTGGGTGCTCGTGACGCGACAGCCGCTCGTACTCGACGACGTCGCGGCGGACACGCGCTTCTCGCAGGAGGCGGCCGAGTCGACGGGCTTCGTACCGAAAGGGCTGATGGCCGCGCCGTTGCTCGTCGAGGAACGCGCGCTCGGGGTGCTCGAGGTGCTCGACCGCCCGAGCGAGACGCGTTTCACCCTCGCCGAGATGGATCTCCTCGGCCTGTTCGCGAACCAGGCCGCCGTCGCGCTCGACCTCCTGCAGCGCGCGCGGCGCGCGCGGGCCGCGCTCGACGGGGACGGCGAGCTCGGCGCGCTCGCCCGGATCGCGGCGCGGATCGAGTCGGCGGGCGACGAGTCGCGAGCCGCCGCGCTCGACCTGCTGCGCGCGCTCGACCGCCTTCTGCCCTAGCTGGACCAGAAGAGAGCCCGGGCGCCTGCCCGGGCTCTCGGGCGACGGAGGGTCGCGTTACGACTTCTTCGGGTCGAATTTGAGCATGCGGTGTGCCTCGACCTCGTCCGACTCCTCACCCTCGGCCTGCGGCTCCTCGTTCGCCGAGACGAGCCGACGATGGGCCTCGACCTCGTCCTTGGGCTCCTCGTTCGCTCTCCGCTGGCTCTCTTCCTCGGACATTGTTCCCTCCTTGTCGAGTCCGTTCGCGCCGTCTGCGCGCTTCCCCCACTAGACGCGACACGGGCACGGGATCTTCCCATCCCCTCTTCAAAAACGCAACGGTTGTTGCGATCCTCGCCGGATGCCGCTCCCCCGCCGGCTCGCACAGCCCCTCCGCGCCTTCGCCGAGATGTTCGGGAACGCCGAGCTGCGGAACCTCCAGCTCGCAGGCGTGGGCTCGACGCTCGGCATCTGGGCGTACGGCATTGCGATCGCGGTCTTCGCGTACGGCGCCGGCGGCGCGAGGGCCGTCGGAGTCCTCTACTTCGTGCGCTGGTCGCTCGCGGGCGCGTTCGCCCCCTGGCTCGCACTGCTCGCCGACCGGATCTCGCGGCGGCGTGTCATGCTCGCCGCCGACCTCGTGCGGGCGGGCCTCGTCGGCGGCATGGCGGCGGTCGCCGCGGTGCACGGGCCGACCCTGCTCGTGTACGGCCTGGCCGTCGTCGCCTCGATCGCCGGTGCGGCGTTTGCACCGGCGCAGTCGGCGCTCCTGCCTTCGCTCGTTCGCACACCGGAGGAGCTCGCCGCGTCGAACGTCGCGCTCAGCACGACGTCGAGCGTCGGCATGTTCGCCGGCCCGGCGCTCGGCGGCGCGCTGCTCGCGGTCAGCAGCCCCTGGGTCGTCTTCGCCGCCACCGCGGCAGCCTTCCTCTGGTCCGCGGCGTGCCTCGTGCAGATCCCGGCCGATTCGCCCGCGCCGCCCGAGGGCGAGGCCGAGAAGGTCCTGCCCGCGCTGCTCGGCGGCTTCCGGGCGATCGCGGCCGAGCCGAAGCTGCGGGTGGTGATCGCGCTGACCGGCGGCCAGACACTCGTCGGAGGGGCGCTCGAGGTGCTGCTCGTGATCGTCGCGCTGAGGCTCCTCCACGCCGGCAGCGCCGGAGTCGGCTGGCTCAACGCGGCACTCGGCGTCGGCGGCCTGCTCGGCGCGGTCGCCGCCGCGGCGCTCGCCGGGCGCCGGCGGCTCGCCCGTGACTTCGGCATCGGGCTGGTGCTCTTCGGGCTTCCGCTCGCGCTCACCGCAGCATGGACGGACACCGCGTACGCCCTCGTGCTCTTCGCCGCGATCGGGATCGGCAACACGATCGTCGACGTCTCGAGCATCACGCTGATGCAGCGGACCGCGGAGGGCGAGGTGCTCGCCCGCGTCTTCGGAGTGCTCGAGAGCCTCATCTTCATGACGCTTGCGGTCGGGGCTCTTGCGACGCCGGGACTCGTCGCCGCGATCGGGCCGCGCCCCGCGCTCGTCGCCGCCGGCGTGCTGCTACCGGCCGCGCTCGTGCCGTTGTGGCCGCGCCTGGCGGCCATCGACGCGGCGTCGCGCGTCCCCTCGACGCCGCTCGAGCTGCTGCGTGCGATCCCGCTCTTCGCGCCGCTCCCTCCGCCGGTGCTCGAGCGGCTGGCGGCGAGCGCGGCCGAGGTGAGTGCGCCGCCCGGCGTCGCAGTCGTGGAGCAGGGCGCCCCCGGCGACCTCTTCTACGTCGTCTCCTCGGGGCGGGCCGTCGTAGAGATCGACGACGTGCAGTCGGGCGAGCTCGGCCCCGGCGACTTCTTCGGGGAGATCGCACTGCTCCGCAACGTGCCGCGAACCGCGACCGTGCGCGCACTCGACGAGCTACGCCTGTACGCGCTCGGGCGGGACGTCTTCGTCACGGCGGTCACCGGGCACGCGCAGAGCCGTGAGGCGGCGGAGAGCGTCGTCGCCGCCCGATTGCCGCTCGGCGTTCCCGTCTAGGCGACGCGGCCGAACCGCTCGGCCGCACGCGCCTGACGGCGCGCCGCCTCGACGTCCCGGTCGCGCGGCGGTGCAGCGGTGACGAGCTCGGCGAGCAGCCGTTCGGTTGCACTCGCGACGGCGTCCACCGCCCGCTCGAACGGGGCCTCGTTCGCATGCGACGGCTTCTGCATGCCGCTCACCTTGCGCACGTACTGCACGGCTGCGGCGTGGATCTCGTCCCGGGTCGTCGGCGGCTCGAAGTTGTGGAGAGTGCGTATATTCCGACACATGCCGGGAGTCTATGTACACGCCGATCTCGCGGAGCTCGTCGCCGAGGCGGAGCGCCGCTACGTCGAGGCGAACCCCGAGTCCCGCCGGCTGCACGCCGAGCGGGCCCGCGTGATGCCGGGCGGCAATACGCGCACGGTCATCCACGTGCCCCCGTTTCCGCTCACGATCGCACGCGGCGAAGGCGCACGGCTGACCGACGCCGACGGGCACGTGTACGTCGACTTCCTCGGCGAGTACACGGCAGGCCTCTACGGGCATTCGCACCCCGTGATCCTCGAGGCGATCCGGGACGCCCTCGCCGACGGGATCGTCTTCGGCGCGCCGAACCGCCACGAGGTGGCGCTGGCCGACGCGATCTGCGCCCGGTTCCCGTCGCTCGAGCTCGTGCGGTTCTGCAACTCGGGCACCGAGGCGAACCTGTTCGCGCTCTCCCTCGCGCGGGCCGCGACCGGGAAGCCGGCGATCATGGTCTTCGAGGGCAGCTACCACGGCGGCGTGTTCTTCTTCGGGACGGCAGACGGTTCGCCGATCAACGCGCCGTTCCCGTTCATCGTCGCCCCGTACAACGACGAGCAAACCGCAGCGCGCCTCATCGCCGAGCACGCGCACGAGCTCGCAGCCGTTCTCGTGGAGCCGCTGCAGGGATGGGCGGGGGCGATCCCGGGCGAGCACGCGTTCCTACACGCTCTGCGCGAGGCGACCGCGGCGCACGGCGTCCTGCTCGCCTTCGACGAGATCATGACCTCGCGCCTCTCGACCGGCGGGCTGCAGTCGGTGCTCGGGATCCGCCCCGACCTGACGACGCTGGGCAAGTACCTCGGCGGCGGGCTCGCGTTCGGAGCCTTCGGCGGCCGCGCCGACCTGATGAGCCGCTTCGATCCGTCGCGGCCCGACGCCCTCCCCCACGCCGGCACGTTCAACAACGCCGTCCTGACGATGGCCGCCGGCGCCGCCGGTCTGACCCGCGTCTACACAGAGGTGGAGGTGCAGCGCCTCAACGGCCTCGGCGACCGGCTGCGCGACCGGCTGAACGGGTTCGCCGACGGCGCGGAGCTCCCGTTTCTCGCCACGGGGTACGGCTCACTCGTGGGTCTCCATTTCGGCCGCGGCCCCGTGCGTCGGAAATCGGACCTGCCGGAAGCCCCAGAGGTGCGCACGCTCCTCCATCTCCACCTGCTCGAGCGCGGCTACTCCTACGCGCGCCGCGGCTTCATCGCGCTCTCGCTGCCGCTCGACGAAGCCGACGTCGACGGGTTCGCCACGGCCGTCGAGGAGTTCCTCGGCGCGCACGCCGAGCTCGTGCGGAACGCCGTAGCCTAGGCGGGGGGAGTATCCGGCCGCCGCGCGGGAGCGAGGCCCCACCGTCGCGGGCGGCGGAAGCGGAGGTAGTCGGCGAGGAAGTACGAGCCGATCACGATCACCGCGGCGAGCACCTGGGCGGCGAGGCCCTGCGCGTTCGGGAAGACGGCGAACCAGAGCCCGAGCCAGTCCGGCAGATGGAGCGAGAGGGCCGTCGTCGGCAGCCAGCCCGCGAGCTGGAGCTCCTGGACGCTCTCGCCGATCATCACGAGCAGCACACCGCCGATGAAGATCCCTGTGAGCACGAGCATCCGGCGGTAGGGCAGGCGGTGGTGGGCGAGGAAGGTGAGAGCGCCGACCGCCGCGGTGAGCGCCAATCCGACGAGCACTCCTTCGAGGACCGCGCGCCCTCCGTACTGCAGGCGCAGGTTCTGAAGGAAGAGGACGACCTCGAAGCCTTCGCGGTAGACCGCCGTGAAGCCGAGCAGGGCGAGCCCGAGCGTGAGCCGCCCGCCGTCCCGCGCGAGCAGCTCCTTGCGGCGGCGATTGTGGTGCCCGATCCAGCCGGTCCAGTAGACGCGGTGGAAGAACCAGTTGAGGACGATCACGAGCACGACGACGGCGAGCAGGCCGGTCGCGGCCTGGACGTCGAGCGAGGCCGGCGAATCGCCCGCGCCGCCGAGCGCGCCGATCACGCCGACGGCGAGGAACCACGTCGCGACCGACGCGAGCAGGGCCGCGCCGGCGCCTGCCGCGACCGGCCGGCGCAGCGGCCGGTGCGCACCGAGGAAGCTCGCCGTCACCGCCGCGAGCACGAGGATCGCCTCGAGCCCCTCGCGGAAGACGAGCAGGCCGCTGTCGAGGACGACGGCCCCGTGGCTCAGCCTGCCGGCCGACGCGGTCGGGTCGGGGACGTCACCGCCGTGCTCGACCGCCGCCCAGACGAGAAGGGCGAAGACGACGCTGCCGGCCGCGCAGAGCGTGAGCGCCAACACGCGGCGTCCCGTCCCGCGGGGACGCCAACCGTTCCACCTCCCCGGCGCTCCACCCATGCAAGGGCGACCTTACATCGAACGTAAGGTGGGACGGCTCTGCATTCGCAGAGGCTCGGCTGCCTCCGCCGCGTTTACGAGGAGTGGTGCTCGAGCCAGCGCAGGAGCGCGGAGAGGCTCGCCGTCGCCACGCACACGGAGGTGTCCGCAGCGCCGTAGTAGACGCGCAGCGTGTCACCGTCGTCGTCGAGGAGCCAGCCGCACGGGAAGACGACGTCGCTGACGTCGCCGGCGCGCTCGTACGGCGCGTGCGGGCCGAAGATCCACTCGCTCGAGCGGGCGAGCACCCTGCTGGGCATCTCCGTGTCGAGGAGCGCGAGGCCGAGGCGATAGATCGAGCCCGCGGCGGTGACACGAACGCCGTGATAGAGCAGGAGCCATCCCTCCGGCGTGAGGAGCGGCGGCGGGCAGAGCCCGACCTTGTGCGCGTCCCACCACGCGCCCTCGCGGGCCCGCAAGAGGATCTCGTGGTCGCCCCAGTGACGGAGGTCAGGGCTCCACGAGAGCCAGATGTGCGCCTCGTGGCCGAGCGCAGTCGACACCGGGCGATGGATCAGCGCCCAGCGGCCGTCGAACCGGCGCGGGAAGAGCGCAGCGTCCTTGTCCTCGGGCGGCATCGCCACGCCGCGCCGCTCGTAGGAGCGGAAGTCGCGCGTGGCCGCGAAGCAGACGAGGGGGCCGGCGTCCGAGTAGCCCGTGTACACGACCATGTGCTCGTCGCCGCAGGGCGTGATCCGCGGGTCCTCGATCCCGTACCGCTCGACCTGCGACTCGACCTCCGGGAGCAGGCTCCGATCGGGCTCGACGATCCAGTTCGTCAGGCCGTCGGCGCTGCGGGCCACGGCGAGATGGGAGAGGCCCGTGCGGTCCTCGACGCGCACGAGCAGGAGGGTCTCGCCGCCGAACCGGGCCACGCCCGGATTGAAGACCGCGTTGACGGTGTACGGCCACCGCGCCGCCGTGAGGATCGGGTTTCCTTCGTATCGCTGGAAAAGCTCAGGGTCGGAGGACATCAAGTTATGACCACGAATAGCCGATCCTTGCTATAGACCGGGGACTCCCAATGGTCCGACCTCCGAACACGACGGGCGCCGTCACCGTACGGCGCCTTAATAATGACGCCCCGATCGTCGAGGCGGGCGCAGTCGCGGGCTATGGGCCGATCTTCAACGCGGGCGCGATCTTCTGGGACGGCCGTTTCCATCTCTTCGCCCGCGGCGTCCGCGAGGGCCATGTCCGCAACAAGAAGGCGGGGCCACGTTTTCTCGACTACGTCTCCGATGTGCTCGTGTTCACCTCGCCCGACGGGCTCGACTACGAGTTCCAGCAGGTGCTCGCACGCGGCTCGGCGACGGGTGCCAACAGCAGCTACGAGGATCCGCGCGTGCAGGCGATCCGAAGCGGCGGCGCCGAGCACGTCGTGATGACCTACACGAGCCTGCCCCGCCCGAGCTCGGGCCGGCCCTGGCAGGTGGGCATCCACCGGCTCAGGTACGCCGAGGGCCGCTTCGCGCTCAACCGCACCTCCGGCCGGGTGATCGGCCCCGCCGGCCGCCGCGACAAGGACGCGGTCGTCTTCAACCTCCGCGACGGCAGGCTCGCGCTCATCCACCGCATCTACCCGAACATGCAGCTGGCGCTGTTCGACTCCCTCGACGAGCTCTACGCCTCCGGCGACGACTACTGGGACGACCACCTGCGTAAGCTCAAGCGGCACACGATCATCTCCCCTGCGCCGGGAGCGCTCGGCGTCGGCGCCGGCGCCCCGCCCGTGCCGACCGAGGCCGGCCTGCTGCTCTTCTACCACGAGCGAAACGCC
>Ga0335081_10021377_pt1 | contig 10480 bp, 10 predicted proteins | sample Lox_Sample_35_FD_206713 | JGI IMG/M metagenome (GOLD analysis project Ga0335081, IMG submission 206713) | Soil microbial communities from Loxahatchee National Wildlife Refuge, Florida, United States - Lox_Sample_3.5 | ecosystem: Environmental > Terrestrial > Soil > Wetlands | place: USA...
AACCCTTGAGAACGTGAAGGGAGCACAACCTTCGGGAATTCAGTGTGCCCGTAATCCAAGCTCTCTCCCTGCGCCCGGCTTTTAGCACCGGATTTGTCGTTTGCCGAGGATTCGCCGATAATTCGGGCATCGGCAAGTCCGGCAAAATTCGGGAGAACAAGGCGGGGCGGAAGACAGCCTTGCAAGCCACTTCCATCCCTCACCAGCAGCCTACGGACCTGCGACTCGGTCGCATCGTGCGCCTCTTGATGGAGCACGCTATGGTTGTCGTCAGCGGAACCAAGATCGCTGAAGAGATTGCGTCGAGCCGCTCCGAAGTCTGGCGCCTGATTCAGCAATTGCGCGGAATGGGAGTGGACGTGGCCGGTCATCCGGCGACCGGATATCAGTTGCGGTCAGTTCCCGACCTGCTTCTGCCGGAAATTCTGCGCCCGCTCGTGCGTGGCACGATCTTTGAGTCGCACCTTCACCACTTCTACAAGATCGGATCGACGAACACTGTCGCGATGACCGCCGCCGCCGAGGGAGCGCCGGAGGGCAGCGTGTTCCTCGCCGAAGAGCAGACGGCCGGCCGTGGGCGCGGCGCCAACTCGTGGCAGTCTCCGCGGTCGACGGGAATTTATTGTTCGGTGATCTTGCGGCCCGCCTTGCCGCCGTCGGATGTCCTGGCGCTTTCGCTTGCGGCCGGGCTTGCGGTGCAATCGGCAATTCAGCAGATTGACTCTCGAGTGCAGGCTGATCTCAAGTGGCCCAATGACGTCCTGATCGACAATAGGAAGGTTTGCGGGATTCTGGCGGAGATGAACGCCGAAGTCACGCGCGTCCGTTACATCGTGGTGGGCATTGGCATCAATGTGAATCAGGCGAGTTTCCCGAAAGATCTGCCCGCAACCTCCTTGCAGCTCACGACGGGTAGCGAGTGGTCGCGCGTAGAACTCGTCGGTGCTTTGTTAAAATCGCTCGACCGTGAGTATCGACAATTGGCGGAAGATCGCGATGCCCAAGAGGCGATTCTGCGCCGCTTTGCCGAGAATTCGTCGTGGGTCGTCGGGAAACGAGTTCGCATTGAGGAGAACGGCTCATCGTTCGAAGGAACCACCGAGGGGCTTGATTCGCGCGGCTTTTTACGGGTGCGGACTCCGTATGGCACGCAGACGGTTCTGAGTGGGACCGTGCGGGAAAGATAGCACACAGGGACGCCGGCGCAACCATCATGCTGCTAGTCATCGACGTAGGCAATACGAACACCGTGCTGGGCGTCTTCGCCCGCGTCGCCAAGGTGCATCCTGGCGGGGATGCCGACGACGAAGGACGGTTCGAAAGACTCCTCGCGAATTGGCGAGTGGCCACCTCGCGGAGAAGTACCGTCGACGAATACGGAGTACTCTTCCGCAACCTGTTTTCCATGGCGGGCCTGGAATCGAAGGGCATTCATGGGATTGTCGTCTCTTCCGTGGTTCCTCCGCTCGATCCTGTGCTGCGACAGGTATGCGAACGGTATTTCAACCTGCGGCCTTTATTCATTGAGCCGGGCGTGAAGACCGGGATGCCGGTGCACTACGACAATCCGGCCGAAGTGGGTGCGGATCGCATCGTCAATGCCGTGGCCGCATTCGAGAAATACGGCGGCCCGTGCGTGATCGTCGACTTCGGAACGGCGACGACGTTCGATTGCGTCTCGCCCAAGGGCGAGTACCTGGGCGGAGTGATTTGTCCGGGGATCGGCATCTCGGCGGATGCTTTGTTCGAACGCACAGCGAGATTGCCGCGGGTGGAAATTCGCAAGCCTACTCGCGTGATCGGATCGAACACTGTGAGCAGCTTACAATCTGGACTGTATTACGGATATCTGGGGCTGGTGGATGGAATCATCGAGTTGTTGCTCGGCGAGCTTGGACCTGATACCCGCGTGCTCGCCACGGGTGGACTGGGCCCGATGATTGGCACAGGGTCAAAGTACATCAAGCAGGTGGACGAATTCCTCACGCTCGAAGGGCTCCGCATTATCTGGGAGCGCAATGCCGCGGTGCGGCGAGAAGCGGGGACCAAGGCTGGCGCGAAGTCCGGCGCGAAGGGTGCGAAAGCATCGCAGCAAAAATCTTCCAACGGCGACGGCAAAGCGGCCAGTCCCACGTCGCGTTCCGCTCGCTGACCGGCCGTGGAAAACTACTTCAATTACTTCACCGAGATTGAAGAGCGCTATTTGCGGCGCCGCGGCGGAGGACTGCTTCTTTCCACGCTCGACTGGGCTCTTATTGAAACCTGGAAGGATGCGGGCATCCCGCTGGAGGCCGTGCTGCGCGGAATCGATGCGGCGTTTGATAAGTATGACCAGCGACCGACGAGAACGCGCAAGATCAACAGCCTGGCCTATTGTGCGCAGGAGGTGCTGGGCGCGGCTGAAGATATGAAGGAGGCGGCCGTTGGAGCGCAATCTGCCGACGAAAGGCCTCGCGCAAATCAAGGATTTGAGCCGGAGACGATCGCCGCATTTCTTGAGCGGAATGCCGCTGTCCTTGAGGCCGCGAGATTTCCCGAGAGCGCCCAGCCGGTACGCTTGATTGTGTCTGAAGCGGCGAAGACCCTGCGGGAGCTGGCGGCGCAGAGTGGAAGCAAGGGCCGATTGGAGGATCTGGAGCGGCGTCTCACGGTGCTTGAAGAAAAGCTGTTCGCGGTCTTGCTGACATCAGCGCCCGACGAGGAAATGGTCGGCATCCGGGCTCAGGCGGACCGCGATATGGCGCCCTACCGCCGCAAAATGTCTGCTCCCCAGATTGAGCAGTTGCAGAAGCAATACATGCAAAAGAAGCTTCTCGAGAAATACAATCTGCCGCGTCTCAGCCTCTTCTACATGTGAGCGCCGTGATCCAGAAATTCGACGCGTTGATTCTTGGTGGCGGCGCCGCCGGCTTGATGTGCGCGATCGAGGCGGGAAAGCGCGGACGCCGAGTCGCCGTGCTGGAACACGCCGATCGTCTTGGCAAAAAGATCCTGATCTCGGGCGGTGGACGCTGCAACTTCACGAACATTCACTGCCGTCCTGAAAACTTCATCAGTTCCAATCCACATTTCGCGAAGTCGGCTTTGGCGCGTTACACGCCTGCGGATTTCATTGCCCTGGTCGAGAAGCATCGGATTCGTTATCACGAGAAGACTTTCGGGCAGTTGTTCTGCGATGGATCGGCGCGCGAGATCGTCGACATGCTGGTAGAAGAATGCCGGGCAGCGCAGGTCGATATCTTTCTCAATGCCGGAGTTCGCGAGGTGACTCGCTCGGATGAATTTCAGGTGAGAGCTGCCACCACAGAATTCCGCGCATCGGCACTGGTCGTCGCGACCGGCGGCTTGTCGATTCCGAAGATTGGAGCGACTTCGTTTGGCTATGATCTGGCGCGGCAGTTCGGGTTGAAGATTCGCGAGCCGCGGCCGGGACTGGTGCCGTTGACTCTCAACCAGCCGGATAGAGCGGCTTATTGCGACCTAAGCGGTGTGGCTGCCGAGGTACTCGCCTCGTGCGACGGGCATGAATTTCGCGAAAAGATGCTGATTACTCATCGAGGCGTGAGCGGCCCGGCGATTTTGCAGATCTCGTCGTACTGGCAGAGCCCCGAAGCCATCTGCATTGATTTGGCGCCGGAACGTGAAGTAACAGCGGTGTTCCGGGAGGCAAGACTCCCGCGCAATGCGACCACTCTCAGATCCGAGTTGAGGAAGATCCTCCCGGCCCGCCTCGCTGATCGCTGGCTGGAGATGCACGCGCCACGCGCATGGACCAACACTGCGCTTACAGATTTCGAACAGCAGCTGCACGCATGGAAGATTCATCCAGCAAGTAGCGAAGGATTCGGGAAGGCAGAGGTCACCGTGGGCGGAATCGATACGGACGAACTCTCTGCCAAGACGATGGAGAGCCGGAGGGTTCCCGGTTTGTCCTTTATCGGGGAAGTGGTCGATGTTACCGGCCATCTCGGCGGATTCAACTTCCAGTGGGCATGGGCTTCGGGCGCGGCCGCCGGACGCGCGCTCTGAAGCGTTTAGAATCGAGTCTTGCTTCTCACCATAGAAAAGATGATCTACGGCGGCGACGGGCTGGCGCATCTGCCCGCCGACGAGCAGGGGCGCGGCAAGGCTGTCTTCGTTCCCTTCGTGCTTCCCGGAGAGAAGATTGAGGCTTCCCTCACCGAGCAGAAGCCGGGATTTGCGCGGGCACACGCCGAAGCAATCCTTGAGCCGTCGCCTCACCGTGTTGAGCCCGGATGTCCCTTCTTCGGGCGGTGCGGTGGATGCCATTATCAGCACGCAAACTACGAACATCAACTGGAGATCAAGAAGGAAATCCTGCGCGAGACGCTACGCCGTACGGCCAAGCTCGACCTGGCGGTGGAGATTCAGGTGCATCCTTCGCCGCCCTGGAATTATCGCAACCGCTCGCGGTTGAATGTACGGACGGAACCTGAGTTCGAGGCGGGATACTTCAAAATGGCGTCGCATGAGCTGTTGTCAGTCGAGCAATGCCCGATAAGCTCCCCCCTGATCAACCAAGGGATTGCGGCCCTCTGGCGGAGTGGCCGTCAGGGCAAAGTGCCGCCCGGCGTGGACGAAGTCGAGTTCTTCGTGAATGCCGACGACACCCAACTCCTCGTGGAGATATCGGCGAAGCCGGATTCACGCCGCGCTACGCTGCGGGAGTGGGCCGAAGATTTTGGCGCCTCCAGGGCAGAGATTGTGGGCGTCGTAGTATCTCGGGAGCAAAAGGGGTTCACGCGCGAGCGCATTCTGACCGTTGGCACCGATCATGTCGTCTACCAAACCGCACGTGCCGCCTACCGTGTCAGCGCCGGGTCGTTCTTCCAAACGAATCGTCATCTCACAGAAGAGCTTGTCAAAATCGTGACAGATGGCCAGTCCGGAGAGCTCGCTGTCGATCTTTACGCAGGAGTTGGGCTGTTTTCCACAGTCTTATGTGACATACGTCACATCGTTTCTGTTGAGTCGTCACAGACTTCCACAGGCGATCTTTCCTACAATCTGGCCTCGAATGGAGAGGCTGTCCGGGCCACGACCGAACAGTACTTATCCGGAAGCGCGAAAAAGAGGCGGGCCGGAAAGGGCGCAGTCCTCCCCCATCCTGTAGTTCGGCCCGACCTGGCAGTAGTGGACCCGCCTCGCGGTGGCTTGGGAGCACGCGTGGCGCGCATGCTGGTGACTTTGGGCGCGTCACGCGTGGTTTACGTTTCCTGCGACCCGGTGACATTGGCGCGCGACCTGGTCGTTCTGCTCGCAGGTGGATATCGGATCGAGCAGGTGCACCTCGTGGATCTGTTTCCGCAGACGTTTCATCTGGAGACGGTGGTTCATCTCTCGCTGAATCGTCTTTGACACCACCTCGGCTGGCCGCTCGTGGTGAGTTTTCCAATGATTTCGCCACCCACCGCGACTGGCCCGCCGAGGTTCGAGTTCAAGGCCTCACGGCAGCCGATGCTGTGGGCTGCGGGCGCCTACTCTCTGGGCATCCTGGCAGGCACGTACGCCTGGCGGCCGGCGGCGTGGTGGCTGATCGCGGCTGGGGCGCTTTTTGCGGCGGCGGCATACTTCGCGTGCCGGCGGTCCGGACTCGCTTGGCTTCTGGCATTGGCGGGCTTCTTCCTGGCTGGCGCTCTTCACCTTCAATTGCGCAATGCCTCACCAAGACTCGACACTTCCATCCTCCCCTATGCGGATCATCGCGAGGTTCAGGTCACAGCCCACATCAAGGCGGAAGGTGCAAGCCGGCCTAACCTCATTCACGCCGACATTCCACTATGGCGACCGCATTCGCTTTGTGACGAAGCTGAGGCCGGCGCGTAATTTCCGAAATCCCGGGGCATTCGACTACGAAGAATATCTTGCGGATCGCGGCCTCGCCGCCCTGGGATCAGCAAAGATGGAACAGATCGAACGCCTGCCCGGTTTTGCGGGCAGCCGTGTGGAGCGTCTACGCGGCCGCATGCACCGCAGCGTGATTGCCAAGGTGCACGACCTCTGGCCCGCGCGCGAAGCGGTGCTGATCGACGCTATGGTTATCGGGGAGGAAGCCTTTATCGATCGAGATACGCGCGTCGATTTTCAACGTTCAGGCACGTACCACATCCTGGTCGTCTCCGGCATGAACGTAAGCATTCTGGCTTTCGTCGTCTTCTGGACGCTGCGGCGGTTGCGCGTCGAGGAAGTAGCTGCGACCGTGCTCACGGTTGCCACCTGTGCAGGCTACGCTTTTATCACGGAAGTGGGAGCCCCGGTCTGGCGGGCTACTCTGATGTGCGCCGTCTATCTTGGCGCGCGGCTGCTCTACCGCGACCGCGCGATGACGAATGCCCTGGGTGCGGCGGCTCTCGGATTACTCGTCCTCGATCCGCGGCAGCTGTTTACGGCCAGCTTCCAGATGACTTTCCTGTGCGTGCTGATCGTGGCGGCGATCGGCATCCCAATGCTCGAGAGAACCTCACAACTGTACCGGCAGGCGTTGAGGCGCTGGGATTCGCCACGATACACGGCGCAGCTGCCGCCCCGAGTGGCGCAATTCCAACTGGACTTGCAACTCATATCATCGCGGCTGGCCGGGTTCATCGGAGACAAGTGGGCGCGGCGAATCGTAGTCGGCGTGACGGGATGTTCGTTTGCTGGCTGGGATCTGCTCTTCATCTCTGCTGTGATGCAGGCCGGGCTCGCGTTGCCGATGGCCTACTATTTCCATCGCGCGACAACGATTGGGCTACCGGCGAATCTCGCGGTCGCGCCTTTGACCGAGCTGATGATGCCGGCTGCGGTGGCCTCGCTTGTCTTAGGGTATGTTTCACCTTGGCTGGGAAAGCCAGCGGTTCTTGTAACAACGTTCGCACTTGAGGGAATTACCGGAACTATCCGTAGTCTGGGCGGACTCCGTCTTGCGGACACTCGCATTGCGATGCCTCGGCTGCCATGATCGCGATTGCGGCCGCATCGATTGTGCTTGCGATGTGGGCCGCCCGCCGCAGACCCGCGGTCACGGCTGCGGGGCTGGCGGGTCTCTGTCTGGTCTCACTCGCTCTTGCCTTCGTTACTCCGCGCCCGCGCGGGCATTCCGGCGTGATGGAGTTGACCGCCATCGACGTAGGACAAGGCGACTCGATCCTCGTCATCACTCCCAACGGAAAAACACTCCTGTTGGATGCGGGCGGTCCGATCGGTCCGGGCGGATCTCAACTCGACTTCGGGGAAGATGTGGTTTCGCCGTACCTGTGGGAACGGGGCATCTCTCGCCTCGACGCCGTGGCCATCTCACACGGGCACTCCGATCACATGGGCGGCATGGCCGCAGTGGTGAGAAACTTCCGCCCAAAAGAACTGTGGGTCGGTGTGTTGCCTCCAAGTCGGGCGCTGGAAGACCTCATCGCAACGGCACAAGTGAATGGAGTGAAGATCGTCCGTCACTGGGAGGGCGATGCCTTCGACTTTGGCGGCACCCAAGTTCGTGTGCTCTTCCCGCCACGCGATTGGCCTGTGGGCGACAAGCCACAGAACAGCGACTCGATGGTGCTCAGTCTTGCCTATGGCCAATCCTCGTTGTTGCTGGAGGGCGACGCCCAGAAGCGTACTGAGAGGCTCGTTTGCGAGCTGGAGCACCCGAGAGCAACTCTGCTGAAGGTGGGCCATCACGGCAGCACGAATGCGACAACTCAGGAGTTGATCGATACCGCCAGACCGGAGTTCGCCATCATCTCTGTAGGATCAGGAAATTCGTTTGGTCTGCCGCGGTATGAAACCCTGGAGCGGCTCGCTTCCGCGGGAACTCGCGTGTATGGCACAGACTTGGATGGGGCTGTGACCTTCTACGTCGATGGCCGGTCGGTCACGACCGCTTCGGCGAGTCGTCAATAACATCAATCTCGGCGGTTTCGTCGTCATCGCCGGACGGAACCGGTTGACGGTTCTCCTCAATCAGCTTACGAGCGGTTTCCGCATCTTGCTCGCGCACGAGGATGAGCATCCCGCCCAGTCCCGGAAATGTGTCTTGCACCATGGTGGCCGAAGTGAGATCGCTATCAATGCCTGCTGATTCCAGCAATCCTTTTACGATCATCGCCTCAGATTCGTCTTCGGAATCAAACACTTTGATGAGTTTCTCGTTCGGATTGGGACGCGGTGTGACGCTCGCTGCCGGATTAGTTGGCTCTGACATGAAGCTCTCCAGATAGAACTCTTGACCCGATATCGTTTAGCGCCGCCCTTTACAAATTCTACTCCTCGCTGGAGGAATCGAAGTCCCGGTAAATACTGCAGAAGGATGCGGATGCATAGGTACTAACCCAGAAGGGCACCTTTGGGCGGTTGCTTTCTTTCAGGAATCAGGCAGAATGGCCCTAACCCTGGGCGCAACGCCAAAGCGGGGTGCGTCATCCAAACTCAAGGACGATGGGTGAAGGGGATCGCATGAATGTCTCTCGGCAGGCTGGGGATGAATCTGGATATCCAATGGCACAGCAGCAAACGCGCGGGGAGCTGGAGGAAGAAGCTCGCAAGATCCGTCGCCTGCAAGTCATGATGGGCATGGTAATGTCGGTGATCGGGCAAGACCCGAATCTCACGGTGGAAGAAGCTTCCGAACTAGCGGCGGGCGCAAAGAAAGCTGCGCTGGCCATGTTCCCCGACAAGGAACTTGCCTTCGATTTGATCTATCGGCCGCGGCTGCAAAGACTCATCCGCGAACGCTTTCGCCTGCAGTAACCGGCTACTCGTCAACTACTCTATTTCGAAGGATCCCTACGCCTTCGACACTTATCTCAACGCTATCTCCCGCCGCCAGTGGCCCCACTCCGGACGGCGTCCCGCTGGGAATCAAATCTCCAGGAAGCAGGGTCATGGCCTGAGCGATGTAACGGATGACTGTATCGAGCGTGAAGATGAAGTCGCGAGTGTTCCCTTGCTGTTTCACGTTCCCGTTCACACGGGTCTCGACGCCCACACCAGCCCAGGGATCGATCTCGTCGGTAACCAGCGGGCCCGCAGGGCAGAACGTATCGAAGCCTTTGGCGCGGCTCCACTGGCCGTCTTTGTTCTGCAGATCGCGCGCGGTTACATCATTGACGCAGGTGTAGCCGAGAATGTATTGCCGGATATCGGCGTCAGCGGGCGGCTGATAACATGTCTTGCCGATGACGACGCCCAACTCGCCCTCATGGTCCACACGCTGCGACAGCTTGGGACGACGAATTGTTCCACCGGGCGACAGCAACGCCGACGTGGCTTTAAGAAAGATAAGAGGCTCTTTCGGGACCTCATGCCCTAACTCGGCAGCGTGTTCGCGATAGTTGCGACCCACACAAACGATCTTCGACGGCCGCACCGGGGGCAGCAGCGCCGCTTGCTCCAGCGGAATAGCCTCGATCTTCCGCGTGCGCAGGCTTTCCATGTCGCCATCAGCTTCTTCCGGAGGTGTAAGCAGAAGTCTGACGATGGAGTCATGCCCCGCGACCGATTCGACCAGTCCGTAGTGTGGTTTACCATTCCAATGAAATCGACAATATTTCATGCTTTCTCTCTCGAAATACTTTTCCGCAGCGGGCTTCGAGCCAGGAGCAACGCGTAATCCGTTTTTGTTCGAAGCTCGTCGCTCGCAACTCGGAGCTTTCATGGCACCGATTCGCTTGCTTCCTCCGACCGCGCACTCTCGTTGCCCCGCAAATCGAGGGAGGACACTGAATAGAAGTACGTCTTTCCCGAAGACACGTGCTCGTCGCGGTATGCCGGAGTTTTGATCAACGCTCCATTCAACTTTACAGGACTCGTGCCCTCTTCGCGGCGATATACGTTGTAGCCGGTCAAGTCTGCGTCTGCGACCGGGGCCCACACCAGATCGATGAATGGCTTCTGGCCTGGGCCGGAGAACACGGCCTGCAATTCTGCCGGTACGGTGGGCGGAAACACATCGTCCGCGAAGACTTTGATTTCAGGAGTGTCGTCTCCTTCAATTTCCAGTGCCGATTTGTTTGGGCGCTGAATCTGGGTGACCGCCTCAGCGTGATAGAAGTACGTCTTCTCCCATTCGATGTTGACATCGGTCATGGTGTAGTTGGTTTCCGGGCCGGGGCGAAGTTCTCCGGTTAAGATCTGAGCGTCACTGCCTTCAACGCGGCGGTAAACACGGTATACATAGTGGAGATCCTCGAGGGCCGAAACGATTTCGCCAGTCCAACCCAGCACGATTCCTTCTTTGGTGACCTGCACGCGAAAATCGCGCGGCGGTGGCAGCGTACGAGCGAGCGAGACGCGTACCTGGTTCGACAGGCCTGCACCTCGACGGTCGCGATTAAGAACCTGCACCGCATACGTTACGAATGTGGATGGATCGTCGCTCTCCAACTGCGGTGGAAGGGCGTCGGTGTATGAAGCTTGAGGCTTCCGGCCGGACGAACTGGCGCCTGGGCTGACGGGAGTCTCGATCTCGCCCGTTGGTGGGTTGCAG
>Ga0335081_10021378_pt1 | contig 10479 bp, 9 predicted proteins | sample Lox_Sample_35_FD_206713 | JGI IMG/M metagenome (GOLD analysis project Ga0335081, IMG submission 206713) | Soil microbial communities from Loxahatchee National Wildlife Refuge, Florida, United States - Lox_Sample_3.5 | ecosystem: Environmental > Terrestrial > Soil > Wetlands | place: USA: Florida...
CGCCGGTCTCGGCGTAGGCGCGGACGTTTTCCAGCGTGATCGCGCCCGAGCACTCCAGCGGCACTCGGCGCGTGTGCTGGGCGCAGCGCTCGACCGCCTTCTTCACGTCCTCCACCGACATGTTGTCGAGCAACACCGCCTCGGCGCCGTGGGTGAGCGCTTCTTCGAGTTCCTTCAGCGAGCGCACCTCGATCTCGATCACCTGCTCGCCGCGGCGGTTGCGCAGCGCGCGCTCCAGCGCCGGCGCGATCCCGCCCGCCACCGCAATGTGGTTGTTCTTGATCAGTACGCCGTCGGAGAGATCCAGCCGATGATTGAAGCCGCCCCCGCACACCACCGCGTACTTTTCCAGCACGCGCAGCCCGGGGATGGTCTTGCGCGTATCGAGGATGCGGGCGTGCGTCCCCGAAACCGCGTGCACGAAGCGGCGGGTCAGGGTGGCGATCCCGCTCAGCCGCTGCATGAAGTTCAGCATCACCCGCTCGCAGGAGAGGATCACCCGCGCGTTGTGCCGGATGACGGCCACGCTCTGGCCGCGGTGCAGGCGCACCCCGTCGAACACCTCGGGGTGGCTGGTGACATCGGGATGTTCGAGTACGGTGCCGTCCAGCGCGGCAAACACGTCCAGGATGCGCGCCACCAGGCCCAGGCCGGCCAGCACGCAGTCCTGCTTGGCCAGGATGGTCGCCGCCGCCACCTGGCGCGGATCGACGCAGGCGTAGGTGGTGGCGTCGCGCGTGACGCTGTCCTCGCGCAGCGCGTTCTCCAGGATGCCGGTAATACGGCGGCTTTGCCAATCCATGACAGTACCAAGTACCAAGTACCGAGTACCGAGTCAAGACCGTCCAGGCTGGAAACTTGGTACTTGATACTCGGTACTATCCTAGCGCTCCGATCGCCGAACGCGCCTTCTCCAGCAACACTTCCAGCTCGGCGGCGCGCTTGCGCAGGCCTTCAACAACCTTTTCCGGCGCCTTGGCCAGGAACTGCTCGTTCGCAAGCTGGCGACGGGCGTTGGCTTGCTCGGCCTCCATCTTAGCCAGGTCTTTTTCCAAGCGCGCACGCTCGGCGGCTGCATCTACCTTCTTCTCGTACTCGACCACCACATCGAAGCGCGCCGTATGCCGCGCGCTCGCGACCTTCGAGAGCTCCGAATCGACGAACGCGATCGCGCTGACGTTGGCCAGCCGCTCCACCGCCTCGTGATTCCCTTCGATCAGGCGGCGCACGCCATCATCCACGAATACCCGGATGGGCGCGCTCACCTTGGGCTCAACCTTCAGATCGTGGCGAATCTGGCGCACGCTGACGATCAAGTCCTGGAGCACGGACATCTCCGTCTCCAGGTTGTCGCTGATCAGTGCATCGTCGTGCTCGGGAAATGCCGCCAGCGCGATCGACTTCAGCGGCGGCTTGCCACCGTAAAGCGCGTACCATAGCTCCTCGGTGATGAACGGCATGAAGGGCGAGAGCATCCGCAGCGCGCCATCGAAGATGCTGGTCAGCACCGCGAGCGCCGTCTGCGCAACCTCGGGCTCTTCCGCATTCAACCGCAGCTTCGAGAGTTCGATGTACCAATCGCAGAAATCGCCCCAGAAGAAGGTGTAGACGCGGTGCGCGGCCTCGTCGAAGCGGTAGGTCTGGAGCGCCTCGTTCACCTCGCGCGCGGTGCGGTGGAAGCGTGAAAGGATCCAGCGATCTTCCAGGGTCTGCGGGGTGCCCCATCCTTGGCCGGTTTTGCCAAGGGTGGGGTTGTTGTGCGGCGCCCGCTCCATATTCATGAAGATGAAGCGCGCCGCGTTCCAGATCTTGTTGGCGAAGGCGCGATAGCCCTCGGTACGCGCCGGATTAAAGGCGATGTCGGTGCCCGGCGAAGCCATGGCCGCCAGCGTGAAGCGCGTCGCATCGGTGCCGTACTTCCCGATGATCTCGATAGGATCGATGACGTTGCCCTTAGTCTTCGACATCTTCTGGCGCTCGGCATCGCGCACCAGCGCATGAATGTAGACCTCGCGGAAGGGAACGGAATCGTCGGCGCGGTCGGCGAAGCCGCTGGCCTGCTTGATCGACGCATCCTGCTTGTGATCGCGCATGAAGTGGCAGCCGAACATGATCATGCGCGCCACCCAGAAGAAGAGAATCTCGTATGCGGTGATCAGCAGCGTCGAGGGATAGAAGATCTCCTGATCACGCGTTCTCTCCGGCCAGCCCAGCGACGTGAATGGCAGCAGACCGGAAGAGAACCAGGTGTCGAGCACGTCGGACTCCTGTGTCAGGTTCGTGCTGCCGCACGTCTCACATTTCGCCGGCGTCTCGCGCGCCACGGTGATGTGCTGGTGCTCGCCGCAATACCATGCCGGGATGCGATGCCCCCACCAGAGCTGCCGCGAAACGCACCAATCGTGGATGTTCTCCATCCAGTGCAGGTAGATGGTCTTGTAATTCTCCGGCGTGAAGCGCACTTCGCCGCGCTCCACCACCTCGCGTGCGCGCGCGGCCAGGCTGGGCTCGCCGTTCTTACCCTGCTTGGTCATCGCCATGAACCACTGCGTCGAAAGCCGCGGCTCGACGATGTCCTTGCTGCGGTCGCACTTGCCAACCGGCACCACGTAGTCCTTCATCCCCGCCAACAGCCCGCGCTGCTGGAGATCGGCGACCACGCGCTCGCGCGCCTCGAAGCGGTCGAGCCCGGCGTACGGGCCGGCGTTCTGGTTCATGTGCGCGGTCTCGTCCATGATGTCGATCTGCGGCAGGTTGTGGCGCAGGCCTGCCTGGAAGTCATTGGGATCGTGTGCCGGCGTTACCTTCACCGCGCCGGTGCCGAACTCCGGCTGCGCCAGCTCGTCGAGGATGATGGGAATCTCGCGTTCCATCAGCGGCAGCATCACCCGCTTGCCGTGCAGATGCGTGTAACGGCCGTCACGCGGATTGACGGCCACCGCCGTGTCGCCCAGCATCGTCTCCGGCCGCGTAGTCGCGACGGTGATGAACTCGTTCGTCCCAACAACCGGATACTTGATCTCGTAGAGCTTGCCCGGTGTCTCCTCGTGTATGACTTCCAGATCGGAGATAGCGGTCAGGCATCCCGGGCACCAGTTGACGATGTACTTCCCGCGATAGATCAGCCCTTCTTCATACAGCCGGACGAAGACTTCGCGCACGGCGCGCGACAGGTTCTCGTCCATGGTGAAGTACTCGCGCGACCAGTCGACCGAATCGCCCACCCGCTTCATCTGCTCGGCGATCGCCCCGCCGTAATGCCGCTTCCACTCCCAGACGCGCTCGACGAAGGCCTCGCGCCCCATCTGCCGGCGCTGCTTGCCCTCGCTGGCGAGCTGGCGCTCCACCATCATCTGCGTGGCGATGCCGGCGTGGTCTGTGCCCGGCAGCCACTCGGTGGCAAAGCCGCGCATGCGATGCCAGCGCGCCATGATGTCCATCTGCGTGTGGTTGAGCATGTGCCCCATGTGCAGACGGCCAGTCACGTTGGGCGGCGGCAGTTGCATGCAGAACACCCGGGTGCCCCATCCTTGGCCGGTTTTGCCACGGGTGGGGATTTTGGATGTCGGCACTTCGAACAGCCGCTCTTTGACCCAATACTCGGCCCAGCGCGCCTCGATGGCGCTCGGATCGTAGGCTTTAGGAAGCTCGTGGGGCATCAGTGTCGATTTTAGTGTGAAGACTAAAACTTGATGGTACAGGCGAGAGGGAAAAAGGGTCAATCTATCGAACACTTGAGTATGGTAGTAATTTTTCATACCATAAGACACATGGCAATGAGAGCAGTCAAGAAGACGATTTCCTTACCTTCCGATCTGGCACGGGAACTGGAGGCCCAGGCGCGCGCTGAGCGGAAGACGGTCAGCGGGGTCATCCAGGAAGCGCTGTGGCGGGCGAGGCGGCAGCGGCTCCGCAAGGAGCTGCACCAGATGCAGAACTACTGGAGCCGCAAGGCCAAAGAAAAAGGCATCCTCTCCGAACGCGACCTGGAGCGCTACCTCGCCAAGTGAGAGTCGTCTTCGATACGAACGTCTTCGTGTCGGCGCTCGTTCTGCCCGGCGGCAGGGCGGCGGAGGCTCTAACTCGCGTGGTTGAAGGCAAAGATTGTCTGCTTCTTTCCAAACCTATTCTGGATGAGCTTCTTGGCGTACTGGCCCGCAAGTTCAGCCGCGACCGCGAAGAACTGTCGCGCGTGGCTGTCTGGCTGGAAGAGTTGGCCGAGTGGGTGCGGCCCACCCGCCGCGTAACGGCGGCTGCCGATGAGGCCGATAACCGCATTCTGGAATGCGCCTCCGCCGGCCGAGCCGACGCCATCGTCACCGGCGACAAGGCCTTGCTTCAGTTGAAGAGCTTCGAAGGTATCCATATCCTGACGCAAGGGCAACAACTACAATTACACCATCAAGGCCGAATTCACCGACACCAAGGGCACAGGCACCAGGAATGAAGGCGCCGGAGAGTTGGGCCGTCCCTGCAGCTTTGAGTTCACCAAGCAGCCGGACGCGCCCCCAACCCCTCAGCAATAGACTGGCGGGCAGCCAGCACAACGCATAGCCACACGCCCCAGGGGCAGTTGACGAAAACCCCGCCCAAGAAAAACACCCGGTTGCGAGCACCGGGCAGCGACCCGATAAGGCTGCGTGTTGACAGGATGCGAGTTGCAGGAGTAGAAAGCTCCCTGTTTTCAAGAATCCAACATTGGAGACGCACATGCACCGACTGTTTTTCCTGACATGCCTATTGTGTCTTGCCACACCAGCGGTCCTGGCACAAGACGTGTTGACGGTGGCCGGAGGGCCGGAGACCCACAAAGTCGTACTCGAGAATGACCAGGTTCGTATGCTGGACGTTCGCATACCACCCGGACAAAAGGTCGCGATGCATTCGCATCCGCCGAATACCGTCTATTACATAACCGATTGCAAGTTAAAGGTCACCAGTGCCGACGGCAAAACCACGGTGGCCGAGCCCAAAGCCGGCACGGCGGGCTATCGCGGGGAGACGAAGCACGCGGCAGAAAACGTGGGCACGAGTGAGTGTCATCTTGTGCAGACGGAATTAAAGGAAAAGAAGTAAGAGGGCGAGTGCCCTACACGAGCATCTTTTGCTCGTGCGGGATTCTGAGAGGGCTCAGCGAACGTCCGCGCGGATTCCAGAACCAAGATCCTTCGTCGCGCTCAGTCGCGCTGGCGCTCCCCTACGCTTCCTCAGGATGACAATTTAATTTTCTTCGACCCGCCACCCAGCGCGTTGGGGCAGTCGACGAAAACCCCACCCGAGCAAAGCAAGCTCGGGTGGAGCCTCTATCCTCACCTTCGATGTCACCACCGCTTACTTCGGCGCGGGGGTAGCGAGCGGCTTGCCTCTCTCAATGATGTAGGTCGACAAAACCTTCACGGGCTTGGTGCTGCTGGTGTTGTGCAACTCATGCGGCGTCCCGGCCGGGATCTCGAAAGAGTCCCCTGCCTTGACGCGTCGTTCCGGCTGGCCTTCGATCTTGAGATCGCCCTCGCCCTCCAGAATGTAGGCCGTCTCAAGGCCGGGATGGGTATGGCGGGCGGCCGTCATGCCGGGCTCGACCTCCGCGATGGCGGTAATGGTCGTGTAGTGATCAGGGAATTCGACAGTCTGCAGCACGGTTCGTTTGATCCCCTGAGCGAACGCGGCCGAGCTGACCAGAGTGAGGGCCAGAACACCGCAGCAAAACGCCAGTTTCTTGGACATATCCTTTCCTCCTACCAGCGATTCCTTCCGAAACCGACCTGGAAGTTCCGTCTTTTTGCGCCCCGATTTTAGCCGAAATAATCTTCCCCGGCTGGAAAGGCAGCGGAAAGTGAAGACCTTCGCCGGAGATGCTACGGTGGATGGCGTGTGTCTCCACATCATCGTCCACGCCAACGAAAAAAGAGGGCGGCCGTTAACGCCGCCCTCCTGGTTCCAACTTCGGACTTGGCTACCGGTTCTTGTTCTCCAGCTCGCGCGCAACGGCGGCGATCAGTTCCGGCTTAAGCCGCTCCAGCGCTTCTTCCACGATGCGGGCGATACGCAACGGATCAGCCGCGACTTCGTTCACCGCCGGGACAGTAATCTGTGGCACAAACTCGGAGGCTGCGGCAGCGTAGGGTTCGAGATCCGGCTGGGGCGCTGGCTCGGCGGCCGGCGGCGCTTCGGTGGCCGGCATATCTTCGGCAGGCACATCAGCGCGACCGTAGGGATCCGGGTTGCCCAGTCCGGCCACCTCGGCTGGGGCAGCGTAGGGATTAGGTTCGAACTCCGGCAGGATTTCCGCTCCCGCCGGCCCGGAGTTCTCGCTGCCAGGATGGGCGTCAGACGCTGACGGCCCTGCGACTTCCCAACCCTGGAAAGGCGCCTCCGCGCTTACTGCCGGAGTTGTTGGCAGTTCAGACGCCAGCAACTCGTCGGTCATCCCTCCCTGCTGCATCTGCTGGTGCAGGGAGATGGCCGACTCGGTTGGCTCAATCTCCATTTCTTCCGCAACCCACACTGGCCCGGGAGCCGCGAACTCTGCTGAGGAAGGCGCTGCTACCGCAGGCTCCGGCGCGGGTTTCTCGGTTTCCCAGGAACTCTCGCTTACGCTCGCAGGCAGTGGCTCGTCCCAGGATGCGAGCTCGGGCAAAACGTCCGCCGGCTGAACGCTGACGCTCTCGAACTTTGGCTCGGGCTGCACCTGGTCCAATCGCTCGACCGTGAACGCCGACGGGCTGCTGACCTCGAAGGCGGCGGAACTCGCTTCCACTGCCGGCCCGGCGGAATGATCGGCCTCCAGTTCGTCCACAAGTTCGAGGGGCTCTTCGATCTGGAAGTCGTGGGCAATGGTGGTGCCGGGTTCAGCAGCCGCTTGCTGCGCAGGCTCTGGTGCGGCGGGAACCGCGGCAGTGAACCTTTCGAACTCCTCGGCCGGCGCGGCCACTGCGGGGGGCTTGACCGCCGGAGCGGCGGAGGGCTCCATCTCGAATACGCCGGATAAGCCGCTGGCGGAGGCCATGCGCACGCCGGGATCGATCTCGACCGGCGCCGCTTCACGTTCCACTTCGAATTCGATGGGCGGCCCTGCGGATTGCGCCGCCGCCGGAGCGGGCAGCGTCGCCGGCTCTTGCTCTTCGTTGGGAAGCAAATACATCCCGCTCACCGGTTCGGAGGCAATCTCCTCCGGGACTTCCACGGTGTGATGCTGCACCTCAGGCTCGGGTTCAACCGGAGCAGGCGTGGGCTCGGCGATCCTCGGCGGCGCGCTCTCCGTCGGCTGGCGTTTCGGCCGCGGGGCGGGAGCGAGGTTCTCCACCAGTTTCTTCACCACCGCTATCAGTTCGGTGGCTTCGAAGGGCTTGACGATCAAACCGTCGGCGCCTACGCGATTGGCTTCCTCGGGCTTGAACGCTTCCATCTTTCCGACCGTCAGCACGATCGGAGTCCGGGCAGTCTCGCGGCTGTTGCGCAGGCGCTCACACAGCTCCAGGCCAGAATAGCCGGGCATATAGACGTCGAGCACCACCAGGTCAGGCTGGTCGGAGACGATCTTCTTCATCGCCTGCGCCCCGTTGCTGACCGCGATCACCTCGTAACCAGCATCGGCGAGGATCTTCTTCCCCATGTTCTGTGCGGTTAAACTGTCGTCGGCCAAGACAATCTTTAAAGACACGTATTTTCCTTTGGGGGAGACAAATCTCGTCCCAAAGTACTTTCATTGGCTCCGCAAGTCAACGAAACATGCACCTCAGTAACGTGACCTTCGGGGTCACTTGGGCTGTGTTTTGTTGGGATTGCAGAAAGCCGGCGCAGCGCCCCCGTGCTCACGCTCTTAGAAGATAAGCAGCTTTTTCTTCTTCTTCTTAGCCTTGCTCGAGGATTGCGCGTCGTTCGATCCCTTGGTTGAGGAACTGGACGAGCCCTGCTGGGCGTTGGCGCTGGACGAATCGCTGCTCGCCTCATTTACCTGCGCGGGGGCAGGTTGGGGAACTTGTGTGGGAGGTTGGGCAGCCTCGCCCACGGGCTTCAGTTCGGGAATAGCGGTGTCGGCGGGGCTGGGACTCTCGCCCGCCGCGCGGGGAACCGGCTGATTTGCCGGAGGCGGCGCGCCGGCGCCAACCGGCTGAACCGTCAAGGCGCTGGTCCCGCCGGTGGAAGGCCTGGTCACGGCTCGCTGCGCTTCACGGGCGACATCGGGTGCACTGGTCTCCCGCGGCGGCACCAACGTCGGCTCGCCCACCTTCGCCGCCTGCGAAACATTCGGCCGGCGATGGAAGTTGACCATCAGCCGGCTGAAAGTGTTTCCCATCTCACGCCGGCTCTGCTCCTCCTGCTGATTCCGCGCCAGGGCCTCTGGCGTAGCCTTGGGGACGGGCCGATGCATCGCTTCCAGGCGCGCCCGGGCGTCCTTGGCGCGGCCCATCGCCGGATAGCGGGTCAGAATGCGGCTGTACGCATCCGCCGCCTCGTCTTCAAAATACTTCATCTCCTTCGCCCTAACGGCCTCGTCCTTCAGCGCGCGAACGCGGTCCGCCAGACGCTCGTTGGCTTGCCCCAGCAGATAGAGGGTGTCATCGGCGCCGCTATAGAGGGGATAGGTATCGACCAGCGACTTGAAGCGCGCGATCGCCGCCGCCCACGATTCCTTCACATAGTAGAAGTGCCCGATGCGGAACTCGCGCTCGGCCAGCACCTCCTGCACCTCGCGCAGACGCTGCTTGGCTTCCGGCACCAGCTTGCTGTCGGGAAACTGCTGGATGAGTTGCTTGTACTCTTCCTCGGCGCGCTTGGCGTGGGTGAAGTCGCGGTCCGGCTTCTCCATCTGCCGGAAATGGATGTTGGCCACCTTCAGCTGCGCCTCGGCCGCTTCCGGCATGTTGGGGAAGAAGGTAATGAAGTCTTTGTATTCGATCTCCGCCTGCGCCAGGCCGGCCGAGCCGCCTTCCGCGTACCAGGAATCGCCCACCGCCAGCTTGGCGCGGGCCACGTACTCGGAATCCGGATAGGTGTTGATCATGGTCTGCAGCGAGAGCCGGGCCACGTCGTAGCGGCCGTGCTGCATGGCGTCCATGGCGCGGTCAAACAGCACCTTGTCGGGCTGCGCCGAGTTCACGTTGGCAATGGGATTGGTGACTTTCTTGTTCTTGTGGGAGCAGGAGACCGCCAACAGCACCACGGCCAGCAGCAGAGTCGTAGATAAAGCCCGTCGGATCATGAAAAACCTCAATCTATAGGTGGCAGGACGCAGGGTGCAGGAAGCAGAAATGCAAAATTACCTTTTTTCCTGCCTCCTGCTTCCTGCCTCCTGCCCGCGGCTACGCTGGACGAAAAAACCTAAACCTTCTGCAGCGTCGCTTCGTGCGCTGCCTTCAGCAGTCGCTCCGCGTTCTCCTTCGGATTGCCCTGGCCGAACACTGCGCTGCCCGCCACCAGGATTTCCGCCCCGGCGCGCACCACATCGCTCACCGTATCGAGCGCAATGCCGCCATCCACCTCGATGCGGAAGTTCAGTCCCTTGGCGTTGCGCATGGTAACCAGTTTGCGAATCTTCTCTACCGAGCCGGGAATAAACTTCTGCCCGCCAAAACCTGGATTCACCGACATCACCAGTACGTGGTCTACCATGTCGAGCACTTCGCCCAGCGTCTGCACCGGCGTGGCCGGATTGATGACCACGCCCACGTTGCATCCGTGGATGCGAACCAGGTCGAGGCTGCGGTTCAGGTGGCGCGTGGCCTCCTGATGGACGGAAATCCAATCCGCGCCCGCGTCGGCAAACGCCGGGATGTACTGGTCCGGATTTTCGATCATCAGGTGGACATCGAGCGGCAGCTCGGTCGCCTTGCGCAGCGAAGCCACCACTGGCGGCCCGATGGTGATGTTGGGGACAAAATGGCCGTCCATCACGTCCACGTGCAGAACGGTCGCCCCGCCCTCCACGGCCAGGGTCACTTCGTCCGCCAGACGTGCGAAATCCGCGGACAATATCGAGGGTGCCAGTTCGATCAAGTGGAACTCTCAGGAGACCAAAACTGTGGAAATTGTAACACGCAGGCGGGACCCGCTTTGCCTTGTTGAGCTTCCGCCACATGAACAGGAAGGTTGCGAAGGACAGATGAAAATTCAAACGGTCGAGAATCAGAGGCCCGGAGGGCCGGCATAAATTAGCCCAGGGCGGGAGCCCTGGGTAGGCGATAAATAAGGACCCGAGCCCCGTAGGGGCGGCACAAGAGGCTAGAACACCTCGTCCTCGTTGCCCAACGGCGGGCCGATGGATTTCGCCGCCGCGCCCCGCGCTCGGGGCGCTTTCTTGAAGGTTACGTCGAGCGTGCGCGGATATTCGATCTCTTTGCCCGCCAGCAGTTCACCCACAGTCACGAGCTGCAAGCGGGGATACTTCTTGCCGAACGGTGAATCATAGTCCATACGATTTCGTTCCTGAAATACTGTGGCCCAAATACCGCGTCCATCAGCATCTTCAAATAGTGGCTT
>Ga0335081_10021379_pt1 | contig 10479 bp, 10 predicted proteins | sample Lox_Sample_35_FD_206713 | JGI IMG/M metagenome (GOLD analysis project Ga0335081, IMG submission 206713) | Soil microbial communities from Loxahatchee National Wildlife Refuge, Florida, United States - Lox_Sample_3.5 | ecosystem: Environmental > Terrestrial > Soil > Wetlands | place: USA...
TCCGCGGTCCGGCTGGCCGGCGCCGCTGGGGCCTGCTTGCGCTGCGTCTTTGCGTGGTGCGGGAAGGCCGCGTTGATGGCGGCGCCGTTGTGGCCGGCGGGCTGGGGGCCGCCGCTGTCGGCCTGCGCTCCGGCCGCCGTCCCGGGGCGGTGCGGCGGCGGGGGTTACCGGCATCGGCGGGGGCCGGGCAGGTACGGCGGCGGGAGGCGGTCAGCGCGCTCCGGTATGCGCTGGCATCGGCGGGCGGGCCGGGGCGGCGCCGCGCGGGCGCGGCGGGTGGTTGTTCATCTGGCCGGCTCCCGTCGTCTGCCCTGGCGGTGATGTGGTCATACGCACCCGTCGCCCCGCCACGGAGCGGTTCCCTGGGTGGCGTAGAGGCGCTGGAACGCCGCGTGCTGGGTGGCCACCGGCGCGTTCTCTGGTAGCCCGCTGAAGCCGATGGATGCCCAGGTCGAGGGCATGAAGCCGTACAGGCCGCCGGCGCCGGAGGCCGGGTTGACGGCGCGCGGGTTGCCGCTGCTTTCGTGGCTGATCACGCACGCCTCGAAGCTGCCGTCCGTGTAGAACGCGGGCCGGGTGTAGGCGTCCAGCACGATGGTGCCCGGGCGGCTGGGGGCGGCGGTGGCCTGCCGGGCGGAGCTGGCCACGGTGGCGTGTCCGGTGGCGGAGGGCACCGCGGTCGCGCTGGTCGCTGCGCCGGCGGCGACAGCGCCGACGGCCAGGGCTGCGCCTGCTGCCGCGATCGCGAATGCGGAGAGCTTATGGCTGGGTGTCCTCTTCCTGGACATAGTGGAACCTTTCCAATTGCGCACGTGATGTGCTGCTGCTTCCACCCATTTGACATATGCCCTCCGCCAGCGGGAGCCGCGGCTAAGGCATCGGCGTGCGGGATGTGTCACGGATCACGGTGACTGGGTCTCTTTGAAAACCATCTCCGCACGCTGGGTGCTGCAACTACAACGATGCCAAATTTCCGCCAGAAAGCTACCTGAAAGGGAGTAGTATGGGTATGGTCAGAATCATACCCACATGATCATCCGCGGGGAACCCGCTGCCACGTGTATGTTTGGCGGCCGGAACGCGGCACGTTCCGCGGGACGTTATAAACTTCACAATATGACAGATTGGCTAAAAGGGCGCACCCTGCGTAGTGACCGTGCGGCCACCGGGGCCGGCTGTAACGGAACAGTCACAGCATGACAACTGTGCAGGTGGCCTTTCGCCCCGGGATGCGGAACAACGGCCGCCCGGCGGCCGGCGGCTGATACGGGCAGCCGGCCGGAAAACTGGACCGGACAGCCAGCCTGTGCCACACGTCACCCTATTCAGCGCCTCCCATACCAGCGAACCTGAACTGCCAATCGCCGCGCGTCCAGCCCAGGAAACCCACGGTTGCCTTGGTGTACTGTCACCACGACCTCGGCCTGCTCCTGCGCAGCGCGACCGGGCGGTGATTGGCCGCCCCGCGGCGACAATGACTTCGCGACCTCCGCACGACACCTGCCCCTGTCACGTTCAAGGTGACGCATTCCACTTACCTGGCGCACCGCAGGTCAAAGAGGGTTTACGAGTGCCTCCCGATGTCGGCAAGGTCTCACTCAATCTGTCGCACCGCAGGTCAGCGAACCCGCTCTCTGCGCCGGATCGATTGAGCCAGGACAACACCTCCCCGATGTACGGGAAGGGACTGTTTACGACGCGCCGCAAGTCGATTGACCCCGGCCCGGTCACTGCTGGCGATGGCCCTGCTTATCCGGCGTCCTGGCCCGACCATGGACGAAAGCGCCGGCCTGTTCGCCGCGATCATGGGAGCTCCGATGAAATGCTCCCCGGTGACCTCCTTTACCGGCTAGCCCACGCACGTATGACCATGGCAGCTACGCCCAGCGCCACGGCGCCCCAGATAAGCGCACCCCACGGTACTCCGGCGCTGTTCTTCACCTGCGTTACCGCGTGCCCCGCCGCGCGAGTGGCTCGCGCCGTCGCTCCCGATGCGGCGCCAGCAGCTGCATGCCCGGCAACCGGGTAAACGACATGGCTGAGCAGCCATGGCCAGACCTTGTAAGCGGCTAATCCGAGCACGAACGCGATGGCTGCGCCCATCATTTAGTCCCTCTCTGCTGTACTGAGGTTCAGTCGCCCGGTGGCCCGCGTCGACCGGCCCCGCGTGGCCGGCGCCCTTGACCATGCCACGGCGTCCTCTGGTATCGACCAGGCGGTTGGGCACTGCTCGTGCCTAAGCGTCGGATAAGCCTGCCGGGGTGGCAAGGCGGCTTGGGGCGGGCATCCCGCGCAGTTGCTGACCTCGCGCGCCAGCACGCTCGCGAGTTCTCGGCCAGGACCCAGCTCGGCGGCGTGGGAAAGAGCGGTGACGATGCCGCCGCTGCGGTCCAGGACCTCGCGCACGGCAGCCATCCACGCCTGGTGGGACGGCCAGTGGGGCATAGGTGGAAGGTTACCCGCCGAGCGCATACCCGCAGGTGACGTCTGCGTCGCACGCATCTCCGAGTGCGCCGTGCGCTTCCTGCGATACGCAAGAGGGCGCCACCGGCCTGACCTCCACGCTGGACTGCACTCGGCATGCCTGGCGCCGAGCCCGAAGGGCCGCTGCAACTGACAAGCGGCGCGCGTGTCCCACGGCAATTTCCGCGCTGATCACACTGCGTAGCAGACGGCGTGGTCGTGGACCGCGACGGGTTCTCGCCGACGCATGCCAGTGCCTTACCTCCGGGCGGTTATGCCTGGGGAGCACAGCGTAAAAGGTAGGGCCCAATACAATTCCCAGAAAGGCTTGGACGATGTCAATATCGGCCGAAACTCGCCCCTTCCAACGGCTGAAATTTGGCCCCCTCCTTGCCCGGGTCTGGTTACGGTTGGTTGTCGTCGGTCATGGTGGCCGCGCGGACGCGGCCGAGGGGCTTGTTGCTGATGGTTGCCTACAACCTCACCGTGTCAGCCAGCCCGAGTGCGCGCACAATCTGCCGTAACCCGGATGCCAGGCTGTCGTGACCAGTTGGGCGTACTCGATTTGCCCGGCGGGGTGGGCGATGGGACGGCAGAGGTGCCGGCCCTTGGCTTCGGCGACGGCGCGGGCATGGGCGGCCCGCTCGCCGGCGAACGTGCGTTCCATCTCGGCGAACAGGGCGATGAGCAGGAACGCGATGCGGCTCATCCCGTCGGTGGTGGCGTCGACCGGGATCGGGCCGGCCAGCGACCGCACGCTGATGCCTTTGCCCGACAGCTCGGTGTTAGCCTTGGCCCCCAGACAGTGGCTGAGGCTTTAGTCAGTCCGGCGGCCGTTCGTGAGCTTTGCAAATCCGAATGGAGCGGCAGCTAAATCCGGATGGAGAGGGAAGCGCGTGTCCGTGCAACCAGTAGCGATGTCGCAGGAGGAGTTGGCAGCCGTCTACCGCGACTTGCACGCGAACCCCGAGTTGTCGTTCCAGGAGACCCGCACCGCAGCGATCGTGGCAGACCGCTTAGCGGCGTGGGGCTACGAAGTGACCACGGGCGTTGGCCGCACGGGCGTCGTCGGGATCCTGGACAACGGGCCCGGGCCAACCGCGTTGTTGCGCGCCGATATGGACGCCCTGCCGGTGCTGGAGCAGACGGGTCTTAGCTATGCCAGCACACTCAGGGGAACTGACCGCACCGGCAATGACGTGCCGGTCATGCATGCGTGCGGTCACGATGTGCACGTGACCTGCTTGTTAGGCGCGGCTGCAAAGCTGGCAGCCGGTCGCGAGCGGTACCGCGGACGGTTGATGCTGGTGTTCCAGCCCGCCGAGGAGTTGGGCGCCGGGGCGAAGGCTATGGTTGAGGACGGCCTGTTCAACCGATTCGGTCGTCCTGATGTAGTGCTCGGTCAGCATGTCGGACCCCTGGCGGCTGGCCTGCTGGCCATCCGCGCCGGGTTGGTTTCCGCGGCCAGTGACTCGCTGACGATAACGCTGCATGGCCGGGGGGCACACGGTTCGCGCCCCGAGAGGTCCGTCGACCCGGTGGTCATGGCCGCAGCCACCGTCATGCGGCTCCAAACGATCGTGTCGCGTGAGATAGCTGGCACCGAGACTGCTGTCGTGACGATCGGCTCGATGCACGCCGGCACGAAGGAGAACATCATCCCAGACGACGCCGAACTGCGGCTTACCGTCCGAACGTTCGACCCGAAGGTCCGGGAACGCACGCTGGCGGCGATCGAGCGGATTGCCCGAGCCGAGGCAGATGCTTCCGGAGCCCCGGAACCGGCCGAGGTCGAACACACTTCCTACATCCCGCCGCTGATCAACGATGACGAAGGGGTCGCTCGCACGCGTGCGGCGTTCGAGGACTGGGTCGGACCGCAACGGGTGATCGATCCCGGTGTCCGGACCGGAAGCGAGGATGTCGGCATACTCGCCGTTGCCGCCGACGCGCCGTGCGTATTCTGGGGCCTCGGCGGCGCGGACCCAGAACTCTTCGCTGCCGCGACGTCTGAGCAGGAGCTCATCGAAGTCGTCCGCACCCTCCCGGGCAACCACTCCCCGCTCTACGCGCCGGTCGTCACACCCACACTCTCCATGGGCGTCGAGGCATTCCTCACCGCCGTGCGTACCTGGCTGCCGGCGGGCACCACGGCATAGCCCGGTCAGGGGAGCGCGCCGACCGCATCAGCGCACCGAACAAGCCCGAAGCGGACAGCCTCGAGGCGGTCCACCGACGCGGTCTACAACCCGATCATGGATCGCGGGTGGGCCCCGAAGGTCGGGGCCTTCACCCAGCACTCCACCGAGGTGCTCGACCCTTCGCTGCTGATGATGCCGCCGCAGGGCTTTGTGGGGAACGCCGCGCAGCCGCTGCGGGCCAAGACGCCGGTAGCAACCCGACGGCCCATCGCGGCCCGACCTGCGCCACGTCCGTTGGGGGGTCGGGGGCCTGCCCGAGCTTCCGGTGATCTGCGGCAAGCTCGCCGCCGCCCTGCTGGGGAACCCGGCTCAGGACCCGTTACGGCGATGGCTGACCGGTGGTTGTCGGGCCGCGCCGGGATCTGCGGCGGTGGCGTCTGGCGCCAGGCCCCATGTCTTGGCCTGGCGCTGGACGGCCTCCCTGGCTCGCCGCAATTGCTCGGCAGCAAGACGCCGCTCGGCCCACGCTGCTTCGCGGCGCCGCAGGGCGTGCTCAATGGCGAGCAGCTCCTGGTCGCTGACCGGCAGAGCGTATGCCTCGCTGACCATGCGCGCCAGGTCGGCCCGGTAGTCGTGCCCGCGGGCGGCGAATGTCCCCGGGGTGACGTCCATCGCGTTCTTCACGTCCACCAGGGTGAGCACAAATGTGGTCAGCGGATACCAGGACGCCAGGGGCGATACCCCGGGTGGCCTGCTGGCGGCTGGGCCGAGCCAGCCGGGCTGTTGGACGGCGAGGGCGGGTTCGAACCGGGTGATGGGGTCCTCATGGTGGGACAGCAGCACATACCGGCGGCGGGCGCGGTCTTCCGCGGGGAGCGCGAGCCACTCCTGGTATGAGGCGACCTCGGCGACCTCGCCGTCCGGGTCAGTGCGTTGCGGATCGAGGCGCCACTGTTTGGCCCAGTTGCTTTCCGCTGGGGTGCCCAGGAACAAGGCCCGGTCCATCCCGACGCGGTGCAGCCCCGACACGCCCTCGTGCAGGAACGCGTCCTGCATGGTGTGCGCGCCCAGGGATTCGCCGAAGCCGACCAGGCAGGGCCGGTGGCCCTCCGGCAGGCCCCTGATCCGCCATTCGAGGGCGTGCAGCAGCGCCCGGTTCTGCTCGCGGCCCATCGCGACCCGGTCCAGCGACAGGAACGACGGGCGCAGGGAGTATTGCAGCGCGACCGTGGCGCAGTCACCGCGGGTGAGGTACTCGAGCGTCTCGGTCGCGACGTAGTTGACGTAGCCGCTGCCGGTGGGAGACGCGACGCACAGCACCGACCGCTCAAACGCGCCGAGGCGGGCCAGGTCCTCCATTACCAGGTCGACCCGCACGTCCGCGGTCTGCCCGGACGCCAGGCCCGCGAACGCACGTACGGGTGCCTTCACCTTCCCTACCGGCGCCCCGGTGACGTCAGCGATCTCTTGCCTGGTGAGGGCCAGGTTGACGAACCGGACGCCCTCGCGTGACAGGCTCGGCCAGGCGACCGCCGACGCGGGGCCGCCGCTGACGGTCACGGCGTCCGGCGCGGTGGTGTAGGCGGCATCGATCGCGGACCCGCCGGTTTCCGCGCGGCGGTTGAGGTATTCCACAGCGGCGGCCAGCCCGGCCACGGTCGCGCCGAGCGCCGCGGTGTGGCCCGCCATTGCGGCGACAGGGCCAGCGCCGGGGGCGGCCCGGCGTATCCCGGCCGCCAGGCCGCGGGCGAACCCGCCCTCGAGGAGGGCCATCCCATGGAGCCCTCCGCTGACCGCGGCGCCGAGCAGCAACGATTTGGCCACCGGCGGCAGTGGCGGCAGTTGCGCCGCGGTGTTCCCGCCGGCAGCCTCACCGGTGATCGGATCGGTGGGAGGCGGGGTCCGCGCCGCCTCGGTTTTTTCGCCCGCGTGGTAGCAGTGGATCTGCCACGCGGCGAGCGCGGCGCCGGTCAGCAGGCCACCTGCTGCCGCGATCACTCGCAGGCCCGGCCTGCGGCCACCCACGGCAGCGTCCACGGCCGCCACCGCCGACAGTGCCGCCCCGGCGAGCGAGACCCGCGAGGCCCGCCGGCCCGCCGTCCGCAGCATCGCCCGGCGCACCGGCTCGCCCGGCTGCGGCGCCAGCGCGCGCTCGGCTGCCGCGCCCGCCGCGGCGACGCCGGCGCCCACGGCTGCCTGGGCGGCGAAGCTTCGCACTCGGCCCGATGGTGTCCCATCATCGCCCGCGATCAGCCGGGCAAGCGCAGCGCAGGCCGATTGCGACGTCATCACGAGCCCGTGCTGCGTCGCGGCGACGATCCCGGTCGCCAGCGCCTGATCCAGGCCAGCCCGGGGGAGCAGACCCGGGCCGAAGCTCGTCCCGGCCATCGAGGTTGACGCAAGCGCCGCCGTCCGCTCCACCGTGTCGCCGCCGGCCAGCAAGCTCGTGGCCCGCCGCGCGGCTCCTCCAAGATCCATACTTGCCCCCAGTCGTCCGACGGCGGCCAACCCTGGCCACCGGCAGGGCCCCACCTCAAATCGTCCCGGGCACATGCACGCGTGTCGGGTCGATTGCCTGACTTTGTTGGGATGCCCCCGGGCTCGCCTCGTGAAAATGGGCCCTAAGGCCTTTCACCTGGCGTGCCCGCGGCCAAACCGATCGCGATCGACGCCCGCAGCGGCCCACCAGCGCCGGAACACGCAACCCCGGCTGCGCCAGGCTGCAGGGCTGCCGTCCACGTGGACGGCGGTAGCAGTGCTGGCGCGGCCGGGCCCAGCGCTGGCGCGGCGGGGCCCAGCGCTGGTGCCGTGATCGACGCGGTGACCGGCCCGCTAACGCGCGGCATCAAAGACAAGGGCCTCAAGCAACTTGGCGACGCGCCTGCCAAGAGCGAGGCAGGCCAGATCGCTGTCAACGGCGTACATGGCCGACCAGATCGCGGCCAGCGACCAGGCCTAGAACCGGTACGTCCCGAAGAAGATCGACGCGCATACCGCCGAACCCGCCCGCCAGGTCAAGGCCACGGAGAAGGCCAGCTGACGCAACGCGGCGAGCTCCGACAGTGTAGCCGACCGTCCCACGGACGGCACCGGCCGACGCTGCTCGGGCGTGTCCCAGCCCAACGAGCCATGCCAGCGCTAACTGCGGAATCAAGGCAAGCTCACGCAGGGACCTGCGGTCAGGATGCCGGCCGGCGCGACCCGCTACACCAATGCATGAGGACCGATGGCTTAACGCCAGATGCCGCTGGTCAGGTGCGCTGTGAGGTTGCGCTGTGGAGCGAGCTACCCGCCACATTACGTCAAACTTGACTCGATCTTCGCGTCTTCGGCCGCCCACGTTACCTAGTTCCGGGCGGCCCGGCGCCCCGCGCGTGGCCGACCGGCCTCAGCCGACTCGCCACCCAGGCCATGGGCGACCCGGCCGGCCACCAGCGCCGCATCGTTGAGCGCCGCGTGCGCGAGCAGCGCGGCGACGACGCTGCCCGACCGCAGGCGCAGCCAGGCAAAGGTCGCACCGCCGGCGGCGGTGACCGCGACGTTGCCAGCGACAAAGACGGCCTGGCGCAGCGGGCGCTGCGCCAGCTGGCGGTGCAGCGCGGTTCCGCTCATGGTTGACAGCGTCGGCAGGATGTGCGACAGGCCGAACAGCACGCTCGACCACGCCACCGCGCGGGCCACCGGGCCATGCCCCAGCCACAGGCCGAGCAGCGCCGACCGGTAGGTAAGTTCCTCCGGCGGCACCGCGGCGAAAGTGATCCGGGCCAGCTCACCAGCAAGATCACCCCAGCCCCCGGCCGCGGCAGCCCGTTCGTCGAGGAAGAACCGCCGCGTGGCCGGCAACCTCGCCCCGGCGAAAACGGCAGCCGCCGCGGCCCCAGCCGCTGTCGCGCCAGCGCGGACGCCGCTGCCGAGCTCACTTCGGCCGAGCCCCAGCTCCGCCCAGGAGACGTCAGCGGCGCGGGCGATCCCCACCAACGCCACCGCTGCGGTGAACCGCACCGCCGTACGGGCAACCGGGCGGCTGAGACGATGGGCCAGCACCTCGTGCGCCCCCGCGACCAGAACGGCCGCGATCGGCGCACGGACCCGTGCGGCGCTCACGGCGGCCGAGTCCTGCGCGGCGGCCGCGGCCGCGCCCCGGCGCTGGACCTGGCGCATTCGTGCGTCGTTGTTCGTCGGCACCCCACTCCGTCGTATGTGGCACTGCGTCCTCTGTGGCCGCACTGCGTCCTATGCGGCCACCTTCAGCCTTCGGCTCCCGGCCTCGGAATCGTCACCCGCCACGGGTGACCTGCCTGCCGCGTCGCGGACTGCAGGGGCCGGGACCATGACCGCATAGTCTCTGTCCGTCAGAACGTGGCCCGCTTACTGTATCGCTCGTGATCAAAGGCAGCTGTCACACGCGTTTGGCGGGGATGCGGGACGCCTTGGCCGCGAACGTCGCCAGGCACGTCTGGCGCCGCAGCATCGGCAAGAGGCATTGCTAGATTCGCCTGCATGTTTGCAGGGAAGATGGCGGTGCCCGGTGTCCTAGATGGCCATCGGGGAGACTGGGGCGATGTCAGCCAAGCGGCGATGGATGCCACGGTCCTTCGCGCTGGCGTTCCTCGCCGCGCTGAACCCGAAGCTGCTCAGCGTTGACCTGCTGCTGATGGAAAACCAGCGGCCGGGTCTGACGTTCGGCAGCATCCTGCGTGCGGGCGGCTGCCCTGCCATCTTCTGACAATGGAGCAGCGAGATGTCTGGTTAGAGCCGTCTGGGAGGATCGAACTGATCAGATAGGACGTCGCATATGTCCCTGCAGGACCGGGGAGACCGCCAGGGCGGCATCGGCCCATTCGTGACCTTCGTCGACCACGTGGGCGAGGACGGCCTCGTGGTCCGCTGGGAATCCCGCCGCCACCGCAAGCACCCGAAGGGCATGTCGGCCGTCGGCTCGATGTGGTGGGCGCCTAAGGCCCGGGGATGGTGGATCGCCGTCCAGTTCGCGGTAGGGTCGCTGCTGTTCGCTCTCGGCGCGGTCCCCGGCTTTGCCAGCGCGGTCGGGGCCAGCTGGGATGCGGTGACCTTCTTCGTCGGTTCGCTGTTCTTCACCTCGGCTGCGTTTTTGACCTACCGGGAGGCGGTGGACGCCGCCCCGCAGGGACCGGGTCCCACCCGCCGGCGTTTCTTCGTCTTCCAGCCCGGCAGGATCGACTGGTGGGCGACGGCCGTGCAGCTTGCCGGAACCCTCTACTTCAACGTCAGCACCTTCAACGCGACGCGGGTGGACCTCACCGCCCAGGCCGCAAACCAGCACGTGTGGCGGCCCGATGCCGTTGGCTCGATCTGCTTCCTGGCCGCCAGTGCGCTGGCCTGGTTCGAGGTCTGCCACGGCTGGTTCGGCTGGCGCCCCCGGTCATGGTCATGGTGGATCACGTTGGCCAACCTGGTCGGGTCCGTGGCCTTCGGCGTGTCCGCGGTGGCTGGCTACATCAGCCCGGCGACCGGCCAGTTGCGAAACGCTGAGCGGTCGAACTTGGGCACTTTGATCGGTGCGGTGTGCTTCTTCGCCGGGGCGCTGCTCCTCCTGCCCGAACGCTCCGAGGAAGTCAGCACCAAGTGACGCCACCCGGCACCGGCGGCACCTGAATCGGCGGCGGAGAGCGAGGGACGCGATGTGGCGGCTGTTCGGGCTGACCGCGGGGCCACACCGGTCACGGCGACGTTGTGGCTGGTCGACGCGCCTGACTCGCTGCAGGTGCAGAGCCGTCGCAATGCCGACGGGAGCGGAATCGGGTTCTTGACCCCGTCGCGAGCACCCGTTCTGGATGAACAGCCAGAGCCGGCGACAGCGACGAGGCGTTCATCCACCAGGCCAAGCAGGCCCGGT
>Ga0335081_10021380_pt1 | contig 10479 bp, 8 predicted proteins | sample Lox_Sample_35_FD_206713 | JGI IMG/M metagenome (GOLD analysis project Ga0335081, IMG submission 206713) | Soil microbial communities from Loxahatchee National Wildlife Refuge, Florida, United States - Lox_Sample_3.5 | ecosystem: Environmental > Terrestrial > Soil > Wetlands | place: USA: Florida...
AGAAATCACAGTTAGCTTTACTTTGAAGATTACGGGCAGAAAAGTGTTCGACGTCTACAAGGATGTCTCACCCGCCACCACCAATCATATTTTTCGAAGTCAATTATAATATTTTACGGATATGCAAATCAGTATATGCCCGATTGCAAAAAGATGCGCCAATTTCATATTCTAATATTAAAAATGGGTTCAGGTGGAAGATTAAATCAAAGGAGACAATTAACTACCATATCATATAGGAGGTGTGTCATGGCAAAAGAAGAAGAAAAAAAGGACATTGTAAAATCGGAATCACGGCCCCTCATGCCCTTCAGGGATCTTGAAAAATGGTTTGAGGATATATTTCCCAGACCATTTGCTCCATTCAGTTTTCCCAGGTTTAGACTCGCCGCAGAAGAGATTATGCCCGATGTGGACATATTTCAGACTGACAAAGACGTGGTGTTGAAGGCGGAGCTTCCAGGGATGAAAAAAGAGGACATCGAAGTGACCTTAACGGCAGATACCGTCAGCATTTCTGGAGAGAAAAAGAAGGAAGATGAAGTCAAGAAGAAAGACTATTACAAATATGAGAGGTCCTATGGTTCCTTCTGCCGAACGTTCAGTCTTCCTGCGGAAGTCAAGGCCGACAAAGTGAAATCGACATTCAAGGATGGAGTTCTCGAGGTAATAATGCCCAAGAGTGAGGAAGCCAAGAAAAAGGAAGTAAAGGTTAAAGTCGAATAAAAAGATTACAGGCTCGCCCTCCCTCATTTTAGCAAAGGCGGACGAGCCTGTAACAAAATGACACCTGAAATGTATTTACTGAAAAACACCTATAGTTGAAGCTGACATATGCAAAATTGACCAGGGAGGTCATGAAAATGATGCAAGATAGGACAGAAGAATGCCACTGCGATAAATGTGGAAATGAAGCAGAGATGACCATAACCTGTCAAATGATCGAAATGGTGGATCGATCCGGCGCCAAAAAGAAGGTACAGCAAGAAACGAGAACATGTACGGTTTGCGGCGGCGAGATGGTAGCGGTCATTGACGAGTAGCAGGTAAAGCTATTTCCGACGATGGATCATGGGCGCTCATATCGTGGAGCAATGCCCTTCTCCCTTATTGATCTCAGTCTTATATTCACTTTATGTGCCGATAATTTATTTTCAAAAAATAGAAAAAATTGCCGCAATGAACAAAAAAAGGAGTAATATATAAATATCTATATCATTTAACTCCACATTTATTATTTAACTACTCCCCGGCACAGCGGAACAACATGTTCGCCTAACCAAGCAATGAAGTTTTGCAGTTTATGATTTAACTACCAGGCGATAACGCTGCATGCCAGCAACCGGCAGTCAGATGCTTTCCCTGAAGTATTGCTGCCATGACATCCGGCGATAATTCCTTTATTGCCTCAAAAAACCGGAAATGAATAGTACATTCCAAGCAGGATGTATTTTTTCAGTCCCGCCGTCAATCATGCTTTATCATGCGTTTCCCATGTCCACATGATGGAATGCAGTAAGAGTAATCCAAACAAAAAAACTTATTAGCTTAACTATTTGACTAACAGGACCAGTTAGAGGAGAGAATTTATGCTTCCAGAAGGAACACTATTATCTTTCTTTTGGCCGAACACTAATTTTAAAAAATAAGGGTCTTTCGTAAAAAAGTTGAAATAGGTACATAAAAAAAACACCGGATTTAAGCCAACTTTGGTAAGGTGACGTTTGCGAAAACAAAACCTGCCGAGGAGGCAAGAAATCCGATGCAGCTGAAGACTATCACAAAACTCTTGAATATTCCAAATTATCGAGCGGTAGAGGCGACAGACAGCGAGTTTGAAAACAGATTCATAGCTCTGGAACCAATAGAAGATTTTCCTCCGGTATGCTCCGGATGCGGGAGAGTCCACGGGATGTCGATTCACAGCAAATGCTATCAGTAAGTTGCAGGCGATGTAAATTATTCAAGTGCCGCAGGAATTCTTTCATGAATACCGATTATCTTTAAGATAATGGTAATTATCTTAAAAATAATTGGCAAATAACCTATCAGTGTGAAGGTTGGCCGTAAACACAGAAGTAATGGGTATTGCTTCCACGATGAAATAGTCAACCCCACATCACGGCAACGACATGATGTATGTTTGCATCAAATTCACGATGACTGTATAGTGGGACATTGTTTTTACATAATATACGTTGTCCACAAGCGCCCATCCCATAAGGCTTTTTGAAGCCGTAAATTGGGGAGCGGATACAAAAGATCAACTCCATTCGACGGCGCGATTACTTAGCGGTATTCCTTGCCCTAGTTGTAGGGCTGGGATCGCGCCTCGTTTCTTGGTATATTTTCAACACCGGGGTCATTCGCAGTGTAGAACATCTGGTTGAAAACACGCATTGTCTTCTGCATGCCAAGTCGTTACCCTTCCCTCCATCCGGGAGGCCGGACAAACTGGGCGATCTGGAGCAGGAGATCGCTTCCATGACGAAATAGTCAACCTCACATCACGGCAGCGACATGATGAATTTATATACGATCATCGGTGCACTGATATTTCTGGTGACGCTTGCTGTCATCATGATGCGTCCCTACAGCATCTCCGAGGCTCTGGCGTCTTCGGTCGGGGCAGTATTAATGCTGCTCGGGGGATACGTCCACCCAGGTGAAGCCGTATCTGTGCTGTTGCACGAATGGAATGTCTATGGATTCTTTCTGGGCCTCATGGCTATTTCGGCCTTGGCCGACCAGGCCGGCATCTTTGAAATGTTGGCCTACCGGGCTGGGCGCTGGGCTCGTGGCAGCGCGCTGAGGCTTTACCTGGCCGTATTTGTCGTCGGGACGGGTATCACGGCATTTTTATCAAATGACGCCACCGCACTCATCCTGACGCCGGTGGTGTACTCCCTGGTAACGCGCCTGCGGCTCCCGGTCATGCCCTTCATGTTTGCCTGCACGTTTATCGCCGATACGGCCTCTTTTCTTCTGCCCGTCAGCAATCCCATCAATATCCTCATTCTTAACGCCTTCGGCGGCGGCCTGCCCACATTCCTCGGGTATCTGTTGCTGCCCGGTCTTTTCTGCATCGGGCTTAACATAGCCCTTTTCGTTTGGCTGTTCCGGAGTGATATGAAATTCAATTACAGCCCGGCCGATTTGCCGGAATTAAAACTACCCCGTAGACAGTTCTTTTACTTCACGGCGACTGCCCTGGTCCTGATTGCTGTCGCTTATATCACTGCATCGGCCATGCAGCTTCCGCTCTCGATTGTCGCTCTCTGCGGGAGTGGGTTACTGATGGCGGGCGCTATCAGATATCGCTGTCTGAATGTCGGCAGACTAACGGGCGAAATCACCTGGTCTTTGTTTGCCTTTATCACCGGAATGTTTATTCTTGTCCGGGCAGTTGAAAATTTGGGATTAATGGCGGCATTCGGCCGGCTGTTGTTGAACCTAGCAGGTGACAGTCCGCTCAAAACCCTTCTCCTCACCGCGGGCGGCGCGGCGCTGGGCGCAAATCTGATCAACAATGTGCCGATGGCTCTGGTGATGGTCTCGGTTCTCAAGACTGCCGGAACCAGTCCCGTCATTGAGGCTATGGTATACGCCACGATCCTCGGCGCCGACCTGGGGCCGAATTTAACGACTGTCGGCTCGCTGGCCACCATGCTCTGGCTGCTGATCCTGCGGCGGAAGGGACTGGAAATTTCGACACTGAAATATTTTCAACTGGGCGTCACGGTCGTGCCGATCATGATCGTGGTGGGGTCGCTATTCATCTGGCTGAGACTATAGGAGGGACGTATTATGCGAGTTATTTGCGCGATTGGTCAAAGAGGTGGGGCCGAATTGATTCAACGTTTGGTAGAAATGGCTGGCGACAAGGCAGTGTGCCTGCTACTACACGTCATTGATACGGGACCGCGGCATGGCCTGGAGCATTATTTGCGCGGGCCGCTGCATCGTCGGCCTTATCACGGCAGACCATCTCACGAAACGGCTTTCAGAGACGCTGAAGCGGCGGCAAGCCGGGCTGTTATTGAAGAGGCGCTCGCTGCTGCGAAGCAAGCCGGCCTGAAGGCGGAGGCGACAGTCAAAGAGGGAGAACCTGGAGAAATCATCGTTCAGGTTGCACGCGAGGCGAATGCTGTGCTCATCGTCATGTGGGCACGTGAAGGAGCGGCCGGTCATCCCCGTTTGGGACCGGCTTCCGTAGGACACACGGCCCGCTTTGTGATTGATCACGCGCCTTGCGATGTGTTGCTGCTGCGGGAAAAGGATGTATGAACCCTAAAACATATAACCATACAAACGAAGGGGTCAATCACGCGATTACTGTGAGCATTTCTTTGGGAAATACTTGTTTCTTATCATACATCAGAGGTAATGCTTTGTAGGCATATGAAAGTACGACTTTAACCAGATCCGTCCAAGATAAATTTTAGGAATTGAAAAGGGTCTCCACTAAATCGCGGGAAGGCCAAGATGTAAGTTGCGATTTTATATATTCTCCTGAATATGCCCTTTTTTTAAGAAATATTAGTCCATTACACCTATTAATGGTCAGGCAACGAGAGGCGCCGCCGCAATGAGCGACACTATACCGAATGTCAAATCTTCAGAGCGCCGGACAGCATATTTCTGAGTGATGAGCAGCCTCTCATATTCTGCCCGGCTGGAAAAGTGTTTGATAGAGACATAGAGATTAAGATATGCTGGTCTATAGCCCTTGAGAAGGTCGGCGACCGCAGGAAGGAGGTATTTCCCTGCTGTCGAGTGAAATAGCTTTGAAACTGTAGTCGTGGGCCGGAAGAAGTCGAGGATGATGAATTGTCCTTCAGGCAAAAGCCACCTCCGGATTTTCTCAAGCAATGCCTCCTGCTCGGGGAGATGCCTCAGTCCACAGGAGCAGATCACGATGTCGAAAGATGCGGGTGCAAGCTCGAGATCGAGCACATCGGAGCAGATGACCTCAACACCAGCTCGCATAGGTTCGGTAAGTCTTGAGAGCCCGTAATCGAGCATGGGGCGGCAAAAGTCCACGGCTGTTACATGCGCATGCGGAAAGCGCTCGAGCACATCCCGGGTACAGGCGAGCGTGCCGGCGCACAGGTCGAGAATACGGAGATTCTGCCTGTCCTCAATTTCCGCGATCAAACGCGCGCGCCAGTGGACATCGAGTCCCAGACTCAAGATATGATTGACCCTGTCGTATGAGGGGGCAAAACGCACAAAATGATCGGCAACCGGCCTAAACATGGTAAATTTTTCGTCTGTTTTGACGAAATGTCAACCGTTTTTTCGAATGCTTTTTTCGGATGCTTTATACGAATGCTTTCCGCACCAAGAATGATTCCATTTTCAGGGGGAGGTTGATTTTGAACCCTAAACCAAAAATATCGCAAGAAGCGAAGAATATGGCGGCACAGTGCCGGCATTATGCCATGTGCAAGATCGACTATCTGGGGACGGGAGTGTGCGCATCGGGCCAAGCTAAACATTATGTAAGTTACTATCCTCAGGGAAGGATGGATATTTACGCTGCACTGTCATGCGGATTGATTCCTGTCACAGAGGCTCTTCTAAACATCGCAGATACCTGTGATCTGTGCGGGATTTGCGACAAGCAATGCCACTTCTATACGGAAATGAAGCCTTCGCTGGTCATGGCGGCTCTCAAGGATTATGTCGCGAGCTACCGTGAACAAGGCGGGAATATCGAGAAGCCCTCAATGGATGATGCTCTCAGAAAGCTGCACTCCATCGTGGGAGAGCAATGGGCCAGCAATGACCGGGCGATACTCTATACGTACGCAGATGATCCGTGCCCTCTCACGCCGATGTGCATGCCCCGTTACGTCGCACTGCCGCGGACAAGGGACGAAGTTGCCGGCATCGTCAAGCTTGCGCGGGAACAGCAAATGCCGATGGTAGTCCGGGGAAACGGAGGCAGCACTGCCGGTTTCGTATTCACCGACGGCATAGTCATCGATCTTAACCGGATGAAAGGGATGGAGATCGACAGGGAAAACTGGGTTGCCGTGGTTGAAGCGGGGGTTACATCATATGACCTGCAGAAAGAGGTCTCCCGGCAGGGTCTCCGCATCAATGCAGCCGAGCCTGCCGCCACGGTGTGCGGAAACATCATCTGTTCGGGGACGTTCTCCACATGGATAAACGCTTACGGCACTGCGGCGGACAACATGGTTGACGCCGAGTTTGTCGCTCCCGACGGCAATATATTCCGGTTGGGCGAAAAGACGGCCCCGAACCTCTTCGCTTACAAACATGAGGACGTTCCCTCACCGGGCATATGCACCAAAGCACATGTCAGGCTGCACCCGGTTATGGAAGATGAGGAAGGGCTCCTGGTCCCATTCTCTTCCTTCGAGGAAGCTGTAGCTTTTGCTCGCGAATTGAGCATGAGAAGAATCGGCCTCGCCATTGCCGTCCTCGGTAAACACTACCTCTCCTCGTTCACGTCACCTACCGAAGAGTTGGCGATGCGGGTGAGACCGGCTCTGACTGAGCTTCTGGGAATCAAGTATATGGTTCTCGTACTCGGGGATCGATATGCAATCAGTGCAATCAGAACAATGGGGCGGCCCGTGATCGACAATGCACTCTTCCGTATTCTTGCACTGGGACTTCCGCGGCTTGCTGCAGATGAATGGCAGTTTTTCATTCGCGATCTTGACTGGAACCACAATGCCTTCGAACTTCTGGCAAAGGAGAATATGCGCCCGTTGGTTTCGGCAATCCTTGAGCCGTCTCCTGAAAATATTGCCTCCGTCGTAAACGATCCTGACCTCCGCGATTTCTACACACGGTTATATGCGAAACCTGAGATGACCGATTTCGTTTGGCTCAACACGTTCCGAATCGTTAGCGCCAGGATGTCCCGCCACAAACATATGTTCGCGCTTATCCTTTATGTCCCGCTGGACAAGCAGCAAATAATCGATGACATCATACGGAAGTTTGCAGAGATTGCGGATAAGCATGACATCACGCACCACTTCGGTTTTCTCACGCCTCTCGACATGGGAAAGCGGGCAATCCTTGAGTATGACTATTATTGCGACCACACTGACGAATCAGACAGGAGGAGAATTCAGGAAGCGATGCCTGCGCTTGTGCCAATGATAGAGGGACTGTGCAGGGACGTCAAAGGAGTCGCCTGGATGAAGCATATCGTCTCTCAGGGTTTTTCCCGGAAGGAACAATTCTTATACACCTGACGCAATGTGAACCATGCGCATATCAAGAGACACAATTTCCCTGCGGCGTAGAAATCGCGAGACGATATTCTTCCTAACAGGCGGCACGGGCTTTATCGGAAGCCACCTGGCAGTCGATTTCCTCAAAAATGGCCACACGGTTTTTCTTCTTGCGAGGCCGCGGAACAGCCTGAGTGCAAGGCAGCGAGTAGATCAGCTGCTCGACTGGTTCGAGCTTGAGCCGCAGCATCGCAAGAATCTTGAAGTTGTTGAAGGTTCTCTTGATACGCCAACCTTCAATCTCAGCGAAAAGGATTTCAACAGGCTTCTGCGCGACGTAGATGAGATCATCCATTGCGCTTCCAATACCTCATTTTCGGAAAGAAAAAGGGCGGCGGTCGAGAGGGCAAATATCGACGGTCTCCGTAATGCGCTTAATCTCGCGGCAGACGGACACTGTTCCTTTTTCCATTATGTGAGCACGGCATATGCCGCAGGAATGAAGGATGGTATCTGCAGAGAGGAGCTCGTGGAGAACGATGCATTCACAAATGTCTATGAGGAAACAAAGTGCCGGGCGGAAAGGATTGTATCGGAGCAATGCGAGAGGGAGGGCATCGGGTTTTCCGTCTACCGACCGTCCATTGTCTACGGCAATTCTAGAACTGGCCGAAGTACCAGATTCAGCGCGGTATACTATCCCATAAGAACTATTCTCTTCTTGAGGGATCTCTATGATGCGGATATTCGGGAACGGGGCGGCAGTAAGGCCCGTGAGATGGATGTGATGCTTTCCGGCGACGGCTCCCTGCATCTGCCTATCAGGGTGGAGGTTTCTGAAAACGGCGGCGTGAATCTCATCCCCATCGACTACTTCGTGGATGCATTCATGGCGCTCATGGAGGAATGCATGGATGGCGGCATCTTTCACATTGTCAACCGAAAACCTGTGCGGATCGAGGACCTCATCGACTACACGAGCAGGCTCTTCAAAATTGGTGGAATGGAACCGTGCGAGGCCGGGGCATTCATTGAGAAACCAAAGAATGCACTCGAAATCCTGTTCGATACGTATCTTGATGTATACGGACCATACATGCGGGATACGAGAATATTCGAAGATCAGAAGGCACAAGCTATTCTTTCGAGAAAGAATGTGGTGTGCCCGGATTTTGATTTTGACGTTTACGCGCGTTGCATGAAATATGCGATAGAATGCAGGTGGGGCGCAGAATTATTTGAAGGCCAAAATGCACGCAGACTCGGTGGTCGATAGCTCGTCCGTGCCCCTTTTTTGTTTGATTTGACAAGAATTCCCTTTGGAAGGGGTCAAATACAGTGATTACTACGAAAATAAAAACACAAATGAATCCTGGACCGGTTATTGCGAGCATCGGTATTTTTTTGCTGTCGATCCTGTTAGTTGGGTGTACCCATTTTGGGCACTATCCGGTGAACGAACCCCTGAAAGAGTACAAATCAGGCTATGGTTATGTGCCCCAGAATATAGTATCGCCCGACAATTCAGAAGAGCTCCTTCTGATCCTGTCCTTCTCAGGAGGAGGAACCAGGGCAGCTGCCTTTTCCTACGGTGTCCTTGAGGCACTCAAAGCTACAGAGGTTACCATCAATGGTCGGAATCGGAGCCTCCTGCAGGAGGTGGATATCATCTCGAGCGTTTCGGGTGGAAGTTTTACCGCTGCCTATTATGGTCTTTTCGGCGACCGTATTTTTGAAGATTTCGAAAGCCGTTTCCTGAAAAAAGACATCCAGTGGGCCCTCACCGCTCGCACCTTTTTTAACCCCATGAACTGGGTCCGGCTTTCGTCTCCTTTCTTCGATCGCAGTGACCTGATTGCTGAATACTATGACAAATACGTTTTCGGTGGGAAATCCTTCGGTGACTTTCTCAAGAGAAAAGGGCCCATGATCCTCATTAATGCTACGGACATGTCCAGAGGGACGAGACTTAGCTTCAATCAGGCCTTTTTCAATGCCCTTTGCTCGGATCTTTCAAAATTTCCTGTAGCACGTGCCTGCGCCGCTTCATCCGCCGTGCCGGGCGTGCTGACACCCATTACGGTGAGGAATTATGCGGGTCAATGCGGTTATGTCATCCCACCATTAAAGGAATCATCTCTAACTTACAGGCAGAAAGAAATCAGAGATAACATAATGACCATTCAGAATTCGAAAGAGAAGCCCTACCTACACCTGATAGATGGGGGTGTTGCCGACAATCTAGGACTGAGGGCTGTTGAGGAGGTCGTCAGTTCTCTAGGCAGTTTCTGGAAGACCCTTCAACTTTCAGGGAGTGAAAAGGTTCGCATGGTGGCTTTCATTATAGTGAATGCAGAAAAAAAGATCGATGACCACTGGGATAAAATTGAGGTCGTGCCTCCTTTTGCTGCCATGCTCTCAAACCATTCCGCTATTGCCATCACCCGATACAACCGGGAGACTGTAGCCCTTCTCCAGGAAAGCTTCGAAGGGTGGTCGAAAGAGGTCAGAGAGGGAAGATGCCCGCCCGGACAGATTTCTACAGAGCCGAAATCGTGCGGCGATATCAAGTTCTATCTTACAGAGCTCAGGTTTGAAGACCTCGAAGACCCGCAAGAGCGTTCGTACCTGAATAATTTGCCCACATCATTCTATTTGAAACCGGACGAAGTGGACAGACTGAGGGATGCAGCCCGCCGTCTCCTTGAAAAGTCGGAGGATTTCCAGAGGCTGCTCCGAGACCTGGAAAAGTAATTCTGCATATCGAAATAGTATGGACCGAAGGAAGAGTCGATGAAGGTGCAACCTTCTATTTCTCGCTGCTTCTACCAAAAGAGTGGCTGAGTCTCCTCATCGGAGGCAGATACTTTCAACCTGTTATCTTGTTTTTGGCAATTCTCATCAGAATGCAACATTACAACCGAAAATCAGCAACAGGGATTATATTAAGGGATGGGCTTTCCCCCTTGACTTTCCATTCGCATAAGAGCATTCTTTGACCACAGTTTCTCATAGCTCAATAAACCCATCAACCTATCTCTTAACCTTCTTGAGTCCTTAGTGAAGAACAGTTACCGGAAGGTAACAATATGAATACTTCCGACGATTTATCTCTTTCAATTAAAATATAGAATTCAAAATTGTGCGTCAAATGGAGTGAGATCATGCCACCAGTTTTTTGGACGGGGAAACTTTCATTGCCGATGAAATGGTTGTCAAATATCAATTGTCTTGTTGCCTGGATGACTGGCAATGCCAG
>Ga0335081_10021381_pt1 | contig 10479 bp, 9 predicted proteins | sample Lox_Sample_35_FD_206713 | JGI IMG/M metagenome (GOLD analysis project Ga0335081, IMG submission 206713) | Soil microbial communities from Loxahatchee National Wildlife Refuge, Florida, United States - Lox_Sample_3.5 | ecosystem: Environmental > Terrestrial > Soil > Wetlands | place: USA: Florida...
CATCGCCGGGTACGCGGTGGAGAACGTGAAGTCGAGCGAAACTGGGGTGCTGGACGTGAGCGCGCTCGAACACATCGTCACCGGCGACGTTGCCGCCTTGATGGTCACCAATCCGAATACGCTGGGCGTGTTCGAAGAAAACATCATCCATGTGGCCGAGATCCTGCACGCCAAAGGCGCCATGCTTTACATGGACGGCGCCAATATGAACGCCCTGGTTGGCATTGCCCGCCCCGGCGATTTCGGCGTGGACGTGCTGCACCTCAACCTGCACAAAACGTTCTCCACGCCCCACGGCGGCGGCGGGCCGGGCGCCGGACCGGTGGCCGTGAAAAAAGCATTCGAGCCCTTCCTGCCCACGCCGCGGCTGAAACGCGCCGGCAAGAAGTGGGCATGGGATTACAAACGGAAGCGCTCCATCGGCCGCGTGCGCTCCTTCTACGGCAATTTCGGAGTGGTGGTGCGCGCCCTTGCCTATATTCTGGCGCACGGCGGCGATGGACTACGTAACGCCACCATGGATGCGGTGCTCAACGCGGTCTACATCCGCAAGAAGCTGGAGCCGTACTTCGATCTTCCCTACCCTTCGCCCAACATGCACGAGGTAGTCTTCAGCGACGACCGCCAGGCGAAAGCCGGAGTCCGCACCGGCGACCTGGCCAAGCGGCTGATCGATTACGGATTTCATCCTTACACCGTCAGCTTCCCGCTGATCGTGCACGGAGCGCTCATGATCGAACCCACCGAGACCGAAAGCAAGCTCGAGTTGGACCAGTTCATCCAGGCCATGATCGACATCGCCCACGAGGTGGAATCCGACCCGCAAATGGTCAAGAACGCTCCTTACGGCACGCGCACCAGCCGCGTGGACGAAGTGACCGCCGCGCGCAAGCCGGTGTTGCGATGGAAACCGGCGTAGAACCCGGGGCCAGGGGTCGGGGGCCGGGAGCCTGGGGAAAGAAGAGGGCGCTCTTCTTTATTTTTCTGGCCGTCATCGCCGTCCGGCTGCCGTTTCTCAACCAGGCGATTCAGGGCGATGACGATACGTATCTCACTGAAGCCGCGCACGCGCTCGTCGATCCGCTCCATCCCTCGAACGTCCAGTATGTCTTTCAGGGACGCGAGGTGGACCTGCGCGGGCACACGCACCCGCCCGGCAACGCCTGGCCGCTGGCGGCGCTGATCGCGGTTTGGGGCGACGTGGGAGAGGTGCCGTTCCACGCGGCTTATCTGGTTTGGTCGCTGGCTGCCGCCTGGGCCATGTGGTCGCTGGCCGAGCGATTTTCGCCGCAGCCCGTCTGGGCCACGCTGCTGTTTCTGGTAACGCCGGCATTTGTGGTGAACGGCAATTCGCTGGAAGCCGATCTGCCGTTCCTGGCGCTCTGGATGGCGAGTATCGCACTGTTCACGGCGGAAGACCGCTCCCTCACGGTCGCGGCTCCGAGCGAGGGCGTACATCACGCTCTGAGCCGCGACCGTAAGGAAGCGGTTCTGGCGGTGTTTAGTATGGCCCTCTCCGCCATGTTTGGTTACCAGGCGATCCTGCTCATTCCCATCCTCGGCTCATACCTTTGGATTTTTCGCCGCCGCGACCGCTTCGCCTGGCTCGCGATCTTCACCCCGCTCGTCGTCATCGTCGCCTGGCAGATCTTCACCCGAGCCACCACTGGAGCCATGCCCGCCACAGTGCTCGCCGGGTATCTCACCGTTCTCGAGACCCTCCAGGCCAAAGCTGGGAACGCGCTCATGCTGGCCATCCACGCGTGCTTCCTGGTTTTCCCCCTGCTGCTGCCACCCGCCCTGGTATTGGCCTGGCGCAAGCCGCGCGATTCCGACACGCGCTTCCTGCTTTGTTGGATTGCCATTTTTTTCGCCGGCGCGGTAATCCTGTTCTTCGCCGGCGCGGCACGCTACCTGCTGCCTATGGCCGCCCCGGTGGCGCTTCTGGCCTCGCGGCTGCGGCCGCGCTGGCTCGCGCCGGCATTCGTTCTCCAACTGGCGCTAGGCATGGCGCTGGCCGCGGCCAATGGCCAGCACATGGATGGCTACCGCCGGTTTGCCACGGCTATGCGCGGCCCTTCCGCCGGCCATCGCGTGTGGGTGAATGGCGAATGGGGCATGCGCACGTATTTCGAAAATCAAGGCGCGCTGCCGCTACTGCGTACTCAGCGGCTGAAGCCCGGCGATGTGGTGGTCACCAGCCAATTGACCGGATCGGTAGATACCACGGCGCCGGCCACCACTATCGGCCGCCTGGAAATCCGGCCGTCGATCCCGCTGCGCCTCATCGGCCTGGAAACGCATTCCGGCTATTCCACCTCGCGGGGTTTTTGGCCGTTCGGTCTTTCGGGCGGCGTGGCGGACCGCCTGCGGGCCGATCTGGTCGGCGAGCGCCACGCCACGCTCGAATATCTTTCGCTGCCTTCCGCCTCGGAGCAGATCGTCAGCGGCATCTGGCCCGACCGCTGGATGGGCTCCAGCGCGGTGGTGCTGCTGAAAACCCCGCCCTCGGCCATGCCGCTGAAGGCAACGTTCTACATTGCGGACAAAGCGGCAGTGCGCCACGTAGCCCTGCTGCTCGATGGGCTCGAAGTGGCCGCGCACACTTACAGCGGACCCGGCTTGCACACGCTCTCCACGCCCGCCGCAGTTCGCCCGGAAGGCGCGTCGGCCACGGTGGAAATCCGCATCGACAAAACCTTCACCGCGCCGCCCGACACGCGTGAATTGGGCATGGTTCTGGCGGGTGTGGGTTTCGCGCCGTAGTATCCTGAACACGAGGAGATACAAGTCGATGGGATGTGGAGGCGGTGGATTCAACCAGATTCAGAGCACGATCCGGCCGGGCGCCCGCAAGGTATTTTGCGTGAAGTTCCAACGCGAAATGGAAGGTCTTAAGGAGGTGCCATTCGAAGGCCACCCGCTGGGACAGAAGATCTACGAAAACGTATCCAAGGACGCCTGGAAAATGTGGCTGGAGCACATGAAGATGCTGATGAACGAATACCGGCTGAATCTTGGAACGCAGCAGGCCCAGGAATTCCTGATCCAGCAGATGGACAATTACTTCTTCGGTGAAGGGGCGGCGCTGCCGCCCGATTTCGTGCCGCCGAAAACGAAGGCGTAGGGGGCAGTGGGCCGTTTCATTCAGAAGCTGCCGGCAAACATTACGTAGGGATACGTGTAGCCGAAACCGGCTTTGGCTTCTTTCAAATACTGGCCCGCGAACAGGTGTCCGAAGCCGGCGCCGCACTTCCAGATTTTGGAAAGCTGATACAGGCCAACCGTGTTGCTCTCAGAGCCGATGTGGGCGCTGGTGGCGCTGCGGTTCAGAACCACCGATGTCCCGCTGGAGTTATACAGGCCATCCTGAATCGTGGCCAGATAGAATTCGTTGAAATCGCTTCTGATTTTCAACTTTTTCGTGGGCGCGAAATCGAAACCCGCGCGTGCGTTCTTGAGATTTTTCCAGCCGAACTGATCGATCATGCCGTAATAGAGGTGGTTACTCGGATAAAACTGATCGAAGGCGTCGCGCGTTCCGTTCTTGGGCGATGGATCGCCGGAAGCATAGTTGTATTCGACGCTCACTCGCGGCTTGAACCGGGAGTCGGCGATGGTCCAGCCGGCGACGTAACTCTGGCCCAGGGCCGCCACGCGGTCGCTGGAGTAGGATCCGCGCTGCACGACTACTTCGGCGGTGTAGTCGAAGCGCCCGCGGGTTGTTCCCGTTGCCCGCGCTCCGGGGCTGATCACCAGGGCTTCGCCGCTAGCGCCCAGTTCGCTCTTGACGTTCAGTGTTTGTTTGAACAGCAGGTACGGCTCAATCTTCATGCCAGGCAGCACTCCGGCGATCGATCCGTAGGCGCCGTAAAAATGCTCGCCCGGTTTGTGGCGATCGAAGCGGGCGGGGTCGATCAGCACGGATGAGCCTGCAATCAGGTCGAGTTTGGCACGTCTGCGGGAAAGCGTGAGATCGAGCGCATCGAAGGTGCGGGAGATACCCCAGTCGGCCGGTCCGATCAGCCTTTCCCCGCCGAAAGCCAGTTGCTGCCGGCCGGCGCGGAAAACCACATCTACCTGGCCTTCGAAGTGTAACTCCACGTAGCCCTGCCGCAGGTCCAGGGGATTGTAGAGCGTGTTCGGCGCGGGCGAAATACTGTAACCGCCTACCCGCGCGTCCTGACCTTCGGCGAAAAAGCGCAGCCACGAAAACGGCCGGATCCCAAGGTCGATTCGCAGTCGGCTGGCATAATAATTCTGCTGACCGTTGTTGACCAGCGACGTTCCGGAAGGTCCTTCGAAACGGCCGCGGATCTGTCCGCCGAGTTGAAGCCACGACGGCAGGCCGGCCAGCGGCGACTGGTCGAAGAACAGCGTGCCGCCGCCGGCGGCGGCCGCACCGGCGTTCCCGTCCGGCCCCGCAAAGGCCGGCGCCAGGCAAAGGGCAGCAGTAAGAAGCAACCTCATAACTTCCTCATCGGTTGTTCCTGGCAGCACCTACACTATCGTAAATGAAAAAACAGCCGATAGCAGATATACGGGTCTTGAAGTGCGTTTGACCATCGATAAGAAGCTGACTGCCGGCGCGATCGGCCTGATGGCCGCGGGGTTGGTGGTGGCAGCTCATGGGCGGCCTGGACGAGTGCGTCGCCGAAGGTAATCGAACCGTGGAACAGATGGTTTCTTCCATGGCGCAAATCACCGTTTCCGGGGGGAAGATTTCCAAAATCGTCAAACTAATCGATGAGATCGCGTTTCAGACCAATATTCTGGCGCTGAACGCCGCGGTGGAGGCGGCGCGGGCGGGCGAGGCCGGAACCGGATTCGCGGTTGTGGCCGAGGAGGTGCGCAGCCTGGCACAGCGTTGCGCGCAGGCCGCGCGCGATACGGCGGCGCTCATCGAGGAGTCGATCTCCCGGTCCGACGACGGCAATCTCAAGCTCCAGCGGGTGAGCGAGGTGATCCGCGACATTACCGCGGGCGACGCGCGGGTGAAAGCGCTGGTAGACAAAATTCATCTGGGCAGCCAGCAGCAGGCGAAAGCGATCGAGGAAACATCCAGAGGGCTCTCGCAAATCGAGCGGACCATGCAGACCAACGCCTCCTGTTCCGAAGAGAGTGCCTCCGCTAGTATGCAAATGGCGGCACAGGCGCAGGAACTCGACAGAATCGCGGAGTATCTGGGAACTACGGTTGGCTGCCAGAGCTCGACTACGGCCGGAATGTCACCAAAGCCGTCGCAATCTGGAATCTCAATTTTGCGTGCGCCTGCCGCAGCGCCGCTTCCACTCGATCCGCCGATTCGCCGCGGGCGAAAATAAAACCCAGGTAACTGGCTCCCTCCGGCAGTGGAATCAGTTCCTGGCCAGGTTGCGCCGTAACGATGACTTCTTCAATCCGCGAAACGGATGCGGCTTCCTCCAGGCCGTCCACCGATTCGTAGACGCCCGCCTTGGGAATCGGAATCATCATCACCCCGGAAGACGGGCCGTCCAGCGGCGCGCCGCTCACGTCTTCTCCCACCGCGTGCTGCAGAATCAGCTCCTCATAAGGCACTCCGCCGCTGAAGCGCAGCGCTTTGGCGCACAATCCGCCAATCGGCCGGGCGGCGGTTTCGAGCATCCACGCTCCGCCGGCGTTGTAGCGCAATTCGGCGTGCACCGGGCCGTGACTCAGTCCGAGCGCGCGCACTGCTTGCGCGGCGGTTTCGACGAGCGCTCGCTGCACGCTCTCCGGCTCACGCGAAGGCGTCACGTAAATCGTTTCCTCGAAAAACGGGCCCTCCAGCGGATCGGGTTTATCGAAAATCGCGATGGGCTGGAACTCGCTGGCCGTGACCAGTCCTTCAATGGCGAATTCGCGTCCCGGAATATAGCTTTCCACCTGGAGGCGAGGCTCTCCCAGGCGCTCGATGCGCCGGAACGCCGCCACGAATTCGGCTTCATCGTTGGCGCGAATCACGCCCCGGCTGGCGGAAAGGCCTAACGGCTTGAGCACGCACGGATAGGGCACCGAGCGGGCCAACGCGCGCGCGTCGCCGGTGAACTCAGCGCGCGTGAACCACGGCACTTGCATGCCCGCCGCCTGGTAGAGTTGGCGCGCGACGTACTTATCGTGGCAGGCGCACGCGGCGGCCGGCGGATGGAACGGAATGCCCAGCGCGGCGGCGGCTTCCGCGGCCAGCAAAGCGGGGCGGTCGCCCACCGCCGCTACGCCGTCGAATTCGAAGCCACGCAGCGTTTCCACCGATTGTGCGATGCGGTCGAACTTCACCGCCACCGCGCGGTCGCCCCAGGGGTCGTCGAGCACGTGACAACGGTCGGTGGCCAGTGTGAGGTCCATTCCCAGCCGCCGTGCGGCATCGGCAAAGACGCGAATCTGGTAACCGGTGGTGCTGGCAAAGAGAAGCAGACGCTTGGGCACTATTCCATTTTCGCGCGCAACGCTATCCTATGAGTGTGAAGGCACTGGTAAAGAGCCGGCGCGAGCCGGGATTGTGGCTGGATGAAATCGAGCCGCCGAAGATCGGCATCAACGACGTGCTGATCAAGGTGCTGCGCACCGGCATCTGCGGCACCGACATTCACATTTACAAGTGGGACGAGTGGGCGCAAGCCACCATCCCCGTTCCCATGGCCATCGGCCACGAATTCGTGGGGCGGATTGTGGAGACAGGCTCCAATGTCGCCGATTTCTTTCCCGGCGATATCGTCAGCGGCGAGGGCCATGTGGTCTGCGGCCGCTGCCGCAACTGCCTGGCGGGAAGACGCCACCTGTGCGCCCACACGTTGGGAGTGGGGGTGAACCGGCCGGGCGCATTCGCGGAATACATCGCCCTGCCCATGACCAACATCTGGCGGCACCACGACGGCATTCCGCTGGATGTCGCGGCCATTTTCGATCCTTTCGGCAACGCCGTCCACACCGCCCTCTCGTTTCCCGTGCTGGGCGAAGACGTGCTAGTCACCGGCGCGGGCCCCATCGGCATCATGGCCGCGGCGGTGGTGCGGCACGCCGGCGCCCGCTTCACCGTGATTACCGACGTGAATCCCTACCGGCTCGACCTGGCGCGGAAAATCGGCGTCACGCGGGCGGTGGACGTTCGCGAAACCAGGCTCGCCGATGTGCAGAAGCAGCTCGGTATGACCGAAGGTTTCGACGTGGGCCTGGAAATGTCCGGAACCGAAGCCGGCTTCCGCGACATGCTGGCCAACATGAGCCACGGCGCCCGCATCGCCATGCTCGGCATCCCCACCGGAGAGATGGCCATCGACTGGCGCTCAGTCATTTTCAATATGCTGACCATCAAGGGGATCTACGGCCGCGAAATGTACGAGACGTGGTACAAGATGACGGTGATGCTGCAATCCGGCCTGGACATCGCGCCCCTCATAACGCATCGCTTCCCCTATACCGAGTTCGAGGAGGGCTTCCGCGTGATGGCCTCCGGCTGCTCGGGAAAAGTCATTCTGAATTGGGATTGAAATGGCGGCCAGGCAGGAGGCGCGGCGCTGGGTCGTGCGCGGACGCGTGCAGGGAGTGGGGTACCGCTACTTCGCGCAGCACGCAGCCGAATCGCTCGGCTTAAGCGGCTACGCGCGCAACCTGGAGGATGGCCGCGTGGAAGTCTACGCCACCGGCCCGGAGAAAAAGCTTTCCGAATTCGCCGGCATGCTGTACCGAGGCCCGCGCTGGGCGGATGTGCGCGGCGTTGACGAGGAGCAGGCCGCCGTTCAGGAATATAGCTCGTTTCACATCGAGCCGTGAGGCGCCTGCCACAACGTATATTCCCCATCCCGGTAGACCGGCTTCCAGCCGCCGCCCGCGAGTGACGCCTCCAGCTTCGTGTAGCGCGCCTGCGTCAAAACCATGTCGGTCGGATACCGGCGCGTGAACGCCGCCCAATCGCCCGATTGATAAACTCCGACGGCTGCCTCCGCCACGCTGTCCGGGTAGGCCGCTTCGTAGCGCGAATCCACGGCCACTTTTACCGCCGGCGCGAGTTCCCACAGGATATAGGCGCTCTGCTCGAAATGCGCCAGCAGCCTGCCGTGGAAGCTGGTTGCCTTAAGGTACCGTACCGGACCTACGGGATAGCTGGGACGCGCATCGCGGTCGGGAATGCGCAGAACCCACGGTTCGGTGGAAAACAGGTAGATGGCGCAACCGGCCAGAGCGACCGCAGCGGCCGGCCGCAGCACCTTCTCATATTCGGCGAGCAGGCCGCGCACCGCCTGCCATAGCCGGGTTTTTTCCAACCATGCGGGCACAAAAGCCACCCAGGCGAAAGCAAAAAAGGGAATCATCTTGCGATGGAGAACCGCCTGTAAGGCGACCAACAGCAGCAGCACGGCGCTCGACCATTGAGCGCGCGGCCGTACCACCGCCAGCGCGTACACGACCAGCGCGCAAGCGATCGCCACCAGCGGCAGCATCTCGCTCGTCCACACCGGATGCCATTCATCGATCAGCGGCCGGGCTTTCGGTAGCGCGCGCAGCAGGTAAGTAATGTAGGCGCCGCCGTATGGATTCACGAACAGCAGCCCCGCCATTCCGGCCAGCACGACCGCCACGCGCCACGAGCGCCGCTCCAGCCACAGCAGCCCGAACACCACAAACGCCAGCACGCCACTGGCGTGCAGGTTCACCCAAAGTGGAAACAACGCCAGCCAGCAAACGATCCAACGGCGGCTGCCGGCGCGCTCGCACTCGGCACAATAGAGAGCGCCGCAGAAGAAGAGAAATCCGTACGCCTGGGCGCGGACCGGCTGATACCCGCCGGCCATCAGCGGCGCCATCAGAACCGCGCCCACGACCAATATCCACGCACCCGCGCCGCGGCGGCGCGCCACCGCCAGCGCCAGCCAGAGCGCGCCCGCGGCGAGCGCGAAATTCAGCAACATCAGCCCCGGCCCTCCGAACGCGCTAAGAACGGCTAGCGCCACCACGCCCGCGCCCCATTCGTGATGCACAATCAGCGGCAGCGTCGGTGTGTAAGCAAAGCTATCGTGCAGCGGGATATAGCCGGTCTGCCACGCTTCGCGCGCCAGCGCCAACTGGTGCCATAAATCCAGATCGGCGATGTTGCCGCTGGCTTTGACCATAAAGACGAACAGGACCAGGCAAAGGCCGGCCGGAAGCAGGATGGATTTCGACTGCGCCACGAGGCTCGATCTTAGCATCATGAAAGTCCGGTTTAGGCCGGCCCGCGCTGCGCTGCGCGCCGAACCTGCTGGAACGTAGTAGAATTGGCTCAATTTACTCCAGGACGGCGGACGCCAGGCAGCGAATCGATGGATGAACAGTAGGAATCTACGGTTACCGCCCTGACACCAGGCGCGATGCTCGGGCCCTATCAAATCGGGGCTCTCCTCGGCGTCGGAGGTATGGGCCAGGTGCTCCGCGCCCGTGACACACGTCTCGGGCGAACGGTTGCCGTCAAGGTTTCACAAGCGCGGTTCCACGGCCGGTTCGAGCGCGAGGCGCGCGCCATCTCCGCGCTCAACCACCCTCACATCTGCACGCTGTTCGATGTCGGCGTCAACTATCTGGTAATGGAACTGGTGGAGGGCGAAACCCTCGCCGCGTGCCTGAAGAGGGGGCCGCTGCCGCTCGACCTGGCAGTTGGTTACGCAATCCAGATCGCCGGTGCTCTGGCCGCCGCACACGCCAAGGGAATCATCCACCGCGACCTGAAGCCTTCCAACATCATGCTCACCAAAGCAGGCGTGAAGATTCTGGACTTCGGGCTGGCGAACTCCGCGCAGGACGAAACTCTGACGGCACACCCGCCGACCCCGGCCGCCTGACAGGCCCACCTGCAATTTCTCCCGACGGCGAAACGGTGGTCGTTCCTTTGGGAGGCGGTGCGAGCGCGGCGCTGTGGATGCGGCGACTCGACGCCGACCGCTTCGAGAGGCTGGCGGGTACCGAGGACGGCGCTCAACCATTCTGGTCGCTCGACGGACGGCAGATCGGGTTCTTCGCCCAAGGCAAGCTCAAGAAGATGAGGCTGGCGGATAGAGCGCTCGAAACCTTATGCGACGTTCCCGCCACCTATGCGCGCGGCGGCGCCTGGAGCCCGAAAGGCATAATCCTGTTCGGTGTCAACTACAAGGGGTTGATGCGACTGCCGGAAAGCGGCGGCGAACCCGTGCCGGTGGCGGGCCTGGATTCATCCATCCAGGAGAACTCCTTGCGCTTTCCGCAGTTTCTCGCCGACGGCAATCATTTTTTGTATTTTTCCCGGACGCTTGATCCCAGGAACCACGCCCTTTATCTTGACGCGCTCGATACGGTGGGCAAAAGGCCGCGCCGTAAGGTGGTGGCTGCAGAGGGGCCCTCGGCGGCGGGGCACGATCCCTTTTCCGCCCGCGACTTCCTTGTGTTTCCCAAGGAAGGCCGGTTATGGGCGCAACGCTTCGAAATCGGCTCTGGACGCCTGCTGGGCGAGAAAACCGCGATTTCCGACGACGT
>Ga0335081_10021385_pt1 | contig 10478 bp, 7 predicted proteins | sample Lox_Sample_35_FD_206713 | JGI IMG/M metagenome (GOLD analysis project Ga0335081, IMG submission 206713) | Soil microbial communities from Loxahatchee National Wildlife Refuge, Florida, United States - Lox_Sample_3.5 | ecosystem: Environmental > Terrestrial > Soil > Wetlands | place: USA: Florida...
GCACGAGGAAAAGCTGGTGCCGATCAGGCCGGTGTGAGGTTCAAGCTCGATGAGAACCTTCCGGTCGAGTTGGCGGCGGAACTCCGCGCGATGGGACACGACACCGACACCGTCGCCGACGAGAGGCGAGCGGCCAGGAACGCACCGACGATGATCAACTGCATTCAGGCGCGGGTTTGCACGTTGGAGTCCACGGCAAGTCCGTGGGAATCCGGGGGGGTGCATTCGAGCGCTGTCCGGTTTTGCGAAACGGTGGCTGGCAACGAGACACGGTTCAGGGCGAAAGTGCGTTTGCCTGGACAACGCAGGAGCGTTATCCCACTTCAGCTTGCCGCGGCTTGCATTCCCTAGCTTGTTGGTAAGGGCGAAACTGCGTTTGCCTGGACAACGCAGGAGCGTTATCCCACTTCAGCATGCCGCGGCTTGCATTCCCTTTCCCCCGCATGCTCTATTTGAGGTTTCCCTGAACTTGCCCATGCTTCCCGAACAAGCCGGCCGTGTTGCCGTGGTGATTCCCGCGTACCGCCCGTCCTCCGCCCTCGTGGACGTCGTGCGCGCCCTTTCGGAGAAGCACTTCCCCTACATCATCCTCATCGATGACGGCAGTGGCCCCGAGTTCCAGGAGACTTTCTCCCGCGCCGCGCAATTCCCCGGCGTCCAGATCCTGCGCCACGCCGTGAACCTCGGTAAAGGCGCCGCGCTCAAAACCGGCATCAACCAAGCGCTTTGCTCGATTCCCGGCCTTGCCGGCGTGGTCACCGCGGATGCCGACGGGCAGCATCACCCGGACGATATCGAACGCATCGCCGAGAGCCTGCTGGCCAATTCGCAGAGCCTGGTCCTCGGCTGCCGCACCTTTCACGCAGACGTCCCTCTCCGCAGCCGGTTCGGCAACATCGCCACCAGCACCATCATGCACGCTCTGATGGGCCGCAAGATGACCGACACGCAGACCGGCCTGCGCGGCATCCCGGCTTCGTTCGCGCTGCGCCTGCTCAAGCTCGAAGCCACCGGCTACGAATTCGAGCTCGAGATGCTGATCGCCGCGCACCAACTTTCCATCGGCATTCTCGAAGAGCCCATCCGCACCATCTACGAACCGGGCAACAAGTCGTCGCACTTCAACCCGGTTGTCGATTCGATGAAGATCTACTTCGTCCTGCTGCGTTTTGGTTCGGTTTCCCTGCTCACGGCCCTGCTGGACAACCTGGTCTTCTACCTTGCGTACCGCCAGACCGGCCATGTGCTGGCCTCGCAGGTGCTGGGGCGCGTGCTGGCGGTTTGTTTCAACTACACCATGGTGCGCAGCTCGGTCTTCTATTCCCACCAGCGGCACAAGACCGTCCTGCCGAAATATCTGCTGTTGGTGCTGGCAAGCGGGTCCGTGTCCTACGGCGGCATCCGATTACTGGGCGCAACCCTCGGTATGCCGGCGGTCCCGGCCAAAGTGCTGGTCGAGACCATCCTGTTCTTCGTCAACTTCGCCGTGCAGCGTCTGTTCATTTTCCAGCCGGACGGACCTACGCCCGCGGGGCCGCGCTCGCCCCGCGCGTTCCCTGCGCGCCTGCTCACCGCCATCGTCCTGTTTGTCTTCCTCGCGGCGCTGGCGCTCGAAGCCTACGGACTCCGCACCGCGCCTCTCTTTACGCAGCACATCTGGGAGCCCATCGGGTTCAAGCGATTCACCCGGTATATCGGGATGTTCCTGGCCATCGCGGTCCCGGTTCTATTGATGGTGCCCTGGACATTCGCCGCGCTGATCGCTGCCCTCGCGGTCGCCGGGACCGCCGCTTCCATTGGCTTCCAGCCCTTGCTCGCGGTGGCTTTTTACCTTGTTTCTTCGTGCGCGCTGGGTTCCTTGCTGCTGGGCCGCAAGCACGGCGATTCGCCGGATTCGCAGCTCTTCTCCACCCTGCTGGGTATCGGCGTCTGGATCTTCCTGATGACGCTTGTGGCGCGGATACCCGTGAATTATCCGGTGGCGTGGGCTGCCGTGCTCGCCGTGCCGATCCTGCTCGATCTCCGCGGCACCTGGCGCCGCATCACGCGGTGGGGCCACGTATTGCGCACGGCCGAGTTGCCCCGGGGCGGCACGCGCGCTGCGTTCGCGCTCGTGGCCTTCGTGCTGCTGGCGCATTGGTTGGTGGCCTTGCTGCCCGAGACAAGCGCCGATGGCCTGTCCATGCACCTCGCCATCCCCGCCAACATGGCCGCCAATCACGCCATGACGTTCGAGCCGAGCCGCTTCCTCTGGGCGGTGATGCCGATGGGCGCGGATTTCTCGTACTCCATCGTTTATCTTCTAGGCGGCGAGTACGCGGCGCACCTGCTTGATTTCGTCCTGCTGCTGAGTCTGGAAGCGGTCCTCTACTACGCCGTGCGGCGGTGGGTCACGCGTGCCACTGCTTTTCTGCTGCTCGCCCTGTTCGCCACCACCCCGCTGGTCTATCTGGTCACCGGGTCGCTTTTCGTCGAGAACCTGCTGGCCACGATGGTGCTGGGTATGATGGCCGCGCTGTGGCGCTTCGGCGAAACCGGGGCGAAGCGGTACCTCTTCCTCTCGGTCGTCCTCGGCGGAACGGCCATGGCCACCAAGTTCGGGGCGCTCGCCTTCGTCGCGCTGGCTCTTCCGTTCCTGGCGTTCGAAGTCGCGCGCCGCTGGAAGTCGCTCGGCCCGCGGCCCGTTGCGGTGTGCGCGTTGGCCGCCGTTCTGCTTGTCTCCACTGCTGTGCCAGCGTACGCCATTGCATATTGGAAAACCGGCAACCCGCTCTTCCCCTTCCTGTTCGACAAGTTCGCATCCCCGCTGCTCTCGCCCAAAGCGGACATCGTCGACGCCCGGTACCTGCGCCCGCTCACCTGGAACACGCCCTTCGACCTGACGTTCTACAGCGACAAGACCTACGAGGGGCAGAAAGGCTCGTTCGGCTTCCAGTACCTGGTGTTTGCGCCGCTTGCCGTTGTCGCGTTGGTATTCCTTCGCCGCCGCCCCGCGGTGAGCGCCGCCGTAGTCGCCTTGGGTGCAGGCATGCTCATCATGCGGTCGCAGCCCAACGCGCGCTATCTCTACCCCGCGTTGCCGCTGCTCTCCGTGCCATTCGCCGCACTTGCGGGATGGGCCGGCAACCAGCGCTGGCTCTACCGCGGCCTGCTCGTGTTCGCACTTGCCGGCGCCGGATTGAACCTCTACTTTCTGCCGTCAGCCAGCTACTATCACCGCGACTTCTGTCTGCGGCTTCCATTCTCCCGCGCCGAGCGCGACCGCTTCCGGGCTGCGGCCGCGCCCATCCGCGAAGTGATCGCCTACTACAACCGGGCCCACCCCAACTCCACGGTGTTGCTGACCAGCGACGGCACCATCGCCGGGCTCACCGGCGAGATCTACGAGAACCACTGGCACCAGTTCAACACGCTGGACCGCATCCGCCACACGCTCACCGTCCCCGCCATGCTCCAGCTTATGCAGTCCTGGCGCGTGGGTTACTTCATCTCGCCCAAGCCACGGGCAGGAGATGAAGTCCGGCCCACCGCGCTCCGCGAGTTGCTGGAGGGCTGCACCGCGCCGGAGTTCGAAGCCGGCGACTATTACCTGGCGCGTCTCGAGCCCACCTGCCGGCCCGTCGAAGAGCGCGCTCCCATGGTGCTCGGGCCCGGTTCATATGACGACTTCGACCCCGCCCTCATTTTCCGTGGCGATTGGACCAAGAGTACCTCGTTCGATGGAGCGGACGGTCACACCATCAGTTGGAGCGATGTTGTTGGCTCCGAGGTCCAGATCGCCTTCAACGGCAGAGCCCTCACCTACGCGTATACCAAGGCGCCGAATCGCGGCATGGCGTCCGTGACGGTGGATGGGGAAAGCCGCGGCACCGTCGATCTCTACTCGTCCGCCATCGAATGGCAGACGCACACCAGGTTCTGCTGCTTTGCGCCCGGCCGGCACGTCGCCGTGATCCGCGTGACCGGGCAGAGCGACCCCAGGTCCACCGGCCGGTTCATCGATCTGGATTCCATCACGGTGGAGTGAGCGCCGTGCCCCTTCTATATACCAGCCACGCCGACGCAATGACCGCCGCTGTGCCCAGGGCCAGCTTGCCCTCGAACAGCGCCACGTTAGTGATCTCGGCGGTCGGCACTACGGTGCAAACGAGAGCCATCAACGTCACAGCAATTCCCGAGACAGCCGACAACCGTTTCCCGGCTTTCCACGCGCTGCCGAATATATAAAGGTAGGGCAGGAAGCCGGTAATCACCATCAGCGAGACCATCTCCTGGTAAGCCGCGCGAAGCGTGTCGCCCAGTTGGAACACCACCAGCAGGAACGTGGACACGCAGCCGAAGGTGAGCACCGAGATGTGAGGCGTGCCCCACCGCGGGTGTATTCGCGCGAAGGCTTTGGGCAGGAGGTTATCGACGCCGGCCGCAAACGGCAGCCGCGAGACCGACGTGCCGAGGCCGCCGATCTGCCCCACCGCGGACAACAGCACCAGCAGCGCGATCAGTGGCGGCAGCCAGCTTGCCCCCAGCGCGAGGCCGGCCGACTCGCTCGCGTCGGCCCAGCCCGTCATCTCGCTGATCCGCTCCGGCCGCAGTAGAACCAGCATGGCCACGGTTGTCGCCGAGTAATAGACCGCGGCAAAGCCGGATGAAATCCAGCCGGCGCGCGGCAGGGTGCGTTCCGGGTCGCGGATCTCGGCGCCCATCAGGCCGGCCGCTTCGAGCCCCGTCATGGCGTAGGCGATGTTGGACCAGAAGCTGACCGTGCCCCAGCTCCATTGGGGAACCAGGTGCATCGGAGTTGCCACGCCGCGCCTGGCGCCGATGATCCACGCCAGCGCCACAAGTATGCCGCCCAGCAGCCAGGTGGCCGCCGCGCCCGAGGCCTGCGTCCACTTGCCCACGCCGACGCCGCGCAGGTTGGTGCCGAGCGCCACCCAGATCGCCACCAGCGCCGCGGCCAGCAGCGCGGCGCGGTTGGTCGCGAGATGCGAGTACCGCGGACCGAGCGAGGAGAAACCGGCCCCCATGTAGAACAGCGCCGCCGTGGGCAGCCAGAAGGCGATGCCCATCCAGTAGACCCAGAAGCACAGGAACCCGTGCCAGCGCCCGAAATCGCCACGCGTCCACACGTACAGCCCGCCCGCGCATCCGGGATACTTCACGCTCAGCGCACCCACCGCGACGGCCAGCGGCAGCGCGAAGAACAGGGCGGCCGCGAGCCACAATGTGACCGATCCCGATCCGGCGTGCGCCGCCGCCGGTATCCATCGCGTTCCTACGATGCAGGCGATGGCGAAGAACGAGATGTCGCGAAGGCCCAGCTCGCGGCGCAGCGACATGCTCTAGCTGGTCCCCATTTCCTTCCGCAACTCGATGCTCACTCGCCGCAGCCCTTCTTTGAGGAAATCCGGCTTGCCGCCCAGCCAGATGCGAAGGTACCCTTCGAGACCCAGGTGGACGCCCGGCACGATCAGCACGCTGTGGTTCATGCGAATCCTCTCGCACAGCGGATAGCTGGGCGACTTGGCGTTGTACCGCACCAGGCACAACGCTCCCGCCCGCGGCTCGCGGAAGCCGAGAAACCCATTGAAGCCGGCCACCCACTCCCGCACGATCGGCAGGTTCTCCTGGAGGATGGCGCGCGTGCGCGCGTAGAGCTTCTCGCGGTTCGCCGGCTCGACTGCCACGCGCGCCACGGCGTCGGAGATCTTGTTGGGCGAGATGGTGATGTAGTCGTGCTGGCTCCAGCACTCGGCGACGAGAGCGGGCGGCCCGACGATCCACCCGATGCGGACGCCCGGAATCCCGTACGCCTTGGAAAGCCCGCTGGTGACAATCACCCGCTCGCTCATGCCCCAGAAGCTGCGGGTCCGCTGGCAGTAGATCTCCGCGCCCAGGTAGACTTCATCGGCGATCAGGTATGCGCCCACTTCGTCGCAGCGCTTCACGATGCGGTGCATGGCTTCTTCCGATAACACCGAGCCGGTCGGATTGTTGGGGTTGGTGAGATAGACTGCCTTCGTCTTCCCGGTCACGGCGTGGTCGAACTCATCCCAGTCCGGCTCCCAATCCTGTTCGAGACGCAGCCGAAACGTGCGCACCCGCGCGCCGTAGCTGTTCGGCAGGCCGCCGAACTGCATGTAGTTCGGCACTTCGAACGCCACCTCGTCGCCCTCGCGCAGCAGCGTAAGGGCCAGCAGGAAGTTCGCCTCGGAGGTTCCGTTCGTGACCTCGATGTGGTCGGGCGTCGCGCCGAAATATTGCGCCGCCAGGCTCTCGCGCAGCGGAATGGTGCCGTTGGACTGGCTGTAGCCCAGCGGCATGGCAAGGATGGACTCGATATCCAGGCCCATCTCCATCAGTTCCCGCAGAGAAACCGGCCGCACGCCGCTCTCACTCAAGTCCATCTCGACGAGGTTCTCCCAAGTCGACTGCATGCGCTCCATTTCGAACGGTTCAATCTTCATGTCTTCCTCGTTTTGCCGGCGATCTTCTCCCACACGTATTCGGCGATGTACAGATCTTCGGCGCCCAGTCCGGTGAAGTCGCAGACGGTGATGCCGTCGCGGTTCCAGGCGGCGGGTGATTCGCAGAACGCGCCGATCTCAGTCGCCTTGCCCCAAATGTCGGGGACGTGCTGCAGTTCTCCCAGCTTCTCACACTGCCGCCGCGAATCCGCCAGCACTAACGCCGCTCTGCGGAGGATTCCGGCGTCCAGTTCCTGCTTGCCGATGGAGTCCGCGCCCACGGCTGAGATGTGCGTGCCCGGCTGCAGATCCTCCGCCAACAGCAGTGGCTGCCGGGACGCGGTTGCCGTGACGATCAGCCTGGCGCGGCGTGCAACCTCGCCCGGCGAGGCGGCGATCTCCACCGCAACCCCTGGCAGCAAGGCCTGCACATCGCAGCGGCATTCGTCCGCCCGCTGCGGATCGCGGCCCCAGATCCAGACCTGCTTCAGATCGAGCACCTCGGCGTGCATTCGCGCCTGCAGCCGGGCCTGCACACCAGCACCAAGAATGCCGATCGCCTGGTCCTGCCGCCCCAGTTCGCGCGCCACCAGCGCGGCCACCGCGGCCGTGCGCACGTCCGTGAGATGCCCGGCATCCGCCAGGAACGCCACGGGCTCCCCGGTCCCGGCCGACGAGAGCAGCATCATGCCGTTGCCGGTCGGGAGGCCGCGCCCCACGTTGGCTGGAAACGTGGACGCGATTTTGAGCGCGAAGTACCGCCCGCCGAGCCGGTAACTCGACTTCATGTGGATCTCGCCCTGTTCCGGCGGGATATCCAGGTGCATGGGCATCGGCGTGTCGCACTCACCGCGTGCGTTGGCGATCAGCGCTTCCCGCATGCGGTCGATGACCTCGCAGTAGACCAGGGCGCAACGGATTTCTTCGGGATTGAGGATTCGCAAGCCGGGTTCTATTCTAGCGCGAGGACCCGCGGAGGTGGCTTGCTAGAATCAAAGCATCCGGATGCCCACTCAGGCGAAGACCACAGGCGCGCGGCAGTTCTTCGCGCGCCACGGGACGCTCTCCAAGTGGCACCCGAAGTACGAATACCGCGCCGGGCAGGGGGGCATGGCGGAAGCCGTGGAATCGGCCCTGGCAGAGAAGCGCCACCTCATTGTCGAGGCCGGAACGGGGACCGGCAAGACGCTTGCGTACCTGGTTCCGGCGCTGCTCTCCGGCAAGCGCATCATCGTTTCCACCGGAACCAAGAACCTGCAGGAGCAGCTTTTTTTCAAAGACGTCCCATTTTTGCAGCAGCACTTTCCGCGCCCGCTGAAGGTCTGCTACATGAAAGGGCGCAACAACTACGCCTGCCGCCAGAAAATCTATGATGCGGACCAGGCCCCCACGCTTAGCGGATTGGAGGAAGTGGCAGACTTCGAGATCATCCGCGAATGGGAGAAGACCACCGAAATCGGCGATCGCGCCGAGATCAAGACGCTACCGGAATCCTCAACCGCCTGGGCCAAGTTCGACGCGCGCAGCGATCTGTGCAGCGGCCAGAAGTGCGCCAACTTCTCGCGGTGCTTCATCACGCTGATGCACCAGCGCGCGGCCGAGAGCGACATCGTCATCGTCAACCATCATCTCTTCTTCGCCGACCTGGCGCTCCGGGATGAGAACTACGAAGGCGGCGTCTTGCCGGAATACCACGCGGTGGTGTTCGACGAGGCCCACGAGATCGAGGACGTGGTGGGCCAGTATTTCGGCGTGGCGGTGAGCAACTACCGGTTCATGGATCTGCGCCGCGACATCGCCGTGTTCGGCCGGATGAAAAAGTTCGGCACGCCGGAGCTGGACCGCGTGCTCGCGCGGCTGGAAGAGCTCACCAGCGTATTTTTCGGGCTGTTTGGAGAAGCGGAGCGGCGCGTGGCATTTCATGGGCGCGACGCCTTCCGCGAAGACAACGAAGACACCTACACGGATCTGCTGGCCGCGCTGGAGCTGGTGGCCTCGCATCTCAAGGTGCTGCAGAACCCGCCCGAGGAAGTCATCCCGCTCCATCGCCGAACGATCGAGCTCGGAATAGCGCTGCGCTTCATCATGGAGGCGGACGACGATCGGTACGTCTACTGGGTCGAGAAACGCGGCCGCGGCTGCTTCCTGCAGGCCACTCCCATCGAGGTCTCCGGCATCCTCTCCGAACGCCTCTTCACCAAGGTGGACACGGCTGTTCTCACTTCCGCCACGCTGGCGGTATCGGGTGGCTTCGAGTACGTCGAGAAGCGCCTGGGGTTGGACGGCGCGCGCAGCCTGATCGTGGGCAGCCACTTCGATTATCGGAAGCAGGCCCTGCTCTACGTGCCGCAACACCTGCCGGATCCACGCAGCCCGGCGTTCACCCGCGGCGCCGCGCAGGAAGTGATGCGCATCCTGCAACACAGCCGCGGCCGCGCATTCGTGCTCTTCACCAGCTACCAGCAGATGCGCCTGGTGTACGACGAGGTGTCGCTCGATCTCGATTACCCCACGCTGCTGCAAGGCACCGGGCCGCGCAGCGCGCTGCTCGATGAGTTCCGCTCCACTCCCAACTGCGTGCTGTTCGCGACTTCCTCGTTCTGGCAGGGTGTGGACGTGCCGGGCGAGCAGTTGAGCTGCGTTATCATAGATAAACTGCCGTTTGCGGTGCCCAGCGATCCGGTGGTGAACGCGCGCGTGGAGAACATCCGCAAGGCGGGGGGAAATCCTTTTTACGATTACCAGGTTCCGCAAGCCGCCATCGCGCTGAAACAAGGGTTCGGCCGGCTGATTCGCAGCAAGACAGACCGCGGCGTGCTGGTGCTGCTGGACAACCGCATCACCAAGCAGCGGTACGGCCAGGTGTTCTTCGACAGCCTGCCCGATTACCGATTCACCACCCGGTTAGAGGACGTGGAGAAGTTTTTCGATGTTTGAAGTGACCATTGAAGAGACATTCGCCGCCGGCCATGCCCTGCGCAACTATCGCGGAAAGTGCGAGAACGTGCACGGGCACAACTACCGCTGCCAGGTAACGCTGGAGGGCGCGGAACTGGATTCCATCGGGCTGCTGGTGGATTTCGTGGAGTTGAAGCGGGTGGTGCACGGCGTGCTCGACCGTATGGACCACCAGTGGCTCAACGAGTTTCCGCCCTTTGATGCGCTGAATCCCTCGGCCGAGAACATGGCGCGGTACATCTACGACCAGGTCTCGGAGGGGCTCCAGACGCGGCAGGGCGTGCGCGTGGGATCGGTCCGTTTGTGGGAGACGGATACTGCCTGCGCGACTTACCGGCCGTAATACGCCGCGTTCTTGGCGGTGAATTCCGACCACTTTTCCGGCAGATCGTCCAGCGCGAAGATGGCTGAAACAGGGCAGACGGGAACGCACGCGCCGCAGTCGATGCATTCCACCGGGTCGATGTACAGCATCTCAGCCTCCGCGTGGTTCGGCTCATCCTTTTTCGGATGAATGCAATCGACGGGGCAGGCGTCGACACAGGCGGTATCTTTGGTGCCAATGCAGGGTTCTGCGATTACGTATGCCATTGCGGTTCTTTTCCCAGGTACCAGAACATAGCACAGGCCGAGCCGGAAACACAAATCCGAAACGGCGAACGGCGCTCGCTAGCGTTCGGAACCCACATCTCTGGCGGTGGGCAGCTTGGAGGTGTCCCATCCGCCGCCCAGGGCCTGGACCAGTTGCACGCTGGCGGTCATGCGCCGCGTCAGCAGATCGACGGCCGACTTCTCGTCCTGCAGGGCGATGGTCTGAGTGGTAATGACCTGCAGGTAATTCACGGTCCCAGCCTTGTATTGCTCGGTGGAAACCAGCACGGCGCGTTCGGCGGACTTGACGGCCTGGTCAAGGGTGACGGCTTCGGCATCCAGAATACGCAGCGCCGAGAGGTTGTCCTCCACCTGCTGGAACGCCGTCAGAACCGACTGTCGGTAGGCGGCGGCAGTGGCGTCGTATTGAGCCTCGGTCGATTGCACGGTGGCGCGGCGCTT
>Ga0335081_10021386_pt1 | contig 10477 bp, 15 predicted proteins | sample Lox_Sample_35_FD_206713 | JGI IMG/M metagenome (GOLD analysis project Ga0335081, IMG submission 206713) | Soil microbial communities from Loxahatchee National Wildlife Refuge, Florida, United States - Lox_Sample_3.5 | ecosystem: Environmental > Terrestrial > Soil > Wetlands | place: USA...
GTCCGCCGGGAGCACGCGGACCGGGTGCAGCAGGAGCCCCAGCGCGGGCAGCACCTCGGCGGATGGCTCGAGCGCGCTCGTGATCAGCAGCAGGTCGCTCACTCGGCGGCACCTCCACTACCCGGTTCCTTGTATAAAAACAGACAAGGACCCGGGGGCAACAACGCCCGGGTCCGTCTAGAGAAGGATATCCCAGATGGCCAAGGTAACAATCCAGTACTGGGCCGCGGCCAGGGAAGCCGCCGGCGTGGAGCTGGAATCCGTCGAGGCGGGGACGCTGGCGGAGGCGCTCGACGCGATCGTCGCCCGGCGAGGGGAGGACGACCGCCTGCGCAAAGTGCTCGCCGCGTCCTCCTTCCTGGTGGACGGCGCGGCCGCCAGTCGCGGTGCGGCGCCCGGCGTGATCCTCCCTGACGCCGCCGTCATCGAGGTCCTCCCCCAGTTCGCGGGAGGATGACCTGCCGTGGGGGTGGGGATCTGCCGTTATTACGGCATACTGGGTGGGCAGCGCCCTACAGTGTCCGTACCAGCACGTTCCGAAGTCACATAGCAGTGCCACATGAGCCAGCACGGACCTCCGTCCGGCCCCCCGATGCCGGGGGCCGCACCCGGTGACAAGAATTTTCCCTGGCGTTTGAACCGTCAGGTACCGGCAGACGTTCCCAGTGATGTGCCGAACGCGGGAACCGCGCCTCGTTCAGGGCGGGTGGCAGACGAGGCTTTTGTCCGGGCATTGTACGCCGAGCACGGCGGTGCCCTGCTTCGCTATGCCCTCCACCTCACCGGCGGTGACAGGCAGCGTGCAGAGGATCTAGTGCAGGAAACGATAGTGCGGGCCTGGCGCCATCCCGAGGCGCTGGCCGACCGGCCGGCCAGGCCGTGGCTGTTCGCCGTCGCGCGCAACCTCGCGGTCGATTCCTACCGCGCCCGGCAGGCCAGGCCGCCAGAGACCGGGCAGGCGGCGCTGGAACTGCTCCCTTCCGACGACGACGCCGACCGGACGCTCGAGTCCTGGGCCGTGGCGGACGCCCTGGCGTCACTGCGCCCGGACCACCGGCGGGTGATCGTGGAGACCTACTACCGGGGATGCTCGGTGGCCGAGGCCGCGGCCACGCTGGGCATTCCGGCAGGTACCGTGAAATCCCGGACTTTTTACGCATTGAAGGCGCTCAAGCTGGCGCTGCAGGAACGAGGGCTGGCGCCATGACCCCCATGTGGGACTGCACCGACGCCAGGCCTTCGCTCGGCGTGTACGTGCTCGGCGCTATCGATCCCGCCGAGCGCGCCCTGGTCGACGCGCACCTGGTGACCTGCCGGGACTGCCGGGATGAACTAGCCGGCCTGGCCGGCCTGCCCGCTCTCCTGGCCCGGGTGAATCCGGACGAGGTCAGCCGGATCTGCGCCGATGACACCGTCCGCGCCGGCGCTCACGCTGGCGCCGACGACCAGCCGCCGGACGAGTTGATCGGCACCGTGCTCGACCTGGCCGAGGCCAGGCGGCGCCGGACCCGGTGGCGGTTCGTGGCGGCGGCCGCGGCCGTCGTGGCCATCGCGGGCGGACTATTCGGCGGGCTGAGTTCGATGACGACCACCCGGACCGTCGCGGTCCCGGTCTCGTCCGGCGGTGCCCACTGGGAAACCGTGGAGGCGACGAACAGCGTCACCGGGGCGAGCGGCTCGGTGGCCTACTCGGAGGAGATGTGGGGCGACGCGTTCGCGGTCCTCGTGGACCACATCCCGTCCGGGACCACCTGCCAGCTGTGGGTCGTCCACCCCGACGGGACGCGGACCCAGGTGGCTGCCTGGACGACGGCCAAGGACGAGGGCCAGGTCTGGTACGCCGGCTCGATGCCGAAGACCTCGCAGCCGATCAGCAGCTTCGAGATCACGGCGAATCACAAGGTGCTGCTGACGGCCACGCCCACCTGAGCAGGAGCCTCCCCGGGAATGGATGACGCCGGTCAGGCGCTGTGCATTGGCGTGATTAGGGCATTGGCGTGACCGGCGGCCTGATCGCGCTCGCCGCGGCTCTGGTCGCGGCCTCGGCGCTCGGCCTGGTGCTGCGCCGCCGGGCGGGCAGGTTCCGCGCCGCGCGGGTATCGCCGGTCCCGGCCCCGGGCGGCCCGGCCGCCGACGTGCTGACCGGGGCCGACCTCGGTGGTCCGCTCGGCCGGCAGGCCACGCTGGTCCAGTTCTCCACCGCGTTCTGCGCCCCGTGCCGCCCCACCCGGCAGATCCTGACTCAGGTCGCGGGGATGGTGGACGGCGTGACCCATGTCGAGGTCGACGCGGCCGCGCGGCTGGACCTGGTCCGGCGGCTGCGAATCAACAGCACCCCCACCGTGCTCGTGCTCGGTCCGGACGGCGCCATCGCCAAGCGTGCCGTGGGGCTGCCCCGCAAGGCCGACGTGATCGCCGCGCTCGGCACCGTGATCCAGCCCGCCCGGCCAGGAGTCACCCGGCAGGCAGGCGGGGAGCGACCGTGACAGTACGGCTGAGCCCGCATAGCATCGGATTCGTGATCGCCCCGACCGCGCAGATGCTGACCAAGCGGCGTGCCGTCGATTTCTGCCACGTCGCGACCGCGATCTGTCCGCGGGCCGCGCTGTCCTGATGCCCGGGCTCTCCCCTGCCCGATGAGCTCGGGACGGTGACCCAGCAGGGAAAGCCATCTGGTGGCGAGGAGTTCAGGCATGGAAATCGACCCGCGGGGTCCTAGGTTCAGCGCGGTCATCACCACGATCGTGCTGGCGGTTGTCCTGATCACCGGGAGCGCCTGGCTGCTCGCCGCGCAGGTCGCCGTGTTCGCGGCGGGCGCGCTGGCCGGGCTGCGGTACGCGCCCTACGGCCTGGTCTACCGCCGCTTCGTCAGGCCCAGGCTCGGCCCCCCGGCGCATACCGAGGCCGAGGCGCCGCCCCGTTTCGCCCAGGCGATGGGCATGGTCATCGCCGGCGTGGGACTCATATGCCTGGTCGCGGGCGCGACCCCGGCCGGCCTGACCTTTACCGCGCTGGCGCTGGCCGCGGCGTTCCTCAACGCAGCGTTCGATCTGTGCCTGGGCTGCCACGTATATCTGTTCATTCAGCGAAATCAAAGGGTCCGGCCGTCCGCCTAGGGACGCGACCGGAGAAGGAGGTAAACCCACAATGAGCCGAACCGACGTCCTCGTGGACGCCGAGTGGGCCGAGGCGCATATCGGCGATCCTGGTGTCGTCATCGTCGAAGTGGACGAGGACACCAGCGCCTACGACAAGGGCCATATCCCGACCGCGATCAAGATCGACTGGAAGAAGGACCTGCAGGACCCGGTCCGGCGTGACTTCGTGGACAAGACGGGTTTCGAGGCGCTGCTGTCCGAGCGCGGCATCTCGAACGACGACACCGTCCTGCTCTACGGCGGTAACAACAACTGGTTCGCCGCCTACGCCTACTGGTATTTCAGGCTGTACGGGCACGACAAGGTGCTGCTGCTCGACGGGGGCAGGAAGAAGTGGGAGCTCGACTCGCGCGAGCTGACCACCGACGTGCCCGAGCGCCCGCGGACCAGCTACACCGCGACCGAGCAGGACGCCTCGCTCCGCGCGCTGCGCGACGAGGTGGTGGCCGCCATCGGCAAGCGCAACCTGGTCGACGTCCGCTCGCCCGACGAGTTCACCGGCCGGCTGCTCGCCCCGGCCCATCTCCCGCAGGAGCAGGCGCAGCGGGCCGGGCACATCCCGACCGCGCGCAACGTGCCCTGGTCCAAGGCCGCCAGCGAGGATGGCACGTTCCGTTCGGACGACGAGCTCCGCTCGCTCTACGCCGACGAGGCGGGCCTGGACTTCAGCCGCGACACCATCGCCTACTGCCGGATCGGCGAGCGGTCCGCGCACACCTGGTTCGTCCTGCACGAACTGCTCGGCCTGCCCAACGTCAAGAACTACGACGGATCCTGGACCGAGTACGGCTCCCTGGTCGGCGTGCCGATCGAGCTTGGTGAGGCACGGTGACCGCCGGGGACGGGTGCGGCGCGCCCGCGGGCGGCGTCAGCGTGAGCGCGGCCACCGGCATCCTGGCGGGCCAGGCCGTGGTGGAAGGCCGGGTCACCCGCGAGGGGACGCCGGTCTCCACCGGGTACGCCCGGCTGCTCGGCACCGGCGATGAGTTCGTGGCGGAGGTTCCGCTGGGAGACGACGGCGGGTTCCGGTTCTTCGCCGCGCCCGGGTCGTGGACGCTGCGCGTCCTCGCGCCCCGTGGCGTGCGGGCCGAGCGATCGGTACAGGCGGACCTCGGCCAGGTGACCAAGGTCGACGTCACCCTCTAGACGGCCGGCCACGTCGCGTGGCAGGCGCGGCCGCCGTTTCCGCATGCGGCGGCCGCGCCTGGTCTTTACCGCCCCGCGCGGCCCCCGGCGGCGGCCGATGCCATAGCGTGGCTCCCGGCAGATGCTTGCTGCGGGAGGTCGCTGATGGATCAGATCGAGGCTGCTGCCCTGCCCGGCCCGATGACGCTGGGCGGCATTACCCTGCCCCTGGTCGGCCGGGCCCGCGTCTACGCGTGCGGGATCACCCCCTATGACGTGACCCACGTGGGTCACGCCGCGGCCTTCGTCTGGGTCGACACCCTCGCCCGTGTGCTGCGCGATGGCGGCGCTGAGGTGATCATCTGCCGGAACGTGACCGACGTGGACGACGTGCTGCTCGCCGCCGCCGACCGGGCCGGCTCGCCCTATGACAGGTTCGCCGCCATCCAGCAGTTCTACTTCGACCACGACATGGCCGCGCTCAACGTCGGGCTGCCCGCCCTGCAGCCACGGGCGCACGCCTACATCGGGCAGGTGATCTCGCTGGCGGCGGGGCTGCTCGACCGCGGGGCCGCCTACGAACGGGACGGCCAGGTCTATTTCCGCGGTGCGGCCGCCGCGCGCCAGGCCGTACCGGATCGCGAGCAGGCGCTGCGGCTGTCCGCCGAATACGGGGATGACCCGGCCGATCCGGCCAAGGACGATCCGTTCGACGTGGCGGTCTGGCGGGCGTCGACAAGCGGGGATCCCGGCTGGGCCAGCCCATGGGGAACCGGCCGGCCCGGCTGGCACGCCGAGTGCGCGGCGATGGCGCTGCACGCGTTCGGTCCGGCGTTCGACGTGCAGGCCGGCGGCGGCGACTTGCGTTTCCCGCATCACGCCTATCAGGCGGCCCTGGCCGAGGCGTTCACCGGGGTGACGCCGTTTTCCCGGGCCCGGCTCAACGCGGGCGTGGTTCGTGTGGCCGGGGCGAAGATGGCCAAGTCAGCGGGCAACCTGGTCCTGGTCAGCGAGCTGCTCAAGGAGTACTCCGCAGCCGCCGTGCGGCTGCTGATCCTCGACCGCCGCTGGAATCAGGACTGGGACTTCAGCCAGGCGGGCCTGGACGAGGCGGCCGGCAGGCTCGAGCGCCTGCACGCGGCCGCCGGCCGTCCGGAGCGTGCCGCCGGCGGCGCCGGCGGCACGGCAGTGGCCGCGATGCGCGCGGCGCTCGCCAATGACCTGGACGTGCCCACGGCGCTGCGGATCGCTGAGGAAGAAGGCGGCCAGGCTGCCCGTTCCCTGGGGACGCTGCTCGGCCTGTGGTAGTTGGCGCGGCGGACCGTGATGGATGTCCGACCTGGCCTGGTGTTCCTGGCCTGAGTTCCGGGGCGCCAGGTGCTCCCGGGCGTTACCCGGGCCGGGCCGGTGGTCCGTGGCTGTGCAGGACCTTCGTCCTGTCCTTGTTCCAGGCGGTGGTGGTGCCGTCGGGGTTCAGGACCAGGGTCCAGCCCCACCGGTGAATCACGACCTGGTGGTGAAAAGTACAGAGGAGCACGCAGTCCTTGACCGAGGTCGGGCCGCCGTTGGCCTTGTGCTTCGTATGGTGCACCTGGCACGCCGCCGCGGGCTGGTCGCAGCCGCCGGCCCAGCGGCACGTGCGGTCCCGCAGGATCACCGCGTTGCGGATCCCGGCCGGGACCGACTCGGAATACCCGATGTCCAGCGGCAGGCTCGGCCCGCCCAGCCGCGCACCCAACTGGCGGCGGCGCAGGAACGACGCCAGCCCGCCCGGCCCGGACAGCAGGTCCACGGCCGTGACGATGATCGCCCACTCGAGGGCTGCCCAGGCGGGTCCGGTATCCGGACGGGAGGTGCCCGGCCTACCGCCGGTGCCCGCGTCCGCGCCGTCCCCGTCGTGGCGGAGCCTGCCGAGCTCGGTGCACAGCCGGACCAGGTCCTCCAGCGCGGCGACGTTGACATCGCCGGTCACGATGGGAGCCATCGCCGCGTCACACGCGATCGCCTCGGCGGCGTCCCCGTCCAGCCACGCGCCGCCGTCGCTGCCGGTCTCGGACGCGGCAGCGCGGTGCGCGGCCCAGGCGGCCCGCACTTGCGCGGTCCATTCCTCCTGCAAAGCCGAGCTGCCGTCTAGCCGGAGCAGGTCCGCCAGCGACATGTGCGCCCACACCTTGACCGGCTGCCCCGCCCGCTCCGGCAGCAGGTCACTAGCGGCCAGGCGCCGCATCGCCTCGGCCAGCGCATCGTGGTAGCGCTGCTCCCGGGTCCGGTCATCCTCCGTCCCGGCCGGGGCGGACAGCGCCTCCAGCACCGCGCCGACCACCGCCGCGCACTCCGGCGTTAGGTCTCCGGTCAGGACGCCGGCGCCCTGGAAGGTGGTCTCCAGCCGGGCGCCGCGGTCCCCGAACGTCCGATCCGAGTCCTCATCGGGCAGGTCGCCACGGGCCCGCTCGTACATCTCGGCAAATAGCGCGGCCAGGTCCGGCAGCCCCAGCCCGGCCTCCGCGGCGGCGATGAGGAGCTCGTCGGACTCCTCCCGGTACTTCTCCGGCAGCTTGTCCGTCCACCGGCAGATCGCCCGCCCATAGGATTCCGACAGGTCCCCGGTGGCCAGCGCCGCGAGCACCTGCGGATGCGTCCCGGCCCGCTTCGCCCAGGCGGTGTGGCTGGCCGCGGCGCCCCGGGTGATCCCGGTCCTGTGCATCAGCCAGGCCCGCGGGCTGTAATCCGCGTCCTCGGCGTAGCCCTGTCCGGCGGTGAACGCGGCCAGGAACGACGCCCGCACGGCGGTGCCGATCGCGTCGGTCCGCTCCAGCCGCCGCAGGCACTCCGCCTGAGTCCCAGAGGGCAGCGCTGCGGGGTCGGCGGCGGCCAGGTAGGACAGCCCGGCCTGCACCATATCCATCGCCTCGCTGACGCTGGCGAAAGCCGGGACTGTGTCCATCTGGCTCACCTCCCCTGTCGGTTGCTCAGGACCGGTAGCGGCTCCTCCGTCGCTCGGCGCGTATCTCTAGGATTTCAGTTCGATTCTATCGAATTACTCTGACATTTCTGGGGAACTCCATGCTGAAAACAGCATGATCAGCATTTATTTCTTGGCGCGATGAAATCGAGCACCATTCGCGTTCTAGTGACGTTTGTGCCGAATGAGGTTACGTTTACCAGCCGACAGGCGAGATCCGCGCCAGCCGCTGGCCTGGTTATCATCGATCTCGCACGAGCGCAGGTGGTTCCGCTGCCGGGCCGCCTCGTGCGCCCACGACGTGGTTGATCATCCGGTAACTCCGGCGAACCTCCGGTCCGGGTAAACGGTCGGCAAACGCGCGAATTACCTCACGCCAATCGTGATGGTGCGGCTGATGACGAGCGGATCGGCGGCCTGGTAGGCCAGTTAACGGCCCAGTAGGCTCTTACCGTGGGCGAGAACCGGCAGGAATTCGAACGCGACCTGGAGGCCATCGAGGCCAGGGTCATCGAGCTGTTCGCCATAGTCGCCGAGGGCCTGCCTGAGGCGACCAGCGCGCTGCTCAGCGGCAATAACGAGATCATGCAAAGACTGCTCGAGCGGGACAAGGTGATCAGCGCCCTGTACCCGGAGACTGAGCAGCTGGCTAACCGCGAGATCCTGCTGCAGGCTCCCGTGGCCAGCGACCTGCGCTTCCTGTTGTCCGTGCTGCGCGTCCTGACCGAGTTCGAACTCTCCCACGACCTCGTGATACAGATTGCCTCCCGGGCCAACCATTTCCTCAGCGAGGACCTGTCGCCGCGTAGCCGGGGCATCGTCGAGCGGATGGGGAACCTGGCGTCGGACATGTGGCGCCAGGCTGCGGACTGCTGGTACCAGCGGGACCGGTCGGCCGCGCAGGCGCTGGCCGAACGTGATGACGAAATGGACCAGCTCTACTCCAGCCTGATCGCCGAGCTGGCCTCAGGACGTATGGCGGTACCGGTGACGATGGAGATGACGCTGGTGGCCCGGTTCTACGAGCGTCTCGCCGACCATGCCGTCAACATCGCCCGACGGGTGGTCTACCTCGCGGGGTCCGCGAAGAACTAGCCAGCCGTCGGCATTAGCTGACGGCCTCCTCGAGGCCGGTGACGTTCAGCGCGTCTCCCACCAGGGCGGGGAGGCGTGCATCTGCGACCTGACCGGGGCGTTCGAGCTGTCCCAGCCGACGATCAGCCATCACATGAAGGTGCTGCACGAGGCCGGGCTGGTCGACCGGGACAAGCGCGGGGTGTGGGTGTACTACCGGATCCGGCCGCGGGCGCTGGCCAGCCTGGGCACCCCGATCGGCTGCCCGCCACTGGCAAGGAATGCGGCTGCCACCGCGGCGCTGACTGGCGCGTAGGAGCTTGTGATCGCAAGGAGCACGGCGGCGGCCGCGGGGCCGGGAGCGGCGCTGGCAGGACGTCGGCGTGGACCGCAGTGCCGGTGCAGGATTAGTTTGCAATGCCTTGCGTAGTTGGCCTGTTACACACCGACGGAAACTGGAGCCTTCGCGCGGGCGGCAGCCAGGCCGGACTGGTCCGCGCCGATGACGATGACGTCAATTGCGGATGTCATGGTGTCACTCCTCGCGGATGGATCCCGGGCAGGGCACGGCCGCTAGCAGCACGTCGCGTCCTGGGAATCGGCTGATTCGCTCCGCTGGCCGGGACCGCCGCAGCATTGCGCGGTCGGCGCAGGACCGGCCTGGCCCGAGTCCAGCGCGGCCTCGGCCGCAGCCCAGCTCTGGCCGCCGTCCTGGCCCCAGAAGGTGGGGCTGTCCTCCAGGACGGCATAGATCTCCCACCGCTCCCCGTTCGGGGCGCCCTGCACCCAGAACTTGTCCTGCCGGGCGTAGCAGCAGGTGGTGTCGCGCTCGTCCACCGCGGCCAGGCCCGCTTCGGCCAGGCGGGCCTGCTCGGCCTCGACCGCGTCGGTGCCGGAGACCTCGACGCCGAGGTGGCTGAGGCTGCCGCCCTGGCCGCGGTTCTCCATCAAGATGAGCTTGAGCGGCGGGTCGGCGATGGCGAAGTTGGCGTAGCCGGGCCGCACCTTGGCGGGCTCGGCGCCGAACATCTTGCTGTAGAAGGCGATCGACTCGTCCAGGTCGTTGACGTTCAGGGCGAGTTGCACGCGGCCGGCCATGGGAACCTCCATAAATATTGATGCCTGTCTATGTCTTGCGCACTGCCGAGCTTGGCACAAGACATCGGGATCTGTCAATATAGATGCATGTCGAAGTTCTTGGCCGTGCTGGATCCCGCCAATACGGCGGCGTGCTGCCCGCCGCTGTCGGCCCAGCCGCTGTCCCAGGCGCAGGCCGAGCAGGTCGCCCCGCTTCTGAAGGCGCTCGCCGACCCGGTGCGGCTGCGGCTGATGTCCCTGGTGGCCTCTCACCCCGGCGGCGAGGCATGCGTCTGCGACCTCAGCGAGGCCTTCGACCTGTCCCAGCCCACGATCAGCCACCACCTGAAGGTCCTGCACGATGCCGGGCTGCTCGACCGCGACAAGCGCGGCGTCTGGGTCTACTACCGCGCCCGCCCCGAAGCGCTGGCCAGCCTCGGCACGCTCATCGGCAGCCCGGAACCCGCTGTCACTGCCTGATCAGGCCTGGGCCCGCAGGTCAGCTCAGAAGGTGCGCCCCGGTTGACCGGGTGACGGCATGGACGCCTGCGGTGGCGATCGCGTGCCCTGGCGCCGCGGCGGCTGAGGCCGGGACGCCTGGCAGCCGCGCCATCATCGGGCGGGGCTCAGCGATCGCGCCGTTCGCCCCGCGGCAGGTCATCCAGCAGCTGGCGGGCGAGATCGGTGATCGAGTTGGCGGTCAGGTCCCAGTCACCGCAGGCCGTCAGGTCGCTGGCCTGATGGGGGCCCCATTCGACAGGACGGGCGATGAACGCGGTCGCCAGTCCTGCTCTTGTCGCTCCCTCCAGGTCACTATTGTGCGCCGCGGCCAGCATGACTTGGCCCGGATCCAGGCCGAGCAGGGCGGCGGGTGTGCGGTAGGCATCCGGGCTCGGCTTGTAGGCGCGGCTGATGTCAGAGCCGAGGATCACGTCCCACGGCAGCCCGGCGGCTTTGGCCATGTCCACCAGGAGCGCGGTCGTGCCGTTGGACAGCGGGCCGACGATGAAGTCCCGCTTGATCTGGCCGATCCCGCCCACGCTGTCGGGCCAGGGCGGAAGGTCGTGCCAGGCGGCGGCCA
>Ga0335081_10021387_pt1 | contig 10477 bp, 5 predicted proteins | sample Lox_Sample_35_FD_206713 | JGI IMG/M metagenome (GOLD analysis project Ga0335081, IMG submission 206713) | Soil microbial communities from Loxahatchee National Wildlife Refuge, Florida, United States - Lox_Sample_3.5 | ecosystem: Environmental > Terrestrial > Soil > Wetlands | place: USA: Florida...
GACTACCCATCTGACTTTTCAGCCCCACCAAAGTCTCCGCGTTGGCAGAGAGTCACCGAGTTGTCTCTGGGTGGTTACAACAAGAGAGGTTAGTAAGGAGACCGGGCTCCTGGAAACGCGTCCAACCAAGCGAGCGCACCGGGGTGCCGGAGGAGGTCCCGAAAGACTGGGGTTGTTTGAAGCTCTGATCAGTTCTTCCTACTTCAAGCAACACGGGACAACTTGTTGTACAGTATTGGGTGCAATATCTTCAGCCTGAAGGAAAAGGACAGTGCCAATGGTAACGACAAAGCCGGAGGGTCGTATTACGCGACGCGGGTTCCTCGAACGCAGTTCAGCGGGTTTCGCAAGTGCAGGGCTGATCGGGAACGTATATGCCGCAAAGTCCGCGCTCGGTTCCGAGAGTGTGGCGGAGAGCCTGAAGCCCACCGCAGTGCCGTTGGCTGGCAAGATTGCCCTCGAAGAGCACTTTGTCCTTGCCGAAACTATCGACACCAGTTACGCCGCTCGAGAACTCCCGCCGGAAACTCGATACAAAATCCTCGACGTCGGCAGCGGACGCATCGCGGAAATGGATCGCGGTGGCCTCGACCTCTGTATCCTCTCGCTTACCGCGCCCGGAGTCCAGGCTGTTCCCAACGTCACCCAAGCGATCGCCCAAGCGAAGCGAACCAATGACTATCTGGCCGAGAACGTGGCAAAGAATCCGAAACGTCTGAGAGGTTTTGCGACGCTGCCGTTACAGGATCCCGAGGCTGCTGCCCAGGAATTGACGCGCTGTGTTAGAACCCTGGGCTTCTGCGGCGCGTTGGTCAACGGATTCTCGCAGGTCGGCGAGGAGGATTCAGCCGTTTTCTATGATTTGCCGCAATACCGACCGTTCTGGGCCACGGTCCAGGAGCTGGATGTGCCCTTCTACCTCCACCCTCGTTATCCCTTGGCAAGCCGGCAGCAATCTTACGAAGGATATCGTTGGCTCGCCGGCTCGCCCTGGGGATTTGCTGTAGAAACTGCCATTCATGCGCTTCGTCTGATGGCCAGCGGGCTTTTCGATGAATACCCCAGACTCAAGGTGATCCTCGGCCACTTGGGCGAAGGACTGCCGGTCAGCATTTGGCGGGTGGACCATCGCATATCCAAGGGGAGTGGTACTCCGAGAGCGAAGCTGCCGTTGAGCCACTATCTGCGCGAGAATTTCTACATTACGACCAGCGGCAACTTCCACACGCCGGCCCTAACCAACGTAATTCTTGAAGTCGGCGCTGATCGCATTCTCTACTCGGTCGATTATCCTTACGAGGACGTGGTCGAAGCGAGAGGTTGGTTCGACCAAGCTTCCATCAGCGAATCCGACCGCATGAAGATTGCCCGCACTAATGCCCAGAAGTTGTTCCGCCTCTAGCCGGAACCCCTGCGTTCATCCTTCTCCGAGCGGATAACATCCGGATGGGTGAACCCTATCCCCTAGCCCCCCGAATCGGTGACATGTAGAAGGGAGAAATCGGGGCAAGGGGGTATGCTAAAGAATCGGACGGACCTCACCGAAGGAACCGCATGAACATCGATGGATTCAATGCGGGGACGAGGTTCTTGGTAATCAGCCACTCTACCGGGGAAGTATGAACGCATCCACCCGCAGGCCGATTGGCAACTCGCGGCCATCGTCAAGCTCGACCAGCGTCTCCAGGATCTTGGTATCCACCCGCTCGGTGGGCGCATCGGTGCGGACGTTCTTCCTGCCCAGTTCCTCACCCACTCGAACCACATGCCCCCAGAACTTGCGGTTGCCGAAAGCATCGGCCGTGACGTACGCACGCTGCCCGAGGCGCAACTTCCCGACGTCCGTCTCGTCCACGTCGACGCGCACCCGCAGTTGGCGGGTGTTACCGAGACTGAAGATGGGATCGGGAGCGATGGACGAATTGGTGACGCTTTCCCCCAATCGATGGTACCGGCGCAGGATGACGGCGCTGATTGGCGCCCGAATGAACGTCTTCTGGTAGCGGGCACGATCCGCAGCAGCTTGGGCGCGCGCCAGGGCAACATCGGCTTCCGCCTGCGAGCGGTCTTCCTCGCGCGCCGGATCGTCGATGAAGGCGTGATGCTGGACGGCTGCCTCGTAGCGCGCCTTGGCGACGTTGTACTCGCGCTCGTAGCGCTCCGCCTCCGACTGCGAGATCACGCCTTCGCGAGCAAGTTGCCGGCGGCGCTCCATCTCGTTTCGGGCGTTCTCCATCACCGCCTGAGCCTCGTTCACGGAAGCCAGTGCCTCACGGCGCTCCTCAGCGCGGGCCCCGTTGACGACTTTGCGGAGCGCCGCCTCCTTCTCCCTGACCTCGGCTTCGTCGGCGGTCAACTGAGCGCGATAGTCATCGTTTTCGAGCACCGCCAGCACCTGCCCCGGGCGGACGCGGTCACCTTCGTCCACCAGCACGGCCTTGAGCTTGCCATTCAACTCCGACCCGACCTTAATGTCCTCGGATACAGGTTCCACACGACCGGGCGCAGCCACCATCGTGCCCTCTTCAGTGCTTGTGGCGCTCTCGGCGTCCAGTTGGCTCAATTGGCTTGGCTGTCCGGGCTGGGCGGGTTGAGATGCCCGGCCGTGGGTCATAGCAAAGAGAGTCACCACCACGCTGAGCGCCGCCAGTGATACGATCCAGGCCGCGCTTTTTCTCTTCATCTCGACCTCCTCGCGATCACCAGGCGAAGCGCTCATGCACTCCCGCGGCCGGATATTCACGGTACCTGTGAACTCGGAGCCGGCACTGGCGGTGGAAAAAGCAGTCTCCCGCACGCTGCTCTCTTTAATCCGGCCGTCCTCGATGTGAACGACCTGGTCTGCGAATTCCAGCGTTCGATTGTCGTGGGTGACGATGACGACCGCGCGCCCTTGCTGGTGTGCCAGTCGGCGCAGCATTTGCAGCACGCCTTGCCCGCTCTGCCAATCGAGGGCGGCGGTTGGCTCGTCAGCAAGAATGATGTCTGGCTCACCGGCGAGCGCCCGTGCGATGGCCACGCGTTGTTTCTGGCCGCCGCTCAAGTCGGAGGGGAAAGTGTCGTACTTGTCGCTCAGGCCCACCTGCTCTATGAGTTCCCTGGCACGGCGCCTGGCAACCTTGGTTCGAGCACCTTTGAGATCGAGCGCCACTTCTACGTTTTCGCCGGCCGTCAGCGTCGGAAACAGATTGAATCCCTGGAAGATGAACCCAAAGTGATCCAGTCGCAGCCGGGGCAGTTCCTTCTCCTTAAGGTGGGTCACCTCCCGGCCGCGCACGCGGACGCTGCCGGAAGTGGGTCGCAGGATGCAGCCCATGATCGAGAGCAGCGTTGTCTTGCCGCTGCCGGAGGGACCCATCAGCAGCACTACTTCGCCGTTCGTCACGTCGAGATCGATATGGCGCAGCGCGTGCACCGCTGCCTCGCCTGCGGCGTAGGTCTTGGTGAGGCTACGAACTGAAACTGCCGTCTCCATTTTGAGTGCTTCTTTGTCCTTCGTCCTTCTCGCGGCCAACGACACCAAGGACCGAGGAAACCGAATGGTAAAGGACCAAGGACAAATGACAAGGGACCAAGGACTAACCCCTGAAAACCATCGCCGGGTCGATGCGCGTGACCTTATTGATGGAGACGACGGCAGCGAGGATGCACATCAATAGCGTCAGTCCGAACATGCCCACGCCGACGGGCCAGGGCAGGACGATGGCTGCTCCTCCTCTCTGGCTGCCATGCACCACGAACACGCTCACCGCCATACCCACCAGGTATCCAAGCACGGCGCTGATGGCCGCCTGCTTGACGATCACGCGGTAGACGTAGCGGTTGGTCGCGCCTATGGCCTTTAGCGTTCCGTACTCGCGCAGGTGGTCCACCGTGGTGGCATAGATCGTCTGGGCCACCACTACCACGCCCACCACCGACCCCAGCAATGCCGCCAGCAGCACCGCGATTCCGGCGCCGGTGGAGAACATCCAATAGAAGCTGGTCATGTGGCTGAACTCGGCGGTGGTATACACATCCACGTTGCTCACCCGCTCCACCAGGGCACGCTGGAGTTGCTGCAGGTTGACTCCCGGCCTGGCCTTGACCAGAATGAAAAGGGTCTGATCCTCCTGCAGACGTGTGTAGCCTAGCGCGTTCTTGAAGGAGGCGAACACATAGGGCGTAGTGGTGAAGGCGCGGATGCCCCGGGTGAATCCCACCACACGCGCCCGGCGGCCCCCGATCTCGAACACCTGCCCCATATGGGTCACGCCCAGCGTGGCGGCATAGAATTGATCCACCATCACCGCGTCCGGTTGCTTGAGATCCTCCGCCTTCCCCGCGATCACATTCCACGGCGCGCCGTATTTCGAGTCCGGGTTGAAGCCGACCACCTGGATTCCCTCGTGCCCGCCGTCGGGACGCTGCCAGTCGCTGAAGCGGACGATGTACTTCTGCGCGTCTTCGACGCCCGGCGTGCCCAACACCTGGTAGAATTTGCGCTCCGAAAACGGCGTGGCCTGCTCGAGGTAGGGGATGTGCCGTGGCCCAACCCACAGGTCAACACCCGAGTGGTCGATCAGGCCCGAGGTCGTCTTGGTAAAGCCGATGAAGAGCCCGAGTTGCACCACGATCAACACCACGGCAAAGACGATGCCCGTGAGGGTCACAGCCAGTCGCACCTTGTCGTGGGTCAAATTGCGTTGCGCGAGAGGGGGCATGTCACATCTCTTTACCGGAGTCAACCTCCGGAGCTTTTATTCTTAGCATAAGCCATTGATAAAAATAACCTTACTTTGGTGGTTTCGCTTGGCCTCTTCAGCCTTCCGACCTAGTGTGCTGTCATGCCTTATTCTTGACAGCGGGGCGGCAGAGCCGCTGGCCGTTGTCTAGTCTTACGTGTAACGGGAGCCTAGCCAGCCCAAATTGGCAATATAGAGAAATGATGATTTGGTACTAACTTCCCCAAAAACGGGCCTAAAATCGCCGTAACCGATTGATATAGAGATAGTTAGGCGTCGTGGCTTCGTTTTCTCGAAAACTGGCATAGGATAATGATAACAAACAACTTGCTGCTTATGGCTTCGCTTGGCTTCGTTCTCCTCCACCTTTGGCGCTGCCTTCGGCTCGCTAACGGCGGCGCTGCCCGGGACCAGTCACGCCTGTCGATGTTCGCGGAATGTAGTGCACATCGCAAAACCCGCATCGAGATCAATCAACCGCTCGTCCGGCCCGCTCCTTCGCTCTAAGTGTCGAGAAACTAAGACAAGAGCGGGCTAGACGCCCGCGCTCCCAGGCCCGGTCCTTCACTCTATCGAACATCGTTTTTTTTCAGTATCTTCACCCTTCGCACTTCAGCATTCACAATCGAGGGGCATACCCTGGTTGGCGACTGATCTAGCTCACCGATGAACTCAGTATAAGGCAAATTATCGAGTTCCTCAATAAGCAGAAATGACCCGTCACTGACCAAGCTGCCTGGCCTGCCATGAAGCTCCGATTTTGGCAGGGCCAAGGCCCGCCTTTCCCGCAATCCCCAAAACACCCGATCCATAGGGAGAGATGTGCGCAAAGAAGAAAAGACGCAGGCCCCGTTTCCGGGGCCTGCGCGACCTTTACCCTTCAACCTCCCGATGGGCACTCCTGGGGCCTCTAGTCAGCACGGACTTGCCGTATCGTCAAGAGCCCGGCGAGACCCAACGCTGTTCCGAACAGGACCAGAGTTCCCGGTTCCGGTGTTACCACCTTTCCATCGTATACGCCGCCGGCCGTCGAATTGCTTTCTGACACTTGACCCCCGGCGATGAACAGTCCGCCGTTGTCGTCGGTCCAGGACCCCGAGCCATTCAGGATCAGATCTGGCTGCAGGCACTTAGTATCGCCTGCCGTATCGCACGGTAACGGCTGGCCGTTGAGAGTTGTGAAGCTGAGGTCAAAAAAGACGTCGAAGAACGACGTGAATGTCCCTTCGCAGGGTAATCCAGCCGCGGTTCCGGTGGAACAGGATGGATCCACCGTGGCTTCTCCTTTGACAGTCTGAAGAAACACCAGATTGCCGAGAGATGGATGATTGGGGTCGAGATTGATCGTGACGTTGCACGCGCCCACCCCCTGGGGACAGGCGGAGTCGACGCCGGTGAGATTGAGGGCGACCAGTTGGGTGTCGACAGTCTCCGTGGAGCCCGGAACATCCGCCACGTCTATGTTCCCAAGCCTCTGAACGATCGTGTCAGCGCCTGAGTGCGAAGCATCCGGGATACCCACCAGATTCACTTGCACGCCCGCGATGGCAAAAGACGTGCCCGTCTGGGCTACAAAATAGTCGAAGCCGGCGGGAACACACTCGCGATCGTTGACGCAGACGCTGCTGCCGAAAGCGGAACCAGCGGCCAGGACACCCAGAGCAATTGAGAGGAACACCGATTTCACACTGCACCTCCGGCACCCATGTGCTGTGGGAAGCGTAAAAAAAGTCGACACGCTAGCGCCGTTGCGTTCGGGTTTCGAATTCATGTCATTCTCCTTTTTCCAAGATTTATCGAGCATCGAAAAAGCCGGATCAAGACCTCGACCGTGTCAACAGTGCCAAGACGCCATGGAAAGCCAATAGTCAACAACCAATAATCTCCGCGACTGATTGATCACCCAGTTGGGGCCGCGGGACGAAATGGGAGCGCCGGCAGTGCGGACTGGCTCCCCGTGGGCTGGGCCTTCCTCTGTAACGCGAGAACCGTCATTGCGCGGCATATCTCAAGAGCGTTTGCCGTAGCTGTTCCGGCAACGGGGCGGCGACGGTGTAGTTTCCGGTTCGTCGCATGCACGCCACCTGCTGCTCGCCTCGTGCGACGAGCTCTTCACCCCCGCCCTTGCTCCGCCAATACTCGAATTTCAGCAACACCCGGTTCTGTATAAGTTCCCCCAGGCTCATCCGGACCACAACCTCATCGAAGGCCGAAAGTTCCGCCAGGTACTCGCAGGAACATCGGGTGGTGATCAGGCAAAGGCCTTGCGCCAGTTCGGTAAGCACTTCCGGCGCATGATCTCGAAGGAAAAGTTCTCTGCATCGTCCCTGCCAACTCAGATGGTTCACGAAGTAGACATTCCCCACGAGGTTTGTCTCTTCAAAACCCACCACATGTCGGTATTCATAAGCGCCCATCGTAGCTCCCAGCAAGCACAGCGAGAGCGAGCCGGGCATCGGCGCTGTGAACCGAAGTCACCAGTGTCGCGGCGACGGCCGATCCCGTGCTCATCACGACCCAACCGTCCGAAGCGGCAGAGGTCAAGACCAGAGGTCCCCGGGCGATGGCTCCGGTCTTTTTCAGACACTCCTCAACTGCCCACACTCGGGTTGCTGACGTATCCAAGTCCTCGCTCGCCTCGCGAGCCACCACCTCGGTCAAAGCAAAACGGTCCGCGCCCAACAAGTCCCGCCAGGTCCCTGCCGGCCGCGCAACTACATGTTCAACGTCACAGCCGACCGCTTTGGACCCAGCCACCGCCATGGTAATGTCGCCAGCATGGGCCGCCGATACGTGCCGGTCCGCGTTGACGTGCGGCTTGCCATCCGGGCGCCGCCAGACGTTGACGCCATCACCCAGCGCTCGTTGGATTGCGCGATCGCTGCGTGCGCGGCGCTCTCCGCCGTGATCGACATCCACGGCTACGGATACCGCGACTCCCGGGATCAGATCCTCGAGCTTTCGCTCAATGTAGGGTCCTAAAAGGGGAATCACCCACTGGCTCCGGCCATGGCCATTGCCGTTGCTGCTGACGATGCGAAGCCGCAGCCCCTCCCAGCGTTCAAGTACGCATCCGTGCGAGTCCGTCACTTCAACGTCGTAGCTGAACGTGTCCTTCTCCAGCTTTCGCTCAACGGCATGGACCAGCCGCGGACCCCGCGCGTCCGTGGCAGTAACCGAGATTCGATCAACCCCAATCGGTAGGATCACGGCGTTGGGCACGCAAGCTTGAATAGCGTGAATCACGGCATCGCGCGCACCCGGATCACCAAGAACCAAGGTCCCGGGTAGATAGCGAGCAAACCAGGCAAGGCCGTCATTCCCGTCGGTTGCTGCAATCTCCGCGATGCACTCCTTGGCGGCAAGACGCCGGTAGCCTTGGAGGCGTCGAAACCGACCGGCCTGGAAGAGTAGTCCTCCGTACAGATCCCGTCGTGGCAAAATCGGGACGCTTGGCAGGCCCTCGAGCGGGCCGGGGCGAAAACCGGGTTCCGTTGTCACGCCGCCTTCAAATCGGCACGTGGCCTTGAAATGGTCTACCTGGAAAGCGGTCTCGGAGCTGCGCAGGACAACTTCGACCCGGCCGGGTTCTCTCACCAGCGCAGCAGTGCGTAACTTAACGGGCGTACTGTCGCCGGCGGCAATGGGCCGCGAGAAGCGGACGTCCTCAAACACGAGGGAAGTGGGATTTCCCGTAAGGAAGGTGGCGGCCTGCGCCATGGCCTCGAGTCCCATCACGGCCGGAAATAGCTTCTGACCCTGAAAAACATGGTCATCGAGATAGGGGTCGGTATCATGCGATACCTCGGAATCAACCACCAGCTCTACGCCGGGATAATAGACCCGCGGCCTTTCCAGGAACCGCAATAGGGGGAACTCCGGGCCGTCCACCGCGAGCGTTGGCGCTTCTCCAAAGCGACCGGTCACAACCACGGACGTGGCAGGTAGCCGCTGAGACAGCAGGTGGCGCAGAACGGTTGTGCCATTGTCGGGTGAAATGGGAGTGATTCCCTGCTGCGCAAGGGCGTCGACTCGACCCAGCCGCTCGCCCATTCCGACTCCGGACCACACGGACCACTCTACGGCAAGGCAGCGACAATGTGGGTGCTGTGCCTGCCAGCGTTCGGTCAGACGAGTGAGCCATTCGTTGGCCACGGCGTAGTCGGCTTCGCCGCGCATGCCGGTTCGAGAGATGATCGAGCTAAACACGACAAGCAGCCGTAAGCGGGACGGATCGACAGCGGCGAGGACGTTGCGCGCTCCTTGAACCTTGGTGGCGATCGTCTCCAAAAATGCCGCCTGGTCATGGCTGCGCAAAAGCCGGGGAACATTGGTCCCAGCGCCGTGCAGGATGGAGGTAACATGGCCCAGCGCCCTTTCGACCTCCTCGATCGCGGCGCGCACGGCGCGGGCATCCGTCACGTCGGCAACGACGTACCGGAACGAGATCCCGGCTGCTGCCAGCCTCTCCAGGTTGGCCGCAAGTTCAGTGTCAGTCTCCGGCTGGGAGCGGCCCAGCAGTGCCAGTCGAACACCTGATTCCTTGGCCAGCGAAAACGCGCACTCGGCCGCGATCCCCTTGCCACCGCCGGTGACCAAAAGGACATCCGACGGGCCGAGCGGCAGCTCGCTGATCTCGCCCGGCGGGAGTAGCCGAAGGAACGGCTGGAAACGGCGTCCCGTGGCATCGTAACGCGCCTCCACAAAGTTCGAGGCTGCCAACGACTCGGCGACGATCCATTCCACGGCCTTGGGGTGGTCAAATGGAACATCGACCACGCAAGTGGTTACTTGCGGCGCCTCGAGGTGGAGAGTGCGAGCGAAGGATGCAGCGCCACCACCCTGCTCGACCAGAACAAATCGCGTTGGGCCTGCGTCCAAGACCTTATCAGCACCTTGGAGCAGCAGGCTAATGACTGAGTTCGAGTCGGACTCATCCGCTTCCGGTGGCAGACAGACCACGGTGCCACCGCCTTCTCGGCAATCCGCGAAGGCTCGCGCTAAAGGGGCGGCAAGTGAATGGGTGGGGGCTGCGACTACTTGCCAGGTGCCTTGGTCGGAAGCGGAATGGCCGCGATTCAACCGACGCTCCACCAGTTCGACGGTGAAACTTCGTAGCCAAGCGTCAACTCCCTTGGGCACGCTATCGGTCTCGTGCGACGGCCCCGTAGCTCCCGTAGCCTGCAGGGTCTCGAAGGCGCGCGCAACCTCACCCAGAGTTACCCCGGCATAGTCGGTAGGAGCGACCGGGGGCGCGAGACCGAGGTGGCGCGCAGCGTCAGCTACCAAACGGCCAACCGTTATGGAGTTCAAATGCAGATCGCCAAGCAAGCGGCTATCCTGCTTTACCGCAGACATGGGCAGTTCAGCTTGCTCGGCAACCAGCCGTCGAATCACGGCTAGCGCATCCTTGCCACTGAGCTCGGATTGGCCGTCTGGGCTTTTCGCCCCTGGGAGCGCTGGCGTCCCGCCCGCTCGTTTGTTGCGTCCCCCGGGTCCGTCCGCGGCCTCGATGGCTTCGTTGGAGTCAAAGCCGCGCAAGAGTTGGCGGGACGCCAGTGCTCCCAGGCTTTCCGGGCCTGCGGTGCCCGGAGCGACGTCCGCTATGAGGTGCGAGGAGACAGGGACCAACTCGCACGGATTTGTGAAGAACTTAGGACGCCGGTCGAGGTCGAACGGCCGGGCGAAACGACCAGCGAACAGCTCTTGATGTTTTACGGGCGCTCCTAAAGCGAAGGCTGCCGCCGCGGCCT
>Ga0335081_10021388_pt1 | contig 10477 bp, 7 predicted proteins | sample Lox_Sample_35_FD_206713 | JGI IMG/M metagenome (GOLD analysis project Ga0335081, IMG submission 206713) | Soil microbial communities from Loxahatchee National Wildlife Refuge, Florida, United States - Lox_Sample_3.5 | ecosystem: Environmental > Terrestrial > Soil > Wetlands | place: USA: Florida...
GTCGGCGCGCCCGTGTAGAAACCAATGGCCGTCTTCATCCACGCTGGCCCAATCGCCGTGATACCACATGCCGGGAAAGCGCGACCAGTAGGTATCGAGATAGCGTTTCGGATCGTTCCAGATGCCGCGGGTCATGGACGGCGCGGGTTTGGCGCAAACCAGGTAGCCGGTACGGCCGCGCACCGGCGCGCCCCTTTCATCCACGACTTCGGCGGCCATACCGGGCGCGGGACCGCCCAGCGAGCACGGTTTCAGCGGCTGGATAGGTAGCGGAAACAAAAAGCAACCCACGATCTCCGTGCCGCCCGAGATATTGATTATGGGGCAGCGGCGCCGCCCCACGCGCTCGAAGAACCATAGCCAGGAGGCTTCGTCCCACGGCTCGCCGGTGGAACCGAGCAGGCGCAGAGTATCCATGGGCGGCATGTCAGGCGAAACCGCCTGCCCCATCTGTTTCATGAGCACGCGGATGGCGGTGGGCGAAAGCCCGAAGGTGGTGATGCCGTGGCGCTCGATCGTCTCCCACAGCCGCAGCGGATGCGGAAAGTCCGGCGCGCCGTCGTAGAGAAAAATCGTGCCGCCAAACAGATGGTTTCCGATGATGCTCCACGGCCCCATCATCCAGCCGATATCGGTGAGCCAGAAGAAGCGGTCGCCCGGCCTGTGATCGAAGGCCAACCAGATTTCCTTGCCCATCTGCGCCAGACACCCCGCATGCGTGTGGACGGTGCCCTTCGGCCGGCCGGTAGTGCCGGACGTATAGAGAATCATGGCGGTGTCTTCGGAGTCCATGGAGAGCGCCGGAGCGGGCTCCGCGTGCGGCTGGTCCGGCCGTGCATGATCGCGCACCACAATGACATGTTCCGCGGAATGCACCTGAAAAATCTTTTCCGCCAGCGGCAACTTCTTCCCGCGCCGCTCGATGTGCTCCGCAGTGAACACTACCCGCGCACCGGAATCCTGGAGGCGTTGAGCGATGGCGCCCGCCCCGAAACCGGCGAAGATCGGTACCGCGACCGCGCCGATTTTCCAACAGCCGTAGAGAATCGCGAGAATCGCCGGCGCCATTGGCATGCACAGCGCCACACGGTCGCCGGACTCAATGCCGATGCGGCGCAGCGCGGCGGCCACCCCATTCGCCGCGTCTTCCAGTCCGGCGAACGTCATAGCGCCGTTCGCGCCGCGTTCGTTTTCCCAAATGCAGGCGATGCGATTGGGGTCCGATATGGCCCAGCGGTCCAGGCAATTGTGCGCGATATTGAGGCGGCCGCCCACAAACCATCGCGCCCATTCCGGACCGCCGCTCGCATCCAGCACCTCGCGGTAGGGCTCGAACCACTCCACCCCCATCTCGCGCATCATTTCGTCCCAGAAGCGCTCGGGATCGTCGCGTGAGAAGCGTAGGAACTCTTCGCGATCGCTGAATCCCAGGCGCTGCATAAAGCGCCAGACGTTGGTTTGCTCGATAAATGCGCGCGAGGGTTCCCAGATCATGGGGGCCGTCTATCAATTCTCCGTGGGCGTCTTCTCCACGTGCTCGATCACCAGCAGATCCACCGGCCCTCTCTTCGCTTCCAGTTTGAGTCCAAGCTGTTCCTGCAGGGCGGCGAAAATGGTGGGCGCGGGTTCGCGGTCTGCGTCGGGAGCAACACGGCCAGCGGTATCGGCGCCGCCCGGCATGCCGCCCGGAGGCGGTCCTGCCATCTTGATCATTCCCATTCCCATTCCACCACGCCCCGGCATGCTGGAGGGATCGAAACGCAGCTTGAAATCGTACTTGCGCTGCAGACCGGTCTGATCCACCACCGGGCGGTCGAACTGGTTGGAAAGCTGGTCCGCAAAACCCGACATCGTTTGCCCGTTCGAGATCATGCACGCGCCATTCGGTGTGATCATCATAAAGTTGCCGCCGCGGCCGGCAGCGAAAGGAGGAGTTTCCGGGCAGCCATCGGCACCCACACGCAGCCGGCCTGGAGGAGGAAGCGGCGGTGGCCCGTCGCCGCGGCCTCCCTCGCCCGGCACAGGCGCAAGGGGCGGAGGCGTCTCCGCAACTTCGGTCTCCTTCAGCTTGGGCCCTTTGCTGCCCACCGTCAAGGCGTACATCGCCATCTCTTTTGTCTCGCGGTGGATGGCAAGCTTGAACCGGTCGGCCAGCAGGTTCTGCAGCATGATCTTGACCTGCTCCTTGGTGGCGCCCTCGGGAACCTTGGCAACTACGTCGAAGCGCTCGGAATCCACCCAGTCCGGCCCGCCCGTGATCTGGTTGAACTTGACGCCATAGGCGTTCACGATCAGCATCCGAAGGTTGGCGTTGAAATAGGTCACGCGGCCGGGATCGTTCGTTCCGGGTCCGCCGCGCGATCCCACCATCATCCGGCCATTTCCCATTGGCGCCGACGCCTTTATGGAAGCCACCTCAAATTCCAGCTTCGCATCCGTGCCTTTCGCGTCCGCGAGGGACTGTCCATAGGCATTCGCGCAGGCCAGCGCCATGACGGTGGTTCCCGCCCTTAGCCTTGTCATGTTTATCCGTCTCCTTTTCCGCACCATACCAGCAGATTGCTTCTTGTATGACGTTTCGCCTAACGGATTTGTTTGCTCTTTCGTACGAAGCTCTTACTAATTCATTAGTACCGTGCGTCGACGGTGTCAAGGGCTTCCCGTGGAGTTCCGCAGGATGGCCCAGGCGTTGCTCGGATTACCGCCTATGAAGCTACTCTACTCATCACCATTTATGGCGGTGTTGGCGGTGGGTGCGGTTGCGTACGCGCAGAACCAAAGCCAGACCGCACCGCCGCAACAGAAACAGCAGCCAAGCGATGCACCCAAATGAGCATCACGGGCTGCCTGACCAAGGGCACAACAGATGGCAATTATGTAATCACTGACCAAACATCAGGCGAGAACGTGCCATTTAACGGACCATCCCAACTCGGCCAGTACGTAAATCAGACAGTCAAACTTACCGGCAGCGTGACCGGGGAGGGCGCCGGAAAAGTATTCAGGCCTGAAGCCATCAGCCAGGTTTCGCCATCGTGCGCTAAGGCTCAATAGCCATTCTGACGCGCCACGCACCCGTGCGGGCCGGACACGCACGGGTGCGCAGCTTGCTGGCCTTACTCGCGCAACTCCGCCACGTTGGAGCGGATTTCCGGCCGGCAGCCGGCTGGAATCCGCGCAAGGCGGCAGATTTCTTGGACCATCGGCAGGCGGCATCGTGCGCCAGCACCCCCGCCCGGGCCACAAGCAGTATCCCCATGCGATAGCTCATTAGAGCCCCCTGACGCTTCACTGTAACCTACTCGTGCGCGCATTGGTCTATCCTATTCTCATAGCCGTGCTTCAGGGAACCTTCAGGATTCGCCGCCGCTTCGTGCGCGTGGCGATGGTAGCCGCCTCGGCGTGTATGCTGAGCATGGGCGCCGATCCGCCGTTGATGCCGCTGGGCGTCTGTGAGGTGCTGCGCGATATCGCAGCCGTGGAAGGAAAGGACGTGGCCGTGGTAGGCCGTTACTCGTTCCGCGCCGACGGCCGATGGATGAGCGAGCAGGTATGCGATGCGCCGGCGGCTAACCCGCCCGAACTGTGGCTGGTAGAAGACGCCCGGGAAGGCCCCAAACCGCCCGAGCATTTCGATATCGACGGCGCCGCGCTGCACAAGAAGCTGGTGGAAATCGAACGCCACACCGCGCTCGGCAAATTCCGCTTCGGCACCCCCGACTACGACCGCTGGGCCCTAGTTTACGGCCGCGTGGAGCCGCGCAAGGGCGATGCCGCCAAAAAGGCGCCGGCCAACCTGCTGTTCCGGGGCAGCGGCGTGGTGGTGTTCCTGGCGGCGGAGTAGCGCCGGCAGCAAAACTGCCGGCGTTACCGGTACAACGCTTCCAGTTTTTCCAGCGCCTCCTCGATCCTTTGCGGTTTCTCCAGCACGCCGGCGAACAAATCGCCCTTGGCGGCGAATCTCTCGCGCGCATTGGCGATAGTGAATTGCAGCGGGTGCAGTCCGGGACGCACCTCATCCCATTCGAGCGGGGTGGCTACGGGGGCGCCCGGATAGGCCCGCAGCACGTAGGGTGCGGCGATGGTCTTGGATTTTCCGTTCTGCAAATAATCGAAATATACGCGGCCGGTCTGCCGTTTGGAAACGGAGCGCGGGGTGGTGAACAGGTCCGGACTCTGGTGAGCGGCAAGGCGCGCGATCAGTTCGGCAAAAGTGCGCGTCTCTTCGTAGGAGTAAACCGGCTCGACCGGAACATAGACGTGCATGCCGTCGCCGCCGGTGGTTTTGGGATAGCCGCTGAGGCCGATGCGGTCGAGAATGCCTTTCACCAGTAGGGCCGCTTCCACGATGCGGTCGAAGCTGCACTCCTGCGGGTCCAGATCGATGAGCACGAAATCCGGATTGTCCAGGTGTGGCGAACGGCTCATCCACGGATTGTGATCGATGCATCCCAGGTTTACCAGGTAGAGCAGACTGGCGCGATCTTCCGCGAACACGTATTTGATGGGCTTGCCGTTGTGCTCCGAGTCGATCATTTCGGTGCGCAGCCAGCTCGCCAGCGCTTCGCGCACGTTCTTCTGAAAAAAGTATTCCTGGCTGATGCCGTTGGGATAGCGCTTGAGGGAAAGCGGCCGGCCTTTGAGGTGCGGCAGAATCAGACCGGCCACGCCGTCGTAGTAATTCAGCAGGTCGCGCTTGGTGTAGCCTTCATCGGGATAGAAGACCTTTTGCAGGTTGGTGAACTTCAGCGTGCGGCCGTCGATCTCGAGCGTGGCCTCTTTCGCATCCGGCGCCAGCAGGTCGGACGGTGGCACGTCCTCGCGCACTACTTCGGGCGCGCCCACGTCATTGCGCAGCCCCAGGAAAACCGGCGCCCGCAGCCGGCGGTCTTCGGTCCATTCGGTGAACTTCACCTGGCAGACCAGTTCGGGTTTCACCCAGGTGAGGCCGCGGTCGGGAACGGGGCGCTCGGCAAACGGGCACTTCTGGGTCACCAGGGGCTTCAGCCTCGCATACACGGCGGAAAGCGTCTTCTGATCGAAGCCAGTTCCGACATTGCCCGCCCAGTGCAGCTTGCCGCCCTCGTAAAAACCCAGCACGAGCGCGCCGAAATAGTCGCGCGCACCCTGCGGTTGGGTAAAACCTCCGATGACGAATTCCTGCTCGCCGGTGATCTTCATTTTCAACCACTCGCGGCTGCGGCGCGGTTCGTAGAAGCTGGCGGAATGCTTGGCCACAATCCCTTCCAGACCGTGTTCGCGCGCCGCCTCCAGCATTTGTTCGCCGGCGCCCGGGAAAGCCTCCGAGAGCCTCAGCACGCCGCCCGGCGATACCACTTTCTCCAGCAGTTGGCGGCGCTCGCCCAGGGTCACGTTGCGCAGGTCATAGCCGTCCAGGTAGAGCAGGTCGAAGACGAAATAGACTACCGGCGCCGAACGCGTCAGGTGGGCGATCGAATTTGGGTCGGAGATCATGATGCGCGGCTGGATAAGGTTGAACCGCGCCACGCCTTTTTCGTCGAGCACCGCGATTTCGCCGTCGAGCACCGCCTGCCGCGCCGCCACCTGGTGCGGCACCACTGCCAGCTCGGGGTACTGCCGCTCACAGCTCTTGCCAGTGCGCGATTGCAGCCGCAGCTCCTCGTTTTCCAGGAAACCAATGGCGCGCACGCCATCCCACTTGATTTCAAACAGCCACTCATCGCCGCGCGGAGGGCGATCGGTGAGGGTGGCCTTCATCGGCTCCAGGGCGGTGGGCATGGGCGCCTGGCGCGCGCCTTTCAATCCCGCGAGGTCGATGTGCGCGGTTTTTTTTTAGGGAGCGCCGGCGATCGTTTGTTGTCGCCGGTGTTGCGGTTGATTTTCGCCGGGCGGCTGCTTTCCCAAACCCGGTCCGCCGCGCCCGCCGAGTGGCGCTTCTCTTTCCGTGCCGGCAGATTCTGCGCGATCTCCTGCTGCGTCCGCCCGGACAGCACGCTCGAAGCATGCGCCTCCACGTCCCAACCGGGCGCGGCAAATTCATCGCGCTTTTTGATGAGGAGCCACTCGTTGCCCTTGCCGCGGCCTTTCATCTGGACCAGTGCAAAATCGCCCTTCAGCTCATCGGAAACATCGCCCAGCAACTCATAGGTTCCCCGATCCCACAGCATCACGCTGCCTGCGCCGTAATTGCCCGCGGGAATGTTGCCCTCGAAATCGCCGTAATCGAGAGGATGATCTTCCACGTGCGCCGCCAGGTGTTTCACGCCGGGATCGAGCGTCGGCCCTTTGGGTATGGCCCACGATTTCAACACACCGCCCACTTCCAGGCGGAAATCGTAATGCAGGCGAGTGGCATCGTGGCGCTGCACACAGAAATAGTTGGCAGGAAATTTGCTGCGTTTCGTGGGAGTAGGCGCGGGTTCGGGAGTTTTCTCGAAACGGCGTTTGGCGGCGTACTCTTCGAGAGGCATAAGTCCCTTTACATCCTACCATTTACACGATGGCGCCCAATGTAGTATGTTGAAAGCCGCATCTCAGAGTCAGGAGCGGTTATGGCATCAAGCGTCTGGAAGGGCCACCTCACGTTCGGACTGGTTTCGTTTCCCATCCGGCTATTCAGCGCCGCTCGCAGCGAGACCATCAGCTTCAACCTCTTGCACAAAGAAGACCACTCGCGCATCCGCCAGGTGACCTATTGCCAGGCGGAAGACAAACCAGTGGCGCGCAACGAGCTGGTGAAGGGCTACGAGTACGAAAAAGATCACTACGTGGAGATTGACGACGAAGACATCAAGAAGGTGGCGCCCAAAACCGCCAAGGTGATGGAGATTCTGGAATTCGTCAAGTCCGACGAAGTGGACCCGGTCTACCTCGAGAGCTCCTATTATGTGGCTCCCGATGAAGGCGGCGAGAAGCCTTACGCGCTGCTCTTCCAGGCGCTGCGGGAATCGAAATATTACGCGCTGGCGAAAGTGGCGATGCACAACCGCGAGCACATCATCATCTTGCGGCCGGGCGCGAAAGGCATTCTCTCCCACACCATGTACTACCAGGACGAGATCCGGCAGGTGGAGGAATTCCGCACCGACACCAGCTTGGTAAAGGACAAAGAGCTCGACATGGCGAAGATGCTGATCTCGTCGCTGGAAGCCGATTTCGAGCCGCAGAAATACCACGACACTTACCGCGAAAACCTGCAAAAGATGATTGAGGCGAAGGTGGAAGGCCGCAAAGTGGTGGCCACGCCGTCGGCGCACGTGGCCCCCGTGATCGACATCATGGAAGCGCTGAAGAAAAGCCTGGCCGAGAAGCGCAAGCCGGCCGCGCACGCCACCGAGGCCGCTCCGGCTGTTGCGGAAGCGGAAGAAGCGCCGGCCGAAGCCGCCCCCAAGAAGCGCGTGCGCAAATCCAAGGCGGGGTAGCGCTCCACGACCGTCGGCATCATCTCGGATACGCATGGACTGTTGAGGCCTGAAGCTGTTGCGGCGCTGAAAGGATCGGAACTCATCATTCATGCGGGCGATGTGGGCAGGCCTGAGATTCTGTCGGGATTGCGCGCGCTGGCGCGGGTGGTCGCGGTTCGCGGCAACATCGATACCGAGGCGTGGACGGCCGGACTGCCGACGACCGCTATTGTAGAAGCGGGCTCTGCGCGCATCTACGTCCTGCATAACCTGCACGAACTCGATTGCGACCCTGCCGCGCGCGGGTTCGACATCGTGATCTCAGGCCATTCGCATAAGCCGGGCAAAAGCGAACGCGGCGGCGTTCTCTACCTTAACCCGGGGAGTGCCGGCCCGCGGCGTTTCCGGCTGCCCGTAACGCTGGCGCGGCTGGATGTGAGCCGGGCGCCGTGGCGCGTGGAGTTTGTTGCCCTGGCCCAATAAAGATTTCGATGCGGTTCGAGTTACTGCCCTATTGTGTTCCGGTGGCTACGTCCTTCGCGCTCGGCAACTGTGTGGAATCCCACCCGCCACCCAGCGCCTGAACCAGCAGCACGCTGGACGTCAGGCGGCGCGTCAGAAGGTCCACCTGTGTGCGCTCCGCCTCCAACGCCGTGGCCTGCGCGGTGATCACCGTGAGATAGCTGGTGGTGCCGGCACGGTACTGCGCGGTGGAGAGCGTCAGCGCGCGCTCGGCCGATTTCACCGAATCTTCCACCACGTTGGACTCGTCGGCAAGGACGCGCAGTGCGGCGAGCTGGTCTTCCACCTGCTGGAAAGCGGTGAGCACCGTTTGCCGGTAGGCAGCGATGGTGGCATCGTAAGCGTTCACCGTCTGCGCCATCACGGCGCGGCGCCGGCCGGCATCGAAAACGGTCTCCGCCAGGGCCGGGCCGACGGAAAAGAACCGGTTGGGCCAACTGATCCACGTGGTGATGCGAGAGCTTTGAAATCCGGCCGCGGCGGAGAGCGTCAGGCTGGGGTAGTAGGCCGCCTTGGCGATACCGATCTGCTCGTTGGCGGCAGCCATCTGGCGTTCGTTGATGGCGATATCCGGGCGCCGTTCCAGCAGCTCGGAAGGAACCGCGATGGGAACCGGCGGCGGAGGAGTGGTCAGAAGTTTATTGGTGACGGTGACGGCAGCCGGCGGCCGGCCGGTGAGTACGGCGATGGCGTGCTCGAACTGCGCGCGCCCCACGCCGAAGTCCGTCAGGGTGGTCTGGGCGGCGTAAAGCTGCGCTTCCGCCTGCGCCACGTCAAGGTCGGACGCCACACCGCCGGCGAAACGATTGCGCGTGAGCTGCAAGTACTCCTGGTAAGAGGCCACGGTGCGTTTCAGCAGGTCGATGTCGCCGTCCAGACCATGCAGCTCGAACCAGTCCACCGCCAGATCGGATTGATAGAGCAAGCGCAAATTTTCCAGATTGGCGTCGGAGGCCTGGGCCGTAGCTGCGGCGGCGGCGATGTTGCGCCGCACGGCTCCCCAGAGATCCACCGTCCAGGAAACGTCGGCCGGAAAGTTGTAAACGGTCCTTAGGTTGCTCGTGGTCGACGCGCCGCCGAGGCCTCCCGCGGAAGTGAATCCCCCGGGGGAACGCGACTCGGTAATGGTAGGCGCCACCGCAACCGTGGGAAACAGCGCCGCGCGCGCGATGCGCACGGCGTCGCGCGCCTCCTTGTACTGCGCCTCCGCCTGGAGCACGTTCTGGTTGTTGACGGTGACTGCTTCTTCCAGTGCGTTCAAATCGGGATCGTTATAAATCTCCCACCATTTGCCCTTTAAGCGGCCGTCGGCGGGCTGCCCCGGCTTCCAGCCCTGTGCCTGCGCCTCTTTGTAACCGGGGGGCGGTTGTTCCTTGTATGCGGGAGGCACGGGAGCCGAAGCGCGTTTGTAGTTGGGGCCGACCATGCAGGAGGAGAGAGAGAGCGCAAGGAGAAGGAAGAAGAAAATTTGGGAATAGGGGACGGGGGGTAGGGGGTTGGGGAAGGAGCGGCCCTTCGGGCCGGGCTTTATATAAAGGGATCGCGCCGCAGGCGCGTACCTTTCCCTACGCCCCACCCCCCATTCCCCACCCCCTGCTTTTCGGTTCCTCACGCCACCACCTCCGGCCCCAACGGCTCCGGCCTTCTCCTTCTCAATCCCGTCCACCAGTGCTGCAGGCGGTCGAAATAGAGATAAACCACGGGCGTGGTGTAAAGCGTCAGGGCCTGGCTGACAATCAGGCCGCCGATGATGGTGATGCCCAGCGGGCGGCGCAGCTCCGAGCCGGTTCCGGAGCCCAGCGCCAATGGCGTGGCGCCCAGCATGGCCGCCATCGTAGTCATCATAATGGGGCGGAACCGCAGCAGACAGGCTTCGAAAATAGAATCGCGCGAGCTCTTGCCTTCCAGCCGCTCGGCCGCGAGGGCGAAATCGATCATCATGATGGCGTTCTTTTTCACAATGCCAATCAGTAGAATAATGCCAATCATGGCAATCACGCTCAGGTCGGTATGGGTGAGCATCAAGGCTAATAATGCCCCCACACCCGCCGACGGCAGCGTGGAGAGAATCGTAATCGGGTGAATGTAGCTTTCGTAAAGAATACCCAGCACAAGGTATACCGCGGCCAGAGCGGCGGCGATCAGATAGCCCTCGTTGCCCAGGGAGTCCTGATACGCTTGGGCCGTGCCGGCAAACATGGTCTGAATCGTAGGCGGCAGCCCAATCTTGCTGGCGGCCTGCATGATGGCATTGACGGCGTCGCCCAATGCTACGCCTGATTGCAGGTTGAACGAAATGGTGACCGCTGGAAATAATCCCTGGTGGTTGATGGAAAGCGGCGCAAGCTGTGGTCCGAAGTGCGCGAACGCATTGAGCGGCACCACGCTCCCACTGGGAGCGCGCACATAAACGTCGCGCAACACTTCCGGATTCTGCCAGAACTCGGGCGCCACTTCCATCACCACGTGGTACTGGTTTAAGGCGGTGTACATGGTGGAGACCTGGCGCTGGCCGAAGGCGTCGTAGAGCGTGGCGTCGATGAGCGACGGCGAAATGCCGAAGCGTGCCG
>Ga0335081_10021389_pt1 | contig 10477 bp, 10 predicted proteins | sample Lox_Sample_35_FD_206713 | JGI IMG/M metagenome (GOLD analysis project Ga0335081, IMG submission 206713) | Soil microbial communities from Loxahatchee National Wildlife Refuge, Florida, United States - Lox_Sample_3.5 | ecosystem: Environmental > Terrestrial > Soil > Wetlands | place: USA...
TCCGGTAAGCGGCGGAAACGTGGCGTAATGCATGGGCAGAACGTGCTTGACGCCGAGCAGACGTATGGCGTGCGCTGCTTCGCGAGGGCCCATGGTGTAGAAGTCGCCGATGGGCAGACAGGCGACGTGCGGCTGGTAGAGATCGGTGATGAGCTTCATGTCGCCGAAGGCGCAGGTGTCGCCGGCGTGATACAGGGTCAAGCCGCCGGGAAGGCGGACAATGTACCCGGCGGGCTCGCCCACGTAGATGGTTTTCCCGCCTTCGTTGACGCTGCTGGAATGGAAGGCGTGGGTCATGGTGATTTCGGCGTCGGCGATTTTTGTTGTGCCGCCCTTGCTCATGCCGACGACGTTGGCCGCGCCTTTGGATTCGAGCCACCCGGCGAGCTCGTAGATGGCGACGATGGAGGGCTTGTGGTGGCGGGCGAGCTCGAGGGTGTCGCCCACGTGGTCGCCGTGGCCGTGGGTAACCAGTATGGCGTCGACGCGGGGCTGCTTTTTCTCAGCCTCCGGGCACATGGGATTTCCGGAGAGGAACGGGTCGATCAGGATTACCTTTCCGGAGGGAGTGGTGATGCGGAACGCGCTGTGGCCGAGCCAGGTGATTTTGTTGCCGCGGGTATCGAGCATGAGATGGTCCTCCGATGAAGCAGGGGAAGTTTACAGCATGCGGGAGGCGAAATGCCCCGGGCTCGCGCGCCGGAGAGCTCTCGCCCGGCGCCACCGAGGATTACTTTTGCGGTGCGGCGGCCAGGGTCTGCTCGATGGCGTTGATGAAGGCTTCGCGCTTCTGTTCGCCGGTGAGCTGGCCAAACAGATGCCCGTCGCGGTCGTAAAAGAAGGTGGCGGGAAGCTGGCCGGTCCACTTGGTGCTGACGCGGTTGATGAATTCCTCTTCCTTGCCGGATTTCTTGCGGAAGTTGGGGAACACGGGATTGGTTTTGGCGAGAAAGCGGAGCGCGAGGGATTCTTCCGCATCGTCGTCGAGGCTGACGCCGAAGACGGCGAGGCCTTTGGGCTGATACTGGCGGGCAAGCTCGTTGACCATCGGGTATTCGTCGCGGCAGGGCTCGCACCACGTGGCCCAGAAGGCGACCATCAGAGGCTTGCCTTGGTGCTCGGCGACTTTGGCGACGTACTGGTCGGCAGTGATGACTTCAAGAGTGCGCGGAGGCGCGGGGGCTTGGGCGCGGGCGAGCAGGGCGACGGATACAAAAACAGCCGAGAAAAACATCAGAGGAGCGATCGTGCGTGAGTGGGTTCGATCCATGACGTCTGGGATTCTCCGTCTCCAGCTGCGGGTGAATATCAAGGACAAGAGAGGGGCGCAGCAAGCAGCGCCCCTACGACACGAACCGCTCGCTAGGAGCGGGGAACGCGCTTGATGGTGCAGCCGAAGGCCTTGGTTTCGGCAACGGGCACGGACTTGCCGTCGGCAATGGCGGCGAGTGCGTCGTGCAAATCGCGCTTGGTGATGCTGGAGGCATCCTTGCTATCGTCGATCCGGCCGTGGTAGCGGAGAACGCCGGAGGCGTCGAAGAGATAGGTTTCCGGGGTAAAGGAAGCGCCGAGAGCGTCGGCGAGCACGTTGTTGTTGTCCTTGAGAATCGGGAAAGTGAGGTTGTGATCGCGCGCGTGGGCAGCCACGACATCGGCGGATTCGGCGCGATTCGAGTTAATGCCGACGACGCCAAAGCCGCGCGCGCGCCACTCCTGGGCCAGGGCTTCCATGCGCTCGTTGTAGGCGTTCGAGACCGGGCACTGCACCGAGACGAAAATCACGAGCAGGCCGTTCTTGTTTGCGTACGCGGAGAGGCCGGTGTAATCGCCGGCGAGAGTGGTGAGTTTGAGGCTGGGCATTTTGCTGCCGATGGGCGGGGCAGCGGGAACGTCGCTGCCTCCAAAATTCTGCTGTGCCACGGCCACGCCGGCGGCGAGCGCCGCTACGGCGAGTAGACTGAGAATGCGAAGACGCATGATTCCTCCGTTTGAAGAGAAGCGAAATTCGAATCTCGAAATTTGAAACTCGGGAACCCCAACTGCCACATGCGAAACTGCAGGCGCGAGTTCCCCGGCCGCGCCAGGCTCGGCGTAACAGTTGCGCTAACCCACGGGCATCCACTTAGATGTACTGAGCGCCGGCAGCGTTAACACGGGCCCCGGAATCCTATAGCACGATCCGCTCCTCGCCAGCATATACCACGAAGCGGCGTCCGCGGAGAAAGCCGACGAGGGTCATGCGTAGATCGCGCGCCAGGCGGACGGCGAGACTCGAGGGAGCGGAAACCGAAGCGACCACAGGAACGCCGGCCACGGCTGCCTTCTGGAGAATCTCAAAGCCGCCGCGGCCGCTGACCATCAGAACGCAATCGGAGAGCGGTAGGCGGCCATTGAGAAGGCCCCAGCCGGCGAGTTTGTCCACGGCATTGTGGCGGCCGATATCTTCGCGCTGGGCGACGAGCTGGCCGTCGGCAGTGAACAGGGCGGCGGAATGAAGCCCGCCGGTGCGCTCGAAGATGGCCTGGCCGGTGCGGAGCGATTCGGGCAGGCGGCACAGCGTCTCCGCGCTCACGCGGAACGCGGGATTCGGCGCGGGTATTCCGCGCAGGCGGACGGAATCGATGGAGGCTTTTCCGCAGATGCCGCAGCTCGAGCTGGCATAGAAGTTGCGGCGAATGGCATCGAGGCCGGCGAGGGCGGATGGGTCGAGCTCGACGACGATGATATTGCCCTGTTCAGTGGCTTTGCAATCGGAGGCGGGCGCGATGCTCAGGATCTGCTCGCGGCGCTGGATCAGCCCTTCGGTGAGGAGGAAGCCGGCGGCGAGCTCCTGATCGTGGCCGGGCGTTCGCATGGTGACGCTGATGGAGCGGCCGCCGGCGCGGATTTCGAGCGGCTCCTCACCGGCGAGATAGTCCTGGAAGGGGCGGAGCTGGCCCTCCTGCCATTCCTGGACCATGGTGAGATCAACGCTGCGCGGCGGTTGTGGCAAACGCGGGGCCTCGAAAGGATTTGTGCGAACACCGGGAGGATACACCACATCGGGAGCGGGCCACAGCGAACGGGAGCCCACGGCGGGCTGTGTATGGAAGCAGGACGAGGGGCGGCAAAGTTGTTTGGGTGGGGGCTTTGGTGATATAAAAAAGACGCTGATTGAGTGACGTCGCCTGCAGGTTTGCGGGCGCGCTATTTTTGTCGAGGAGCCATCCGATGGCCTATGTGATCGCGGAACCGTGTGTAGGGACAAAAGATACGGCATGCGTGGACGTGTGCCCGGTGGACTGCATCCACCCCCGGAAAGATGAGCCGGCGTTTGCGAACGAGACCCAGCTCTACATCCATCCAACGGAATGTATCGACTGCGGCGCGTGCGTGCCGGTGTGCCCGGTGACGGCGATCTTTGCGCTGGAAGATCTCCCGGAAAAGTGGGCGAATTTCGCGGCCATCAATTCGGACTGGTATTCGAAGAAGCAGGCCTAGCCGCGCGGGGAATTCCCGCGGCATCTCCTCACCGCAATTCAACCCGGCTCAAGTGCCTTTGTGTTTCTCGCGGCGCAGCTTGGGATAGGTGCGCGGCAGCGGCCCGCCGCGAGCGGCGGCCGCGAGCCATTCGCGCAGGGCGCGGCGCAGGTCCTCTAGACGCAGCTCGTGGTAGCCGGCCGGAAACTCCTCCAGTTTTGCCAGTCCGCGGCGCATGAGCGAGTGCATCCCCTCGTGGTTTTGTTTTTGATGGTGGTAGAACGCCGCGGCGACCTGGATGATGCCCTGCAGAAACGTCTTGTCGGGCTTGGGCGCGGCGAGCCAGAGGATCTCCCAGGATTCGTGGGCATGCCAGAATTCCCGGGAGTTGAATTGGCGCATCCCGCGAGAGAAGGCGGCGTGCTGGTCGGTTGTGGTTAAAGGTTGAGCCATGACGGGAAGTTGAGATCGAAAGTGAAAGATGCCGGCCCGAAGCCTGCGTGCGGCAATCGGAGCCGGCGCTGCGCCAGATATCGTAACGCGGTGCGCCGATAGACTCGAAAAATAGAAGAGATGGAACTGCGGCGAATGGCTCAACGCATTCGACGGGGCGCGCAAAGCTTCTCCATTCAGTACATTCATATTCAAAGAAAGCTTGTCTCCCGTACACAAAACACTTAGCTTCAGCGAAGAGCGTATGATTCCGGATTTCCCGCAATGAACGAGCAAAGACCGGCAACGGGCACGACAGAAAAGCAACGGCCTGCGTGGCAGGGCGCGCTTGTGGGCGCGGGGGTGGCGGCCATCTTTGGGACCCTGTCTTTCCTGCTTCGGGATCCGCGAGCCCCCATGGGCGATGCACTTTTTCTGCTCCTGCCGCTGATAACCGGAGCGACAATCACCGTGGTTACCTCACGGCCAATCGCCGGGGCAGCTCTGCTCGCTGGAAGCATCTCGATAGTGATGTGTCTTTTGTCGCTGATCGCCATGGAGAGAGAAGGCATTCTGTGTGCGCTGATGGCTTTTCCGGTGATTCTGGGGTTTCTCGCCCTGGGGGTGCTGCTCGGGCTTCTCGTTCGTATGCTGGTTCGACGAGTGCGGCGAGCCGTGACGAGCTCGGTGGCTTTGATACTCGCACCGATGATCGTGTTTGCCGGGAACCGGCTGGAGATGAGCACCTCGCGGCAGGCCCGAACCGAGAGCGTCACTACAACGATTGTTCTTCCAGCCTCTCCGAAGGCGGTGTGGAATAACATCCAGTCGCTGGACCGCGTCGCCGGGAATAAGCCGCTGCTCATGTACATCGGGCTGCCCATTCCGCAACGATGTGTGTTGCAAGGCACCGCGGTGGGCAGCAAGCGGACTTGCTACTTTGATCAGGGCTTTATCGAGGAGTCGGTGCTGGAGTGGGACGCGCCACGCCGGATGCGCCTGGCCATTGACCGCACGCATATGCCCGGGAGGCACTGGCTCGAATTCGAAGGCGCGGAATACGATCTGAAGCCCGTGGCTGGGGGCACGGAATTGACACGCATCACGACGATCCGTTCGAATCTGAGCCCCGCATGGTACTGGGGGGCATTCGAAAGGTGGGGAGTGGCCAGCGAGCACGAGTACCTGTTCAGCGATCTTGCCAACCGCTTTCCGCCTCGGGCCGCACGCTAGACGCAATCGAAACCGCCCGCAGCGAAACACTAGAAGCCTGCAAACTATCTAAGGTATGGTGGTACTTAGGTAGCGAGGGAACTCCTTGTCGAAATTCCGGCTTCTGCTGCTCATCCATGCGCACCAGCCTATCGGCAATTTCGAGAGCGTTTTTGAGAATTCGTACCAGAAATCCTATCTGCCATTCATAAGAGCGGTTGAGCGGCATCCGGGAATACGGATCGGACTGCACATCAGCGGGCCGCTGCTGGAATGGCTCGACGAAAAACACCCCGATTACTTCGCACTCCTGCGCGAATTGGTGGAAAAAGGGCAGGTGGAAATGGTGGGCTCGGGCTTTTACGAGCCGATCCTGATCTCGATTCCGCCGGAAGACCGGATCGAGCAGATCCGCAAGATGTCGGATTACCTGGAAAAACAATTTGGGCGGCGGCCGGGCGGCGCATGGCTTACGGAGCGCGTGTGGGAACCGCAATTGCCGTGGACGCTCTCGGCGGCAGGCGTGGAATACACGCTGGTGGACGACGTGCACTTTCTGGGTGCGGGGTTTGAGCTGGCCGACCTGTTCGGCTACTACCTGACGGAGGATCTGAACCAGGTGGTGAAGGTAATCCCCGGGCTAAAGCGGCTGCGCTACTTGGTCCCGTTTGGCCGCGTGGAGGAAAGCATCGAATTCCTCCGGCGGTCGGCACAGGCGCATCCGGGCGGAATGGCGGCCATGGGGGACGACTGCGAGAAATTTGGAGTCTGGCCGGAGACTTTCGACCACTGCTACGTACACGGCTGGCTGGACCAGTGGTTCTCGGCAATCGAGAAAAATTCAGACTGGCTGGAAACCGGGCTGCCGGGAGACCTGATGGCGGCGTATCAGCCGCTGGGACGCGCGGATCTGCCGGCGGCTTCGTACACGGAACTGACGGAGTGGGCGCTGCCCACGCCGGCGCGGAAGCGCTTCCACGCCTTGCTGCAGGAATTTTCGAACCGGGCGGACCTGCTGCCGTTCCTTCGCGGGAGCTTCTGGCGGACGTTTCTGACCAAGTACAGCGAAGCGAATCTGCTGCACAAGAAGATGCTCAACGTCTCCACGAAATACCGGAAGCTGGCGAAAGAAGTGCGGCGGGGATTGCCGCTGCGGCGCGCGGTAGACCAGGCGGGAATCCACCTGCTCCGGGCGCAGTGCAATGACGCGTACTGGCACGGCGTGTTTGGCGGACTCTATGCCCCGCACCTGCGCGCGGCCCTGTGGCGCGAATTGGTGATCGCGGAAAAACTGACGGACGCAGCGGACCACGGGGTGCCGAGCTACGCGGAAGTGTTCACGCTGGATTTTGACGCGGACGGACGTGAGGAGATGTATCACATCTCCGAATCGTACGCGGCGCTCACGAAGCCATGGGATGGCGGAACGATGGAGGCGCTGGATTTTCGCGTTTCCGATGTGACCCTGATCAATTCCATCCAGCGAAGGCCGGAGGCGTACCACGATAGATTGCGGACCGCCAGCGCAGCGCCGCAGCCCTCGGCAGCAGCGGGCGCGGCATCGATTCACGATTCGACCCGGGTGAAAGAGGCGGGGCTCGAACGGTTCTTGCGATACGACCGCTGGCCGCGGCATTCATTCCGGCTGATGCTGTTCCCCACCTGGAAAAAATGGGAGGAGTATGCCGATCTGAAGCTGGAGGAATCGCCGGCTTTCGCGGGCGGCGAGTACGCAGTGACGGCGGGAACTCCGGACCGGCTGGAGCTGCTCTATCAGGCGCCGTTTACGAACCGGCCGATGCTGAAGCCGCCGGAGGGGAAGCTGCTGCATGCTTCGAAGACGTTTCTGTTTTCGCGGACGGGAAAGGGATTTGAGGTGGCGTGCCACCTGGCGCTTTCCAATCACACGGGCGAGCCGTTGCGGCTGAACGTGGGGCTCGAGATGGTGTTCAATCTGCTCGCGCCAAACGCCGCGGACCGGTATTTCGAATGGGGCGAAGTGCGGCAGCCGCTGCGATGGGCGGGTGCAGTGCCCGGAAGCGAGCTGAAGATGGTGGATGAATGGCAAAACGTCTCGATTTCGCTTTCGGCGGCGGGCGCGCGGGAATACTGGGTCGCCCCGATCGAGACGGTGACGGAATCGGAGGAAGGGTTCGAACGGGTCTATCAGGGATCGCAGATTCTGCCCGTGTGGCCGCTGGAGCTGCCTCTGGGCGCGCTGTGGACCGGGCGGTTTACGCTGCGAGTGGGATTGGCGCGGCAGCAGGCGGCCAGGAAGCGGGAGTAGAGCCGCGCACGATTGCGGTTCGCGGAGCGCGTCTGCTAGAGTGCGTTACCGGCAGGGAAGTGGAGGAAGCATGGCCGTCAGCAAGGAACTGCTCGACATTCTGGTGTGTCCATTGTGCAAGACGCCGGTGACCCTTACTGCGGACTCGCAGGGATTGAAATGCGGGACGTGCCGGCGGGTGTATCCGATCCGGGACGACATTCCCGTGATGCTGATCGACGAAGCCAAAGTCGAGGGCAGTTGAGTAGTCGTTAGAAGCAGAAGCGCGAAAGGGCGGACCTTTCCTCCGTCAGGGCAGGCACGCGGGTCCGGTCCAACGACGCATGAATTCCACCAAAAAAATGGCGCAGTTGCTGCGCGGGATGGCAAACCGGCGCGTGGGCGTGGCCGGAGATTACATGCTGGACGGCTACGTGTGGGGAAACGCGACGCGGCTTTCGCCCGAGGCGGCTGTGCCCGTGGTGGATTTTGTGGAGGAAAGCGAGTGCCCGGGGGGCGCGGGAAACGTTGCGACAAACCTCGCAGCGCTGGGCGCGCGCGTGAGCGCGTTCGGGGCCTGCGGAGCTGATGCCGAAGGCGAACGCCTGCACCAGGCGCTGGCGGGGCGGGGGATTGAGGCTCGCGGATTATTGGCGGAACGCTCGCGGCGGACGACGCTCAAGACGCGAATCATCGCGCGGCATCAGCAGATTGTGAGGGTGGACCGTGAGACGCGCGCGCCGCTCGGCGCGGCGATGGAAGAGAAGCTGATCGCGAAGATCATTGGCGCGCTCAAAGGATCGCGCGGAGCGAAGGGCCTCGATGCGCTGGTGATTTCCGACTACGACAAAGGGACGGTGACGGAAGAGCTGGCACGGCGCGTGCTGGCCGTGTGCGCCAAGCTCGAGGTGCCGGCGTTTGTGAAGCCGAAGTGGTCCATGCTGGCGACGTATCCGGGAGCGACGGCCATTGTACTGAACAGCGCGGAAGCCGGATTTCTGGTGACGCGGCCGGTGGATGACGACGAGTCGGCGGAGTATGCGGGGACGCAGTTGCTGGAGAAATTCAAATCGAGCGCGGTGGTGCTGACGCGCGGGGCCCGCGGAATGATGGTGTTCGAGCCAGGCGCACCGCGGCCGCTGCGAATTGCGGCACTGGGGCAGGAACGGCCATTCGGCCCCCGCGTGGTCCGAGGAGCGAAGGCCGGCTTGCAGGTGTTCGATGTGACGGGGGCGGGAGATACGGTGCTGGCGACGTTGGCGCTGGCGGTGGCGGCGGGAGCGTCGATAGGAGAGGCCGCGGCGCTGGGGAATGCGGCGGCGGGAATTGTGGTGAGCAAATTAGGCACGGCGACGGTAACCACAGACGAACTCGCATCGCTGCTGAAAGGAATGTGAATCGCCGAAGTAATTGCTGAGGTGGGGGAAGTCGCGAGGCTTCGCCTGCCTGCCGCAGGCAGGCCCCGCGCTACAGTTCGCGGATCAGGGTTTCACCAGTCACCAGTCACCAGTCACGGATTCACCGCGCGATGCGAATTTCCTCGGGCGCGTAGCTCATCGATTGGTCGCGGAATTCAATCCACAGGCGCACTTGTTTTGTCTTCAGGCTGTTTGGGTCGTCGGAACCGGGAAACGGTGAAACCGCGCTGACCGAAACTGTGACGACCACGCCGGAAGCCTTGCTGGGGCTGCGGGCGGAGAGCAGATCGAAACTTTTTACCGGGCCGTACTCGCCGTTGGGTCCCCAATCGCGCATGAAATCCTGAAAGGAGTAGCTCGGGCCGGGCCTCCAGGTCTGGTAGGCCGCCTGGTAGTCGCCGGACTGGACCTGCGTGAGGAAGTGGCGCGCTGTGCCTGTTTCGGTGTGGTAGCGCAGCAGGAAATAGAGCGGAGTGCCGACAGCGATGATGAGCAAGGCGGCAAGCGTCAGATTGCGCGGCAGCTTGCTGGGAAGTGGACCGGCGTCGCCGTCGAGAAGACCCATGCAGATAACGTAGCAAACGGAGATGGACCGGGCAAATGTATGCGCCGCGCTATGCTTCGCCGGTGGAGAGCGCGCCGGCGGCACCTTCGGGGAGTTCGATGGCGTACTTGGTGCGCGATTTTTCCTGGTGCTCTTCCAGGGCGAGCTCGATCAGGCGGTCGATGAGCTGCGTGTAGGAGATGCCGCTGGCTTCCCACATCTTCGGGTACATGCTGATGGAGGTGAAGCCGGGAATGGTGTTTAGCTCATTGATGTAGATTTTGCCCGTGCGCTTTTCGAGGAAGAAGTCCACTCGGGCCATCCCCCGGCACTCGATGGCGAGAAAGGCGCGGCGCGCGAAGTCCTGAAGCTTCTTCACCTGCGCGGGAGCGAGCTTGGCGGGGATGCGCAGCTGTGTGCCTTCCTCCAGGTATTTCGCGGTGTAATCGTAAAATTCGCGATGAGGAACGATTTCGCCGGGAACGGCGGTTTGCGGATTCTCATTGCCCAGCACGGCCACTTCGATTTCGCGCGCGGTGACGGCGCGTTCGACCAGGATTTTCTGGGCGTATTGGGCGGCTTCGTCCATCGCGGCGGCCAGTCCGGAGGGACGCCGGACTTTCGTCATGCCGACGGAAGAGCCGAGCGTGGCGGGTTTGACGAAAACGGGATAGCGAAACTTCTTCCCGACCGCTTTTTCGACCGCCGTGGGATCGTGCTGCCACTCGCCGCGCAGAACAGCCAGGTAATCGACAATTGGAATGCGGGCGTCGCGGAAGAGGCGCTTCTGCACGTCCTTGTCCATGCCCACGGAGGAGGCAAGAACGCCGGCGCCCACGTAGGGAACGCCCGCGAGCTCCAGCAGGCCCTGCACAGTGCCGTCTTCGCCAAACGTGCCGTGGAGCACGGGGAACATCACGTCCACGCGCGAGGGCGGGCCGGCGGGAGACTCGCCGACGGACATGAGCGAACCCGCGCTGGGATCGGGGGGGAGAATCACGCGGTGGCCGCGCTTCAAAACATCGGGCAGCAGCTTTTGCGCGCTCTCGCCGACGAGCCAGCGGCCGTCTTTGGCGATGCCGATGGGAACCGCCTCGTACTTCTCAGGATCCAGGGCACGCAAGACGGACTGCGCGGAAGCAATGG
>Ga0335081_10021390_pt1 | contig 10477 bp, 10 predicted proteins | sample Lox_Sample_35_FD_206713 | JGI IMG/M metagenome (GOLD analysis project Ga0335081, IMG submission 206713) | Soil microbial communities from Loxahatchee National Wildlife Refuge, Florida, United States - Lox_Sample_3.5 | ecosystem: Environmental > Terrestrial > Soil > Wetlands | place: USA...
CACGACTCCGTCTGGAACGGTTTCGGCCAGGCCAAGTCGGTGCTGCGCGAGGCAATGCAGGTAAGCATCTTCCAGATTTGGAGTTACCGGTTGAGCTCCGGCTGGTGCAAGTTCGCCGACGACTCGCGCATGGACTCCGTCGCTGCGCCGGCTCGTATTGCTGATGAGGTATTGCTGGCGTACAGCGTTCAGATCTGCGCTGGATAACACGTACTCCCAAACTTTGCCCTCCACGCGCGTCAGAAGGTCTTCGGGCGAGCAGTGTGCCACGAGCCTCCCTTGCGAGATCAGCGCGATATCGGTTGCGGTCGCTTCCACATCCGAAACGATGTGCGTCGACAGGATGACGATGCGGTCGCCGGACAATTCCGACAGCAGGTTGCGGAAGCGGACGCGTTCTTCCGGATCGAGACCGGCGGTGGGTTCGTCCACGATCAGCAACTGTGGATCGTTCAGAAGAGCCTGTGCAATGCCGACACGCTGCTTCATGCCACCGGAGAAGCCGCCTAAGCGGCGTTTGCGAACATCGGTGAGATTGACCAGGTTCAGTAGTTCATCGATTCTTCGCCGCGAGGATCCTGCGTCCAGCCCTTTGACGGCAGCCAGGTATTCCAGAAATTCCACCGCATTCAGGTTTGGATACACTCCGAAATCCTGCGGGAGATAACCCAATGTCGCGCGCAGCGCATCGGGATTTGTGGCCACATCCGAACCGCCCCATCTCACGCGGCCTTCCGTGGCGCGTGTAATAGTCGCGAGGATGCTCATCAAGGTGGTCTTGCCCGCCCCGTTTGGTCCAAGCAGGCCGAGAACTCCCGGGCCCAGGTTCAGAGTGAAGTTGCGGAGCGCCCAGTTTGCGTTACCGTAGCGCTTACTGACGTTCTCGATGGCGAGGTACAAGCGTTCTGCTCCTGCTACCAGACTTGTACTGGGCAGCGTAGTGGAGGAACGTAGAACACTCAACAAAAGTTCCTCCGGAATTCAAGAAAGGCCCCACTTCGGGGAGACGTGGGGCTCTGTGAAACTGGTATTCAGAGGAATTCTCGAGCGCGCCTCTGGTGCCATCGGCAATCAGAACCTTAGCTGCGCGCCGCCGTAAATCGTGAATCCAGTCTGTTGGTTGTAATTGAGGCGCAGTCCAACTCCGAAAGTGTCGCCAGTACCAGCGTTTGCGATCTGTTGTCCGGTGCTGACTGCCTTGCTGATCGTGGCTGCGTCGTCGCTATGCATCCTGTACCAGGCCAGCGGATTATTCGGTGCCGCGCTGATATCTTTGGCCATGCTTTGAAGTCCGCCGTTGGCCGCATCGAAGACGCTCGACAGTTCCGAGGGGAATGGCAGTAGCTTGGCCCCATAGCTGAGGTTCAGCCCGGCGGATTTCTGTGTGAAGTTCGCGGAGGATCCGAAGTTGAAGCCATTGAACACCACTCCCAAATCGACTTGTCCGCTGGAAGGATTGAAGCCTAGCGTCGTTGAGGGTCCACGGCGAAAACTGACCGCGGCTTCGACGTTGCCTCCGTAGTTGTAGCTCAAACTGCTGGTGAAAGCGCTGTTTCGGTAAGCGATCGCTACTTTGCTGGTATTCGCGTCGAGCGCCAGGACCCAAAGCTTCATCTGAAGGTCCGGCGGCAGCGCCTTAAAACTGATGTCAAAGCTATTGTCGCCCATATCGCACCCCTATTTTGAAATAACAGTGACAGGTAAATGGCGGGGACCGGGGGAATGGCAGCATGTTAGCACTTCCCAGAATTCCGTTCCACGGGAGCGGGTATTAAAAGCGAGCAGGAGAGAATGGTGCTAGATCATGCCGCGGTTGGCGGCCTTCGATCACGTCAGCCATGACCTCCGCGGTAATCGGAGCGAGCAGGATGCCGTCGCGAAAATGTCCTGTGGCGGCATAGTACCCGGGCGTCGACGTCGCTCCCAGGATCGGCAGCCCATCCGGCGTTCCAGGTCGTAAGCCGGCCCAATCTTCAAGGATCCTTGCATCGGCAAGGTTTGGAATGAGTTTGAGAGCTGCGCGATGCAGTCGCTGGATTGTGTCTGGGTCGGTACGCTTATCGAATCCTGCTTCCTCCACAGTCGCGCCTACCAGTAAGCGGCCGTCGCTGCGCGGAATCAGGTAGGCCTGCGGCGATCGAATGACATGCTTCAACAGCGTTCGAGACGGCATGATGAGGCAGAGCATCTGGCCCTTTACCGGACGAGTCGGGATCGGCTGAGGTCCGATCGCTCCAGCCCACGCCCCGGCGCAATTCACGACATGGCGAGCTGCGAAGACTGTCTTTGCCGTTTTGATGCCGATCGCCCGCCCGTGCTCGACTTCAACCGTCGTCACTTCGTCTCCAGACGAAAAATCGATACCACGGTTCTTGGCCGCCTTTATCGCCGCTGCCGCGAGTGCCCGCGGGTCGACGCTTCGTTCTTTGAGGTAATCCGCGCCGACTGGAGAGGAAGCTGCCGGAAAGCAGTCAGATATTTCAATTCGCCCTTTCCCCGATGCGATTTCTTGATCAGGATGGAGCTGGGCCAGGGCCGGCTCTCGCTCGACGAGATCAGCAAAATCCAAAGGCGAAATCGCTGGATGGCCGTCTTTCACTGATTCCATGCTGTAAAACAGGATGGTCCCGTAGCTTCGTAGGTCGACTTTCATTCCCGACTCTACTTCCAGTTCAAGGGTGAATTCGGGATACATGCGGGCGCTCGCGGTTGCCAGAGGCTGCAGGAGCGGCGGAGTTTCCAGGGGGCAATCTACCAGCATGCCACCGGCGGCGTGTGATGCTTCCCGGCCCGGTTCCCCCCGCTCCACCACCAGTACGCCGGCACCACGCTTTCGCAACGCGATCGAGAGCGAGAGGCCAATGATTCCTCCACCGATAATGATCACATCCCAGGTCTTCACGCCTGCAATTGTAAAACCCCGCGAGCTCCCCAAGGCCACGGTTTCGAGGTTGACTCCACGTTCCTTGCTGCCTGTTCCATGCAGGTGACAGCCTCGGCGCCGCCGAATAGAATGACCGCATGAACAAACGGTTGATTGGGGCGATGGCGCTGGTGACGATGCTAGTCACGGCAGTGCCGGTTTTGGCGCAGAAGGATAAAGACGAAGAACCGACTTCATGGCTCTATTTTGTGGTGATTAAAGACGACAATGGGAAGCCAGTCAGGAATGCCTCCGTGATCCTCCACCCCGTAACTACCAAGGGAAAGCAGTCGCGCGGCGGCTTGGAACTGAAGAGCAGCCCGGAAGGGAAGTGCGATATCGACGGGATCCCTTACGGCGCGCTGCGCGTGCAGGTCTTGGCGCACGGTTTTCAGACCTACGGCGAGGATTACGATATCGAGAAACCGAAGACCGAAATCACCATCAAATTGAAGAGGCCACAGGGGCAATTCTCCGTATACGACGATCATCCAAATGATGCGAATGCCCCGCCGAAACGGGATGCTCCTCCGGAGGATCCGAACAAGAAACCCAACTGATCGAGTGAATATGGATTACCTGCTCAAGACCGAACCCTCCACCTATTCCTTCGCCGCCCTGCTGCGCGAAAAGACCACCGTGTGGGATGGCGTGTCAAACCCCGTGGCTGTCAAGAATCTGGCCCGAATGAAACCGGGAGACCGTTTGGTCATTTATCACACGGGAGACGAGAAAAGTGCGGTAGGGACGGCGACCGTAATTTCCGTAGATGTTTCAGAGCCACGCAACCCGCGGGTGACGATCAAAGTCGGCAAGCCCCTCGGCAAGGCGGTCACGCTTGCCGAGGCGAAGGCAAGCGACGTTTTTTCGGAGTCGCCGCTGGTGCGGCAGGGAAGGCTGAGCGTCGTCCCGCTGAATGAGAAACAGTACAAGTTTTTGACCGGGGAATAGAAATCCGCCCGAGAAATCAAAGGCCCCACCCTGTTGCGGACAACGCAACAAGCGTGGGGCACTTGCTTTGGCTAAGTCACCGCTTCTTCAACGCATCCGCAGGTTCGCGGATCCCGCTACCGCTCTAAGAAGTACGCGCATCGCGACGGATTAGCGCAGAGTCCAGGAAATACCCCAGGCCCAGCGTAAACGGGATGGCGCCGAATGCCGCGGCAATCATCGCGTCCGGCTCGTAACGCGAGACGATCGTGAAAGCCATCATGTAACCGACAGCGCCGGCCACCAGCAAAATTCCATAGCGTCGCGATTTGGCTTGCTCCGACAGTTCTGCTTCCATCGGGATATTGACGCCGCGTTGCATCGCAGCCAACCGTTCATCGGTGCGCAGCTTCCGCACACGATAGAAGGTGTACAGTGCAACCACTGCCAGAGGTAATGCGAAGAACATGACTACCGCCGCTAAGCCGGTGATCCCATCCATATCTGATTCTCCTTCCGGTTACGCTTGATTCCGGATGCGTGAGTTCAATTTCACTTTCTGTGGGAAGGTACGTAGTGGCCGGCGAAGAAGTTCCGCGGATTAGAAGGCTTTCGCGGGGGGGGCAGCGCCGTTGCCGGTTGACGATCAACGACCGACGACCAAAAACAAAATTGCGAACCGCGAAGGCCCGCTTTCTCCTCCGCGATTCGCGCGAAACGAGTTGCTCTAGAGCGAACGCAAGAAGTTCAGAAGATCCTGCTTTTGCGAAGCTTTCAATTTGTTGTAGTTGACGATGACCTTGGTGGCCTCAGACCCGCTGCTGCTGTGGGCTTGGATGGCTTGGATCAGGTCAGTGGTGCGCCCGTCATGCAGAAAGAAAAGCCGCTGGCCGAGTCCCCAGAGCGGCGCTGTGCGGAACTGGTTTCCTTTGGCCGCACCCTGCGTAATGCCGTCCTGAAGGTCCACTCCCATCTTGTGCAAGGCAAAATCGGAGTACGAGTTATAGGTAACATTCGACATACCGGTGTAAGGCGACTGGCCAGTCGTGAGCGATGGCGAGTGACAAAGCGAGCAACCAATCGAAGTAAAAAGCGCCGCTCCGTTCTGGGTGGAACCGGTGGGTGCTGCCGGAACCGGGGGTGCTGATAAGCGCGCGAACAGGGCAAAATTGACCGCATCCGAGAACTCTCCGTTCGTGTGCGTGAGGTCTTCAGGCGTCGAGTTGAATACGCAGCCGGTTACCGCGCTGCGCTCGTTGGGGAATACTTCATTCGAGACCCCCATCTCCACGTTATAGGCTTCGCCCGCAAACATGAGCAGAGATTTGTTCTGCGCCTTCCAGCCGAAACGCGTGATGGTGCCGTCGTTCCCGCTGGAGTTGAATGAGCCCCCGATTCCGAGCGGGGCTCGTGCCGCGGCGGTGGCACTCAGGTTGTTTATCAAAGCCTGATCCGATGTTGCTTCGACCAGGCCAAGCCCGAACATCGGAGTGGGGATACGGAAGATCACGTTATTCTGCGAGAGCGCGGTCGCGAAATCCGGCTGCGCCAACGTGCAACCTGAGGCATCAGATCGTCCCTGCACCGTGTAGAGGTCATGCACGCCGCCATCCGCCGTACCGTTGGGATTCTTCACGAATCGGGCCTCGAGCATTGGACCATTCGCGGTGATGAACGAGGGGACGATGTTCGTCGCGCCGTCGAGCGTTGCCAGTGCGATCTGGGGATTCTGGACTGAACTCTGCGGGCTGTTCAGGCCCGGACTGGTGCCGCCGGGTGCCGGTTGCGCATGGCACTGCGTACAACTGTTTCCGTTGAACGTAGGGCCAAGACCGGATCCCAGCTCGCCGGCGATCGTGCCTGAGACGGAATCGATCTCCTGGAGAACCTGGAGCGCTTGATTGAACATCGCTTGTTCGCTGCCGTTCAAGGTTGGGTAAAAGCTGCCCGCGGCCGCCGCACCGGGCCGTGGGCCCGGATCGTTTTGCGCCGCGAGAGGCAGACATGCAACAAGGAAAGTACTAAAGCAGAAAGCGACAGGGGAGAGCCTTCGACACTTCATGAACAACCTCCTGGGATGGACACACGTGTGCGTCGACGTATGCAGCACGTTCTGCGAAGTGGCACCAGGCCTATCCGCTGTTCTGATCAAGCTGCGAGCCGGCCACAACGACACCGGTCCCGTGCCCCACCGCGAACGGAACAGCGCTCTGGGGAGGATGGGAGCCCCAAGTGGATTTCTATCCTCGGATGAGGAAAGAACGGGACAACATTGCGCGGAAATTTAGACCTTGTACAAATTACGGTCAAGGGCCCACAAGTTCATGTCGCATCCCGCAACGATAGAATTGCGTGGTTCTAAAACTGTGTCAGTCGAACTGTTTCCGCAGTTCGCGGCGGAGGATCTTTCCTGATGCGGTCTTCGGTATGGCATCTACAAAGCGCACTTCGCGAGGCTGTTTGTAGTGAGTCAAACAATCCGCCACAAAAGAGCAGAGTTCTTGCTGAAGTTTACCGCTCTGGACGAATCCATCCCGCAATGCGACGAAAGCCACTGGGACTTCTCCTGCTTCCTCGCATCGGCGCCCTACCACGCCGCATTCCTTCACCGCGGGGTGTTCAAGAAGCACCGCTTCCACCTCGGCGGGCGCCACGGAGAAACCCTTGTACTTGATCATCTCTTTGCGGCGATCGACAACGCGGTAGAAGCCTTCACGGTCGCGAGTGACGATGTCCCCCGACCAATACCAGCCGTCGCGCAAAACCGCGGCTGTGGCGGCGGGTTCCTTCCAGTAGCCGAGCATGAATTGCGGGCCACGCATCACGAGTTCGCCCGGCATCCCCGTGGGAGCCTCAGTCATATCATCGGGATTGTCCGCGGGATCGATTTCTGATTGCGCGAGCACCCGGCAATCCGTTAAGGCCGCAGGATGCCCGATCGTATCGGGATGGTACAACGCAGGCTGTGTGAATCCAAGGTGTGTCACCGGGGACGCTTCTGTCATCCCGTAGCCTTGCGACACCAGAATGTTGGTGAGTGCAGTGAAACGGCGAGGCAGTTCCGGTGCAAGCGGGGCTGCGCCTGACATAATCCATCGCACCTTGTGATCGTGCGGAAATTGACCGGCCTCGGCCGCCTGGCAGATGGCATTGATCGCAGGCGGCACCAGTGGCATCATGGTGATCCCTTCCTCGATCATGAGGCCCGCAAGTTGCGGCACTCCGAAACGCGGCATCAGGATCAAGGTTGCGCCCATCGTCATCACCGGATCCAACACCACATTCAATCCATAGATGTGATACAGAGGCAGGCAGCACAAGACGTTGTCGGAGGCGACAAGCCCATCCGCGTTTGGTCCCAACGATTGATAGACATTGGAAACGAGGTTGTAGTGCGACAGCATGACCCCCTTGGGAAGGCCGGTCGTGCCGCTGGAGTAGGGTAGGGCGGCTAGCGTCTGTTCTGGCGAGGTGTGGGGCTTCGGAGAGTTCGACGACACGGGCTTGAGCAGATTCGAAAACGGCTCAGCTCCAGACGCCTCGTGCCGCGTGGTGTGAACCCGTCGCAATTCGGGCAAGCTTCCCAGGTTGATCCCTTCGATGCATCCGCCGTCGGTGATCAATAGCGCCGCCCCGGAGTTTTCCAGTTGATACCGCACTTCGCGCTCGCGATACGTTGGATTCAACGGAGTGGGAATTGCCCCGGCAAGTTGGCTAGCGTGAAAGGCGGCACAGAATTCCCATGAGTTTGGGAGGAAGATTGCGACGACCTGACCGGGTCGGAGCCCGGCAGCGATCAGGCCACGCGCCAGACTCTCGACGGTTTCTCCGTACTCGGCGTAGGTGAGCCGGCGTCCGCAGGAAGTGTCGACGATGGCGGTTTTTGCGGCGTTGTGGCGGCATGAGTCCAGCACTAGATCGTGCAGAAAGCGGCCATTCGGGTCTGCGTACAGTTCAGTGCGCAACATGCCGGGTGGGATTGTAGCGGAAAATCGGTAGGAGCGAGGAAAAAAGCGCCCAGGTACACGATGGAGTTCGTGCCTCGCCTCGTGTACCTGTGCTCGTACGTAGTTACTTTGTGCTGGGCAGCGGAGTTCGGTTGAACGCCGCGAACCGCTCAGACCATCGGATGCGCCCCGTGGCCTGCATCACGACGAAGAGCGTGATCACGGCAATGATTGTGATCGAAAGCCCTGTGAACGCTCTCCAGAAGAACGCATACGAGAAGAGCACAAGGTAGATGAGTTGCGCCGTCCCCGCTTCCAGCGCGGCGAATCGTATTCCTGCCACCAGGCGTAGGTAGCTGACCACCAGAGCGACGGATACCAGCGAGGAAATCACCATCGCAGCGTGGATCGAGATGTGGTCCACCAGGTACGCCAGCAGAAGATGGAAAGCGAAGAAGGCTGTCGCCAGGAAAAAATAGTTCATCGGATGCAGGTTGATATTGCGCAGAGTCGTGATGATGAACATCAGAAAGAAAAAGAAGAACAGCGAGACCGGGGCAGCGTAGCTGATCTCTCCCGCGAGCGGGCCCGGTTGCAGGTTCTGCGGCATGGTCATGCCGATCTGAAAGCCAGACACCAGATTCGCATACTGCCACTTGAGTTCCCAGCCGCCGGGAGTCGTTGTCTTGGAACTGGGTGAGAGCGTGTCGTCAGCAAAGTCGATATCGCGGAAGTTGGTCTGCATCACCAGTTGGAAATCGCGAGCTTGTGCAATGCCATCGGCCAGCTTGTACCGCCAGGATTCCAAGCCCTGGGAGCGATACGCAACCTGGAGCTTGGCGTCGGACTGAGGCGGAAGCGTCGCAGTGCCCACCGTGCCCTGTTCGTCGGTCGAAAGCGAAACGGGCTGGTCGTTGATCTTCATTTGCAATCCGTCGTAGAGGGCTTTCTGGGCAGGGAAGTTCAGACGGAACAAGACGTTCTGCGGGTCGGCGGTGGTGTTGCGGAAAACATAGTCTCCGCCGAAATCGACCGCGTATGTGCTGTACCAGAGCAATCCTTTCTGGCGCGGATCCAGATGAATCTTCACGCGAATCCGGCTGGACTGGAGTGGAAGCGGTATCTGCTTCTCGACCTTTTCGTTGTGCACAACGAGTTTGCCGTTTTCTACTGTGGTCGAGTTGCTCTGTTCGGTCACCGTGTAGTGCGCGGTCGGCGGAGATTGTTCCTGCGACGTGCCCCAGGTTGAAGCGACGCGGCCCTGCAGTTGCTCGTTCGCCCCGTAGGTGCGAGAAGTAATGGTTGAACCGAGAAACATCCAGGCAACCGTCGTACAGAGAAAGATGAACGTGAGTGCGAAGATCTGGCGCAGCAAGGGGGGGCCTCCTTAGTTTTAGTCACGACGACTGAATAGAAGCAGGGAGGATGCCGTAGAGCGAAGACTGAATTGGCTGGACTTACGACGGAGTGCTCGCGCTGCGCGTGTCAGAGTCGACACGTGTGTGTCAATTTGAGGTCATTGAAAAGAGAACCCCTAGCTCGCCAGCTTGCGCAGGAACTCTTGCTCACTCATGCGGTACTTGAAGGCTTTGCGCCCATCAATGAAGACAACCGGAACTTCATCATTGAACTGGCGGCGCAATTCGTGGTCCGCATCGACATCAATTTCCTGCCAAGTGAAGCCTCCCCGGCGCGAGAGCTTGGCGAGGCTCTCTTTCACGACTTCGCACAGATGACACCCCTTGCGGGAGTAGACGACGACGGTGCGCTTTTCTGGCATGCGGGGAAAGTTTAGCCCGGGGAAATGGCCTTTTTCCACTAAAAACGAGCATTTGGGGATGGTCAGCCCATCGTACACATGCCGTCCGAGGCAGTAGAATTCCCTCCATGACTGACCCCAAGAAACCGCTGGCAGGGAAGACGGCGCTCATTACCGGCGCAGCCCGGCGCCTGGGACGTGCTTCGACGCTGGCTCTAGCCAAAGCCGGGGCAGATGTCGCCATCACCTACCGTAACTCGGCGCACGAGGCCCGCAAGACGGTCGTCGATCTGGCTGCGCTCGGTGTCCGAGCCTTCGCCTTCCAGTGCGATGTGACCGATGAAGCCAGCGTTCGCGCCATGATGAAGGAAGCCGGACGTGAATTGGGACGGATCGACATCTTGGTCAACAATGCGGCGAACTATGAGACCGTAGAGTTCGAGAAGCTGACAGTACAGCAGTGGGATGCAATTTTCGCCTCGAATGCACGGGCGCCGTTTCTGGTTTCCCGAGAAGCCCTCAAATGGATGCGGCGCAAGCGGGGAAAAGGTTCGGGGAAGATCGAAGCGAAAATCATCCATATGGGATCGCTGGGCGGGCTCCGGCCCTGGGCATCGCACGCACACTACTGCTCGTCCAAGGCTGCTTTGCACATGCTGACGAAGGTGATGGCCAAAGCCTTGGCGCCTGAGATCGCTGTGAACGCAGTCGCGCCGGGTATGATCGACCTGGGAGAAAAATCCGCAGCGGCCTTCATGCGCCGCATGGCCAGGCAAACGCCGATGCAGCGCAATGGCTCGGGTGAAGAAGTGGCCGCTGCGGTTCTATTTTTTGCCACCGCCCCGCAGTTCATCACCGGACAGGTACTCGCGGTTGACGGTGGCTTGGGCCTCTAGGACTTCGCTTCGGCTGAGGTTG
>Ga0335081_10021391_pt1 | contig 10477 bp, 6 predicted proteins | sample Lox_Sample_35_FD_206713 | JGI IMG/M metagenome (GOLD analysis project Ga0335081, IMG submission 206713) | Soil microbial communities from Loxahatchee National Wildlife Refuge, Florida, United States - Lox_Sample_3.5 | ecosystem: Environmental > Terrestrial > Soil > Wetlands | place: USA: Florida...
TCAATCTTTATAAAGCGCGTGAGTGTGACTCGTGAAAATTACGTTCACGACGGCATGGTCGAGGCCCGGATTACGCATTTGGCCGTCGATACCCGTTTGGTGGGGCGCGCGGAACTGGTGATTGAGGAGCGCCCCGCTGCGGAAATCGAGAGCGGCTCCTCGCCACTTACCGCAGCTCAATAGGCCTGGTCTGTTAATCCTGCTCTCCGATGGTCTGCGCGTACGTCTTCCCGTACGGGTAGAAAAGTTCCTTGCGACCCTGCTGCCAGGCCGCCTTGAGTTCGGGGGTGCTGATATCCCAGTCAGGGCGACATTTCTTGATGACGGCACGCAGGTCTTGGCGGAGATCCTCCTGCGTAGGACGGCCAAAGAACCAATAACCGTTATAGATCTTGTGAATCACCAAACCCGGCTCGAGGACAATTGTGTGGGGAATCATGGGATTGTGCAAGGGATCGGTATACTCCGAGATGTCGAGATCCTTTTGCACGATGCGTCCCGCATCTGACAGGAAAGGCCAATGGGCACCGACTCCGCTGCGATACTCGTTGGTTTCGGTGATGTTATCGGTGCTGATCGTGACCAGCCGGCAGTAGCCCACCTCCAGTTCCGGGTGAAGGGCCACGAGCCCTTCGGCCTGCCTCCGATCCTTGGGGCAGAACCCGCCGCGGCTCAAAACCAAAACCATCGGATGGGGACCTTGCAGTTCGGACAGCTTGCGATGCTTCGCGGTGTGATCGCTCAGTTCGTAGTCGGGGAATGTCGCTCCGGGGACGATATCAGCTCGCATAAGACGATCTTAAGACGGAACACACCGGCGACACGGGGTGAAACGTGCCGCCGGCTCCAGACTCTCTCACATTGTCAGCACGACTCGGAACTGCGCGTTGCCGCTCATCATGCGCGCGTAAGCCTCGTCGGCTCGCTCGAGCGGATAGGTTTCAATTATCGGGCGGACGCCGGTGAGTTCGGCGAAGCGTAGCGTATCCTCGCTATCCGTTGGGATCCCCGACCACCAACCTTGAATCGTCCGGCCTCCAGCGATAAGCTGTAACGGTGTAACTTCGATGGGATCAAAGGCTGCCCCGATCACCAGGAGCTTGCCGGCCGGCCCCAGCCCGTCGATCAACTCGGACATCGATTTGGAGTTCGGGGCTGTTGCCAAAATCACTTTTGCGCCACCAAGCTTTTGCAGTTCCGCTGCCGCGTTGGTCTGCTTGCTATCGATGTAAATATTGGCGCCCAGTCCTTTCGCGAGAGCGGCATTCTCTGAACCGCGCCCAATCGCCGCAACCTTGTAGCCGAACTTGTTCGCAAATTGAACGCCAAGATGCCCCAGGCCGCCGATGCCCTGCACGGCCACCAGGTCGCCGGGCATCGCACCGCTGTGGCGTAGCGCATTGAAGGTGGTAATTCCCGCGCAGAGCAGCGGGGCTGCTTCGGTAGCGCCCAGGCTATCTGGTATCGCCACCAGCGCCTCGATCGGCGCCAGCATGTATTCCTGGTATCCTCCGTCATAGCTGATGCCCGAAATTTTGACGTTCCGGCAATTGCTAAAATCTCCGCGCCGGCACGCCGCGCAGGTGTTGTCCTGGCCGCCGTGCCAGCCGACGCCGACGCGCTGTCCCTGCTTCCATTCGGAGACACCCGCGCCCACTTCATCAATCACGCCCACCACTTCGTGACCGGGGACGCGCGGGTATTGAATGCCCGGCCACTGGCCTTCTTTGGTGAGCACGTCGCTGTGGCAGACCCCGCAGGCTTGCACCTTGATGCGCACCTGACCCATGCCGGGATTGGGGACCTCACGTTCGACTATCTCGAAGTCTCCTCCTGGTCTGGAGATCTGTGCTACTTTCATGGGCGCGATTCCAGTTCTTACCGTCGTTGCCATAATCCTCCTTTGATTTACCAGTGCTTATTCCGACACTTCAAAGATGACTTCCAGTTCGACCGGCACCCCGAGCGGAAGACTCGCTACGCCAAAAACCAGGCGAGAGGACATCTTGTCTGCCGCCGCAAAATGTCGCGGAACAGCTCCTAGATTGAGGATCTGCGATCGCGCGATCGAATCCATCCCGAGATGCAGTATTTTTGGGATAACTCCTAGCGGGGCATACGCTGATACCACGGATGTGGTATCGAGATGGATCCGCTACTCGGCGAGCACTTTGTGAACAAACTGGACGGCCATCGAGCCTTCGCCGACGGCAGAGGCGACGCGCTTGATGCTGCCCGAACGGATATCGCCAACGGCAAAAACGCCGGGGAGGCTGCTTTCGAGCAGATACGGCGCGCGGCGCAGCGCCCACTCGTCTCCCAACTCGGCGCCGGTCCTGATAAACTGCTTGTCATCGAGCGCAACGCAGCCCTGAAGCCAGGCCGTGTTCGGGTTGGCGCCCGTCATCAAAAACACGTGGCGGATCTCGCGCAAGTCCGACTCCCCAGTCCGCTGGTTGCGCCAGCGGATTCGCTCCAGGTGTGAATCGCCCTGGAGCGCTTCGATCTGAGTCCAGGCTCGGAGAGTGATCTCGGGGCATGCCTCGATTCGCGAGATAAGATAGCGCGACATGGAGTCCGCCAACCCGGGTCCGCGAACCAGTAGATGCACGTGCCGGGCAATGCGTGAAAGGTACAGAGCCGCCTGGCCGGCAGAATTTCCGCCGCCCACGACGGCGACTTCTTCGCCACCGCAAACCTGCGCTTCCAGCTGAGTGGCCCCGTAATAGACGCCGACACCCTCGAATTCCGCAAGCTTTGGGAGATTGAGCTTTCGGTATTGCACCCCCGTGGCAATGATCAGGGCGCGACCCTGAACTGTAGCGGCGTTGTCGAGTTCGACAGCATACGGAGGACGCTGGCAGTGAAGCGCGCGGGCACCGCGGGCGATGAGGATCTGAGCGCCGAATTTCTCGGCCTGAACGAAGGCGCGGCCCGCCAACTCCTGACCGGAGATTCCCATAGGAAAGCCGAGATAGTTTTCGATGCGGGAACTGGAACCGGCTTGGCCACCCGGAGCGCTGCCTTCTACGACCAGCACATTCAAACCTTCCGAGGCTCCGTAAACGGCGGCAGCCAGGCCGCTTGGGCCGGCGCCGACGACGACTAGATCGTACACGCCGCGCTCATCGATTCCCGCATTCAGCCCGAAGCAGCCCGCCGCCTCGGCATTGCTGGGGTTGCGCAGCACGAGCTCATCGCGGCAGATGAGCACCGGGATATCCGCGACGCCGATCTGAAAATGATCGAGCATGTCTTGCACGTCGGGATCGCGTTCGACATCGAGATAGGAGTAAGGGTGGCCGTTGCGCGAGAGAAACGCTCGGAGACGCAACGTGTCGGCGGAATGGCTCGACCCGATCAGCACCGCATCGCCAATGGAATTGGTGATCAGGTAGACACGGCGCACCATGAACGCTCGCAGGAAGAGTTCGCCGAGAGCGACGTCGGTCTGCATGATCTTGCGCAGACAGGGCCTGGAGAGTTCCAGCACGACACTGTGCTCTCGCGCGCGGCAACGAACCAGGCTACGGCGGCCCGAGAGCTGATTCACTTCACCGGTGAACTTTCCCGGTCCGAGAATCCGGAGGGTTGTCTCGTTGCCGCCCGATATGGCGAGGACTTCGATGCTGCCGCTGACCACAACGAAAACGCCGTGGCTGGCGTCACCCTGGTCGAACAGAACCTCGCCGCTGCTCACACGGCGCGGTGGACTCAAAGAGGCGAGACGCTCCATCTGGACGGCGTCTAGCACCGGAAACATCGAATCGGTTTGGTCTGGCGGCTCGGCCATCAGTCCTCGCTGGGTCATCCTATTGCCATCCGCCGCCTAGAGCTTTGTAAAGCTGTACAACCGAGAGTAGCTCGTTGCGGCGCAGTTGTGCGAGATTCAATTCGCCCTGGAATTGGTCGCGGTCTGCATCGAGAGCGTTCAGTAGCGTGTCCACGCCACCACGATATCGAACGTAAGCAAGTCGAGTCCGGTCCTCCAGCGCGGCCACCAGAAGCTCCTGCTGAATTCGGCTTTCGCGCACTCGCTGATGCGCAATCAAGGCGTCGGAGACTTCCTTGAACGCCGTTTGAATCGATTTTTCGTATTCCACCAGGGCGCTCTGATCCAGGGCCTCGGCCAGTTTCACATTGGATTTCAAGCGTCCGGCGGTAAAGATGGGTTGAGTCACCTGAGGCACGAAGCTCCAGATTCCGTTCGGCTTGCTGAACAGGCTCGAAAGCTGGTTACTTTGGCCTCCGAAGAAGCCGCTCAAACTGACTTGCGGAAAGTAGGCGGCTTTGGCTACGCCAATCTCCGCGTTGGCGGCGATCAGGTTTGCCTCGGCGGCGCGGATGTCGGGCCGGCGCTCCAGCAGAGAGGATGGCAGACCCGCTGGCACATCCGGCGGCACTTCCTGCCCGGTCAGACTCTGTCCGCGCGCGATCTCCCCGGGGTTGTTCCCCAGCAGCAGACTGATTGCGTTCTCGGTTTGTTCGATCTGCTGTTGGATGTCAGGAATCATCTCCGATGCCGTGTAAACGAGTTGCTCGCCCTGCCGCAGATCCAGTGCAGTCGCGACTCCTCCGTTTTGCCGGTTTTTGATCAGATCCAGAGACGCCTGCCGCGTGGCCAGCGTCCGCCGGGAGATGTCGAACTCGGAGTCCAACTCGAGCAGGTCGAAGTATTCCGTAGCGACGTCGCTGACCAATGTCGTAATTACAGCCTTACGCGTCTCTTCGGCGCTCAAGAGGTTCGCGCGAGCCGCCTCGGTGGCCCGGCGGAGACGGTCCCAGATGTCCACCTCAAAAGAGAGCAGATCCAGAGTCGCGCTTCCGAACGTCCGGTTCTGAGAAGGCGCGACCGTGGCCGGCAGGGGTAACGAGCCGTTACGGGAAAAACGCGCTGTGGTTATGTCTGCGCCGGCTGCAAAATTTGGGTATTGCTCGGAGCGCGTGATGCCGAGGTTGGCGCGGGCCGCTTCGACGTGCGCCACCGCGTCGCGCAAGTCATAGTTTTGCGCCAGCGCGGTTCGCACGAGGCCCTGAAGTTTCTCGTCCTTGAATACCTCGAACCATTTCGAATCCGCGAGCGAGGACGATTCGCCCGGCGGAAGCGCCGTCGGAGCCCGAAACGCAGCCGGCGTTGGCAGGGCCGGGCGTTTGTAATTCGGTCCAACGGTACAGCCGCTGAACAGCATCGCGGAACCAATCAACACGGTCAAAGAGGTAATCGCACTGATCAACGTCCGGCGCATGCTTAATCTCCTGCCCCAGGCACGGGCTGTTCCGGGAGGACAGGAACGATCGGATGCGGGGCTGCTCCTGAAACTTTTTCGACCAGGTAGAAAATTGCCGGGACCAGAAAAATGCCGATTCCGCTCGCCGCGGCCATTCCGCCGATAACGGTGGTACCCATGATCTGGCGAGCAACCGCGCCGGCTCCACTTGCGGTCCACAAAGGAACACATCCGAGGATGAACGCGAACGAGGTCATCAGAATGGGACGGAGACGCAAGCGTGCGCCCTCCATGGCGGCTTCGGCGAGCGGCCTCCCTTTTTCGAACTCGTCCTTGGCAAACTCCACGATCAAAATCGCATTCTTCGCCGCCAGTCCAATCAACATGACGAGACCGATCTGCGAAAACACGTCGTTTTCGATTTGCACCATGTAAGCGGGCAGGAAATGGCCGAGGATCACGCGGCGCAGCCAGAGCACCCCAAAAGCGCCGAACACCGCGACCGGCGTACTCAGAAGAACACTAAAGGGAAGCGTCCAGCTCTCATATAATGCGGCAAGAATCAGGAAGACAAAAAGCAAGGAGAATCCGAAGATCACCGATGAGGAGACGCCCTCCTGCGCCTTCTTCTCCTGGAAGGACATGCCGGAGTAGTCGAAGCCCATCTGGGCCGGCATGGTCTGTGCAAAAGTCTCCTCCAACGCCTTCATCGCCTGGTCCGTGCTGTACCCGGGCGCGGCGCTGCCGTTCAACTGTGCAGACCGATATTCATTGAATCGCATGGTGAATTCGGGGCCGTAGCGCCATTCAAATCTCGTGAGCGCGGAGAGCGGAACCATGTCGCCCGCGGAATTCCGCACATAGAACTGCCCGACGTTTTCCGCCTTGGTGCGGTATGCTCCATCCGCTTCGACGTAGACCTGCCACTGACGCCCGAAGCGGTTGAAGTAATTGACGAAGAAGCCCCCCATGAAGGTTTGCACTGTCCGATAGACGTCATTGATCGCGACGCCCTGCTTGATCACTTTGTCACGATCGACGGTGACGAATTCCTGCGGCACGCTCGGGAGGAACGTCGTGGTAAGACCTCCGATTTCTGGTCTCTTGCGCGCGGCGATCATGAACTTATTGAGATTGTCGGCTAGCAATTTCGGGTCGCCCCCGGAGCGGTCCTCGAGGATAAAAGTAAATCCGCCGGACGTACCTATCCCGGGAATCGCCGGGGGAGAAAATCCGAACGCGACGGCTTCCGGAAGCTTACTGAGTTCGGCGTTGAGGCGCGCCTTAATGACCTGGAACTGTTCGGCGCGCGCTTTTCGGTCGCCCCATTCCTTCATGCTGATCCAGGCGAAGCCGTTATAGCTGGCGCGGACAAAAGAGAGCAGGCTGAATCCGCCAACCGTCGTCACGTTTTCAACTCCGGGAATTGCTGATGTGATCTTCTGAATTTTCGCGAGCACATCCTCGGTCCGGTGAAGTGACGCTGCGTTAGGAAGCTGGATGTTCAGATAGAAATAGCCCTGGTCTTCGTCCGGGACAAAACTGGTGGGTAGCTTACCGCCGATCCATAAGCCGGCCGCGCCGAATCCGATTAATACGACCAGGGCAACCGCGCTTTTCCGGAGAATCGTCCCGGACAATCGGACGTAACCGTTAGTAGCCCGCTCAAACGTGCGATTAAACCAGCCGAAGAACTTGCCGAGTAACCCTCTCCTGCCTTTCGGTTCGGGCTTGAGAATCAGCGCGGCCAGCGCCGGGCTGAGCGAGAGCGCGTTGAAAGCCGAGAGGACAACGGAAATCGCGATCGTTACGGCAAATTGCTGGTATAGACGCCCGGTAATACCAGGGATCAACGCGGTGGGGATGAAGACCGCGGAAAGAACCAGGGCGATACCGACCACCGGTCCCGAGATTTCCTGCATCGCTTTCAGAGCTGCTTCCTTTGGGGACAGCCCGTCGTCGATGTAGCGCTGCACGGCTTCCACAACAACGATTGCGTCGTCAACCACGAGTCCGATGGCAAGCACGAGGCCGAACAGAGATAGAGTGTTAATACTGAAACCGAATGCAGGGAAGAACAGGAAGGTTCCGATCAGTGACACCGGAACAGCCAGCAGCGGAATCAGAGTCGCGCGCCAGCCTTGCAGGAACAGATAGACCACGGCCGTGACCAAAGCAATCGCGATCAGCAGCGTTTGAATGATTTCGTTTATACCTTCGTGGACTGCCTTGGTTGTGTCGACAGGAACTGTAAAATCGATGTCATCGGGAAAGCGCCGTTTGGCTTCAGCCATGAATTTTCTCACGCCGGCTGCGGCATCGACTGCGTTCGAACCAGGCAGTTGGTAAACCGCGATCACGGCGCTCGGCTTACCGTTCAGGTGGCCGGAGACGCTGTAATCCTGCGATCCGAGCTCAACCCGGGCGACATCGCCCACGCGTACGATTCCGGTTTCTGGCGTCTCGCGAACCACGATCTGTTCGAATTCCTCGGGCGAAGTCAGGCGCCCTTGCGCGCGTACGGCGTACGTGAATGGCTGGCCAACGGGGATGGGCTCGCTGCCGACTTGTCCGGCGGGGTTCACGGTGTTCTGGGTTTGGATCGCGTTGATGATTTCCGGTACGGTGATTTGGAGTTTCGCCAGCTGATCGGGTTTCACCCAGAGCCGCATGGCGTATTGGCCCGCTCCGAAAATCTGAACTGACCCGATGCCTTTCACGCGCAGCAGCTGATCGTATAAATTGATGTACGCGTAGTTGGCGAGAAATCGCGCATCGCGCTCCCCTTTGGGTGAGTACAGCGAGACCAGCATTAGTGGCGCAATTACCGATTTCTGAGTGGTGACGCCGTAGTTATTTACCTCGGCGGGGAGCTGTGATGCGGCTTGTGTCTCGCGGCTCTGCGCAAGGATCAAGTCGGTATTCGGATCAGTAGCGACGTCAAAATCGACGATCAGTCTCATCTGGCCGTTTGCCGTCGCATTCAGCGAATACATGTAGTTCATGTTGTCGACGCCACTCATCTGCTGCTCGATCGGCGTCGCAACGGACTGCTCGACCGTCTGGGCGTCCGCTCCGACATAAGTGGCGGTTACCTGCACTTCGGGTGGCGCGATCTGCGGGAATTGCGCTACCGGCAACTGCACAACCGTAACCGCACCGACGATCACCGTGACGATAGCGATGACGATCGCCACGATCGGGCGATTGATAAAGAATTTCGACATGAAGACTACCTCTCCTGGAAGGGCTTGGCGGCCACTTGCATGCCAGGGCGGACTTTTTGGACGCCCTCGACGATGACGAACTCGCCAGGTTTGACGCCCTCGTTAACGATCCAGTCGTGGCCGACGGTTTCACCGAGAGTCACTGGTCGAATACTCACCTTCTGGTCCCCGCCGACAACGGCCAACTGACGTGTGCCTTGCAGATCGAAAACCGCTTGCTGTGGAACCAGCACTGCGCCTTGCTGTATGCGGATGGCAGTTCTGATTCTGCCGTATTGACCCGGACGCAGGACGTTTTCGGGGTTCGGGAATAACCCAGCTATCCGGATAGCGCCAGTCTTGAGGTCGACTTGACGGTCAGCAAAGTACACCTTGCCTTTGTACGGATAAGTACTTCCGTCGGCAAGGATAAGTTCGAGCTGCAGGCGCTTGCGCGCCTCTAGGAACTTCTCGGGGGTAGGGTATTCGCGCTTGCGCTCCAGGTACTCCTGTTCGCTGATGGTGAAATAGACTTTGATTGGGTCGAGTGTCGAGACGGTGGTGATGGCGCCACTGGCGGGGCTGACGAGCGCCCCGACCTGCAGTTGCGCGATACCCGGGATCCCGTCAATAGGGGCCGTGATTTGCGTGAATCCGAGGTTGATGCGAGCCGTCTCGACTGCGGCTTTTGCAGACTGGACTGCGGCCGTTGCGGCGATGATCTGTGCCTTATCTGTTTCCACCTGCGCTTTCGCCGCCTGAAGCTGTGCCTTCGCCGCCATGTTATTTTGAGTGGCGTTGTCGAGATCCTGTTGGGTAATCGCGTTCTGCTGCATGAGTGGAATGTAGCGATCCACATCAAGTTGCACGCGATGCTGGTTCGCCTCGGCGACGGCCACTTGCGCCTCCGCCTGTCCGAGTTGTGCGCGCGCCTGCTCCAGTTGACCTTGCGATTGTGCTAGTCGCGCTTCGGCCTGATCGAGGTCTGCTTGAAACGGCCTCGGATCGATTTGAAACAGGAGCTGGCCCTTGCGAACAAACGATCCCTCGGTATATTCCTGCTTCACGAGATAACCCGAGACTTGTGCCTTGATCTCAGCGTTGACGAAGCCATCCACGGTGCCGATCCATTCGCGGTACAACGGTACATCTTTTTGTTGAACACAGGCGACCGAAACCTCAATCGGCTTAGGCGGAGCGGCGGCCTTCGTGGTCTGCTCGCATCCCGTCGCGATCAAGAGCATGGCGGCGATCGGCAAAAGTAACAGAATTCTCATTTCACGTCCTCGTCGCATAAGATCTCCACCCCTTGACAGTACGCGACGGTCGGCCGGAGGACATCCCAAGAACGAAGGTTTTTGCGATAACACTGGTGGAACGTGAGCCGTTACCACTATCGAGTTAGATGGAAACCGGAAACCGGCAATCGCTCGATTACAACTCGATGATTCCCCGGCGCACGGCGATGGCGATGGCCTGGGTGCGATCCTTCGCGCCCAGCTTCTCCATGATGTGTTTGATGTGGACCTTGACGGTTTCTTCGGAAATCGAGAGAAGCTCGGCGATATCGCGGTTGCGGTTGCCGCCGGCCACTTTTCGCAGCACTTCCACTTCGCGGGCGGTGAGTTCCTCGTCGCTCATGTGCTCGGCAAGCTGAGCCGCCACTTCCGGCGGCACGCGTTTCTTCCCGGCGCGCACCTGCCGGATGATGTCGAGGATCTCACTCGGAGGCATGTTCTTGAGAAGGTAGGCACGAGCGCCCGCCTGTAACGCGCGCTGGATTTCCACATCCCCTTCAAAAGTCGTCAGCATGACGATGCGAGCTTCCGGAAATTCCGTGCGAATCGCAATCAGAGCGTCGATGCCGCTCAGATCGGGAAGGCGCAAGTCCATCAGGGTCACGTCGGGCTGAAGTTCACGATATCGCTGAATGGCCTCGGTACCGCTCGACGCTTGCGACACCAGCGTCATGTCCGGCTGGGTGTTGATGATCGTGGCGATTCCTTCGCTCAGCAGAGGATGGTCATCGACAGTGAGCACGCG
>Ga0335081_10021392_pt1 | contig 10476 bp, 9 predicted proteins | sample Lox_Sample_35_FD_206713 | JGI IMG/M metagenome (GOLD analysis project Ga0335081, IMG submission 206713) | Soil microbial communities from Loxahatchee National Wildlife Refuge, Florida, United States - Lox_Sample_3.5 | ecosystem: Environmental > Terrestrial > Soil > Wetlands | place: USA: Florida...
ACCTGGTGGTGGCGCTGCTGGCGGTGGTGAAGGCGGGCGGCGGCTACCTGGCGCTGGAGCGGAGCCTGCCCGCGGCGCGCCTTGCCTTCCTGCTCGAGGATGCCGGCGCGGCGCTGGTGGTGACGGCAGGCGCCGCGGCGCTGCCGGCGGGCGTGCCGGCGCTGCGGCTCGACGATGCAGCGGAGGCGGCGCTCATCGCGGCGCTGCCGGCAACGCCGCTCGAAGCGACCGAGCGCCGCGCCCCGCTCGCCCCCGACAATCTCGCCTACATCATCTACACCTCGGGCTCCACCGGCGCCCCCAAGGGCGTCGCCGTCAGCCACCGCGCCATCGTCAACAAGGTCGTCACCTTGGGCCGGCGCTTCGGCGTCGGCCGCGGCTTCGGCTATGCGCTCCTGGCCCAGCCGGTGTTCGATCCGTCAATCGAGCAGATCGCGGTGCCGCTGGCGCATGGCGGGAAGGTGGTGATCGTCGATGCGGCGGCGCAGGCTTCGCCCGCCGCCTTCTGGTCGCTCGTCGTTCGCGAGCACGTGAGCCTCATCAATGCCGTACCGGCCTTTCTTGCCGAGATGCTCGAAGCAGCGCCGCAGGGCTTGCAGCTGCCCCATCTCGTGCTCGGCGGCGACGTGTTCCCGACCGCGCTGCTGGCGCGCATCCGCGCACGGCTCGCCGTCGGCTGCATCACCAACCTCTACGGGCCGACCGAAGCGACCATCGACGCCACCGGCCATGTCGCGACGGACGCGGAGCGCGGGCGCGCGCTGCCGATCGGCCGGCCGCTGCCGAACTACCAGGCCTACGTCCTGGACGATCGCCTGGCGCCGGTGGCGGTGGGGGTGGTGGGCGAGATCTATCTCGGCGGCGCCGGCGTGGCGCGCGGCTATGTCGGGCGCGCCGACCTGACGGCCGAGCGCTTCCTCGCCGACCCGTTCGGCGCGGCGGGCGGCCGGCTCTACCGCACCGGCGATCTCGGGCGCTGGCGGGCGGATGGGGTGCTGGAGTTCCTCGGCCGCGCCGACGGTCAGGTGAAGCTGCGCGGCGTGCGCATCGAGCCCGGCGAGATCGAGGCGGCGCTGCTGGCGCACGGCTCTCTTGCCGCGGCGGCGGTGGTGGTGCGCGAGGAGCGCCTCATCGCCTATGTCGTGCCGCGCGGGCCGGCGCCCGCGGCGGCGGCGCTGCGCGCGCATCTCGCAGCCCTGCTGCCGGGCCATCTGCTGCCGCAGGGCTATGTCTTCCTTGCCGCGCTGCCGCGCACGGCGAGCGGCAAGCTCGACCGCCGCGCGCTGCCGGCGCCGGTGTGGCGCGAGGGCTCGGCCGATGCGCCGCCCGAGGGCGCGGTCGAGGAGCTGCTGGCGGGGATCTGGTCGGAGCTGCTCGGCATCGAGCGCGTCGGACGGCAGGACAGCTTCTTCGAGCTCGGCGGCCATTCGCTGCTGGCGACCCGCCTCATCTCGCGCCTGCGCGCCGTCTTCGGCGTCGAGCTCGCCCTGCGCGCCGTCTTCGAGCAGCCCTCGCTGGCGGCGCTGGCGGCCCACATCGCCCGGCCGGTCCGCAGCCGCTTTGCGCATCTGCTGCCGCTGCAGCAGAGCGGCGAGGGCCCTGCCCTCTTCTGCATTCATCCCGCCGGCGGCGCGGCGTTCTGCTATCTGCCGCTCGCCGCGGCGCTCGGCCGCGAGCAGCAGGTCTATGGCCTCCAGGCCAAGGGGCTCGAGCCGGGCGAAAAACCGGCGCGCTCTGTCGCGGAGATGGCGCGCGACTATATCGGTGAGATTCGCACGGTGCAGCCGAATGGCCCTTATCATCTGCTGGGCTGGTCCTTCGGGGGCCTCATCGCCTTCGAGATCGCAACGCAGCTCCAGGCCGCGGGCGAGCAGGTCGCGCTCCTCGCCTTGCTCGACACGGCGCTGCACCAGCCGGAGGGCGACGACGAGATCACCGAGGCCAGCGTCATCGAAACATTGGTCGACGTGCTCGGGCTCGAGAAGATCATCCCCGGCGTTACCGCGCGGATCAGCGACCTCGACAGCTTCGTCGACGCCGCGCGCCACAGCGGGATCTGGCCCGCCGATTTCTCGGCGGCCCATGCCGCGGCGATCGTCGAGCTGTTCAAGGTCAATGTCGAGCAGAGCTACCGCTACTTTCCCGGCCGGTACCGCGGCCCGCTCCTGCACTTCCGCGCGATGCAGAATCCCGAGAATTCCGAGCGCTATTTCGACTGGTCGAACAAGGTGGAGGGCGAGATCACGGTGATTCCCCTCGCCTGCGCCCATAATCGCGTGCCGCTCGAGCCGAATGTCAGCGATGTCGCGCGGACATTGCGGCCGCTGCTGGAGGCGGCGCGCGGCCCGGCGCCGCCTGAACCGCGCTGAAGCGCCGCGCCTCAGGCGACAATGCGCCCGAATTCCATCTTGAAACGGTGGTCGGCGACGTCGAAGTACCGGTCGTCATGGGTGACGCAGATGATGACCTTCCCCTTCGCGCGGAGCCCCGGCAGGATCTCCTCGTAGAACTTGCGCCGGAACTGCGGATCCTGATCGGCGGCCCATTCGTCGAAGATCATCACCGGCTTGTCCTCCAGCAGGGCGACGATGAGCGCCACGCGTTTGCGCTGACCGGTCGAGAGCTGGATGGTGGTGAAGCTGTCGCCGCGGATCGACGTCTTCTGATCGATTTGCATCTCGCGCAGCAGCTCCGCGATCCGTTCCGGATCCTGCTCGCCGAGACCGTACAATCGGCGGAACAAGTGGAAATCGGAAAAGATGATGGAGATCTGATCGCGGATCCACGCCTCGGTCGCGGGCGACAGCAGCGTGTCGCCAAGAAAGATGCGACCGGTGTCGGGACGATAGAGTCCGGCCATCAGCTTCATCAGGGTGGTCTTGCCGGAGCCGTTGCCGCCGGTGATGAAGACGATCTCGCCGGGGCGCGCGACGAAATCGATCGGCCCGACGGTGAAACCGCTGCTGCCCGCTTCGGAATAGGTGAAGGTTGCGCCTTCGAGCCGCAGGTCCGGGCGGACGGCCGGTGCGCGCGTATCGGCCTCGCCCTCCGCCGGTACGGCATCGGCGCTCAGCTGTGCATCGAGCGCCAGCAGCCGTTCCATCGATGAATTCGCCGTGGCGAGCGCCGGGATCGCCTGGACGATCATCGAAATCGGCCCGATCAGGAAGAGGATCGCCGAGGTGATCTTGACGACATCGGTCGAGGCGACGTCGCTGAAGGCGGGCACGGCGAAGACGACGGTGGCGAGCAGCAGGTAGAAGGTCGATTGCGCAAAAACGAACTCTCCGGCCGAGCTCCGCGCCGTCTCCTGCTTCAGAATCGTGGCTTCCTCCGAGAGGCGCTCGATCGCTTGACCCAAGCCCGCGCCGCGCGCCCGGCTCATCTTTACTTCTTTGAAGCCATTGAGCAGGTCGTCGATGCCTTCGAAGACGTCGCTGTCCTGCTCCGCCGTCTGCTTCAGCCGCTGGCGCAGCCGCTCCGAGCGCCGCAGGAAGATCGATATGGCGAAGATCGCCGCCATCGCCGTCAGCACCAGGGCCGTGAGCGAGAGATAGGCGACATAGCCGGTGACGAACAGCAGCAAGAGGCTCGCCTGCCCCGCCGCGACGAAGCTCGGCGCCAGGCTCGAGATGGTGACCGGCTCCTTGGCGATGGTGGTCAACACCTCCGCGGGGTTCAGCTGCTCGATGCGCGCCAGGTTCGAGTGCCGCACCTTGGCGACGAGCCGCATGCGCAGCTCGTTGACGATGCGCTCGATCTCCGACATCGCCGTCGACATCACGTAGCGTTGGGTGATGATGTAGACGAGGAGGCAGAGGCAGAACGTTGCCAGCAGATGCAGATCGGGGCCGTTCTGGCCGGAATGCTGCGCCGCAGTATTGATCGTGCTGAGGATGAGCGCGTTGGTGCCGCCGGCAAGGCACATCATCAGCATCATGCGCGACGCCGGGATCGAATTCTCTTTGCGGAGGGTCGTCAGGATCTGCATGTCGGGTGATCCGGACGTTTGCCGATCATGAGCGGTCCTAAGCGTCCGGCGTTGATGGCCGGTCGCGATCCCGTCGGTACTGCGGCGGCGTGCGCGTCAGCTGCAGGACGAGGATCACCACGATCGGGCTGAAGAGCAGCGAAAAGAAAAAAGCGGCGAAAAAGCCCATCGACCGGCGCGAGCCGACCAATCCCACGAGCAGGCAGGCGAGGATATAGATAGCAACGAGTACAGGCCCCATATTGGCCGCCGCTAGGCTCCGATCACATCAAAACGCCGCTCAGGCGACCACCGACTTGGAGGGGGGCTTCTTCGCCTCGTTGCGCGCTTCGGCGAACTCCTTGGCGATCTCCTCCTTCTTCGCTTCGGTGTCGAAATCGAGCAGGCTGCCGCCGCCGGCAAAATGCTGCGCGAACACCTTGCCGACCGCGTAGGTGGCGGCCGAGGCAAATCCCGGCATGGCCGCGATGGCGACCACCGGACCGACGATCGGGATGGCCTTGGCCAGCGAGAAGAGATAGCCCGACGAGCCGACGCTCAGGAGATAGGGGAGCACGCCCCCGGCAAGGCTGCTGCTCAGCGCCTTGACGCGAACGTCGGGGAAGTCGACACCGTAGACCTTGGCGATGTCGCGAATCATCTTGACTTGGACCGCCGCGATCGCACCGACATCGACGAGCGGAATCGGAATGAGCCCGGCACCGGCAGACCAGGCGGAAGACCGCCGCACGATGCTCATCGCCTCCGCCATACGCTCGTCCATGGGACCCCCGCTTATGAGTTCAATTCATTAGGAAACTTATCACAGGCATGGTGCCGCGGCAACCCGACCGGCCCGCCCCCGGCTTGGCTCTCGGCGCGCTCACAGCTGGCAGAACCCGCCATTCCGGTCGAGTCGTCACCATATTCAAAGGGTCGGCCAATTCGTAGTATAGGCCGCAAGCCAGCCGCGTATCAGCTTGGGAGCGCTCGGTGATTAGGGTTTTTACTCGCCTGCCGTCGCGTATCGGCGCCGCCTATACGCGCCTCGTCGATTGGATCGACAAACACTTGCTCTCGCTCGGGCTTGGGGGGCTGCTCTTCCTTCTGCTCATCGCGGCGCTGTCGCCGCGCATGTTCATCACCATCCCCGCCGGCCACGAGGGTGCGCTGTTCCGGCGGTTCCAGGGCGGTACCGATGTCGAGCAGGCCTATGACGAAGGCTTCCACGTCATCTGGCCGTGGAACACGATGTATGTCTACGATGTGCGCTTCCAGAACCAATCCTACGTCTTCGACGCTCATACCTCGGACGGCCTCAACCTGCGCGCGGACGTGGCTTACCGCTTTCGCGTGACCCGCCGCAACGTGCCGCTGCTGCACAAGTATATCGGTCCCGACTATGTCGAGAAGCTCATCCTGCCGAGCCTCGGGGCGATCGTCCGCGAGGAGGTCTCGCGGCACACCCCCGAGGAGGTCTATTCCACCAAGCGACTCGAAATTCAGCAGCGCATTCGCGAGCAGATGCGCCGCGAATTCGAAATGGACCCGGAGGCCGACACGCTGCTTCAGCGCGTCGAGTTCGTGGAAATCGACGAGATCTACCTGCGCGATGTCGAACTGCCGGAATCGCTGCAGAAATCGATGGTCGAGAAGAATCAGCAGCAGCAAATGATGCTCGAATACGACTACCGCATCGAGCGCGAGCGCAAGGAGAGCGAGCGCAAGCGAATCGAGGCCGAAGGCATCCGCCAGTTCCAGGACATCGTCAAGGACGGCATCACCGACAAATACTTGATGTGGAAGGGCATCGACGCGACCTTGCAGCTCGCCCAGTCGCCCAACGCCAAGGTCGTGATCATCGGCGGCGGCAAGACCGGACTGCCGATCCTGCTCGGCAATCTCGACGCGACGATCGCGCCGACGACTCCGGCCGGAGGGACGCCGGGCGCCGGCGGCAAAACGGCGCTGACGCCGCTCGCCAACACGCCCGAGGCATCCACCGCCGAAGCGAAGACGCCGGCGACGGCGAGCGTCACCATGCCGGGCGATCTCGGCTCGAAATCGAGCTCGCAGCTGGCTTTACCGCCGACGTCCAACACGCCGGCGACGGACAAGGGCACGCAAACTCAGCCAGCGGCGCGGCCGACGACCGGGCAATAGCGGTCCGGCGCTACACAGCGCCGGCGGCGTAGTGTATCTTTGCACCGCTCCCTTGGAAAAAAGGAGACCGGATGAAGACGTCGCTCCTGGTCGCATCCGCGGTCGCCGCGACGGTGACCGCTTCGAGCGTCATGGCCGGGCCCGCTCCGGACCCGATCTGGCGAGCGGAGAAATGCTACGGCATCAATGTCGCCGGAAAAAACGACTGCAGCACGCGCGGACATTCCTGCGCCGGCAATGCGACGAAGGCCAACGATCCGAATTCCTGGATCTATGTGCCCGTCGGCACGTGCAGCAAGATCGAGGGCGGCAGCACGACGCCGAAGCAGAGCTGATTCCGAGCGTGGCAGCGCACGACATTTTCACAGGAGCAACGTCGCGGCAATGACGAAGACCCTTCCTCGGCTGCGCAATCCGACGCTCGACGACATCAAGCGGACGGCGACCGCGGTGGCCCCGCAGCCGCCGCAGCAGCAGCGCGAGTCAGCGCCGGTCGCTTCGGCGCCGGAGCCGAAACCTGCGCCCGAAGCGGTGGCGACCGGGCGCGCCCTCGCGGTGGTCGAGTCGCCGACGCAGGAGGACGAGGAGCGGCTCGGCACGGCGCTCGAGATCCTGGCGCGCTACCGCAAATGGACGATCGCCGCGGCGGCTGCGCCGATTCCGCTGGCCGACGCGGCGCTGGTCTCCGGCGTGCAGCTGCGCATGGTGTCGCAGCTGGCGCGGCTTTACGGCGTGCCGTTCCCGCGCGTGCGGGTGGCATCGCTGCTCTCGGCGCTCTTCGGCGGTTGGACGCCCTATACGATCGCAACCGGCATCGCCGGCGCGGCGGCGCGGATGGCGCCCGGCGTCGGCACGGTCGTCGGCGTCGCGACGTCGATCGGCACCTCGACGCTCGCCACCGAAACCATCGGCAAGATCTTCATTCAGCATTTCGAGGAAGGCGGCACGTTCCTCGATTTCGAGCCGCGGAAATACCGCGACGCCGTCAACACGGCGAAGCGGAGCGGAAGGCGCCGGCGGTGACCGCCGCGAGGGCGCGGAGCGGAGCGGCCTAGTGCGCAACGGCACGGGCGCAATCGTGGTGATGGCAACGCTGAAGGGCGGCAGCGGCAAGAGCACGGCGGCGGCCTGCCTTGCCGCGCATTGCCAGCTGGGCGGCCTGCGGACCGCCGTGATCGACGCCGATCCCCAAGCGAGCCTGCTGCATTGGCAGAGCCTGGGCGAGCCGCCGATCGACCTGCCGATCATCGCCGACACCTCGGAAGCCGTGGCCTCGCGCGCACGCGCGCTGGCGCATGAAACCGAGCTCGTCATCATCGATACCGCCGGATTTCGCAACCGCACGATGATCGAAGCGCTGTCCGTGGCCGACCTCGCTGTCATTCCGATCAAGGCCTCGCCGCTCGACATCTCCGCCGCAATCGAGACCGTCCGCCTGATCGAGGAGGTCAACGCCACCGAGGAACGGCGGTCGCGGCCGATGGAATACCGCTTGCTGCTGACGCAGGTGACGGTCGGCAGTGCCGTCGCCCGCCATGTGCGCAGCGAGCTCGCTCAGTCCGGCTATGTGCTGTTCGAGGCCGAGCTCGCCAATCGCGTCGTCTATGCCGAAGCGAGCATTGTCGGCCGCATGCCGATCCACCTCGACGCCGCAAGCGCGGCGGCGCGCGACGGCGAGGCCTTCGCCCGCGAGGTTCGCCGCGCGCTCGGCTGGTGAGGGCGCCCAGAAGCGAGGCTTGAGGCATGGGTTTGGCTTTCGACCCGATCTGGTCGACCCTCCGCTGCGCCGCGGTGTTGCTGGCGCTCTCGGGCACCGCGACGGCGGCGACGGCGGAACTGCATGTCCCGACTTGCGCGCAATTCCTGGATATCGGGCAAAAATGGGTAGGCCTCGACGAGGCTGTTGCCGCCGAGGTTCTTGGACTGCCGCTCTATGAGCTGTCCGACGCCGATATCGACCGCATCGACAAGACTCTGCGCGACTGCGCGCACGCTGCGGGGAGCGGCGACGAGAAGGCCACGTTCGAGGATGATCGCAAGCAAGTGCCGGTGTTGCGTGCGGCGCGGGACCGCGTGCGCCGCGCCTTCGCCGATTTCACCAGCGCCAAGAAGAGCTCGCAGCGGAAGCTGGAGGACATTGCCGCTAAGCTCAACGCCCTGCCTGATTCGCCGGCGAGCCGTGGCGCGGTGGACGATGCGCAAGCGACCGTCTCCGCGATTTTCTTCGAGCTCAATCAGAAGCGCGTGCGGGCGCAGGTCAAGGAGCCGCTTGCCGAAGACTTCCCAGCATATTCCGACGCGATGGCGGCGCTCGCGCGCAAGCGGCGAGCCTATATCGCCCAGGAGCAGACTCAGCTCGAGACCAACGCGGCGGAGGCGCTGGAACAGCATCGCACCGAGTTCGAGCGCCTCTCGCTTCCGGCCGAAGCGCAAGACGCCGCCATCATCCTGCAAGAGATCGATGCCGGGAAGGATGTGCGCTGGTTGACCCTCCGCCAGTGGGCCGCGCTTCTCCTGAGCAATCCCGAGAACACCTCGGTCAAGGCGCAGCAGCAGAGGCCGGCCGGCGACCCGCCGATCCTCGCTTTCGAGATCGTCCGGCCGGGCTACAGCACGGCGGAATTCGGCTTCCGCCTCCAGGGACGTGATCTGCTGCTCGTCGAGAGCGGCACGGACGGGCATCTCGGCCCCATCGGCACCTCGAACCAGCGTCAGGAAGCGAACAGCCTGCTCTTGGCGGTCGTCGCACCGATGCGATAATCCCAGCCTCGAGGCCAGCGGTGTTGTGCCGCCTGGAAGTGATGTAGCATGCCGCCGCAGGGAGGACGCATGAACACGAGATCCCGCTATGTCGCACCCCCGGCGGAAACCGGCTGGAGTCTTGCCGCGCTGCAGCAGACCACGTTTTGCTGGGAATATGAGGATGGGAGAGCCGAACTGCTGGCGCTCTATGAGAAGGGGAAGCGCCAGCAGTGGAACGCCGCCGAGCGCATCGACTGGGCGCAGGAACTCGATGCCGACAATCCGATGCTGCTGCCGGACGAGACGATCTCGCTCTGCGACTCACCGCTCTGGAACAAGCTCTCGCCGCGGCAGGTGATCGAGTATCGCCGCCATTCGCAGGCGTGGCAGATTTCGCAATTCCTGCACGGCGAGCAAGGCGCGCTCATCTGCGCGGCGAAAATCGTGCAGCAGGTGCAGAACATCGACGCAAAATTCTATGCCGCGACGCAGGTAATCGACGAAGCGCGGCATGTCGAAGCCTATTCGCGCCTGCTGCATGAGAAGTTCAACATGGTCTTTCCCATCAACACGCAGCTTCAGGCGCTGCTCACCGACGTCATCGAACACCGGGACTGGGACTTCACCTATCTCGGCATGCAGGTCGTGATCGAAGGGCTGGCGCTCGCCTCGTTCCAAAGCATTCGCGACAAGGCGCAGAACGCCCTGGCCGCGCAGGTCAATGCCTATGTCATGCAGGATGAGGCGCGCCACGTCGCGTTCGGGCGTCTCGCGCTGCGCGATTACTATCCGCAGCTGAGCGAAGCGGAGCGCGACCGGCGCGAGGAATTCCTGGTCGAGGCCTGCTATCTCATGCGCGACCGGCTCGACCCTTCGGATGTCTGGGCGGCGATGGGTTTCGACGTCAAGGAGTGCCGCGCACTGCACGAGGAGTCGCTCGCCACGCACAAATTCCGCTCGCGCCTCTTCAGCCGGATCGTGCCGACGGTCAGGGATATCGGCCTCATGGGCCCGCGCGTGCGCAGAGCCTTCGAAGATCTGGGCGCCCTCCAATTCGCCGATCGCGACAGCGCAGCGATGCTCGAGGAAGACAACCGCGTCGCCGAGGAATTCGACGCCAAGCGGCTTGTCGCCGCCGCCTTGGCCCGTTGAGGAGCCGGCCATGACCATCAAGGGCAAGGCCTATATCGCCGGCGCCTACGAGCACCCGACCCGGCACGCTGTGGACAAGTCCCTGGCGCAACTTCACGCGGAGGTGGCCAAGGGCGCACTCGAGGATGCCGGCCTCGGCAAAGATGACGTCGATGGCTTTTTCTGCGCCGGCGATGCGCCGGGTCTCGGGCCGCTTTCGATGATCGACTATCTCGGCCTCAAGGTCCGGCACATGGACACGACCGAGACGGGCGGTTCCTCTTACACCATCCACGTCGCCCATGCCGCAGAGGCGATTGCCACCGGCAAATGCCGAGTCGCACTGATCACGCTCGCCGGACGTCCGCGCGCCGAAGGCATGGCGACCGGCACCGCGACACGCAATTACGGCGCCGCCGCGCCCGATGTTCAGTTCGAAGCGCCCTACGCTCCCGCCGTCGCCAATCTCT
>Ga0335081_10021395_pt1 | contig 10476 bp, 8 predicted proteins | sample Lox_Sample_35_FD_206713 | JGI IMG/M metagenome (GOLD analysis project Ga0335081, IMG submission 206713) | Soil microbial communities from Loxahatchee National Wildlife Refuge, Florida, United States - Lox_Sample_3.5 | ecosystem: Environmental > Terrestrial > Soil > Wetlands | place: USA: Florida...
TGGGAAGAAGAGCAGGGGGGGTCTGGGGGGGATTGTCCCCCCGGGACAACACTGCCAACCCCCACTGGATGGCCAGCGGGCCGAACGAGCCGCCGAGGGCGAGCGTGGCCGAGGTGAGCACCACGGTGCGCTGGGCGAAGAGCCGGTTCCGCAGCACCCGGCCGACCTCGAGCGGTGCCACCCGCAGCGTCGGCGGCCGACGGGAATCCTCGGCGAACGGCCGGTCCAGCCAGACCACCTCGCCCCGCTCGGTGATCTCCTCGCCGAACGCGTCCAGGATCCGTCCGGCGGTGCGCTGCAGCTCGTCCAGCGAGGCCAGGGTCACCCGGGCCGACGCCATCTTCTGCGGGTCCTCGTCGTCGGGCGCCTCGCTGGCCTGGATCGCCTCCAGGCACGCCCCGGCCGCGTCCCGCACCGAGGTCAGGGTGGCGGCCAGCGTGCCGGACAACTCGTCCAGCCGGCCTGCGAGCGCGTCGCCCAGGTCGATGGCGAGCGCGGCGCCGGTCTCGCGCAGCCGGTCGGCGACGGCGGCGGCGCCCTCTATCACGGCCGACTCGGTCAGCCGCCCGGCGCGGCGGCCGGCCACCTCCACCGCCGGTCCGGACAGTTCCCCGGTGGTGGCCGAGGTGACCCGGTCCACCAGGTCGTGCGCCTCGTCGATGATCACCACGTCGTGATCGGGCAGCACGTCGATCTCGGACGTCGCGTCGATGGCCAGCAGTGCGTGGTTGGTCACCACGATGTCCGCCCGGACCGCCTCGTCCCTGGCTTTCTCGGCGAAACAGCGGGAGCCGAACGGGCAGCGCTGCGCGCCGATGCACTCCTGGGCGCTCACCGAGACCTGGCGCCAGGCCGCCTCGGGCACCCCGGGCACGAGCTCGTCCCGGTCGCCGGTGGTGGTCTGCTCGGCCCACTCGTGCAGCCGTTTGACCTGCCGCCCCAGCGGCGAGGTAGGAGCATTGTCGACCGGGTCGAACAGCGCGTCCGCAGCGTCGTCCGCCACGCCGCCCTTCTGCCGGTGCAGGCACAGGTAGTTGCGCCTGCCCTTCAGGATGGCGAAGGCCGGTTCCCGGTCGAGCAGCGGCTTGACCGCCGCCATCAGGCGAGGCAGGTCGCGGTCGATCAGCTGGCGCTGCAGCGCGATGGTGGCCGTGGCGACCACGACCGTGCTGCCCGTGGCCACCGCGTGCCGCACCGCCGGGACCAGGTAGGCCAGCGACTTGCCGGTGCCGGTGCCGGCCTGGACGGCCAGGTGCTCGCCGGTCTCGATGGCCTGCCGTACCGCCTCGGCCATCTGGACCTGGCCGGGCCGCTCCGCGCCGCCGATGCCGCTGACGGCGGCGGCGAGGAGCTTGGCGACATCTGGCGGAGGAGAGGACACCCCGGAACGGTACCTCGCGCCACCGTCAGCGACGACCCCGCGGGGCGCTGGACCAGGTGCGGCGGCGTGTCACCCGGCCCGTTCGGCTACATTCTGTTTCTGACCGAAAGGGGCTGGCAGATGACGAGTGCGGAGATCCTGGTGGACGCCTTCGGCCGCACCCAGGAGAACGTGCACGAGGTGGTGCGCGGGCTGACCAGCAGCCAGCTGGCGGAGCGCCTCGCCCCGGACGCGAACTCGATCGCCTGGCTGGTGTGGCACCTGACCCGGGTGCAGGACGACCACGTGGCGGACGCGTTCAGGGTGCCGCAGGTGTGGACCGGGTACGGCAAGCGGTTCGAGCTGCCGCTCGAGCCTTACGACACCGGCTACGGGCACAGCTCCGAGCAGGTCGCTCAGGTCAGGGTGGCGGGCGGTGACCTGCTCACCGGGTATCACGACGCGGTACACGAGCAGACCGTCCGGCTGGTCTGCGGCGTTACGGACCCGGACCTGGACCGGGTGGTGGACGAGGGCTGGGATCCGCCGGTGACCCTGGGCGTGCGGCTGGTCAGCGTGATCGACGATTGCGCGCAGCACGTCGGCCAGGCCGCGTTCATCCGCGGGATCCTGCTGCGGCGCTAGCGTCTTCGCCGGGAGGCAGCCACCGCCAGCCGTCGTGCCCGGCCAGCTCGTAGGCCCACGGGGGTTCGGCGCCACGGCGTGTAGTGGTCACCACCGAGGCGTGGATCGCCGCCTGCGTCGCGGCGCGGACCGCGGCCGGGTCGCTCAGCTCGGACCGGCCCAGGCCGTTGCCGATCCACCAGGTGAGGAAGGCGCCGCCGAACGCGTCCCCGGCGCCCACGGTGTCCACCACCGGGGCGGCCGGGACGTCGGCCTGGATCTGCTGCCCGCCGACGAGCGCCCGCACCGGCGCCGCGCCGTCGGTGATCACGACGCAGGCCGGTCCCTGTTCCAGCAGCCGAGTCGCGCCTTCGGCTGCGTCCTGACCAGGGAACAGATAGGCGAGATCCTCGGTGCTCACCTTGACGATGTCCGCCCGGCGCAAGATGCGCATCAGCCGGTCCAGGTAGTCCTGCCGGGAGGCGATGGCCCTCGGGCGGGTGTTCGGGTCCAGCATGACCGTGACGCTGCCGGGCGCGCTGACCGCCATCTGCTCGGTGCTGGTCCCGACCGGTTCCATGACCAGGCAGAGGCTGCCGATGTGCAGCGCCGTGGTATCGGCGGGCAGCACCGCGTCGGCCAGGCCGACCGCGGCCGCCGAGGTGCCGTCCAGGTAGAAGTGGTAACTGGGCACGCCGGCCGGGTCAAGGTCCACCAGCGCCAGCGTGGTCGGCGCCGCGGACGGGGCCTCGACCGCGATCCTCACCCCGTGCCGGTCCAGGTCGGCCCGCAGCAGCTGCCCGAAACGGTCGCCGGAAAGCCGCCCGAGAAAAGCCACCGGCAGCCCGAGCCTGGCCACCGCGCGGGTGACATTGAACCCGGCCCCGCCCAGCCGGGGATCGACATGACCGGCCGAGTCGACGATCAGGTCGATCAGCGCTTCGTGCGCCACAGTAATCATGCGGTGCACTCTACGGGCGGCCGACCGCCGTGTCAGGGAAGGGTAGCGGAATGATTTAGGCTAGGCTAACCTAAGGCACCGGCGGAGGGGGAACCCCGTCGCGTTCCTCTAGTGTGCGGAGTCCGGACCGGTGAGTGAATCTCAGACATTGCTTCTCGGCTTTATCGCCGGCGTGACCATCCTGATCGGGCTGCCCCTGGGCAGGATGCGCGCTCCGCGGCCCGGCCTGCGCCAGTTCCTCAACGCCCTGGCGATCGGGATCCTGCTGTTCCTCATCTGGGACGTGCTGGTGCACGCGTTCGAGCCCATCGATACGGCCCTCGGGCGGCTGCACGACGGATCCGCGGGGATCGGTCCCGTGCTCGGCTACGCCGCCCTGTTCTTCCTCGGCCTGACCGTCGGCCTGATGAGCCTGGTGTACTACGAGGCCTGGCTGGCCCGCCAGCGGAAGCCGAGGAACTTCGGCCCGGGCACGATGGCGCCGGGCGAGCTGACCGCGACCAGGCCGGGCATCGCGGGCTGGTCCGCCGCCCGCCGCATGTCCCTGCTGATCGCCGTCGGCATCGGGCTGCATAACTTCGGCGAAGGACTGGCCATCGGCGGCAGCGCCGCCACCGGCGAGATCGGGCTGGCGACGATCCTGGTCATCGGCTTCGCCTTGCACAACGGTACCGAGGGATTCGGCATCGTAGCCCCGCTGGCCGCCGAGGGCGACCGGCCGTCATGGGGTTTCCTCCTGCTCATGGGCCTGATCGGCGGCGGTCCCACGTTCGTGGGCACTGCGGTGGGACGGCAGTTCACCAGCGAGGCGATGAGCGTGATCTTCCTGACCCTCGCGGCAGGCTCCATCCTCTACGTCGTCATCCAGCTGCTCGGGGTCGCGCACAAGAACGGCCGCAAGGAACTGCTCTACTGGGGTGTCCTGCTCGGGCTGGTGGCGGGGTTCGTCACCGACATGATCGTCACCGCTGGCGGCGCGTGAGAATCAGCGATCGGCACCTGTTTTGGCTGGCCGAAACGATGACGCGAGCCCGGCGCGCCAGCCTTGCGCCCTGGCCGCGCCGACGTGAATAATGTTCGCTGCGCGGCGAAGCCCGGGGTTAGCCGCTTGTCCAGGTCCTTCAGACGCGGCCTACTCACTTTCGCGCGGATAGATGGTGGTGGTACGTGTCTGGTGAGCACTATCCGGTGCTGTGGATCGGCCAGGTAGCTGTGGTCGCGCTGCCCGCGGAGATAGACGTGACCAATGCCGACACGGTCCAGGACGAACTTCTCGCCGCGCTGGACCAGCGCGCGGTCCTGCTGATCGCGGACATGAGCAGAACGGATTTCTGCGATTCGTCCGGAGTAAGCGCGATGGTGCGCGTATTCAGGCGGGCCGTTGCCAGCGGAAGTGCGATGCGGCTGGTCGTCAGCACCCCCGCCGTGCAGCGAGTGCTCTCGATAACCGGGGTCGACCGGCTGGTGGACGTATTTCCCAGCGTCGCCGTGTCACTGGCGGGCCCGCACGGCCAGCCCCAGCCGGACAGCGCCACCGCCACGGCCGATACCGACGGCGGCGGCTAGGGCCGGCCTTCCTCGAACGGCGGGGCCGGCTGGGGGGGCTCGCCGGTAATGCTGGTCACCACCGCGCCGGCGATATCCCGGAGTTTGGTGTTGCTGTTCTGCGAGGCGGACCGCAGGATCGCGAACGCGCGGGCCTGAGTGCAACGCTCCCTGGCCATGATTATCCCGAGCGCCTGGTCAATGACCGTTCGCGAGGCAAGCGACGAACGCAACTGCTCGATGAGCGCGGCGTGCGAGGCCAGTCGCATGGCCAGCGAAAGCGCGCCAGAAGCATTTTCCGCGAAATTCTCCGCGCGGCGTGCCTCGGCGGCGCCGAACGCCGATGCCCGGCGCGAATAGAGGTTGAGTGCGCCCACCGGCTTGCCGCCCGCGTTCAGCGGCAGCGCCAGGCATGACCGGATGCCGTGCGAGGCCGCCTGCGCCTCGAACTCGGGCCAGCGCACTTTGTCGGCGGTGTCCTCGATGCGCACCATGCGGCCGTCGCGCATGGCATGCAGGCAGGGGCCCTCGTCGAGTTCGTACTGTACCTCATCCACCCGCGCGGCGACCTGGTCGCTGCACGCCACGGTGACCGGTTTCCCGCTGGGCTGCATCGTCATCCCGCAGGACAGTCCCCCACCCACCAGCCGGACCGCCAGCGCGGCCATTTCGTGCAGGAACTGCTCGACGCTCTGAGTGCCGAGCAGCGCGCCGTGCAGTTCCCTGAGATCGCCGGTGTCAGTGAATTCTCCGTGTTCTCTCGCCATAACTACCCCATCGGTCAGATACGCTCCCCCGCGTATCCTGGCGCTCCTTTCGTTTCCGGCCTCCTACCCCTGACCAGCCCAGCAAACGTCGCGGTCGAGTCGCAGCGTTCGGCATGTGACGGACGGTGCGAATAGCCCGGTCGTCGCGTCGTTCGCGCCCGAGCCGGCCTGGATGATCCGCCACCGCCGCACCCTCGAAACCGCCCTCACCAGGGGAGTAACGTAATCGGCTCGCGGACGCTAACCAGAGCTGTATCTGGACGCGGGGAGCTGCCCTCCTACAGACATGACCGTGATGAACGCTCCAGATCCGGCCAGCGAATCCATGATGCCCGGTCGTCTGACCACCGGAGAGCCGTCGCCCGCCGGGGCACTCCTGACCCGCACGTTCGGCCTGCCGCGTGCCCTGGACGTCGAGCTACCCCGCCTGCGGCTCGTCCGGCTGCTCGAGGGTCGCTGGGACCGGCCCGTGACGTTGCTCGTGGCTGGGCCGGGCTTCGGCAAGACCACCGTTCTGGCTCAGGCGGTACGGGCGCACCAGGTCGCGCCGCGCGGGATTGACGTGTGGGTGAGCTGTGAGGCGGCCTACGAAGACCCCGTCCGCTTCGCCTCGGCGCTGCTGGACGCCGTGTCCGACGGCGGACGAGGCCGCAGACCCGGCCTGCGAGCCACTACGGGACCGCGGGACGTCGTCGACGCCCTGATCCGGCGAGCGCCACTGGAAGTGTGCCTGCTGCTTGACGACGTGCACGAGATCCCGCCGGGCTCGTCGGGCGCGGCGCTCCTCCGCGAGGTCGCGAGGACGCTGCCGGCCACAGCTCACCTCGTCCTGTCCGGGCGCGAGGCACCTGACGTCCCGCTCGCGCGGCGTGAGGCCACCGGCGAAGTGATCAGGATCAGCGGCGAGGACCTCGCCTTCACCGAGGTCGAAGTGCGGGCGCTAGCCCGTCGGCTCGGACAGGACGCACGGATCGCGGAACCGCTTCATGGCTGGCCCGCCATGGTCCGGCTTTCCCTCGCGGCCGGGCCCGCCGCGCCGTGGCAGTATGCCCGCGAGGAGGTGCTTTCCCGGGTGAGCGACTCGCAGCGTCAGGCGCTGGCCGCGCTGGCCGCGCTCGGCACCGGCACCGCCCGCGACGTCGCCGAGGTAACCGGCGGATCCGTCGACCTCGATGACCTGGCTCGGCAGGTTCCGCTGGTCGGGATGCTGGACGACGGCCGGTACCGCGCGCACGACCTGTGGGCGGATGCGGTGCCGCGGATCATGACCGTGCCGGACGAGCATGCCCTGACCGAACGTGCCGTCGCGGTCCTCGCCGCCCGCGGCGACCTGGCCCGGGCCGGCCGGCTGGCCTGCCAGGCACGGGACTGGCGGCTGCTCGGCGACCTCGCCGTCAACCTCGTCCAGACGACGCTATCGGCCCTGCCGCGCACCATCGCGGAGAGCTGGCTCGGTGCGGTCCCGCCACCGTTCGCGGACGCCCCGGCGTTCGTGCTGCTGCGGGCGGCCGTCCTGCACGCCGCCGACCTCAAGGATCCGCGCATCGACCCCCTGCTCGACCGGGCCTGGCAGGGGATGCTCGACCGTCGTGACCATCGCGGCGCCGCCGCCGTGCTGGGACAGGCGATGATCACGGCACGGTCCCGCGCCGACGTCGCCCGGCTGGCCGTGGTGGCCGAGTGGGGGGACCGGCTCGACGGCCCTGTTTCTCCCGTGGTGACGATGCTGTGCCGCACCGCCGCCGCCATGCTCGCCGAGCTCGGCGGCGACCCGGAGGCCGCGCTGGCCGAGTTGGCCCAGGCGCCGGTACACGAGGTGCCCCCGGCTCTCGCGCTCTCCGTCTGGAGATTTCATTACCACTGCCTGAGAATGTGCGGGCGTGACCGGGAGGCGGCCGAACTGGCCGACCGGACGCTGGCCGAGGCCGGAGACGAGTTTGTCCGGCTCTCCGGTGCCGCGGCGCGCTGGTTCGACGGTGACCCGTCCGACCTGAACCAGCTGCGCCGCCAGGGACTCGGGGCGGTCGTGGCACGCGCCCTGGTCAGCCCCGATGCGCAGGCCAGGCCCTCAGCCGCGGTCGCGAACATGACGACGGCGCGGGAGCGGTTCGTGACGATGGCGGTGGCGGCGGTGATGACGGTCTCATGCGGAGAGCACGCCCGGTTCCCGTCGCTTCCCTGCGGAGACCCCGCCGACTGCGGCAACGCTCGTGACGCCCTCCTGGCCTGCGCGGCCCAGGCTGCGGTGGCGGTCGCGCGCGGCGCCGAGCCGGAGGCGCGGCAGGCCTATGCTCGCCACGTGGCCAGGTGGACCGTTGACGACCGGTTCGCCGAACGGCACCTGCGCCGGTTTCTCACCCTTGGCTATGTGCTGCACGAAGGGCTGCGCGCGCACTGGGACAGCGTCGCCCTCGGCCCCTCGCACGTCGCGGCGCGGGCGGCCGGACGCGCCCTGGTCCGGGCGCGAGCGGGCGACCTGACCGCGGCCGGAGAGCTGACCCCGGAGTACGCGCTGTGCTTCCTGCCGCTGCCGTGGTCGGTGGAACTGGCCGCCCGGCTTGCCGCCGCGGGCCACCCCCGCGGGCACGCGATCGGCCGCTGGCTGGCCGACACGCTCGGGCCCGCGGTCCACCGGCAGCTCCGGGAAACGGCCCGGTCGACCGGGTCGGTGGCCGCGGGAGCCGGACAGCTCCTCGCGGCGCTGCCCGCGCCTCCGACGCACCGGACCAGGATCGCCGTCATCGGGCCGATGCGGCTGACACGGGACGGTGTGCCGGTGGACGCGCCGGAGCTACGGCGGGCCCGCGTCCGGCAACTGCTCGGTGCGCTGGCCGTGCGCCCCGTCCTGACCCGCGACCAGGCGATGGAGCTGCTCTGGCCGGGACTGGACCCGGCCAAGGCGGCCAGGAACATGCGGGTGACGCTGACCCACCTGCGCCGGCTCCTGGAACCCGACCGGTCCGGCGGTGACGCGAGCTACCACCTGCGCACCGACGGTGACACGATCCGGCTCCTGGCGTCCGAGTTCCTCTCCGTGGACCTGTGGGCCCTTGACGTCCTGGACAAGCGGGCCGTCCAGGCGCGGGCCGACGGGGACATCGACCGCACAGCCGCCCTGCTTGCCGACGCGGTCGCGCTGTGGCGCGGCGATCCGCTGCCAGATCTGCATCGCGTGCGAAGCCCGGACGTCGCGGTTGAGGTCGAACAGGTACGGATCCGCCATGTCAGCCACTTGCTGGCGCTGAGCGAACTGCGCCTTGTCGCCGACGACGCGGCGGAATCCTTCGCGCTGGCCGAGCGTGCGCTGTCGCTGGAACCGTTCGACGCGCGCGGCCACCGCGTCGTCCTCGCCGCTGCCCTCAGGGGCCGCCGTCCCGCCCAGATCGCAGCGGCGCACCGGCGGGTTAGCTCGGCGCTGAGGCAGCTTGGCGTCGCACCAGACCCGCCGACGGCGATCCTCCTGCGCCAGGCGGCATGCTGGGCCAGTGCCGGGGCAACCCGAGCCCGCTAGGCGTGCGCTGATCACGGACGCGTCGGCAAGAGGGTGACACTCGTCATGGCCACGAACTGGCTCACCGGGTAACCTGTACTTCCTCAACACCGTTCGGCCCGCCGATGTGCCATGACCTGCCCGGAGATCATGACCAGCGACACTGCTAAGCCAGAAACCAAGCCACAGGTCCAGCCGGAAACCTTCCGCTCGCACCTGCCTGCGATCGTCGCCGCTACCACCGGTACCGTGCTCGCCGCGACCCTGGGCAGCCTGATCGGCGCCGCCGGGACGATCGTCGGGATGGTGATCGGGAGCCTGGCCTCCGGGACGTGCGCCTGGTGGGCCGAACGGGGTATCCGCCGATCCGCGGCCTTGGCCACGGCCCGGGCCGAAGCCATCCGCGCCCGGGGCCGACCGCTGCACGCCGGCGAGGAGGCCGTGGTCACCCAAGCCGCCGCGGTCACCGTGGACGCCGCCGCCGGGTCCAGCGGGAGCGGGCGTCCGCGCCGTCGCTGGGCCGGCCCGGCCGCCTTCATCGCCATCGCGTTCATCGCCTGCGCCATCGTGGTCACCTTGCTGGAGGGCGCGGCGGGCAAGCCGCTGTCGTCCGTGGTCCAGGGCAAGCCGGGCAATGGCTTTACCTTCGGCGGCGGAAGCGTCGGCAAGGGCGCCCCGGCCAGCCCGTCACCCACGCCGACGGCCAGCACGACGGGGACCACCGCGACCTCCCCCGCGAGCAGCAGCACGCCCAGTGGCGGCAGCAGCTCACCGGCGGCCAGCACGGCGCCTGCTGCGACCGCCCCCAGTAGCGCCACTCCAGCAAGCAGCGTGCCGAACTCCGCAACCCCGTCCGCCACACCGACCGCGGCCGGCTAGCCGGCCGGATTGGTCACCCAGCCTCTATGGCTGGCTCCCGTGGTCAGGGACCGGGCTATGACCTTCAGTCCCTACCGTGCCCGCAGGCTGGCCGAGCTCGCGGGCCGCCGAGTCCAGGAAGCTGCTGATCACCGCCGTGGCGCAGCAGCGCTCGATCGCCCGGTCTAGTCTGGCGCCAGTTCGCCCAGGCGGCGGCCAGTATGCCCCCGCCAGGGAAAGAGCCGTGATCTGGTCCCCGGCCGGAACCAGCATCAGATCGGCAAGCAGGGCCGTGAACAGCCTGCCGTCAGCGCCGATGGCCTCCCACTGGAGCGCGATATGCGCGCAGTCATCTGCTTGGGTCAGGTCTTCCAGGCAGACCTCGGCCAGCCGGGTCAGGCCTTCAGCCGGGCCAGCGAGCTCCAACAGGGCGGTGATGCCCTCGCCGTAGGCCAGCTCGGAGGCCCGCAGCAACATCCCGTCCTCAGCCAGGATTCTCAGCCGGGTCCGGGCGGCATAGAAGCCGATATTGAGCGTAACGCGATCGCCGACGACAGTATGGTCTGTCACGGCACCCAGTCCACCGGCCGGGCACCGGGCTTGCAGCAGGCGCAGGTCCCTATCCGGGCGGGCCGAAGGTCCGCAGCGCTATGGCCGAAATACCCGGCACCCGGCAGATGATCGAAGCGGTCATGCCCCGGGATGCTGGCGCCGGGGGGCCTGGTCATCACCCTGTCGATCAGCTCGTTGCCAGTCAGCTGGCCAGCCCTATCACCAGCCACATGAAGCCCGCGCCGCCGATGGTGCAGGCGAGCGTGAGTCGAGTGGGATGGCTGGCGTGCGCTTCGGGGAGGATGTCGGAGGTGGCCAG
>Ga0335081_10021396_pt1 | contig 10475 bp, 6 predicted proteins | sample Lox_Sample_35_FD_206713 | JGI IMG/M metagenome (GOLD analysis project Ga0335081, IMG submission 206713) | Soil microbial communities from Loxahatchee National Wildlife Refuge, Florida, United States - Lox_Sample_3.5 | ecosystem: Environmental > Terrestrial > Soil > Wetlands | place: USA: Florida...
CCAATGATTTTCTTGGTCCAGTCTTCCCCAAGATCGATCCTGTGGTCTTGGCTTTGTTGATTGGCGTCCTGGTTGCGTTGGGATTTCTGTTCTGGATTTTCATGCTCTATGTAAACAGCGTAATGCGGTTCATTCTGTTCGACAGCGTGGTTGCAAAGAATTGTGAAATCCGGGACGGTTGGGGCCGGCGACAAGGGCCAGGTTTGCGCTACTTTCTGTGGCAAATCGTTTTTGCCATCGCCATGTTTGCTGGGTCTATTATTTTGATTGGCATTCCGGCCGCGTTTGCGTTTGCTGCGGGCTGGCTAAGAAATCCCAAAGAGCACCTCGCCCCTCTAATCCTTTTCGGGATCGTTCTGTTCATCGTTCTGATGGCATTTGTGGTGGTCTTGGCAGTCGTGCATGTGTTCACCAAGGATTTCGTCATTCCACAGATGGCGATCGAAAACGTATCCGCGTTTGAAGCGTGGCGCCGGCTCTTGCCAATGCTCGATTTGGAAAAGGGACCCTACGTTGGATATGTGTTGATGAAGATCGTAATGACGATCGCGGTGGGCATTGTCTTGGGAATCGTGACGACCATCATCATCGTTTTGTTGTTGATCCCGATTGGCGGCTTAGGAGCTCTGTTTGTGCTGATGGGAAAGGCGGCCGGATTTGGCTGGAATCTGTATACGATCACCGCTGCAGTGGTTGTGGGATGTGTCGTGCTTGCAGCCATTCTTTATGTGGTCTCGCTAGTAGCGGTTCCAGCGATGGTTTTCTTCCCTGCATACGCGATCTACTTCTTTGCTTCGCGGTACCCGGCACTCGAGGCCTTGCTTCGTCCGGTAACGCCTGCCGTACCGCCGCTTGTTACAACGCCAGCACAACCGGGATAGCGGTATGACTTACTATGGATTTGCATGCTTTTGATCGTGACCCCAAGAGAAGCGCCTCCCGATAATGCACTTAATGATCAGGTGATCGGTTGAGGCTGTGGTTCCGATGCCCACGCCGAAATTAAACTCCCACTGGGAACCGAAATCGATATCAATAGTTGGGAAGAATTGCTGCTGCTGGTCGCGGAGAGGATCAAATCCGGTGATCGGCCCATACGAGGCATAATACTCAAGGCCGCCTGCGATTTTTTTCGTGAAATCGTAACTGATTTTGATATTGGGAGAAAATTCCACGCCTTTGTGGACGCTTTCTCCATGCAAAGAACGATCGAGGGTGGGGTTGAATGACATGTACCAAGGGCCGAGCTTCTTGTCGACAATGGGACGAATCTCCCAAGTCCAGGTGTCAGGTGAGAACTGCCGGCGCTGATAGCCGACTTCGTTAGACAAACTGACTCCCACCGGCCAGTGCCAGGATTCGGGAATGCGAAATCGTGGACGAATGTGATCTCCCACCCATTGCCAACTGCCATCCGACTGAATGCTGGTAAAGATGTAAAAGCCGGTCTCAAACCATTCTGCGATTCCCTGCGTGATTTCTACCGTTTCATGTTCCGCGTGGTTGGTGGGGAGAACACCATTGGTGATGGTCTTGCTGCCCTCGGCCGTGAAATTTGAATGTAATTCCAACATCGTGTGCGCAACCGGAACCATATCGGAGCCATACACCTGGATTTCGTAGTTGTCTTGAGCGAGTGAAGGAGTGATCAGAAGCGATGCCGACAGCCATATCAAAAAAAGCAACCAGCCGACGCGGTTTGTGCGTGGAAGTGCCATTCAGATCAGGTTTTCATGATGCACGGCTAGACTGTGATGTGCAACTGCGCGTGCCGTGCGCTATTCGCGGGCACGATTCTTGATCCAGATGGGCGTACCGACGAAACCAAAGGCGCGGCGAATCTGATTCTCGAGAAATCGCTGATAAGAGAAATGTAGTTTTACGTTGCGATCGGTGAAGAGGACAAATGTCGGAGGCGCCACGGCGGCTTGTGTCATGTAGTAAATTTTTACTCGCTGGCGCAGTGGAACTGACGCCCGCTCGAAATCGATTTGCTGCAGGAAGCGGTTCATCTCCGCAGTAGGGATCCGCTTACGGCGTTCTGTCGCCACTTGCTCGAGAATTGGGAAAATTCTCTCTGTCCCTTTTCCTGTTTGCGCAGAGATGAACAGCACCGGGGCATAGCTCAGAAACTTCAAGGCGTAACGAAGCCTTTGTTCGTACGCGGCACGGTCCATAGGCCGTTTACTCTCCTGGATCCTGGCGGCTCGCGACTGACTGATGGGTTTCTTTTGGCCGCTGGTGATCAGGTCCCATTTATTAACGATGATGACGACAGACCGGCCACTTTCATGGGCATAGCCCGCGATGGTTGCGTCAAGGGCGCTGACGCCTTCAGTTGCATCGATCACCAATAACGCGATGTCGGCGGCTTCGAGGTGCTTGCGGGCCATAAGTACGGACAGTTTTTCCGCCATGAGCCGGGTCTTTCCTTTGCGGCGAATTCCAGCGGTGTCGACAAAACGGAAACGCTGACCATCGCGCTGAAGGATTTCGTCTACTGCATCACGAGTGGTTCCAGGGATTGGGGACACAATGGCCCGCGTCGAGCCCGCCAACTGGTTCAGCAGTGTAGATTTGCCAACGTTTGGATGGCCTATGATCGCGACCTTGATCTCGGGTGGTTGTTCCGTGTCCGCGGTGTCCTCGATAGTTTTTTCGTGCTGCGGGAGAAATTCGAGTATGGCATCCAGCAACTCATCCACCCCGCGTCCGTGCTCGGCGGAAACGGGAAATAGGTGTCGAATCCCTAGCCGATGAAATTCATCGCTGAGGCTTTGTTGCTTGTCGCTGTCAATTTTGTTTACAGCGAGAACAACTGGCTTGCCGCTGCGGATCAGCAAACGTGCCAGATCGATGTCAGGGGCTGCAAGTTCACTGCGGCCATCAACAACTAGAACTACGGCGGCAGCTTCGTCAAGCGCGACTTTGGCTTGTCGAAAAATCTCTGCAGGGATAAGGTCTTTTTCTTCGGGAATGATCCCCCCGGTATCGACAACCCGAAAGACATGCCCACGCCATTCCGCTTCGCCATAAAGGCGATCGCGAGTGATCCCAGGCTCGTCGCCGACAATTGCGCGTCGAGCGCCGATAATTCGATTGAACAAGGTGGATTTCCCCACATTGGGACGGCCGACAATGGCAATAAGTGGAACCATAGGGAATGCGGCGATTCGCGACGGTGCGATTCACCTGTCATTCGGAAACGGAAGCTTCCATTGAGCTGGACGATTTTTGCGTGACCACTCGCGACCAGCTACTTGGAACTGGTTATTATAGAGACTCTGTGGCTTCGACCTCTCAGCCCGCAGCTGGCGTAAAGTTGAGCGAGATCTCGCTTTACAATTTTTTTGCGAATGGCGGCGTCCTGTCGCAGACGCATCCAGCATACGAACTTCGACGCGGGCAGCTTCAGATGGCGCAAGCGGTCGAGCAGGCCCTCGAAGAGAAGCGGCACCTTATCGTCGAAGCCGGCACGGGCACCGGCAAGACCCTGGCCTATCTGTTACCTGTAATTCGGTCCGGCAAACGCGTCATCATCTCTACAAACACAAAAAACCTTCAAGAACAGCTTTTCCAGAAAGACATTCCCTTCCTTGAGCAAGCGTTGTTTCCGGCTGGAGAGCGGAAATTAAGCGTCTGCTACATGAAAGGGCGGGGAAATTATCTTTGCCGCAAGAAGTTGTACGATCTCACTAATCAGCCTGTGCTTAGTGGACTCGATGAGATTGAGCATTACCGCGCGATTGCAGCGTGGGAAAAAGCTACACAAACCGGCGATCGCGCTGAATTGGCTGCTCTGCCTGAAGCCAACGCGCTGTGGGCGAAGCTGGACGCCCGCTCTGACACATGTCTCGGTCAGAAGTGCAGTTCGTGGGACAAGTGCTTCATCACCGAGATGCATCGGCGCGCGATGGAGAGCGACATCATCATCGTGAATCATCATCTTTTTTTCGCCGATCTCGCAATCAAGCAGCAGTCGGAATATGCGCCCGATGCTGGCATCTTGCCGGAAGTTGGTGCGGTGATTTTTGACGAAGCCCACGAACTGGAAGATGTAGCAGGCAGCTATTTTGGCGTTTCCGTCAGCAACTCGCGCGTGGAAGAGCTTTGCCGCGATGTTGAAGCATCTCTTCAGCGAAACCGCCTTTACAGCGACAAAATGTCGGGAGCCCTTAAATCGCTCCGCGATCATTCACAGTTCTTTTTCGCGTTGTTACCTCGGGGTGAAGGCCGTTTCGCGTTTGAAAACCGCCAGGACTTCTTGGAAGAGAACGGAGATGAGTTTCTAGCCCTGCAGCAATCTCTTCAGCGGCTCGCCTCTGAAATCGAGAATCTTCCGACAAAGCCTGAAGAGGTGTTCAGTTTCGTTCGTCGCGCTCAGGAATTGCAAGTCCAGCTTGGGTTTTTGCTGGAATCTGAGGATCGCAATACCGTGTACTGGATCGAGCGGAGAGGTTCACGCGGGGCCGCCGCGCGAGAAAAGTCCCGAGTGTTTTTGCAGGCCACGCCGATTGACGTGGCTCCGATTCTCAAGATGTGTTTGTTCGACAAGCTGGAATGTGCGGTGTTGACATCAGCAACTTTAGCGGTGGGTGGAGGATTTGATTACATCCGAAAGCGGCTGGGATTGGAATATGCACGGGAAGTCGTGCTGCCGTCGCATTTCGATTACGAGAATCAGGCATTGTTTTACGTGCCGCCTGATTTACCGGATCCACGCACACCGCAGTTCGCAGTGAAAGCGACGGAGAGAATCCGACGCGTGCTGGAAGTCAGTCGCGGGCGAGCATTCGTGCTTTTTACCAGCTACTCCCAGATGAGAGACATCTACCAGCGGTTGTTGGGTGAAATTGAATTTCCGATGCTGCTACAAGGCGATGCGCCCAAGAGTGCGCTGCTGGAGGAATTCCGCTTAACCCCGAATGCCGTGCTGTTTGCAACATCTTCTTTTTGGCAGGGTGTCGATGTGCAGGGTGAGCAGCTCAGTTGTGTGATTATTGATCGCCTGCCTTTCGCAGTTCCGAGCGATCCAGTAGTCGCGGCTCGCGTCAAAGCCATAGATGCAGAGGCTGGAAATGCATTCTTTCAATACCAGATTCCCGCAGCGGTGATTACGTTGAAGCAGGGCTTTGGGCGGCTGATCCGCTCGTTGCACGATCGAGGGCTGCTCGTCCTTTTGGATAATCGCATTCTGAAAAAGCAATATGGCCGGGTTTTTCTGGAGAGTCTGCCAAATTATCGGAGGACAAACGACATGAGGGTGGTCGAGGGGTGGTTCGGAGCCGGATAAGCGAGCCGCGCGGTGTTATCTTTCCTTACAGTCTTTGGTTAAGGAGTTGCAGTATGCGAATCCAGCATTTTATCCACGCGCTCGCATTGTTCGTAGCGGTTTTGGCTTTCGCCGCCACAACTGCGCTGTCGGTTCAAATCAAAGAGTACGACGTTCCCACGCCGAATGCGCGACCGCACGACCCTGCTGTGGGAGGTGATGGCTCGCTCTGGACGACGGAGCAGGCAGCCAATAAGTTAGGTGATCTTGATCCAAATAGCGGCAAGTGGCGCGAGTTTCCGCTGAAGACAGCCGGTTCCGGGCCCCACGGCCTTGTGGCCGATCGTGAAGGAAACATCTGGTTCACTGCCATCGCTAAAGGGTACGTTGGCAAACTGGATCCGAAGACAGGCAATGTGACGGAGTATCGCCCCTCGGGAGGACAGGAAATTGATCCGCACACGCCGGTGTTCGATCAGAGTGGCATTCTGTGGTTCACCAACGAGGAATCGAGCCTGATTGGCCGACTAGATCCGGAAACCGGCGAGATGAAACTTGTCGCGACTCCGACCCCTCACGCGGTGCCTTACGGGATTGTTGTTACGCCCAAAGGTGTGCCGATTTTCTGCGAGTTTCACACAAACAAATTGGCAAGCGTGGATCCGCAGTCGATGATCATTCGGGAGTATGCGCTACCTGAGAGCGGCGCGAGACCGCGGCGGCTCGCAGTCGCGCCGAACGGAACGATCTATTTCTCCGATTTTGCTCAAGGAAAACTCGGCCACTTCGATCCAGCAACGGGCAAAGCAGAGGAGTGGGCTTCGCCAGGCGGAGCGAACTCGGAACCGTACGGAATTGCGGTCACGTCCGATGGAATGGTTTGGTACGTCGAAACCGGAGTCAAGCCGAACATGCTGGTTCGCTTTGATGCGAAAACAAAGGCCTTTGCTACGGAGAAGATTCCATCCGGGGGCGGCGTGGTGCGGAATATGGCAGTGGCGAAAGATGGAAGGATCTACCTGGCCTGCAGCGGAGTAAACAAGGTTGCGGTCGTAACGGCAGGGCGTTAGTGGCTACCGAGCTATGCTCGGCTTGACAGCCGAGGCGGCTGTCCTACGCGAGCCTGTCGCGCAAACGGCGCAGACGTTTCCCCGCTTCATCCAGGGTCTCGGCCCGCTTGCAGAAGGCGAATCGCACTTGCTGGGCGCCGTCCCGAGGATGGCTATAGAAGCTGGAGCCGGGAACGGCGGCGACCCCGATCTCTTTCACCAGGTATTGGGTAAATGCGATATCGTCCCCGACGCCAAATGCGCTGATATCTGTCATGACGTAATACGCGCCGCGCGGACGGAAGCAACGGAATCCCGCGTCGGTGAGGGCCGGCATAAGCCGGTCGCGACGCGCACAGTAGCTTGTGGCAAGGCTCTGATAATAACTTGCCGGCAAGCTTAAAGCGGCCGCTCCCGCTTCTTGCAGCGGGGCCGGCGCTCCAACGGTGAGAAAATCATGAACTTTCCGAATAGCGTTGGTAATGTTCGGTGATGCGATTGTCCATCCCACCCGCCATCCGGTTACGCTGTAGGTTTTTGAAAGCCCATTGATCGTGACCGTGCGCTCGGCCATGCCGTCCAAACTGGCAATCGACACGTGCCGAGTGCCGTCATAAATGATGTGTTCGTAAATCTCGTCGGTGATGGCGAGAACGTTGAATTCGAGGCAGAGATCACGAATCAGCTCAAGTTCCGCGCGCGTGAACACTTTTCCTGTGGGATTGTTAGGCGTGTTCAGGATGATGGCTTTGGTGTGATTGCGAAAGGCCGCCCGAAGCTCGCGCTCATCAAATGTCCATTCGCCGTCTAAATTGGAGGGAGGCCGCAGTTTCACGAAGATTGGCTGCGCGCCGGAGAGGACAGCGTCCGGTCCGTAGTTTTCATAGAAGGGCTCAAAAACGATGACCTCATCGCCTTTGTTGCAGACCCCGAGCAGTGTGGAAATCATCGCTTCCGTCGAACCACAGCAGACGGTTATATAGGTTTCCGGATCAGCTTGGATGCCCTGCCAGTCCTTGGCCTGCCGCGCAATAGCGTTGCGTAAAGTCTTTGCACCCCAAGTGATGGCGTATTGGTTTACGTCTGCTGCAATCGCCTCCTGCGCGGCACGCTTGATTTCGGCGGGAGCGGGAAAGTCGGGGAAACCCTGGGCAAGATTCATCGCGCCATAAAGCATAGCCTGGCGCGTCATCTCGCGAATCACAGACTCTGTAAAATGCTCGACTTTATCGCTGAGGAAGTGCTTGAGTTGGATGCTGACGTCCGCCATAGTCGCTTAGGCTAGCACAGCGCTGCGGAGCTTCGCTCGAACAACTACCGCCCAGGTTCGCTTAGAAGAGCGCTTCGCGAACCTGGGGCACCAACGAGTGCGGCCGAGCTCTGCTCAGGCCGGACAGCCGGGGGCGGCTGTCCCGACGTGATATTACTGCGCTCGGAGCGTTCCGCCGATAGCTTCCAGAGCTTTGATGATCTGCGCCGACCACTGCGCGACTTCATCCTCGCGCAGCGTGCGCTCGCTGGACTGAAATGTGGCGCGAAGCAGAATCGAGTACTTGCCTGCGCCAATTGAGCCGCCCCGAAAGATCTCTACTGGCATAAAGCTTTGCAGTTCAGTCAAGCCCAGCGAAGCGATGGAGCGCTGAATCTGTTCGAACGTGACAGGATCGGCGAAGATGAAGGAAAAATCGCGCTCTACGGCGGGATAGCGAGGGATGGGTTCGTAACGCAGTTCGCGCAGTCCGCGCTTGTATAAGTTGTCGAGAAAGAGTTCAGCGATGAACGCATCCTGGCGCAGCTTGCGTTTTGCGGCGATCTCTGGATGCAGTTGCCCAAATTGCGCAACCAGTTCTCCGTCCATCACGGCGCGGGCCGAGCGCCCGGGATGGTAGTAGTCAGCAGTTTGTGTATCCCAGTGGATCGTCGGGTGCTCAAAAGCGTGCAGCAGAGTTTCAACGTCGCCTTTCAGGTCAAAGAATGACAGCGGCCGTGATGGCTGGTGCACATTCTGAGATACAGCCGAACCGGTTGCGCCCATGCACACCCTCTTGACTTCTATAGAGCCAGCGCCTGCGGCCTGGAACACTTTCGCTGATTCAAACAACCGCACGTTGTCGTTGCCGCGATTCAAATTGTAAGCAAGCATGTCCAGCATTCCGGGCACGAGAGAAGTCCGCATGACCGAGGCTTCTTCACTAAGCGGATTCTCCATCTCGATCACCAGAACTGCCGAGAACTGTTCGGCATCTTCATGTGAAATGAATGACAACGAGATGCCCTCGTTGTAGCCCAGGGCCAATAGCGCGCCGCGAACTTTCTTATCTTTCTTGGCATCGGGCAGATCGATCACCGATCCGGCAAAAGACGGAAGCGTGTTGGGGAACTTGTTATAGCCATAGAGTCGCGCGATCTCTTCGATCACGTCGATCTCGCGTTCGACATCGAGGCGCCAACTCGGAATTCGGACGGTGAATTCATGTTCCTCTTCGCGCTCGGGCAGCACGTCGAAACCGAGACGGGTGAGAATGTGGACAATTTGATCAGCCTTCAGGCCAGGCCCGAGGATACGCTGCACTTCCGAAAGTCGTAAGGCGATGGGCGCTTGGTCGAGGTGGCGGGCAATTACGTCGATGGGCTCGCCAACCAACTCCCCGCCGCCGGATTGCAGAATCAACTCAGCTACGCGATCGCAGGAAAGAACCGTTGATTCAAAATCGGCGCCGCGTTCAAAACGGTGCGAGGCATCGGTGTGCAGCCCGTGACGGCGCGACATTTTGCGCACCGTGATCGGGTCCCACCAAGCTGACTCGATCAGGATGTTGCGGGTTTTATCCGTGATCATGGTGTCGAATCCGCCCATGGTACCGGCGAGACCGACAGGCTTCACGGCATCGGCGACAACCAAATCCTCGGAAGTCAATTTGCGGTCGACACCATCGAGAGTCTTCAGCCTTTCGCCATCACGGGCGCGGCGCACGATAATTTTTCCACCCTCGAGCAAATCAAGGTCGAAGACGTGGGTGGGCTTGCCCATTTCCCATAACGTGTAGTTCGTGGCATCCACCGCGTTGTTGATGGCGCGCTGATCGAGCAGAGATAGGCGGTGCGAGATTTCTTCGCGCGAGGGCTTGATGTTTACGTTCCGCAAGATTTGGGCAGTGAAGCGTGCGCAACCCTCGGCATCCTCGATCGTGACCGGAAAACTGGCGCTGCCACTTGGCTTCGGCAGCTGCGGCTTGATGGGCTTGAGCGGAGTGTCGTAGATAGCCGAAGCTTCTCGCGCGACGCCGTAATGGTTCATGGCATCGGGACGATTGGTGGTGATTTCCATCTCGAAAACGGTTTCCTCGCCTTGGCCGAGAATGCCCTCGACGCCCATGCCGACCGAAGTCAAATCTTCGGCAAGCCGGCGATTGTCAGCGGGGACATCAACGAAATCACGAATCCATTGGGAAGAAAGTTTCATATTCGGCAGCTACCACAATTGTCATCCCGAGCGAAACCGGATCATTCGAGACGGGTGATCCGGCGCGGTCGAGGATCTCCATACAGTAAGCTAGCTGGTGTAGGGACGCTTCGACTGCGAATGAATCTTGTCAACCGAAATTCATTCTCCGCTCAGCATGACAGAACTACGCAAATTGCCGCAAAAACCTCACGTCGTTCTGAAAAAACAACTGCAAATCATCCACGCCGTATTTCAGCAGTGCAATCCGATCAGCGCCCATGCCAAAGGCAAATCCGGATACTTTCGCGGGATCGTAGCCGTTGTCCTTCACGAATTCGAAAACGTTCGGGTCAACCATGCCGCAGCCTAGGATTTCAATCCATCCTGTCTGCTTGCAGGGACGGCAAGGTTCCGAATCGCGCCTTCCACTTCCGGCACAAACGAAACAACTCACCAGCATCTCCGCGCTGGGCTCAGTGAACGGGAAGAAGGATGGACGGAAGCTGGTTTTGAGGCTCGATCCGAAAAAAGCTTTCATGGCGTGATCGAGCGTGCCTTTGAGGTCGCCGAAGGTGATGTTTGTGTCTACGGCCAAGCCTTCAATCTGGTGGAACATAGGCGAGTGACTCGCGTCTGGCGGGTCATTGCGATAAACCCGGCCTGGAGTCACAATGCGAATTGGGGGCTTCAGCTTCTCCATGGTGCGAAT
>Ga0335081_10021397_pt1 | contig 10475 bp, 8 predicted proteins | sample Lox_Sample_35_FD_206713 | JGI IMG/M metagenome (GOLD analysis project Ga0335081, IMG submission 206713) | Soil microbial communities from Loxahatchee National Wildlife Refuge, Florida, United States - Lox_Sample_3.5 | ecosystem: Environmental > Terrestrial > Soil > Wetlands | place: USA: Florida...
GATCAATCGCACCTGAGCAGGGACTTCAAGCACTTCACAGGCACAAGCCCGGCCGCATTCTTCACGCCGCCGCTACCGCCATTCCTGGCTGGAAACCCCTGAACACGTCGGCAGCGATTCGAGGGCGTCGCCTTTGGCGACGGCTCCGCCGCTGCTCCTCACCAGCGACATCAAGCGTGTTCAGCGTCAGAGCACGAGCGGCTCCACGTTCCTCGCAACGCGACTCTCGCCCATGTGCCCGTGTCAGACCCAAGGACTATGCTTTCCGTCATGGGAACTGCAACGACCCGAACCCTCTCTCAGGCGTCTGGGGCAACGGGCGGAAGGCGCTCGGGCACGGCCGATCTGCCGCTGCACGGAGGAACGGTGCCTCCTTGGCTGCGCCTGCGCATGGCGCAGCTCGGCCGTGTGCTCGTTGAAGCCTTGGTCGTCGAGTATGGCCGAGCCGAATTCCTGCGTCGCCTGGCCCACCCCTTTTGGTTTCAATCATTGGGATGTCTCATGGGAATGGACTGGCATTCCTCGGGCATCACGACGAGCGTGCTCGGAGCCCTGAAGCGGGGCCTTGCGCCCATCGAGCGTGAACTGGGGATCCACATCTGCGGTGGACGCGGCAGACACTCGCGGCGCACACCGGAAGAACTCGTCGCGCTCGGGGATCGCCTCGGGATCGATGGCGACGGCCTGGTCCGAGTGAGCCGGCTCGTTGCCAAGGTCGACTCCGCGGCCTTGCAGGACGGTTTTGACCTCTATCTGCACGCGTTCGTGGTGGCGGACGAAGGCGCTTGGGCGGTCGTACAGCAGGGGATGAATGGCGGAACCCGTCGGGCCCGAAGGTATCATTGGCTATCAGAGGGGATGGGAAGCTTCGTCGAGGAGCCACACGCAGCAATTGACGGCCAGCCCGCGGGCACAGTGGTGAACCTCACGGACCGCCGCGCTGCTTTGGCTCGCCACGCGCAAGTGGAACTGGTCGGGCTGGGACCGGATGGTGTCATCTCGGAGATGAGAGCGCTCTGTGAGAGCGGCGCACTGCCCCACCTCCAACTGCCTGGTCACCACGATGTGCGTCCAAGCGACATCTTGCTGCGGCGGCTCCATGGCGCAATGGCAGCGGCGCGCGAACGTGCCCCGGCGGATTTCGAAGAGCTCTTGCTCGTGCCCGGCGTTGGCCCCCGCACGGTGCTCGCCCTCGCCCTGGCAGCCGAGGTCCTTCACGGTGCGCCGTGCCGGTTCAGCGATCCGGCGCGATTCTCACTCGCGCACGGGGGCAAGGATGGACACCCCTTCCCCGTTCCACTCAGTGTGTATGATGAGACGATCCGCTTGCTCCGAGGCGCTGTGGACCGCGCTCGGTTAGGCTCAGGCGATCGACTGGCAGCCGTTCGCCGCCTGGATGCCGAGGCGCAGCGACTGGAGGCCAGCGCCTCAGGGCCCAGCCTCAATCAATTCGTCGCGAATGAGCGCGCGGACAGCTCCAAGTACCGGGACACCAATGGGCCTGCGCCGGTCCAGCGCCGGTCCTCTCCGATGCATGTGGCGCAGCAGAAGGGGTCGAGAGATCCGGGCTTCTCCGCCATCGACTGCCCGATGGACCGCCGACCAGCTCCCCTGCAGCTCTCCCTCTTTCACGAAGGCTGAAGCGTCCGCAGGACGTCACAAGTCGGTCTCATGCCCAAATCTCCTCCCGCGCGGCGACGGCCTACACCAGAGCGGAGCTGCACGATCAGGCGCCCTGCGCTGGCCCGTCGAGGCAAGAGCTCACCATCCTGCTTGTTCGGCACGTTCTCATCGGCGCCCGGGCAGACCCCGCCGGGGACTCTCTCTGCAAGTCTCAGGAATTCTCCTGCATGACTTCCGACCGAGAACCGATCTCAGCATTTCGGGGCAGGCGGGCGCATGACGAACTCGAGTTGGACTGCCGGAGCGGTTGCTCATATTCTGCTCGCGTACCGCTGCTCTCAGGACAGACGGAGGAAGACCGGTGACCTCTCCCGCGAATGAGTCACTGACGGCCGGTCATCGACCCCACGTGATGCCCTGGTGGTTGGGACCCCTGTTGGTGAATCCACTGCGTCGCCTGTTCATGGATCCGCAGGCGCTCTTGGGCCCGCTGGTCAGCCCCGGCGACACAGTGCTCGAGATCGGACCTGGATACGGGTTCTTCACTCACTTCCTGGCCGAAGCCGTGGGACAGAACGGCCGCGTCGTGTGCGTCGATGTGCAACCGCAGATGCTCCGCGCGCTGGAGAGGCGCCTCGAGGATCGCGGGCTCCGCGCCAGGGTGGAAACGCGGTTGTGTTCCGAAACCGATCTCGCCATCGGAGATCTCGACACCTCGATTGATCTCGTCGTGGCCATCCACGTTGTCCACGAGATGAGCGCGCCGGCGGCTGCCCTCTCGCAGATGGCTGGAGCGCTCCGGAAAGGGGGCCAGCTCTTTCTGATGGAGCCCGCATGCCACTGTCCGCAAGACGTCTTCCGCGCCGAGCTCGCATGTCTGGAAAAGGCCGGGCTTCGGCGCAATGATGGTGCGGCGAACGGCGGAGCGCGTCGTCAGGCGGCCGTGTTCCACCGTCCGCCAGTGATTCCTTGAGCATCCCGGTTCGGTCGACCTTCGCCTGCGAGCCACGGACTCGCGCCATGGGTGTGTGTCGCGGCCGGCACGGGCGGTCATCCGGCCCTGCGCGTCGCGGGTTCCGCTTGCCAGCGGAGCTGGCGCCGGAGAGCTCCGTGCCGCTCTCTGGCAACTCGAGACCGGCACCCGAACGCTGTCGTTGAGCGAGCGACGCTCCTGAGCTTCGCTCGGGAGAGCTCTACCGGCGCTTCCATTCGATCCCGGCCAGCACCTGGCCCGGGGGACCGATGAACTCGCGCGGCTCTTCGCCACCGTAGGGGATGAGCCCCACGAGCGCTCGGCGCGCCACGCGCTTCAGAATCTTCTGGCCCCAATAGCCGTCCAACCCGCCGGGCCGGGTCTCGTAGGCAGCGAAGGGCACGATTCCAGTGCCGCGCGCCGACACCTCGGCGGGCTCCAGCATCACACCCGAGAGATCTGGCCGTTCCGGTTCAGCTCCGCCACTCCTGACCCAATGGCAGAAGAAGGCGCGGCATGACGCGGGACGAGCATCGTAGACTCCGCACCCCGCCTCACGAAGGTGGCGGCAGCGTTCGTGAAGCGCCTTCCCGATTTCATTCACGGCCAGAATCGCACAGCAAGCCGTGCATCCTCCGCAGGAGCGCATGTGGGCTTCCCCTTGCCGGGTGCAGCCTACTACGCGAGCGCCAGGGAATGACAGCAAGCAGCCAGGCGACCCCACGCAGCCGGCTCGAAAATGCTTTCACCACTGCACGACCACAGATGACTTGCGCGCGAAATGGCGGGGATCTGGCAAGAGAAGGGACCGGTCGGTGTTCTCCGCCCGCGCCCGCCCATCACCCGATCTTCTCCCAGGCGACGAGCGATCGTTCGGCGAAAACGAGCTAAGATGAGCGAAACGGGATGACGGTGCTCGAGCAACGGCCAGGCTGTGGATGCTGTCGTTCGAGTTCATCCCACCCCCGGAAGCGCCATCGTCTTTGCGCGAGTTCGCCTCGCGATCTGCCGCAGCAGGTCTTTCTCACTCGAGCCGTCCGTGGGGCTTCCGGTACTCGTCCATGATCGTTGAAGTCGCGCCGGTCGGCCCTCTCCGAGCCAACTGCCACATCCTGGTCTGCGAGCGGAAGAAGGAAGCAGTGGTGGTGGATCCGGGCGGGGAGGCCGGGCAAATACTGCAGAAGCTGCACGCGCGCGATGTGTCGGTCAAGTACGTGCTCAACACCCATGGCCACTTCGACCATGTGGGCGCAAATCGAAGGGTGCTCGAGGCAACGGGCGCGGTCCTTCTCATTCACGAATGCGACGCCTTCTTTCTCTCCGAGACCGGCGCTGCTTGCTTCGCTTTCGGGGAGAAGTCGGAACCCTCACCGACTCCTGGTGGACTCTTGGCCAACGGCCAAAAGCTCCGGTTCGGCAAGTACCTGCTCGAGGTTCTCCACACGCCCGGCCATTCGCCGGGGGGGTGCTGCTTCCACTGTGAGGAGGAGGGGGTCCTCTTCACGGGAGATACTCTGTTCAACGGCTCCATCGGCCGCTGGGACTTGCCTGGGGGCTGCCGAGCCGACCTTGTCCGATCGATCCGGGAGAAGCTCTTCGCCTTGCGAGATGCCACCATCGTCTATCCAGGCCACGGGCCATCGACCACCATCGGGCTCGAGAAGTCGACCAATCTCTGCATCCCGAGAGGGTGAGCTGCCTCTTGGCGCCGAGGAAGCGAGACGCGTGCGAAGCGATGGGCTGCCCTGGCTTGCCACGAACTGGCCGGTCCGCTCGCAGGCGCGCGGCTGGCGCGATGCTTCTCGCCAGGGCTGCGGCGGGCAGGCCCGCCAGATCTGGAGCCGGCAGAGTGATCGTGCCCATGACCGACAGCACTGGCTGCACAGTCACGCCCCGCGATTTGGAAGCCGCTCCGCAGACCATGCCGCGGGCTCCGGCGTTGGCATCGGCCGGCCATGGGGTCTTGGCGAACTCGCGGGTCTGGGCGGGGCTGCGGGAGCCTCCCTCCGCGTCTGGGGCTTACCGGCCAGGAGCGAGAGAGCCTTGGACTCCGGATCGCGTGGGGCCCCGCCCCTCGCGTATGATGACTGGTCGCCCGCCGGCACGTCGGGCATCGAACGGAATCGGACAAACGCCGACAATGAATGAGACCCGCGCTCCCTCCGAGGATGGCGGACTTCACCCCGCAGCCAGGCAGCATCCATCGAAGCTCTTCGTCGAAGTGACCACACGCTGCAACCTGCGGTGCGCGATGTGTCCAAAGTACGCCTCGGGCAGCGAAATCTCCGAGGGAGACCTGGCCCTCGATGCCTTTGCTCGCCTTGAGCCGGCCTTGCCACACCTGGACGCCCTCATCCTGAACGGAATCGGCGAGCCCTTGCTCCATCGACACCTCGAACGTTTCATCGAGGTCGGAAGGCAGGCCTTGCCTGCCCGGGGATGGGTTGGCTTCCAGACGAACGGACAACTTCTTCACCGCGATCGAGCCCGGTCGCTGGTGAATTCGGGCGTCGACCGCGTCTGCATCTCGGTGGACGCTGTCTCGCCGGAGCTCTTTCATTCCCTGCGCGTCGGCGGAAAGCAGGAAGCGGTGGAGAACGCGGCCTCGGCGATAGACGCTGCGGCGCGCGAGAGCCATCGCGACGTGTGGCTGGGCGTGGAGTTCGTGGCCATGCGAGAGAATGTGCGGCAGCTGCCCGACCTGGTGCGCTGGGCCGCCCGGAACCACGTCCGCTTCGTGATCGTGACGCACATGCTCGCCTACGGACAAGGGACCACCGGGGCAGCTTTCGAGCCGGTCACCGACCTGACGTTACAGGCGCATCGAGAGTGCAAGGAGCGAGCAGCGGCCGACGGCTTGGATCTCCCCAGCGATCCGGCTTGCTTCCTGAAGCCGCAATCCGCCAACGCCACCGCGACGGAGCGGCGCGTCATGGATTTCTTTTGGACGGCGAGCACTCGCGCGTCGAGTGAGGGCATCTGGATAAGACCGGATTGGCTGGCGCGCGGGTGCGACGAAAGCTTGGCCAGACAGGTGGAGGTGGCTTTCGCCGAAGCCAGCGAGATCGCCGAACGCGAAGGGATCGACCTGCGGCTACCGGCCATCGTGCCGAGGCGGGTTCGGCGCTGCGACTTCGTCGAGGACGGCAGTCTGTTCGTGTCCTGGAACGGCGACACTCATCCCTGCTACTTCCTGTGGCATCGCTACCGCTGCCATATTGGAGGGTTGACCAAGCAGGTGAAACCCGTTTCCTTCGGCAACCTCGCTGACGCAGACGTCCTATCGCTGTGGGGAAGCGCTGGCGCGCGCGCTTTCCGGGATGCGGTTCTGCGCTACGACTACTCGTTTTGCTACGATTGCATCGGCGCGCTGTGCGATCGCCATCAAGAGGCGGAGTTCACACTGGATTGCCTTCAGAGCCCGGTGCCCTGTGGGGGCTGCTTGTGGGCGACGGGCGTGTTTCAGTGCCTGCGTTGAAACCAGTTCGGGATGGCGGTCTCACACGCCACTTCACACCCCAATCCTGACACGCTGCCCGGTCGGAATCCTCGGCCCCCGCCAGCTACCCTGCTACCCCTACCCCCTGTTTCAGGGACCCTCACTCGCGTCGAGGGTTTTCCGCTGGTTGCAACGGCGTGAGTCTTGCTCATCAGAGGAGGAGTCACATTGTGGAGACACCATGAACCCCATCGGCACCCCGACACCCACATTGTCCTCCGACGTCGTTCGCAGCGCATCCAAGCAGCTCGAAGCAGGCGCCTTGCGGCTGCTCGACGGGGCGGTCGAGGGCCCGGTCTCGGCAGTCACGGCTGGAACGAAGACGCCTCCGGTGACACCAGTGGTAGCAGCGCCTGCCTGGGAATCGACCCTTCACGTTATCGCGTAGGGTGACCGGTAGATGCCAAAGTTCATCGTTGTCGTGGCATCCTCCGCCAGCGAGCGGAGCGTCAGAACCCTCGTTCGATGGGCCCGCGCCCTCGTGCCCGCCACGGTTCTCGTCGCCTCGTCGGGCGAGGCCACAGCGACCGAGCTCCCGGAGGACGCCATCCGCATTCATGCAGAAGAGATCCTCTCCGGTCCCCTGTCGCTTGCCGATGCGTTGGCGAGGGCCGTGAGACCCGTGTGCCCTCGTCGCGAGCACTCGCGCCTCCACGTTGCCGATCCCCCGTGGGAGACCCCAGGATTCCCATGAGCGGTACGGCGTTCCTCTCCCCGCCCCGCGCTCCCGAGCCTCCGTCTTGACAGCTTCTCGAGGGCGCGAACACTGGCCCTCTGAGATCGGTCCCCTCCCGCTCGTGGCTGTCGCGTTTCGATCCCACACAGTCCACCGGATGCGCTGGCACAAGCTTGGCTTGGCGTCTTGCGGCCCGGCCTGACCCACGAGCTCCAAGGGTGTTTCGAGCTGATCCGCAGCGTCACCATCGGCAGCTTTCGAACGTTCCCGATCCCCAACTCGACGCGTTTGCGCCGTCACCCGAGTGTCGTCTCACGCGTGGTTGAGGCCCGGTTCCGCATCAGCGCGGGGAATACGTCGATGAAGCCAAAGCATGACCGTGTGCTCGTGACAAGGCACGGGAAGCCTGCTGCATCGGGGTCGCAGGTGAAGACTTGGAGGACCTGATGACTCAGATGAACACCAAGTTCTGGGAAATGATCGAGAGCCGGCAGAAGAACGGCTCAGGAACGGGTCTCTCGACGCACACGCGACTCGCGGAGAAGCGCCGCGACCGGACCTTCCCGCGATCAGATGTGGCCTGTTCTTGGCAAGCGCCCCAGCGAGAGGGCGAGTCGCTCGAGTCCGCCCATGGCAGCGTCCTTTCCCGAGGCGGCTGGATCGCGCCCCCGCTCGGGCGGATGCGCGGGCTGCCTCGCCTTGCGTCTTGGCGGGTTGCGCAGACAGCGTGGCGCGAGCATCCGAGGGCAGGCCGTTTGCCTGCCCCGGACGCGGCAGCGGTCGAAGCGCTCTCAGAACTCTTTCAACACTGGATCCGTGTCCATCGGGATGACGTCCTCGGCGCTTGACGTGGCATCGCTCCTATCGGTCGAGTAGCCGCTGGTGCCCTCCCTCGCGCGCGAGTTGGGAGCGATCCCGGCGGCATTCTTGTAGGCCGGGAGCTTTCCCGTTCCTGTGGCTCGGTCCAGCCGGAAGGCCCCCACCATGGCTGCCAGTTCCTCTGACTGGCCTGACAGCTCCTGGGCCGCGGATGACGACTCCTCGGAACTGGCAGCGTTCTGCTGCGTCACCCTGTCCATTTGGGAGACCGTTTCCGTTACCTGCTGAATCGCCGCCGCCTGCTCCTTCGCTGTGCCTGCGATCCCCCCCACGATGTCGGTCACCTTCCCGACCGCATCGGCGATCTCGAGCAGCTTCCCGCTCACGTCCTTGCTCATCTTCGCCCCCTCCTCTGCCTCCCTCACCGACTGGCGGATGAGTTCCTCAGTCTTGGTGGCGGCCTCCTTGGAGCGCAGCGCCAGCGAGCGGACCTCCTCAGCGACCACCGCGAAGCCCCGGCCAGCCTCCCCTGCCCTGGCCGCCTCCACCGCTGCGTTCAGCGCCAGGAGGTTCGTCTGGAAAGTTATGTCGTTAATATCCTTGATGATTTGCGATGTTCCCTCCGCTGCACTCCGGATCTTGGCCATCGCGTTCTGCATCTGTTCCATGGCCGCTGTTCCCGCAGTCGCTGCTCCCCTCGCCGACTTGGCAAGCGCGTTGGCCTGCTGCGCGTCGCCCGTCGCTTGCCTCGTCATCGACGTGATCGCTTCGAGGCTGGCGCTCGTCTCTTCGAGGGAACTCGCCTGCTGAGACGCGCCCGCGGCCACCGTCTGGCTCGACGACGCGATCTGTCCCGCGGCGTTGGAGACCTGCTCGGCCGAGTCTGCTACCTGTACGAGCGCCTCGTGCAGCGCCTTGGCCGTGGCATTGAGCGACTCTTTGATCCTGGCATGGTCACCCTGATAGTCGCCACTCATCCGCGCCCGCAGGTCCCGTTGCGACAGCATCTCCAGCACTCCCGCCGCCTCGTTCACAGGGGCGGCGATCGCATCGAGAGTCTCGTTCACGCCCTCCACGATCCGGCGAAAATCTCCGAGGTGACGGCCTGGCTCCGCTCGCGTCGACAGGTTTCCTTGAACCGCCGCTGCCGCCAGTCGTTTCACGTCGGCCACCAGGGCATTCACGGCCTCGATGCACCGGTTGAGATTCTCCTCCAGCACCGCGAAGTCTCCCGTCCATCGCTCGGTGATCTTCGGTGGGATCGCACCTTTGGAGAGAGCGTCGACGCACCGTGCCGCTGCGCTGAGCGGTCCCACGACGCTGTCGAGCGTTCGGTTCACGCCGTCGATCACCTTGCGATAGTTACCCTGGTGCTTCGCCGCGTCGGCTCGGGTCGAAAGTTTGCCTTCCATCGCCGCCACCGACAGCTTCTCCGCATCCGCCACCAGGGCGTCGACCGCTCCCGCGCAGCGCTCGATGGCCTTGCCGATGGTGGCGAATGAGGCGTGGGCCTGGCCCGTGTCCTCGTCCCCGTTTTCCACCGCCACCGCAAGCTTCGTCTCACCCTGGGAAAGGCTGTCCAGGGCCGCTGTCACACGATCCGTTTCCCGGGCCTGGTAGTCCGCTATCTTCTTTGAAACCCTCACGGCACGCTTCACCGCCGTCTGGTCGATTGCACACTCGAAGGCCCCGATGGTCTTCCCGGTCGGGTCGCGGAGTGGGACACCCCAGTAGGCGATCTCCAGATCTTTTCCATTTGGCTGGGCATGGGTCTCGCCCTTCGCCACGCCGCCCTCGCTCATGGCGCGCCCTGGCACACACCGCTCGGTCCTGCAGTCGCTGGCACAGAACTGGTCAAAGCACTTCTTCCCGACAAGATCCTCTCCGCTCTTCCCAACCAGGAGAGCTCCGGCTTGATTTATGTACTGGATGTTGAACTCACGGTCGATGATCATCGACGGTGCAGGGACGGCGTCCAGGTGGCCCACCAGCGTGCCGATGGTAGCGTTCACGCCTTCGATGATCCTCTTGAAATCGCCCTGATGGCGGGTGACGTCGGCCCGCGTCAGGAGCCTTCCTTCCACCGCCGCCACCGATAGCGCTTCCGCGTCCGCCACCACCGCGTTCACTGCCCCCGCGCAGCGCTCGATGGCCTTGCCGATGGCAGCGAAGGACGCGTGGGCGCGCTCCGTGTCCGCATCCCCGTTCTCCGCCGTCACCGTGAGTTTCGTCTCGCCCCGCGACAGCCTGTCCAGCGCCGCCGTCACGCGGTCCGTCTCCCGGGCCTGATAGTCCGCTATCTTCCTCGCGACCTGCGCGGCACGCTTCGCCGCCGTCTGGTCCATCGCGCACTCGAAGGCTCCGATGATGTTCCCGCGGCCGTCGCTCAGCGGAATGCCCCAGTACGCAATCTCCAGCTCCTTGCCGTTCGGGTGGGCAACGGTCTCGCCGGCCATCGTGCCCCCCTCGCGCATGGCGCGCCCTGGCGCACACCGACCGGTCCCGCAATCGCTGGTGCAGAACTGGTCGGAGCACTTCTGCCCGATCAGCTCCTGCTGGCTCTTTCCGACGAGGCGCGCGATGGCCTGATTCGCGTACTGGATGTTGAACTGTTTGTCGATGATCATCGATGGCGCTGGAATGGCGTCCAGGTGGCCCACCAGCGTGGCGATGGTGGCGTTCACGCCCTCGATGATCCTCTTGAACTCGCCCCGGTGGCGGGTGGGGTCGGCCCGCGTCAAGAGGCGTCCCTCCACCGCAGTCCGGGCGAGCATCCCAGCGTCGGCGACGAGCGCGTTCACCGCCTCGATGCATGTGTTGAGGTTCTCCTTCAGGACGGCGAAGTCTCCCCGGTAGTCCCCGACGATCTTGGCGGGTATGGTCCC
>Ga0335081_10021398_pt1 | contig 10474 bp, 7 predicted proteins | sample Lox_Sample_35_FD_206713 | JGI IMG/M metagenome (GOLD analysis project Ga0335081, IMG submission 206713) | Soil microbial communities from Loxahatchee National Wildlife Refuge, Florida, United States - Lox_Sample_3.5 | ecosystem: Environmental > Terrestrial > Soil > Wetlands | place: USA: Florida...
CCGTATAACAGCTATGGGAACAATCGCGCTGATCGGATTCCTCGGCGGCCTGATCACCGGCATCTCGCCGTGCATCTTGCCGGTGCTTCCGGTGGTGTTCTTTTCCGGCCTGGAAAGCACCCGCGGAAGCAGCTCCGCGGCCCGGCCGTATCTGGTGATCGCGGGTCTGGTCTGCAGCTTCAGCGTGGTCACCCTGGCCGGCTCGGCCCTGCTGTCGGCGCTGCATCTGCCGCAGGACGCGATCCGGTGGGCCGCCCTGGTGACGCTGACCCTTATCGGTCTCGGATTGATTTTCCCGCCGCTGCAGCATCTGATCGAACGGCCTTTCGCCCGCGTCCCGCGGCGTCAAATCGGCAGCGGCAGAAGTGGTTTCGGACTTGGGCTGACGTTGGGCGCGCTGTATGTGCCGTGCGCGGGACCGGTGCTGGCCGCCATCGTGGTCGCCGGCGGCACCGCGTCCATCGGCTTGGCGACCCTCATCCTGACCGCGACGTTCGCGATCGGTACCGCAGTGCCGTTGCTGGTTTTCGCGCTGGCCGGGCGTGGCGTCGCCGAACGCGTCGCGGCATTCCGCCGTCGGCAGCGCGTGATCCAGATCGCCGGCGGAATCACGATGATTGTGCTGGCTGTGGCGCTGGTCTTCGACCTGCCCGCGATGCTGCAGCGCGCCGTCCCCGACTACACGACGGCAATGCAGAAATGGACCGGGGCGAACGAAATCCGGGACAAGCTGAACTCGGGCAGCACAATCAAAGGCCAACTGGCTGACTGCACCGACGACGCTGCACAGCTACACCAGTGTGGGCCGGCGCCCGCCGTCACCGGCATCACCGGTTGGCTCAACACGCCGGGCGGCGCACCGATCGACCTGGCGTCTTTGCGTGGCAAGGTGGTCTTGATCGACTTCTGGGCGTACTCCTGCATCAACTGCCAACGCGCCATTGGCCACGTGGTCGATTGGTACAACCGGTATCACGACGACGGATTCGTGGTTGTCGGGGTGCACACCCCGGAGTACGCCTTCGAACGGGCCGCCGGCAATGTGGCCGGCGGCGCCGCCGCGTTGCACATCACCTATCCCATTGCGCTGGACAACGACTACGCGACCTGGAACAACTACCAGAACCTGTATTGGCCAGCCGAGTACCTGATCGATGCGAACGGAACCGTCCGGCACACCAAGTTCGGCGAAGGCAACTACGATACGACCGAGAAGCTGATCCGCCAACTGCTTGTCGACGCTAATCCGCATGTCCGGCTACCCGCAGCGACGCACTCGGTCGATGCCACTCCGAAGACCAAGCTCACACCCGAGACCTACCTGGGTGTCGACAAGACCGGAAACTACAGCGGCGACGGCGAATACCAGGCGGGCACAACCACGTTCCGCTACCCGGCGACGTTGGCCGACGACAAATTCGCCCTACGCGGCCGTTGGACCCTGGACGACCAGGGTGCCACCGCCGGCAGCGACGATGCCGCCATTCGACTGAACTACACCGCCAAAGATGTCTACGCCGTCGTCGGCGGTACCGGCACCATCACCGTGATCCAGGACGGGAAAACTACCACGACACCAATCGGCGGGCCACCGACGCTGCATCAGATCGTGGCCGATGACGCCGCACGGCACGATCAGCTCGACATGCAGGTCAGCGCGGGCTTGCAAGTGTTTTCGTTCACTTTCGGCTAAGGCGTCGGCAAGCGCGCAGCAGCCCGTCCGCAACGTCCGCCAATTGAGTTGGCGTACAGTTATTTTCGCGGCCGCAACGGCAGCGTTCGTGGCGGGTGCGGCAGCGTCCGGCGTCGGGGTGCTAACCAGCGCTGACCTTTCGGGCCGGTTACGGCTTCTTCCAAAGGCTGCCCACTATCGCGACGAGCACGCCGAATACCACCAGCGCAGCGCCGGCGACCAGCGTCAGGTTGAGCCATTGGCGCAGGCTGGCTTCGGCGTGGCCGACCATCACGTCGGCGATCCGGCGGATATCACCGGTGGTGCGATTGAGCGCGTCGTTGATGTTCCGGCCGCCGATCTCAATGCCCGCCCAGCCGCCCGCGCCGACGAGAAGCGCCGAGACGCCGAGGCTGGTCAGCGCCTTGCCGCGGCGCCGCGCGGCGAGCAGAGTCAGCAGACCGCAGAAACTGCTCAGGGCTATCGCGCCGATAGTCACCCAAGGGCCCCAGGTGACGAGCCGGCTCAGCTGTCCCTGCCGCAATGGCTCGGACATCGAAGGCACCGACACCGTCAGCGGAACCGTCAGCGTCGCGGGCACCTGCACGTCGTAGCTGCTCAGGATCTGCTGAAACGAGCTGTCGTTGAGCATCGGGCCCACGTCGACCATCCATAGGTCGCCGTTCTGGCCGGACCGCGGGTTGGTGAATAACCAGTCATGCGCCGCCCGGTTGGCCAGGGCGAACAACGGCGGAAACTCTCGCCCGGCCGTGAAGGCGGCGGCGGCATCGTGCACCTGCGAGCCGTCGACTGGGTAGCGTCTCCCGCCGTGTGCAGCGATCAGCGCCATCGCCCGGGTGGTGAGTTCAGCCGCCATGGCCGACTGCAGAGCCGGATCACCTGCCGCTTTCCGGGCCATTGCGGCGTAGCCGTCGGTGTCGATGACATTCATCTGCGTCCACGCCGCGGGGATCGCCACTGCCAGCGCAACCGTGGTGGCCAGCCACAACACCACCGTCGCCGCGAATCGCACCGCGTTAAAACCTCACTCCTTCGTAAAAGCTACTGTGCGATCCCTCGCACGTAAGCGGCCTGCCCGAGGTGCTGGGCGCAGTCGTCGACGATGCTCACCAGCCGCACGCTGGCGGTCACCGGCGGGTCCCAGTTGGTGTCCACGATGCGGGACAGATCGTCGGCGGTCACGCTGGCGATGTACTCGAGGGTGAGCTTGTGCACCGCGTGGTAGTAGCCGGACAGCAGCTCGGCGGGCGCGTGCACCTTGGCCACATCGTCGGGACGGTGCCCGTAGCCGGTGTCGTTGCGCGGCAGGTCCAGCCCGAACCGGTCTACCCATCCGTCGCGGGTCCACACTTGCTCGACCCCGGCCACCTGGGCCAGCTGGATGTCCTGAACCCGCGCGCTGTGCCAGATCAACCAGGCAATGCTGTTGGCGTTCGGGGTCGGTCGGTAGCTGGACACCTCGTCGGTCAATCCGTCGGTGAGGTCGTCGACGTGTTCGATCAACCGAATGAACGCGTCGCGGAGCAATTCCTGGGCGGCTGCGGCGTCGTCGGTGCTGGCCATATATGTGACATTACGGTAGGGCTTGATCGTGGCATGACCCTCGGACACAGTCGTAGATTAGTTAGATGACCTACGACCTCATCATCCGCAATGGCACCATCGTCGACGGGTTAGGAGGTGAACCGTATGTCGGCGACGTTGCGGTGCGCGACGGCATCATAAAAGCGGTGGGCCCGGTGAACGGCGATACCGCCGAGCGGGAGATCGACGCGATGGGGCTGCTGGTCACACCCGGTTTCGTCGACCTGCACACCCACTACGACGGCCAGTCCATCTGGTCGGAGCGCCTGACTCCGTCGTCGGCGCATGGGGTCACCACGGTGGTGATGGGTAACTGCGGTGTCGGCTTCGCGCCGTGTCGCCAAGAAGACCACGACGTACTCGTCGACGTGATGGCCGGGGTCGAGGACATTCCCGGCGTCGTCATGACCGACGGCCTGCCGTGGACCTGGGAAACCTTCCCCGAATACATGGACGCGCTGGAGGCGGGCAAGCGCGATATCGATGTCGCCGCGTATCTTCCGCATTCTCCGCTGCGGGTCTACGTGATGGGTCAGCGCGGCGCCGACCGCGAGCCGGCCACCGCCGAAGACCTCGCGAAGATGCGGGCGCTGGCCAAGGAAGCCATCGAGATCGGGGCGCTGGGCTTCGCGTCGTCGCGGTTGACCATCCACAAGACCGAAAGCGGTTTGCCGATCCCGAGCTACGACGCCGCCCGCCAAGAGATCGAAGAGATTGCCAAAGGCGTCGTCGACGGCGGCGGCGGCCTGCTGCAATTCGTGCCCGACATTCCGGCCGGCGGCTACCAGCCGGTGCTGCAGACGGTTTTCGATGTGGCCGAGGAGGTCGGGCTGCCGGTCACCTTCACACTGGTCGTCGCCAACTCCGGTGACCCGACGTGGCCGGATGCCATCACCATGGTCGAAAAGGCCAATGCTGCCGGTGGCGATATCACCGCGCAGCTGTTGCCGCGTCCGATCGGGCTGATCATCGGGCTGCAGCTCACCGGCAACCCCTTCGTGCTCTACCCCAGCTATCGGGAAATCGCGCACCTGCCGCTGGCCGAGCGGGTGGCCGAGATGCGACAGCCCCGGGTCCGCGCCCGCATCCTCGCCGACAAGCCGGGCGTTGGTCATCCGATCCTGTACGCGGCTCAGGCCTGGGACTGGATTTTCCCGTTGGGCGACGAGCCCGACTACGAGCCCGACCCGTCGACCAGCATCGCGGCTCGGGCGCGGGCTCGTGGTGTGAGCCCGATGGAGGAGGCCTACGACCGGCTGCTCGACGACGACGGTCGCGCCATGCTGTTGGTCGCAACCAGCAATCTGGAGAACAATTCGCTGGACACCGTCGGCGAGCTGCTGCACCGCGACGACGTGGTGCTCGGTCTCGGCGACGGCGGCGCACATTACGGGATGATCTGCGACGCCAGCTATTCGACGTTCTTCCTCGCGCATTGGGCACGCGACCGAGCATCGGGCCGGTTCTCGGTGCCCGAAGCCATCCGCGAATTGACTTCAGTGCCAGCCCGAGTCGCCGGGTTGGCCGACCGCGGCCGCATCGCCGTCGGATACAAGGCCGATTTCAACGTCATCGACCACGCTGCACTGCGGCTGCACAAGCCGCTGATCCGTTATGACCTGCCCGCGGGCGGGCGTCGCCTGGACCAGACCGCCGACGGGTACGTCGCAACGATCGTGTCCGGCGAGGTGATCGCCGAAAACGGCGTGCCCACCGATGCCCGTCCCGGCAAGTTGGTGCGCGGCCGACAACCGGCCCCTGTACCCGCGCCATAACGCCACGAAGGGCAGCCCGTTCCGGCTAAGTTTGGTCAGTGCCGCATTTCGCGTGGCTGCCGCCCGAGATCAACTCGGCGCTAATCTTCGCCGGTCCAGGAGCGGCGCCGCTGCTTGCTGCGGCGGCAGCGTGGGACGAGCTGGCCGAAGATTTGGCGTCGTCGGCATCGTCGTTTTTTTCGGTGACGTCGGATCTGGTTAACGGTTCATGGCAGGGTGCGTCAGCGACGGCGATGATGGCCGTCGCGTCCCAGTACGTGAGCTGGCTCAGCGCGGCAGCGGCCCAGGCGGAGGTGGCATCCAGCCAGGCCTCGGCCATCGCGGCCGCGTTCGAGGCGGCACTGGCGGCCACGGTGCAGCCCGCAGTGGTGGCGGCCAACCGTGGCCTGGCGCAGGTATTGGCGGCCACGAACTGGTTGGGTCAAAACGCTCCGGCGATCGCGGACATCGAGGCCGCATACGAGCAGATGTGGGCATCGGACGTGGCGGCGATGTTCGGCTACCACGCCGGTGCGACTGCGGCCGCTGAACAACTGGCGCCCTGGCAGCAGGTCCTGCAGGGCCTCGGTTTTCACTTCAACAAAGGCCAGATTACTTTTGGACCCCTTGCGACCACGCAAAGCAGCTCGAACGTCGGCGCCGGAAACACCGGCAGCCAAAATGTCGGCGCCGGAAACACCGGTAGCAACATCGGCTTCGGCAACGTCGGCAGCGGAAATACCGGCTTCGGCAATACTGGCAACAACGACTTCGGGATAGGGCTGACCGGCAATAACGAATTCGGCTTCTTCGGCTTCAACTTGGGTAGCGGCAACATCGGTACCGGAAACATCGGCTCTTTCAGCGCCGCCACCGCCAACACCGGCTTGGCGACCCAGGGAAGCAGCGCAGAAGCGGGCATGCTCAACTCCGGCCGGTACGTCACGGGCGGCTTAAGCGCAGCCAACCTCAGCTCGGGCCTCCTCAACTCGGCCACCGCAGCTACGGGCTTCAACCCTGGCGTCACAAACCCGGGCCTGCTCAACCCGGCACTGGCTAACGCCGCCTTCGCCAACCCGGCCGACCCGGGCATCATTGCCGCCAGCCTCGAATCAAACAGCGCGAATGGGGGCGTCGTGAGCGCGGTGAGTGGCCCCACCCCTACACCACCGGCCCTGCGAACCACAACAACCGGCCCCTCGGGCGTCTTCGCCTCAGGCGGTAACGATTCGGGTTTCCGGAACCCAGCCACCCCTGACCCGGGCATCTCCAGCTCGGCCTTCTTCACCAAGGGCGACGGCAGCACCGCCGGCCCCGGCTCGGGTACTGAAGAGCCGGGATTGCCGGGCTAGCACCGCACCGTTCCTCTTGCGCTCACGCTGTCTCGGCCGGCGCCTATCCTCGAAACCATGCGCACGAAGAAGAAGGTCGACCTCAAGCGGCTCGCCGCCGCCCTCACCGACTACCCGTTCGCGTACCTGATCACCGTCGATGACGGCTATCGCGTGCACACCGTGACGGTCGAACCGGAGTTGCGCGATCTGCCGGAGGGCCCCGAAGGGCCCGGGGCAATCCTCGACGTAGGGCTCATCGGCGGGCACACGCGCAAAAACCTCGCCTACCGTAGGGACGTCACGCTGCTGTGGCCCCCATCCGAGCCGGGCGGCTACTCGCTGATCGTCGACGGCCGCGCCGAGGCTACCGACTCCGACATCGACTCCGACCTTGAAACCAGCGAGGCGACCGCCCGATTCGGTGTCGTGCCCACCCGCGCGCTGCTGCACCGCGACGCCGACCCCGGCTCCCCCAACGCGGCCAAAGGTTGCCTACACGACTGCGTGGTGTTCTCGGAGCCTTAGTGTGCTTACGAAAAAAGCCCGGCCCCAAGGGGACCGGGCTTTTTTCGTACTTTGGGACTTTTTCGTACTTTGACTTGAGCCGATTGTCCAGCTCGCCCCCTCGCCGCTGCGCGGCTGGGGGCCGTCCCCCCGCAAGCAGGAGGTGCCCCCAGCACGGCCTGGATCGTCGCCGAGCTTAGAAGTCCATACCTCCCATGTCGCCGGCGCCTGGAACCGCAGCCTTCTCCTTCTCCGGCTTGTCGGCGACGACGGCCTCGGTCGTCAGGAACAGACCCGCGATGGACGCCGCGTTCTGCAGCGCGGACCGGGTGACCTTGACCGGGTCGGCAACGCCGGCCTTCAGTAGGTCCTCGTATACCCCTGTCTGCGCGTTTAGGCCGGTACCGGCGGGCGAGTTGCGGACCTTCTCGGCGACAACGCCGGGCTCCAGCCCGGAGTTGAAGGCGATCTGCTTCAGCGGAGCCTCCAGCGCCACCTTGACGATGTTGGCACCGGTCGCCTCGTCACCGGAGAGCTTCAGCTCGTCCAGGGCCGGGGCCGAGTGCAGCAGGGCCACGCCACCACCGGCGACGATGCCCTCCTCAACGGCCGCTTTGGCGTTGCGAACCGCATCCTCGATGCGGTGCTTGCGCTCCTTGAGCTCCACCTCGGTGGCGGCACCGGCCTTGATCACTGCAACACCACCGGCCAGCTTGGCCAGCCGCTCCTGCAGCTTCTCACGGTCGTAGTCGGAGTCGCTGTTCTCGATCTCCTGGCGGATCTGAGCCACCCGCCCGGCGATGGCATCGGTGTCACCGGCGCCCTCGACGATCGTGGTCTCATCCTTGGTGACGACAACCTTGCGGGCCTTACCGAGCAGGCTCAGGTCGGCGTTCTCCAGCGTGAGCCCGACCTCTTCGCTGATCACCTGACCGCCGGTGAGGATCGCCATGTCCTGCAGCATCGCCTTGCGGCGGTCACCGAAGCCGGGGGCCTTGACCGCCACCGACTTGAAGGTGCCGCGGATCTTGTTGACGACCAGGGTGGACAGCGCCTCGCCCTCGACGTCCTCGGCGATGATCAGCAGCGGCTTGCCGGCCTGGATGACCTTCTCCAACAGCGGCAACAGGTCCTTGACGGTCGACACCTTGGAGCTGGCCAGCAGGATGTAGGGGTCCTCCAGGACCGCCTCCTGCCGCTCGGCGTCGGTGACGAAGTAGCCCGAGATGTAGCCCTTGTCGAACCGCATGCCCTCGGTGAGCTCGAGCTGCAGGCCGAAGGTGTTGGACTCCTCGACGGTGATGACGCCCTCGTTACCGACCTTGTCCATCGCCTCGGCGATCAGATCGCCGATCGACTGGTCGCCAGCCGAGATGGCCGCGGTCGCAGCGATCTGCTCCTTGGTCTCGACCTCCTTGGCCGACTTGAGCAGGGTCTCGGTGATCTTCTCGACCGCCTTCTCGATGCCGCGCTTGAGACCCAGCGGGTTGGCGCCGGCCGCGACGTTGCGCAGGCCCTCACGGACCAGCGCCTGAGCCAGCACCGTGGCCGTCGTCGTGCCGTCACCGGCGACATCGTCGGTCTTCTTGGCGACTTCCTTGACCAGCTCAGCGCCGATCTTCTCGTACGGGTCCTCCAGCTCGATCTCCTTGGCGATGGACACACCATCGTTGGTGATCGTGGGGGCACCCCACTTCTTCTCCAGGACAACGTTGCGGCCCTTGGGACCCAACGTCACCCGTACCGCGTCGGCGAGAGCGTTCAGCCCCCGCTCGAGGCCGCGACGGGCCTCTTCGTCGTACGCAATTATCTTGGCCATTGCGAAGTGATTCCTCCGGATTGGGGACGACACCGGGTGACCACGGGTGGGCCACCCCATTGCTTACTGCTTACGCTGGCCGGGTGCGGTGCCCGCGACGGACGACCAAGCCGTGATGACTGGGCCTCACCGTCCCGACCTAGCACTCACCGGTCGCGAGTGCCAACGTCATTCTTAGCACTCGCCTATGCCGAGTGCAAGGTCGCCCGGCGACGATGCGGCCCGCGCAGCCCGTTACCGTGCCGCGCGCAAACCATCGATGACGATGTCGGTCACCCGCTCCGCCAACGCCGAGTTGTACAACTCCATCGCCTGGCATCCGACCAGGATCGCCTTCACTTCGCGCACGCCGACGTCTTGCCGGGCGGTGCCCGCTTGCTGCGCGGCGCGAAGTAGCTCGCCGAGCACGACCAAGAATGCGTCCTCGGCGTCAGGAGCGGCGCATGCAATGTCGATGCCGAATCCGGCCAGCGCGTCGACCAGGCCGCGGTCCGTCGCGCCCCACTGCAACACGATCGAGCGCAAATAGGTGAAGATCGCTTCACCGGGCCCGTCGGACTTCAGCAGTGCGTACCCGTCGTCGACGAGGCGGTGCATCCGGTTTTGGATGACCGCCGCAAACAGCGCCTCCTTCGTCGGGAAATGCCGGTAGACGGTGCCGGCCCCGACTCCGGCGCGCCGGGCGATCTCGTCGATCGGCACCGACAAGCCTTCGGCTGCAAAGGTTTCGTAGGCAACTTCCAGCACGCGCTCACGGTTGCGTGCCGCATCGGCACGCAACGGGCGGGCGGGTTGTGCCACTTCACACCACCTGACGATTGACAAAGCGGGGCGCCCGTTCCGTATAGTGAGGATCAACCGGAGCGCTCGCCCCGCTTACCCATTCTAGTGAGGAGCTTCTCATGGCCAAGTGGACCACCGCCGACATTCCCGACCAGTCCGGCCGCATCGCGGTAGTCACCGGCGCCAACACCGGGATCGGTTTCGAAACGGCCGCAGCGCTCGCCGCCAAGGGCGCACACGTCGTGCTCGCGGTGCGCAATCTGGACAAGGGCAAAGACGCCGCCGCACGGATCACCAGGCGCAGCCCAGGTGCCAGCGTGGCACTGCAGGAGCTTGACCTGACGTCGCTGGACTCCATCCGCGCCGCGGCCGAGCAACTGCGCTCAGATCATGACCGCATCGACCTGCTTATCAACAACGCCGGGGTGATGATGACGCCGAAGTCCGCCACCAAGGACGGCTTCGAGCTGCAGTTTGGCACAAATCACTTGGGTCACTTCGCGTTCACGGGTTTGCTGCTGGATCGGTTACTGCCCATCGCCGGCTCCAGGGTGGTGACGGTCAGCAGCATCGGCCATCGCATCGGTGGCGGAATCAAGTTGGATGATCTGCAGTCGGAGCGAAGCTACAGCCGGACGGGGGCGTACGGGCAGTCCAAGCTCGCCAATTTGCTGTTCACCTATGAACTGCAGCGGCGGATGGTGGGCAACAACACGATCGCCGTCGCCGCCCATCCCGGTAGCTCGAAGTCGGAGCTCTCACGCAACGTGCCTCCGCTGGTCCGCGTCGCGTTCGACCCGCTGGAGCTCCAGGACGCGGCCATGGGCGCGCTGCCAACGCTGCGGGCCGCCACCGACCCCGGCGTCCTCGGCGGGCAGTACTTCGGACCCGACGGCTTCGCCCAACTGCGGGGCTACCCAAAGGTCGTGGCGTCCAGTAACAGGTCCCACGACGTCGACCTGCAGCGCCGCTTGTGGGCGGTCTCCGAGGAGCTCACCGGGGT
>Ga0335081_10021399_pt1 | contig 10474 bp, 12 predicted proteins | sample Lox_Sample_35_FD_206713 | JGI IMG/M metagenome (GOLD analysis project Ga0335081, IMG submission 206713) | Soil microbial communities from Loxahatchee National Wildlife Refuge, Florida, United States - Lox_Sample_3.5 | ecosystem: Environmental > Terrestrial > Soil > Wetlands | place: USA...
GAACGGCGCCAGTGTATCCTAATTAAAGCGAGGAGCGGGCACCTGTTTTCCAAGGCCTGCGGCTCCTCCGGCGGAAACACCACAAATTTCAGCGACGTGTGCCAGCCCTCGGATTCGGAAGCACGATTCCAAAGCAAAAACCGCAGACCTCAACGACGGCTGTCCGCGCTACCCCCGCTACGGGGGGAAATGCATGTGGTGTAAGAGGTGTTGGAACCGCTGGTAGGCGCGCGGAGGATTATTTCAGCTTGGCGAATTCCGCCCTGGCTTCCTTCAGGATGGGGAGGTCGGGGTCGGCGTCTTTCCAGCAATGCAGGATTGCAACCCCGTGCCATGAGGGCAGCCCTGAATCCGCCTTTAGGTTCTTTTCTGGGACGAGCCTGCGCGGGCTCCTGCAATTATCATCGAGATCCCACCAGCGATCAGCACGGCACTGATGATCGGCGGCACAGGTTTGCTGTGGCGAGTTTGAACGCCGATGTTTATGTCGCCGACTTTCACGCCTGCTGTGTTAGTCCGGGGGATCGGCACAAACAGCGAGACGATACCGAGTACCACAAAGAGCAGCCCTGCCCATAACAACATTCTCATGGTCGTCCCTAGTCCTTCCTCAGGCTTGCTTCAGCATACGAATTAAGGCCGTGAGCACGACTGCGCCGAGAATGGCTACGAGAATCGTGTAGATCAGGCCGCCTGCGGGCGAAAAGCCCAGGGCCCGCATGATGAAACCGCCGACAATCGCGCCGACGATCCCGACGACAATGTCAACGAGCGGCCCGTACCCTGCTCCGCGCATGATCTTCCCAGTCGCCCAACCAGCAATCAACGAGAATCCACCACAGCACGAACATAGTGCCTCCACTTGCAGAACGAGCGGGACACGCAGCCGAAGGGCGAACTCTAATCGCAGCTTGCGCGAGTGTCAACGGGTGCTGGGTTTCATTCGTCTGGGCGGGTACTACTGCAACTTCGCGTACTCCGCCTTGGCCTGCTTCAGGATGGGGATGTCGGGGTCGGCGTCTTTCCACAGAGTAAGGAAATCCTGATACGCAGCGCTCGCCTTTGCCTTGTCGCCTTCGAGAGCAAAAGCGCGAGCCAATCCCAGGCGGGCCAGCGCACCCGTAGGAAAATTCAGCACGATCCCACGATGCTCGATCATCTTCTGGAATTCCGCCGCCGCTTCCTTGCCCTTCCGCATCTGGAGGTAGGCCTGCCCGCGCAGATAGACCGGGTACATCATGCCGATGAAGAAGCCTGGCGGCTGGCAAAGCTCGTAGGCTGTCGCGGGCCTGAGTAATTCAACCGCCTTCTCAGCGTTGTTCCTGGTGAGTTCGATTGCGGCCCAGATCGAGGGCAGCCAATAGTTCTGCATAATCGTATCTTGAGGAAAATCTCGGGTCAGGGTCCCAGCGAGTCGCCGCGCCTCTGCGGTATGCCCTGCTCGCGCCATAGCCAGTGCAGCCTGAGCTCTTACGGAAGAGCCCGACGCCAACGCCAATGCAGCCTGAGCCTGTAGCTGCGCCGAACTGGCGTTGTTGAACTCAGCGTCGCGCAGTGCGGCATTCGCCTGCCGAAACGCAGCAGTCTCTTTGGCATCTGCAGTACGCGCAGAATCGATGGCGCGCTGAGAGAACTCGCGCGCGTTGGCCAGCCGTCCGAAGTAGGCTTCGGTGTCCGACTGCGCTGAAAGCACCACGTCCTCCCCGCCTCCTGCCCAAGACGCCTGCTCCCTCATGCCTTGGTAGTCATTACTCAAGAATGATGCATAATACTTTTCAAGATGAAGGAAATAGACGTCGAACTTACGGGCCTGCGCTTGGTCGAGGGTGGCCTTGCCCTCCTCCAGGCGGTTCAGGGCGAGGTAGATGGTCGCTAGGTTGCCCCAACTGACAAAGTCTTCCGGCGCCAAGCGTAGTGCCTGCTGGGCCTCCGGCAGTGCTTTCTCCCACTGACCGGCGTCCATGTCGGTGGCAGCCAAATCGATGTTAGGAATGAGGTCGCGGGGATAGGCTTGCCTCCATAGCTCGTATACTTCTTTGGACTTCTGCAGTTCGCCCGTTACAAGAAGATAGTAATAGGCGCTGATCCGATATTTCTCGTGCTCGCTCACACGGTCGCGCAGCTCAAACGCTTTCTTCGCCCCTTCGCTTGCCCGCGCCGTCTGTCCGGTATTCGAGTAGAGTATTGCAAGCTGGCTGTAGGCCAGGGCGAAGTTAGGGTCGAGTTCAATGGCTCGCTTGTAATACGGAATTGCTGCAATATCGCTCTGCCTCTGAGCCTTCCAGCCTGCGCTGTAGGCTTTCAGGGCCTCCAGCGAGGAGGTAGTCGCTTGTTCCAGCGGTGTATCGTACTTCTGCACCGAAACCAGCGATTCACCCAATTTTCGACGCAGCGCGTTGGCGGTATCGCCCACCGCCTTTAGCACCTGCTCCTTGCCGCCGGCCTGAGTTTGCTCCTTCACTAGGGTATCGCCGGTGCTGCAACTGATTGCCTGCAATCCTACGATGTACTGGCTGCCCAGGCTGGCAATTGAGCCCGACAACAATGCCTTGCTGCCCGCCCGCTGGCACAAATCGTGCGCGATTCCCACAGTCAAACGTTCCCCGGCCTGGCGTCCCATCAGCTGCAGCGTAGCGTTGACTTTCTCGTCCGAGAGCACGTTCAGAAACGGAGACTGCTCTAAGTGCACCGCCAGCGCCTGCTTCAGCGTGTCGTCGAAGACCGCATCGCCGGTCTTGTTGTCGAAATCCGCGAGCACAATCGTATCCTTGTCGGTGAGCTTGGGCAGGCGGTGAATGTAGAAGTAACCGCCCACTGCGAGCACCGCGACGGCCACGACAAGTGGAATCGTCACCTTCCACGGAATTCCGAGGCGCCTTGTGGTTCCGGTACCTGCTGCTCCTGGCTGCGCCGCCGACTCTGTGTCACGCTTCAGCCGCTGGAGGTCCACCGCGATATCTCGAGCGGATGCATAGCGCAGCAACGGATCCTTCTCCAGACATTTCAGGATGATCGCTTCCAGTCCAGGCGAGAGCCTGGAATTGAGTTTCGATGCTGCGGGCGCTGGCTGGTGCAGGATGGCGTCGATCAGCGCTGGGCCTGAGCCGGGGAAGGGGCAGCGGCCAGTAGCCATCTCGTACAGCACGCAGCCAACCGCCCAGATGTCGGTGCGGAAATCCACCTTCTCAGCCAAGAGCTGCTCCGGTGCCATGTAAGGAAGCGTGCCGGCAAGGGAGGGTGTTTGCGTTTCACTCGCCGTGAGAGCCGTCGGGCTGGAAGGTTGCACGATGCGGGCCAGGCCGAAATCCAGGATCTTCAAGCGTGCGTCGGAAGTGACACGGATATTCGCCGGCTTCAAGTCACGGTGGATGACGCCCTGCTGATGGGCCGCTTGCAAGCCGTCGGCCAGTTGCGAGCCGAGGTTGATGATCTCACGCTCCGGCAGCGGTCCGGAGATCAGCATCTCGCTCAACGAAAGCCCGGGGATCAGCTCTTCGACGAGGAAATCGGTGCCGTCCTGGGTGTCGAAATCGTGGATAACCGCGACGTTGGGGTGATTGAGCTTCGAGAGCGCGAGGGCTTCCTTGCGGAAGCGCTTGCGGGCTGCCTCATCTGTGAGTTTGCCGGGCGGCAACACCTTCAGGGCGACGTCGCAGTCCAGGTGCTCGTCGTGGGCGCGGTAGACCACACCCATGCCCCCAGCACCGATCTGTTCCAGGATGCGGTAGTGGGAAAGCGTGGCCTGCACGGGGCCTCCTAAGTGGGCCGAGGCCTCCTCTATGAATAACGCGTTGCCACAAAGATGCAGTGATGGGGGTCACGCGAAAGTGTGCAGATGTTGGGGTGACTGAGAGCAGACGCCGCACGCGCCTCGCGGCGGAATCGTTCCAAAGCCTGCGGGTCGTGCGCCACATCAGGGGGCAGGAACTTCAAAGCCACGAACCGGCCGAGGCGAGTGTCTTCGGCCTTGTACACCACACCCATCCCGCCGCCGCCCAGCTTCTCGATGATGCGGTAATGCGAGATGGTCTGGCCGATCACAGGCGCAGGCCCCCTTCGGATGGTCTCGGATGTTAGGTCGCGAGGTGTAGCAAGTCAACCTCGTGGGGGGGATAGCTATTGGCGCGGGAAAATTCACCCCCTGCCCCATTTTCTGTGCAATTCGAGCTTTGTTCTGTTTCTGGAACAAAACTCACATTTCACGCACAGCGAGGTTCCGCCTTCATAAGCTTTGCTGGTCCGCGCGCGAGTGCGACGCGCGCTGCGCGGCACGTGCACCTGGGCGGGCGTGGGGCGCTGGGCGAGTGTCTCCCGGATGCGCTCGCCATGCGCGGTTTCCAGTTCTAAAACAAGAGTCGGTTCAATCTTGACAGGGCCAGCTAATCGGAGGAGCATTCGGCCCAAGGCGTTAACACTGAGAGATTCTTGCCAATATGCATCTGAATTCTTTGGTTATTAAGAATTTTCGCTCTCTAAAAGAACTCCGGATGGACTTCAAGCCGGGAGCTAATCTCATCGTCGGCCCAAATGCAGTGGGAAAGACCACGGTGTTAGAAGCCATACGTATGGCCAAAGCTGTACTCGCCCCTAGAACCGCGCAGGAGAGTTCGCAAGTTCTCGTCAGCCTGGGAGCGATATCACCGCAGCTCCCTCAAATGTTCAACTTTAAGGCTATCGCAAAGAGCGACAAGCAGCCGGTCGAGGTCACGTGCAACTTCACATTGGCCGACGCAGAAGTAGCCGACCTACCTCAAATGTTCACTGAGCTCTGCCGCGCTACGGTCGCCGCACAACAGGGGATATCGCTCGACAGGGGAGGCCTTGGTCTCGTCCAGTTCATTTCGTCGCCTTTGGGACAGCAGGCCCTTAAGAACGCGGAGCAATACGTACAGCAGAACATTGCCAGAGTAACGGCTGATCGCTCCTGCAAACTAGCACTCGTGATAGACACAGCCCGCGGAATCTCGGGCCAGGACTACTTCTCCCAGATTCTCTTCTCCGTTTTGGAGGCACGACTCAGCCCGTACAAAACCCAGTTTAGCTATTTCCCAGCGGACCGGGCTCTACCTCCGGGCGAGACGCCAATCCAACTGGGCGCGGTTGACGCGCAGCAACAGTTGGAATCGCACAATTCCATGCCGGCAATCAAGTACCAACGATTGAAGAACACGATTTTCGCATGGTTGGCCGAGAGCCGTGAGAGCCGAGACAGTTTAGACTCCGCGTTCAAAACCATCTTCGACAAACTGCTGACTGGCAGGGTGATCGAGACGTTCGGCGTTAACCGGCACGGGCAGGCGTCGATAGTCATCAAGGACACCCACACAGGGGAGTCTTTCGACATCGATTCGATGAGTAGCGGTGAAAAGGGCCTGATCTTGACCTTCCTGGTCATAGCGAGATCGGTGGAGAAGGGAGGGCTGATCCTGCTCGATGAACCTGAACTCCACCTTAATCCAGCAGTTTGCAAGTCGCTTTTGGGATTCTTGCTAGATCATTATCTTCTTCCCAATAATATTCAGGCGATTATCTGCTCTCATTCGGCTGAAATCTTCAGCTCTGCCATGCGACGCGACGAGTGTACCGCATACCATCTCAGGCAAGGCAGCGTCGTGTCAGAAGTTAGAAAGAAGGATCAACCCGAGGTAGCTCAGGCGCTTCGGTTGCTTGGGACCTCTGAAGTAGAGGAAATGCTTTACGAGGCCATTGTATTCGTGGAGGGCGAAGATGACGTAGAACTCTTGGAGGAGGCATTTCCCGAGAGTTTAGCCAGAATCAAGTTCAGAGAGCTCTCTGGCCGGGGCCCGGTTGAGAAGCACATCGAGAGGCTGCAGGAGGCGGAACGCAGAGGACAAAAGGAAAACACTTCTTACTTCCTGTTCGACCAGGACGAAAGACCAACCTCGCTGCAGAGCACCGCGAAAGTTCAGATACAACAATGGGATAGATATTGCGTTGAGAATTATCTTCTGGAGCCCGAGATTATCTTTGATCTGGTACGTAAGGAAGGCTATGCCAAAAAGCAATTTCCCTCAAATATAGGCGACGCCAAGACGCAGTTTCGACAAATCGCTAATACTCAACTGATATCGCGAGTCATTCGTGAAGTGTACAACTCCTACAAGTTTGAAGATCCGGGATTGCGGGTTAGAGATGTTGCCGCTAAGGATTTCCCCGATGCAGCGAGAATCTTGTTCAACCGTCTCGAAGCTATACAAGGGCAGTTACACGGCTTGAAGAGGGCAGACTGGGAGCAGGACTTCATCCGCAGATGTCAGACTCTGCTCCAGGAACGGGAGCAGGAATGGCTCGACGCTTGGCACACCAGATGCAGCGGCAAGCAGTTTTTCAAGGACCTATACACCCGATGTGGCATAGGGATCGCGCCCCTCATTTTTAAGCGCCAACTGTTAACGCAATGCAAGCTCACCGGTGCCGAAGGATGGAAGTTGTTGCAGGCCACCTTCAACGAGTTGGTTGGGAAAAGTGGCGATTAGATAGGGGTAAGTAATAAGAGGCCCGCGCGCGTGCGTGCCGGGGCACTGGCGGGGTTCGTGCGGGGACTTGCGGGTCGTCGTAGCCCTTTCGACCCTCTCGGATAGGAGATGTCGCACTCTGAGCGCGTCTGTCGTATTCTCAGGTAATAGACTCAGAGGGGGCAATAGCGTGGCAAAAATGCGAGAACTCCAAAGCGACTACGTTGGCAAGCTTGAGATCAGTTCCGAGGAAGTGGTTGTTCGTAAAAAGGTTTTAGGAGATGTGCATATTGGCGCAGGTGGCACCCTAAGATTGCATGGCATGGTCGTCGGAGATGTAACGATTTCGTCCGGCGGAAAATTGTTTCTGCACGGTATGGCTGTTGGAAACGTTAATGTCGAGGCTGAGGCATACGCCACGATTCTGGGGATGGTGAATGGGGTTGTCAGGAACAATGGCGGAAAACTAGAAGTGCACGGCATGGTTAACGGTAACCTGCACACGTTTTCGGGCAACACTTACATTGACCCTGAAGCGGTCATCAATCCGTAAGCTTTTGAGGCACCTCTATCCTTCAATTTGAGGCGGTCCGAATCGGGTATAGGGAGCGGGGGCTGGGGAGTGCTTCGTCGCGGGAGTTGCGCGGGGCGGGGGCGTGGGGGCGCGTTGGAGGGGCGAGCCGATCCGCGCGCGCGGGGGCGAGGCGCTCCCCGGCCCCTTGGCGCTCGCCCCACCCGCCCATTAGAATTCCTCTTAAGCACGAGGTGTCTCAATTGGCATTTCAGGGAGTGTTCAGTCTCAAAACTTCCAAAGACCTTCTCCAAAAACTAGAGCGCGATTTCGCGCGCCTGCAGCAGAACCCCACAGACGCTGGTGCCGCGTTTGATTTTTTCGTGACGGCATACCACATGATTGAATGGGCGTATCCGGGAGATGCCAACCGATCAAAGCGCCAAGATTTGGAAAAGAACGAGGTTCTATTGCAGATTGCGTCACATCTGGCGAACGGTTCAAAGCACTTCGAAGCGACGGCCAAAAAGCACAAGTCCGTTTCGAAGACAGCTACCGGGCCAGGATCGTTCCAGGCTGGTGCCTTCCAGGCAAACGCATTCGATGTCCCGGAGTTTCAGGTTAAACTACAGGGCGACGCTGCCGCACAATTCGGCTCCTCCGTAAAAGCGACTGTACTCGCTGAGAAGTTGCTTCAACTGTGGCAGAAGCTGGTCCCTTAAATCAAATCGCGTGGGAGTTGCGCCGCCCCCCTTTTTTACCTCACCCCACTGGGATCTGCACGTTTTTGTGTGCATCCGACGAGCGCGCAGGCGCTCCCGGCGAAGGGGGGCGCAACAGGGGGGCGAAGAGTAGAGGAGTGGCGCGCGGGGGTGGGCGTGCATCCTGGCGGGGGCGTTGGTGCAGGGGCGAGCCGATCCGCGCGCGGGTGCAGGGCGAAGTGCGCGCGCGGGCTGGGAGCCGCAACTGAACAACATCATGATCCTTTCACCACGTTTCCAGCCAGGCCACCACGTTTGGGGTTCCGACCAGCGGCCTGGGAGACCCGCTCACCGGAACGGGCTGGGAGCCCCTGCAGAGCTGTCCATTCTCCCAGTTCGTTTCGGAGCTTGGCGTGCTAGGAACTCGGGTTGAACCCCTAGGATGAGTGGCCGTTGCCCCGCACCCGCTTTGACGGGATAGTATATGTATGGAGCCGGACGTGGGAACACTGGCGCGGACGGGGTGACAATTCAAGAGGACTCTCACCGCCGCCTAATTGCTCTGATTTGTAAGGCATATTGCAACTGATGCAAATCGATGACGATGTCAAGAACCTTGCAGTCTTTCTTGGCCTGCTTGTATTCCTTTGACTGAATCGGCTTCAGTAGGTTCTGTATCCATTCGTATATTCCGTTTTTTTCTAGTCCACCCCCGGTGCGTTGTACCAGTTCTTTATGGTATGCAAGTGCATTTTCCGCACAACAATCCCCAAAACGCTCTGCTGCTTTTTCCTGGGCCTGAGCGTATGCCTTTAACCACTTGGAGTCTTTGTCACCGACCCCCACCAACGCACCAAGCCAATTGCCGCCCTTAATATCGTCTAGCTTTTTCAGGTCGGCCATGTAGTCGTTTTCGATGGATTCGAGATTCCCCACAAGGGGCTTTCCCCACTCCAGAAGTTGGTCGTCACTGCATTCTTGCAGCCCGTCTCCACGACAGGGTTTTGGTGGCTGCGGTGCAGATGCGCTTGGGAGTACTGGCGGTGGCGGCTGCTGGATCACAACTTGAGGCTTAACTTTGTCTGCGACCGCCGCCGCGATCTCATCCCTCAATTTGAGTGCGTCTATCTTTTGCTCTCTAGATTGGGGTCGCATCAACAGTTTGTTTATTTGCCCTTGGAGGTCTAGTAACTTGTCTCCGTTAAGTTTTTCGGATGCGGCCAACTCTGCCTGAGCCTGTTGAGCGTGCTGTTCTGCCTCAGAGGTTCGCCTGCTGCGCGCATCCTCCGCCCGACCGTATCGGTACTGAGAAAGCGCTGCGATCACGATGCCGAGAAGGCACAGCGCCCAAAACCAGCCTTGGGCCTTACGCCTAGCATTTGTATCGGGAATGTTCGCGGCGGCCAAATGTCCTCCGTATGCAGCCAGTGCAAAGGGGACAATGGCCAGTACCACCACATTCAGCCCGAAGTCTATCCAGTTCACGAGAACGATTATCTATCGCAACCATTGGCGAATACAAGGCGAATATTCTGCGAGCGCCATCCAGCGCTAAGGCCCGCTCCACCACCTCCCGCGCCTACCGCAACAACCATCGAGCGAATCTGAAAATTTCAAGAACGAAACACGCGAAGATCAGGGTCCGCATCATGATTTTTTCAGAAACAGTGAAAAACCTATCGATGCGACGTTCCAAGTGACTCGTCACTTTTCCGGCCATGTTGGACTCCTCACTTTTGGGAGCCGTCATGGCTGGTTGGTGAAATGCGTGCAGCAAGTTCCTTGGCGTAGCCGACCTTGCTGGTGATCTCCGCTGCTACCTCAGCGCTCCTCTTTACGAGAGCCTCAAGGACGCCGGAGGGGTCGCCCACCGGGATCAACCAGTGCACCAAAGAAACATGGCCGTCGCCGGATGAGCGCGGCAGGCCGCAACAGGATTTCTCAAGCCGCGAAACAGCGCTGGGCTGCGTGGCGGAAGAAGAGGCCGAAGGCGGCCTGAAAACATACCCCGCTCCGGGATTAGCTCCCGCAGGCGACAATACGCTTGCAGGCCTGACCCGTCGAAGCTGTGTTGTAATGGACCCAGAATCCATCGTGGATGTACGAAATGCGCGACGACTTTACAGAGGAAGTGAAGCGCACCCTGGCGGCTCGGGTCAGTTACCGTTGTTCGAATCCGGATTGCCGGGCACAAACCACCGGACCCCAAGATGACCCGGGGAAGGCGGTCAATGTTGGGGTTGCGGCGCACATCACCGCTGCAGCAGCGGGTGGTCCGCGCTACACTCCCGCACTTTCTCCAGAGGAGCGTCGCCATTTTGATAATGGGATTTGGCTCTGTCAAACCTGCGCCAAGCTCGTTGACAGCGATGTTTTGAGGTTCCAGGAAACACTCCTTCGGGCTTGGAAGACGGTCGCGGAGGATCGGGCTCGCAACTCCCTAGGGAAGACAGCACCCGAGCGCGCGGTTGGGGAGAGGCCGTTCCCAAAATTGGAGCTACATCTCGAATTGGAAGGAATCAAGCCGGGCACTTTTGCGCCGCGTACGCCGGTTCGTTCGTTTGTGTTGGGCCTCAGGAATGTGGGATGTGGAACTGGCAAGTTCCCCAGCATTCGTTACAGACGTGCGTCCGGGCTAACGGTTGACCACTACGGAATCAATGGCTGCTGTGGTTTCGGACTCCCGCGGAGACCGTCGGACAACGAATGGGAGACCTTCCGGGGTGGGGCGGATCAGGTAATCCACTCGGAAGAGACCCTGAAGATTGCGAAACTCGTTCAACAAA